>FWPV01003928.1_pt1 | contig 32672 bp, 34 predicted proteins | sample 2228371 | NCBI WGS metagenome assembly FWPV01 (sample SAMEA103939776, study PRJEB20133) | metagenome
GCATACGGTGTTGTTGGAAGGCATCGGCGGGGGCTTTACTTGGGGGGCGGCATTATTGCGCTGGTGAGGCGGGGCAAGCGTTTGTCGGTAGCACTGAGCGATTGGTGTGGGGGTCTGGAGTGTTGCCTTTGCGCCATAAGAGGATAAGAGAGGATAAGACGATCACCTTGCATGGCTTAGCTGGACGCGTAACCAACCTGTGCGCCATCTGGCCGATGAGCGATAAAACGGAAAATCACCTGATCCTGCAGCCATGAACCAGGATATATCGACTCGTCCGGATAGGCTCTGAGGCGTTCGCTAGGACAAGGATACGGCATGAGGATGATGTGCTTTTGAGGTACTGGTCATGAGCTGGATGTTCGTTTTTCCCGGTCAGGGTTCTCAAAGCGTGGGCATGATGCGCGCCTACGAGGGTCTGCCCGGGATTCGCGAAACCTTCACGCAAGCCAGCGACGCACTCGGCGAAGATCTCTGGGCGCTGGTCGAGAACGGCCCGGAGGAGGCGTTGGCACTGACCCGCAATACCCAGCCGGTGATGCTAGCCGCCGGGGTGGCGGTGTGGCGCGCGTGGCGAGCGTTGGGTGGGGCGCTGCCGCAGTGTCTTGCCGGGCATAGTCTGGGAGAGTACGCCGCACTGGTCGCGGCCGAGGCGCTGAGCTTTGCCGATGCGGTGCGGCTGGTGCGCTTGCGTGCCGAGGCGATGCAGGAAGCGGTTCCGGCTGGGGTGGGGGCGATGGCGGCGCTGCTGGGCTTGGAAGTCGAGGCGGTCGAGGCGGTGTGTCGGGAAGTGTCTCGACCCGATGCGCTGGTGGCGCCCGCCAACCTCAACGCCCCAGGGCAAATCGTGATCGCCGGGCACGCGAGCGCGGTGCAAGCAGCGGTGGATCTCGCGAAAGCGCGCGGCGCCAAGCGCGCGGTGCTGCTGCCGGTAAGCGCACCGTTTCATTGTGAATTGATGCGTCCTGCCGCGGAACGGTTGCGCGAAGCGCTGGCCGACGTGCAGATCGCGCCGCCGCGCATTCCGGTGCTGCACAACGTCGATGTCGCGGAGCATCATTTGCCCGAGGAGATCCGTGCGGCGCTCATCGAACAAGCATACCGGCCGGTGCGCTGGATCGAGACGATTCAGGCCGCCGCGGCGCGCGGGGTGCGCGGGGTTGCCGAGTGCGGGCCGGGGAAGGTGTTGACCGGACTGGTCAAGCGCATCGATAAGAACTTGCAGGCGGTGGCGTTGAGTGATGCCGATGCGGTGCGGCAACAGGCCGCTACGGCGGGAGAGGGTAGAGAATGAGCAATCCGATGATGGCAGGTGTGGTGGGACCAGAGGCCTTCCGGCTGGATGGACAAGTGGCGTTGGTCACCGGCGCAAGCCGCGGCATCGGGGCGGCGGTGGCGGAGGCGCTCGCTGCCGCGGGCGCGTATGTGATTGGCACCGCGACCACGGCCGAGGGGGCAGCGGCGATTTCCGAGCGGCTCAAGGAGCGCGGCGAGGGACAGGTGTTGGATGTCACCGACGCGGCCGCTGCGGCGCAGCTGGTGGAAGCGATCGAACGCGCGCATGGCCCGTTGGCGATCTTGGTCAATAACGCCGGCATTACGCGCGACAACTTGGCACTGAGGATGAAGGACGACGAGTGGCAAGCGGTGCTGGACACGAACCTCACCGCAGCGTTTCGCCTCTCGCGCCTGGTGATGCGTGGGATGATGAAGGCACGCTACGGGCGCATCATCAACATCACCTCGGTCATCGGCAGCATCGGCAACGCCGGTCAGGCCAATTACGCCGCGGCGAAAGCGGGATTGGCGGGGTTGAGCCGCGCGTTGGCACGGGAACTGGGCAGCCGCAACATCACCGTCAATTGCGTCGCGCCGGGCTTTATCGAAACCGACATGACCAAGGCGCTTTCCGAGGCGCAGCGGCAGGCGTTGCTCGCGAACGTGCCGCTGGTGCGCTTCGGTGCGCCGCAGGAAGTGGCCAACGCGGTGCTTTTCCTCGCTTCGCCGGCCGCCAGTTATGTCACCGGCACGACGTTGCACGTCAACGGCGGAATGTACATGGGCTAAGTGGCGTTTTGGCGCGGGCGTGTGCGGGGGAAACCGACCGCAGCGACGCAAACGCTTGGAAATGTCGTTGGCTTTGGTAGAATCTCAACACCTATTCCCGTAAGGAGTCCTAGGCAATGGAAAACATCGAGCAGCGTGTCAAGAAGGTGGTCGCCGAACAGCTGGGCGTCAACGAGGCGGACATCAAGAACGAGTCCAGTTTCGTCGAGGACCTGGGCGCGGATTCGCTGGATACGGTCGAGCTCGTGATGGCATTGGAGGAGGAGTTCGAGATCGAGATTCCCGACGAAGAAGCGGAAAAAATCACCACGGTGCAACAAGCGATCGACTACATCGTCGCCCACCTCAAGAAGTAATTCCGTCGTCTCAAGGAGTATCGTTCATGCGTCGGCGCGTCGTCGTGACCGGCTTGGGGGTGGTATCTCCGGTGGGGAATACCGTTGCCCAGGCGTGGGACAACCTCGTCAATGGGCGTTCGGGAATCGGCCCGATCACGCGCTTTGACGCGAGTCAATTTTCGGTGCGCATTGCGGGCGAGGTAAAAGACTTCGACATCACCGCGTATTTGCCGAAAAAAGACGCGCGGCGCATGGACGTGTTCATCCATTACGGCATGGCGGCGGCGATCGACGCCGTGCGCGATGCCGGTTTGGAAATTACCGAAGCCAACGCCGAGCGGGTGGGGGTCAATATCGGTTCGGGCATCGGCGGCTTGCCGATGATCGAGCAGACGCATCACGATTACCTCAACGGTGGGCCGCGCAAGATCTCGCCGTTTTTCATCCCGAGTTCGATCATCAACATGATCTCGGGCAATCTGTCCATCCTGCTGGGGGCCAAAGGCCCATGTCTGGCGGCGGTGACGGCGTGCGCTACTGGCACGCATTGCATCGGTGAGTCGTTGCGTCTCATCCAATACGGGGACGCAGACGTGATGATCGCCGGTGGTGCCGAAAGCACCGTGACGCCGCTGGCGATCGGTGGTTTTGCTTCGGCCAAGGCGCTGTCGACGCGCAACGACGAGCCACAAGCCGCTTCCCGCCCCTGGGACAAGGATCGGGACGGCTTCGTGCTGGGCGAAGGCGCCGGGGTATTGGTGCTGGAAGAGTTCGAGCACGCCAAGCGCCGTGGCGCGCGCATCTACGCCGAGGTGGTGGGGTTTGGCATGAGTGCGGACGCCTATCACATGACCGCGCCGTGCGAAGATGGCGATGGGGCGGCGCGCTGCATGCTCGCCGCGCTCAAAGACGCGCGAATGGATCCCAGCGAGATCGACTACATCAATGCTCATGGCACGTCGACGCCGCTGGGGGATCTGGCCGAGACACTTGCGGTCAAACGCGCGTTCGGCGAACATGCGCGTCAGCTCGTGGTCAGTTCCACCAAGTCGATGACCGGGCATTTGCTCGGTGCCGCGGGGGCGGTAGAGGCGGCATTTTCGGTGCTGGCGCTACACCACCAAACGATTCCGCCGACGATCAACCTCATTGAACCCGGCGAGGGGTGCGATCTGGATTATTGCCCGAATGTGGCGCGCGCTGCGAACCTGCGCACCGCGATGTCCAACTCCTTCGGTTTCGGCGGCACCAACGCGACGTTGATTTTCAAGCGCCTCTGAAGGCTGGCAGGCCGGGGGGAAGCGTCGTGCCGGCCGCCTGGTGCGGGTGGCATCGTTGGCATTGGGCAAGTGGGCCGGCGCGGGAAGGTGACGGTTAGCGTTTGGGTCGCAGCACGGTGTCGCGGGTGCGCGGCAGTGCCTGCGGGTAGTCGCGCGAGTAATGCAGTCCGCGGCTTTCGTGCCGCCGCTGGGCACAGCGCACGATCAGCTCGGCCACGAGTACGAGGTTGCGTAGCTCGATGAGGTCGTTGCTCAGTCGAAACTGGCTGTAGAACTCCTGGATCTCGCGTTTGAGGAGTTGAATGCGGTGCATCGCCCGCGCCAGGCGCTTGTCACTGCGTACGATGCCCACATAGTCCCACATAAAGCGCCGCAGTTCATCCCAGTTGTGCGAAATGACCACCGCTTCATCGGGATCGGTCACCTGGCTTTCGTCCCATTCGGGGAGCGCCAGCGGCGCCGCGGATGGGTGGGCGAGGATGTCGTTCGCTGCGGCTTCGCCAAACACCACGCATTCCAAAAGCGAATTGCTTGCCAGACGATTGGCCCCGTGCAGCCCCGTGCAGGCGGTTTCGCCAACGGCATACAGATGCGGCACGTCGGTGCGCGCCGCCAGATCCGTGACCACACCGCCGCAGGTGTAGTGCGCCGCGGGCACCACCGGGATCGGCTCTCGCGTAATGTCGATCCCGAGTTCCAAACAGCGCCGGTAGATGGTGGGAAAGTGGGCGCGGATCCAGTCCGGGTCTTTGTGCGTGATGTCCAGATACACGCAATCGAGCCCATGTTTTTTCATTTCGGCGTCGATCGCCCGCGCGACGATGTCGCGTGGCGCCAGCTCGGCGCGTTCGTCATAACGTGGCATGAACCGTTCGCCGTTGGGCAGACGCAAGATTCCCCCCTCGCCGCGTACGGCTTCCGAGATGAGAAAGGACTTGGCGTGCGGGTGATAGAGACAGGTGGGGTGAAACTGGATGAATTCCATGTTCGCGACGCGACAGCCGGCGCGCCAAGCCATCGCGATGCCATCGCCGGTGGCGATGTCGGGGTTGGTGGAATACAGGTACGCTTTACCAGCGCCGCCGGTTGCGAGCACCGTGTCGCTGGCGCTGACCGTGACGACCCGGTCGTGGCGGCGGTCGTAGAGATACGCGCCGACACAGCCACGCTCGGGGACGCCGACGCGCTTGCCGAGGATGAGGTCTACGGCGACGTGGTGTTCCCAAATGGTGATGTTGGGATGAGCGCGCACGCGCGCGGTGAGCGTTTCCTGCACCGCGGCGCCGGTGGCGTCGGCGGCATGGTAGATGCGCCGCTCTGAGTGTCCGCCTTCGCGCGTTAGGTGATATACGCCGTTTTCGTCGCGCGTAAACGGCACCCCTTGCGCGATCAACCATTCAATCGCCCGTTGGCCATGCTCGACCACAAAGCGCACCGTGCGCTCGTGGCACAGCCCCGCGCCGGCCACCAAGGTGTCGCGCACGTGCGCGGCGATCGCCTGCGGGGTGTGCAGCGCTGCGGCGATGCCACCTTGCGCCCAGTTCGTCGCGGTGTCGGTCAGCTCGCGCTTGGCGATGAGCAGCACCCGCCGACGATCTGCCAAACGCAGCGCGACGCTTTGACCCGCCAAGCCCGAACCGATCACCAGCACGTCGAAATGTTTGCTCATCGTTCTGTCCTTTGCTCCGGTGAAGCGGTGGCAATCACAGAGTCGCTATAATAGGGGCGAATCATACTCCAAGGGAAATTCGGCGGTGTCTACTTCGGCTCGTCAAGCCGATGCCGTGCTCGTTGCCCGGGCGCAACAGGGCGATACGACGGCGTTCGATTTGCTCGTTGCCAAATACCGGCCGCGCGTCGAGCGGCTCATCGGGCGACTGGTGCGCGATGCCGCCGAAGTCGAGGACCTGGCGCAAGAAACGTTCATCAAAGCCTACCGCGCGCTCGATCAGTTCCGCGGCGACAGTGCGTTTTACACGTGGCTCTACCGCATCGCCGTCAATACGGCGAAGAACTACCTGGCCAGCCAAAAGCGCGATATCGTCACCTTGAGCGAGAGTAACGAAAACGACGAAGGTGAAACCTTTGATTTGTTGGATGGTCAAGGAATTAACGAAACGCCCGAAAATCTGCTGCTGACCGACGAGATCGCGCGCACGGTGGCGGAGGCAATGGAAGCACTTCCCGAGGAGCTACGCACGGCGATCCAGTTGCGTGAGCTGGAAGGGATGAGTTACGAAGAAATTGCCGTGGTGATGGGTTGCCCCATCGGTACGGTGCGCTCACGCATTTTTCGGGCGCGCGAGGCCATTGCCAAACGGTTGCGACCGCTGTTGGATACGCCGCAAAACCGGCGTTGGTAAAGGAAGCGAACATGACGGTGTGGGACAAACGACAAGAATATGACCTCGACGCACACGACGGGGATGCTGCCGCCGAAGCCCTCAGCGCTTGGTATGACGATGAAGCGGATCCCGAAGAATGGCGGCGCATTCTTTCCGCGGCTGATGAAAAAATGCTGCGCCAGCAAGTGGCGACGTACGCGCTCATCAGCCGAGCATTGCAGCGGCAAACCCAGGCGCTGCGATCTGCCCCGTCGGTACCGTCTTCTGAGGCGCCTGAGCCCGAACATCGAGAGGCGGCAAACGCGCCGCGCTGGTGGTGGGTGGCGGCGTTGGTGGGGCTGGCGGTAGGTTTGGGCGGGAAAACCCCGTCGACGGTAGAGGAAAGTCTCGTGCGCTGGAACGAAAAGCGGGTGGCCGCTTCGACGTTGGCGCAGCGCGCTCGCGCGCAGGCAAGCCTGCCTTCGATGGTGGCCGCGGAGCGAGGCAGTACCCCGGCGCCTTTGTACCTGGCCGTTCAGGCATCCAGCGCTCCGGCGTTGGGATATGTGCGTACGGCGGCGTTTCAATCCGACGCAACTCGCGGACGCTGAGCAACAGCATGAAGTGGCGGCATTGGCTCGTGGTGGTGTGCGCCCTTGGAAGTGCCGGGGCGCAGGCCGATTCCCCCTTGCAGCGCTTGGCGGCGCTGGCGCAAGCCCAGGCGGTGGTCTCGGGAAATGCGGTTTGGACGGGGTTACGGACACCTTTGACCGCGTATGTGGAAAAAGGGATCACCCCGCTGGGACCGTACGAATGGGTGCAGGTGCAGGAGCGTACTGGGCGGGTGGCGCTGTGCTGGCGCGACGAGTGCCTGAGCTGGCTGCCGCAAGAGGGTTATGTGCTGCGCGATCGCTGGCAGTGGGCGGAAGGGTCGCTGCCGCGGCTGCCGACCGATTTGGCCGCGTTGGCGCTGCACTACGAGCTGCGCGCGTTGCCGGAAATGGTGTTCGAGGGGCGGGCGCGCGAGGGGGTTCGTTTTGAGGCCAAAGACGGGTGGCGGTTTTCGCAGGAGTGGTGGTGGGACCGTGAAACGCGCGCGGTGGTGCGGCGCACCTACTACAACGCCGATGCGCAGGTGATCGAGGAGTTTGTGCTCACCAACGTCAGCGCCGCGACTCAACTCGATTTTCCAGAGGTGCGCCGCCACTGGGCGGTGTTGATGCGCCAGCCGCAAGTGGATATGCGCCCGCAGCCGCCGCGGGAGCCCGCGCCATGGCGATTCTCCGAGGCGATTCCTGGCGGTTTCGTCGTCGCAGCGGTGGCGCAGCGCTCCGGTCCCCGCGGCGCTGTGGTGTGGCAGTGGCGCTTGAGCGACGGGTTGGCGCAAGTGTCGGTGTTTGCCGAACGTTTGGACGAAGCCGCGGACCGGGGCGGTGACGTGGAACCTCAAGCCGTGGGTGCCACCCATGTGGTCACGGTGCGCGGGGAGGGCTGGCGGCGTACGGCAGTCGGAGATGTGCCGGAAGCAGCGCTCAGAGCCATTTTGGCGGCGATGCAAAGAAAGGAAGCACGATGAGCGAGGTGGCTGCGTGTGCCGCGTCGGAACGGCTGGCCGGGCGGGTTCTGGAAGTCGGCACGAACGGCGCGTGGGTCGAGGTCCGCGAAGTGCGCACGGGCTGCGGGCGGTGCCATGAACCAGGCGGTTGTGGCGGGGTGTCGCTGATCCGCTGGCGGCCGCGGCGCGTGTGGTTGTCGGCATCGCAACTCCCTCCTTCGCTGCAGGTGGGTGAAACGTTGTGGTTGGAAGTCCCCGCGGGGGTGCCGCTCAAAGCGGCGTGGCGCATCTACGGGGCGCCGCTGCTTTTGGGCATTGCCGTTGCTGCCGCCGTGCGGGGGCTTGCCTCTGGTCCAGCAGCGGAAGTGGCCGCGCTGGCCGCGCTGGTGGCCACGCTGCTCGCCGGTTGGTGGTGGTCGGGGCGGCGTGCTCGGCCGTGGGTGCGCGCCGTGCGTGTCGAATCAACCAGCAACTTGCGCTGATTGCTGCCTTGGCGCGTTCAAGCTGATACAATCTCAGCATCGGTGCCCAAGGTGGGCTTTTTTTGTTGCTGGTGATGAAGCACATACGCAATTTTTCGATCATCGCGCACATCGATCACGGCAAATCCACGCTGGCGGATCGCTTGATTCAGCGTTGCGGTGGGCTTAGCGAGCGCGAAATGCAGGACCGCGTGCTCGACTCGATGGATCTGGAACGCGAGCGCGGCATCACCATCAAGGCGCAGACGGCGTCGCTGACCTACACGGCGCGCGACGGCCAAACCTACGAGCTCAACCTCATCGACACCCCGGGGCACGTGGATTTTTCCTACGAGGTGAGCCGGGCGCTGTCGGCGTGCGAGGGGGCATTGCTGGTGGTGGATGCTTCGCAGGGGGTAGAAGCGCAGACGGTGGCCAACTGCTACCTGGCCATCGACCTGGGCGTGGAAGTCATCCCGGTGCTCAACAAGATCGACCTGCCGCAGGCCGATCCCGAGCGCGCGCGCGAAGAGATCGAAGAAGTGATCGGCGTGGACGCGAGCGACGCGATCCTTGCCTCTGCCAAAACCGGCGTGGGGATTGAAGAGGTGCTCGAGGCGGTGGTGCAGCGTGTGCCACCGCCGCGCGGCAACCCCGACGCGCCGACGCGCGCGCTCATCATCGATTCCTGGTTCGACAATTACGTCGGTGTGGTGATGCTGGTGCGGGTGGTGGATGGGCGCCTGGTCACAGGAGAGCGCATCCGCTTGATGGCCACCGGCGCCGAACACGTGGTGGATAAGCTCGGCGTCTTTACGCCGCGCAGCGTCGAACGTGCGGCGTTGGAGTGCGGCGAAGTGGGGTACGTGATCGCGGGCATCAAGGAGCTGCGTGAAGCCCGAGTCGGCGACACCATCACCACGCTACCCAACGCCGCTGCCGAGCCGCTGCCGGGTTTTCGCGAGATCAAACCGCAGGTGTTCGCCGGACTCTATCCGGTGGAATCGAGCGAGTATGAGTCGTTGCGCGAAGCGTTGGAGAAACTCAAGCTCAACGACGCGGCGCTGCAGTTCGAACCGGAAACGTCGCAGGCGCTGGGTTTTGGCTTTCGCTGCGGCTTTTTGGGGCTGCTGCACATGGACATCGTGCAGGAGCGGCTGGAGCGCGAGTTTGACCAGGATCTGATCACCACCGCGCCGTCGGTGGTCTATGAAGTGGCGCTGAAAAACGGCGAGGTGCTGCGCGTCGAAAACCCGGCCAAATTGCCCGATCCGGGGAAAATCGAAGAGATCCGCGAACCGATCATTGCCGCGACCATTTTCGTGCCCCAGGAATATCTGGGGCCGGTGCTCACGCTGTGCAACCAAAAGCGGGGGGTACAGACGGACATGCGCTACCACGGTCGGCAGGTGCAGGTGACGTTCGACCTGCCGCTCAATGAAGTCGTGCTCGATTTCTTCGACAAACTGAAGTCCGTCTCGCGCGGGTACGCGTCGCTGGACTACGAGTTCAAGGAATATCGCCCCGCCGATCTGGTCAAGCTCGACATCCTCGTCAATGGCGAACGGGTGGATGCGTTGTCGGTGATCGTGCATCGTTCGGTGGCGCAGCAGCGAGGCCGCGAGCTGGCGGTCAAGCTGCGTAGCCTCATCCCACGGCAGATGTTCGACGTGCCCATCCAGGCGGCGATTGGCTCGCACATCATCGCGCGCGAAACGATCAAGGCGCTCCGAAAGAACGTGCTCGCGAAGTGTTATGGCGGCGATGTCACGCGCAAGAAAAAGCTGCTGGAAAAGCAAAAAGCCGGCAAGAAGCGCATGAAACAGGTCGGTAACGTCGAGATCCCGCAAGAAGCGTTCTTGGCGGTGCTCAGGACCGACAGCGAGTGATCTTGCCTGGGTCAGCGCGGGCAAACAAAGGAACAAGGTGGTGAATTTCGAGTTGATCCTGTTTTTGCTTACCCTGGTGTCGGGTGTTTTGTGGGCCCTGGATCGCTTCTGGGCGCGGCGACGTCGCCCGGCCAGCGCCGCCGACCCCTGGTGGGTCGAATACGGCGCGAGTTTTTTCGGGGTGCTGCTGGCGGTGTTTCTGTTGCGCTCTTTTATTGTCGAGCCGTTCAAGATCCCGTCTGGGTCGATGATTCCTACCCTTTTGCCTGGCGATTTCATTTTGGTCAACAAGTTCAGCTACGGCATCCGTTTGCCGGTGGTCAAGACCAAGGTGTGGGATCTGGGCGCGCCGCAACGGGGCGACGTGGTGGTGTTTCGCTACCCCGTGGATCCCAAACTCGATTACATCAAGCGCGTGGTGGGGTTGCCCGGGGATTTCGTCGAGTACGTGGACAAGCGCCTGCGCATCAACGGCGTGGAGGTGCCGCTCGAGCCGTTGCCGGATTATTACCTGCCAGAGCGCGGTGGGGTGGCGCTGCAGTGGCGGGAAAAACTCGGCAAACGCTGGCATCGCATCATCTGGGACGAAGCGGCGCCGCCGTTTGTCACCCACCGGCTGCCGTTTGCGCATCAGGAGGCGTGTGAATACCATCGCCGTGGTTTTCGCTGTTCAGTGCCCGAAGGGCATTACTTCGTGATGGGGGACAACCGCGACGGCAGCAGCGATTCGCGCGTCTGGGGGTTCGTGCCGGATGAAAATTTGGTCGGCAAGGCGTTTTTCATCTGGTTCAATTTTTCCGACCTGTCGCGTATCGGTCGGTTCGAATGAGTCTTCGCGCTGAGGGTGGCTTGCACGCGTTGCCAAGGTGTGGGCGGCGGCAGGGTGGGTTCTTCCCTCTGAGCGCCATCGCTCATGAGGCGGAGCCTCGCGCCGCCGTGTGGGTGGTCGCGGTAGGCGTGCTGCTCAACCCCATTGAAGTGGGCCGTAGTGCCTGCGGTATCGGTTCCTGACGTACAATGCACAGACTTTGGCGGTTGCCTAAGGGGGGTGTGATGACCGACGGTGCTTCTCTGATCCCAAAGCTGCCCATCCGGCAGCGCGGCGTGTCGCTTCTGGCGGTGATCGTCATCGGTGCGATTGCGGGTCTTTTCGCGATTCTGGTGATGCGTGCCGTGCCGTTTTATACCGAGTACGCGGCGATCCAACGGGCGCTGGCGGCGGTGGTTGCGGAGGCCGAAGCGGGCGGACCGGCGGCGGTGCGCGCGGCGTTCGATCGTCGCGCCAGTGCCGATTACATTTCTTCCGTTTCGGGCAAGGATCTGATCATCGAAAAAGACGCGGCCGGCCGGGTCACGGTGCGCGTCAGCTACGAACGGGTGCTGCCGCTGGTCGCAAACGTCAGTTTGTTGTTTTCTTTCGAAGCCAAGGCACCGTGACCGGTAGCGCACGTTCGTTTGCCCGCGACGTATTGCCGCAGGTGGAAGCGCAGCTGGGGGTGCGCTTTGCCGACCCGGCGCTGGTGCGGCAGGCGCTCACGCATCGCTCGGCCGGTGGGACGCACAACGAAAGGCTGGAGTTTTTGGGCGACGCGGTGTTGGGTGCGGCGGTGGCGGCGATGCTGTATGAGCGCTTTCCGGCGGCCAGTGAAGGCGATCTGTCGCGCGCGCGTGCGCGCTTGGTGCGGCAGGAGACGCTGGCCGCCCTGGCGCGGCGCATGGGCATCCCCGATTGGCTGGTGCTGGGAGAAGCGGAACGCCGGGGAAACGGTCATCAACGCCCCTCGATTCTCGCCGATGCGTTCGAAGCGCTGGTGGGGGCGATGTTTCTCGCGGCTGGGTTTGACCGCACCGCAGCGTTCGTTCGACAATGCCTTGACGCCGAACTGGCGGCGTTGGGCGACTTGAAAGCGCTGAAAGACCCGAAGACGGCGCTGCAAGAGTGGCTGCAAGGTCGCGGCGAGGCGTTGCCGCAGTACGAATTGGTGGGAACTTCCGGGCCAGCGCACGCGCAGCGTTTTCGGGTTCGGGTCAGTTTGCCGCAACGGGGGTTGAGCGCTGAGGGGCAGGGAACGAGCCGCCGCGCCGCCGAGCAAGCCGCGGCGGCCGACGTGCTGGCGCAGTTGCAATCTCAGGAAAAGGACAAGCGAAGATGAGCGAGCCGTCGTTTCGTGCCGGTTTCGTCGCGATCGTCGGCCGGCCCAATGTGGGGAAGTCGACGCTCACCAACGCCCTGGTCGGCGCGAAGGTCAGCATCGTGTCGCGCAAGCAGCAAACCACCCGGCACCGCATTCACGGCATCGTCACCACCGACGAGGCGCAGATCGTGCTCGTCGACACCCCAGGATTCCAGACCCGGCACAAGCGGCTACTGAACCGCGCGATGAACCAGGTGGTGCGGCAGGCGCTTGCGGACGTGGACGTCGTGTTGTTCGTGATCGAAGCAGGCCGCTGGATGCCTGAGGATGCGCGGGTATTGGCGTTGTTGCCACAGGACCGGACGGTGTTTTTGGTGATCAACAAGGTCGATCGTCTCAAGGACAAGGCGGCGCTGTTGCCATTCATCGCTGCGCGGGCCAAGGAGTTTCCCTACGCCGAGATCATCCCGATCTCTGCCGAGCGAGGGCGCAACCTCGACGACCTGCAGCGCACGATCATTCGTTATCTGCCGCCCGGCGAGCCGATTTATCCGCCGGATCAGATCACCGACCGCAATGAGCGGTTTTTGGCCAGCGAATACCTGCGCGAAAAAGTGTTCCGCTTTCTGGGCGACGAGCTGCCCTTCGGCACAGCGGTGGAAATTCGCCAATACGAGGAAGAAGGCGATTTGCGGCGCATCTGGGCCGAGATCATCGTCGAGCGCGAAGCACACAAGCCCATCGTGATCGGCGAAAGGGGCGAGCGGCTCAAACGCATCGCGTCCGAGGCGCGGCAAGATCTCGAGGCGCTGCTCGGAGCCCGGGTGTATCTCGACGTGTGGGTAAAGGTTCGCTCCGGTTGGGCCGATGACCCGCGCGCGTTGCGCAGCCTGGGGCTGGAGCCGTGAGTCGGCGCGGGGGCGCTTCGGCGGCGTTGGAAAAAATTCCTGCCCCGGTGTGGTCGGACCATGATGCGCGGTAACGTTCAGGGGTTGGCGCGATGAGACGCGCTGGGTGGTAAGCTCGGACGCGACGCATGGCGGGATCGCGCCGTCGCGGTGAGGACCTCGGCTACGTGCTGCATGCGCAGCCGTGGCGCGAAACGAGCCTGGTGCTGGATGTGTGGACGCACCGGCATGGGCGCTTGCGGCTGGCAGCGCGCGGCGCACGGCGGCCGCATTCGGCGTTGCGCGCCGTACTGCTGACCTTTCAGCCATTGTGGTTGCGCTGGTCCGGCAAAGGCGAGGTGATGACGCTCACCGGTGCCGATTGGGTGGGCGGGGTGCCGCTCTTGACCGGTGAAGCGCTGTGGTGTGGTTACTATCTCAACGAACTGGTGCTCGCGCTGGCGCCGCGCGAATTTCCCTATCCGGCGTGGTTCGCAGCGTATGATGCCGCGGTTCGGGCGTTGGCTGCTGGTGAAGCGCCGGCGCCGGTGCTGCGCGCGTTCGAGTGGGCAACCCTGCAAGCCACCGGGCACGCGCCCGCATGGCCGGATCAGGGCCCAGCGCCGCTGGTGCTCAGCCAGGCAGCGGCTGAGGCGATCGCGCGCGGGGAGTGGGCTTCCGATGTGGTGGCGCGTGAAGTACGGCCGTGGCTACGGGCGATGCTCGAGCATTGTCTGGAGGGGCGGGTGCTCAAAAGCCGCGCTTTCATGCGTGAGTGGGTGTTGGCCAGTGAAGAAAGGTAGGGGTCAGCGATGAACGAACAGCAAAAGCAGAATTGGAACGTTGGCTACTGGCTGGTGGCCATTTTGTTGCTTTTGTGGTTTCAGAGCCAATGGCAGGCCGCTTCGCAATTACAGCCGGTGCCGTATTCGGAACTCGAGCGTGCGGTGGCCGACGGGCGGGTCAGTGAGCTGATCGTCAGCGACCGCACCGTGACGGCGGTGTTGAAACACCCCGAAGGCAGCAAGCGCGCGTTGGTCGCGAACCTGGTGGAACCGCCGCTGATGGAGCGTTTCGAACGCTACGGCGTGACGGTGACGCGGGTGGTGGAAAACACCTTTTTCCGCGACCTGCTGTCGTGGGTTTTGCCGGTGCTGCTGTTTTTTGCCCTGTGGTATTTCGTGTTCCGTCGGGTGATCGAACGCCAGGGCATGGGCGGACTGATGAGCATTGGGCGAAGCAAGGCGCGTATCTATGTCGAGAAAGACACAGGGGTGAGCTTTCCCGATGTGGCTGGAGCGGACGAAGCCAAGCTCGAACTGCAGGAAGTCGTCTCTTTTCTCAAGAATCCGCAAGAATTCACCCGTTTGGGCGCTCGTATGCCCAAAGGGGTGCTGTTGGTCGGGCCACCGGGAACCGGCAAGACATTGTTGGCCAAGGCGGTGGCTGGAGAAGCCGGAGTGCCGTTCTTTTCCGTTTCCGGCTCAGAATTTGTCGAGATGTTCGTCGGGGTGGGGGCCGCACGGGTACGCGACTTGTTCGAGCAGGCGCGTCAGCTTGCTCCGTGCATCATTTTTATCGACGAGATCGACGCGTTGGGACGGGCGCGCGGCGCGTTTCCGGGACTCGGTGGGCATGACGAGAAAGAGCAAACGCTCAACCAGTTACTGGTGGAGATGGACGGCTTCGATAACTCTGCTGGGATCGTCGTGCTCGCGGCCACCAACCGCCCCGAGATCCTCGACCCGGCACTGCTGCGCGCGGGACGGTTCGACCGGCAGATCGTCGTCGATCGCCCCGACAAAAACGCTCGGCGGGCGATCCTGGATGTGCATGCGCGGCGTATCCGCTTGGCGCCGGACGTGGACCTGGACAAGGTCGCGGCGATGACCACGGGATTTACCGGCGCCGATCTGGCGAACCTGGTCAATGAGGCGGCGATTCAAGCCACGCGGCGGCGTGCCGATGCGGTGGCGATGAGCGACTTTACCGCCGCGTTTGAGCGGTTGGTGGCCGGCAGTGAGCGCAAGAGCCGCGTGCTCGACGAGCTCGAACGTCGGGTGGTGGCTTATCATGAGATTGGTCACGCGTTGGTGGCACGCACGGTGCCGGGTGCCGATCCGGTGCATAAAATCTCCATCGTGCCGCGCAGCATCGGGGCGCTTGGTTATACCTTGCAGCGTCCTTCCGAAGACCGTTATTTGCTCACCCGCGAAGACCTGATGCGCCGTATGATGGTGCTGCTCGGCGGGCGCGCCGCGGAGGTGGTGGTGTTTGGACATCTGTCCACCGGTGCCGCGGACGATCTGGCGCGCGCCACGCAAATCGCCCGCGACATGGTCACCCGCTACGGCATGGACGAACAGCTCGGGTTCGTGTCGTTCGAAACCCAGCGGCCGCGCTATCTCGAGGGAGTGCTGCCGCCGGATCAGGCGCTTGCGGCGGTGTCGGAGTCGGTGCGTGCGCAAATCGACGCCGCGGTGCGCGAACGGGTGATGGCAGCGTTTGCGTGCGCGCGCACGATCATCGAAGCGAACCGCGAAGCGCTCGAGGCTGCCGCACAGGAATTGCTGCAGAAAGAGACGCTGGATGAGGCGGACGTGGAACGGCTGCTGTCGCATTTGACCGCGCCGGAATGTGTGGGTGCGGCGTCGACCTAAACGCAGGCGGCATGAGCCGAAACGAAGGACTGGTCTTGTGAAGCGTTCTGACGGGATGGTGAAATGGTAGAACTGGGAGTCAATATCGATCACGTCGCAACACTGCGCCAGGCACGTCGCACCTACGAGCCGGACCCGGTGTGGGCGGCAGTACAAGCTCATCTGGGCGGTGCGGACGTGATCACCGTGCATTTGCGCGAAGACCGGCGGCACATTCAAGATGCCGACGTGGCGCGGCTGCGGGAATTGACGCACGTGCGGCTGAATCTGGAAATGGCAGCAACCGACGAAATGGTGGCGATTGCCTGTCGGTTGCGCCCGGAGATGGTCACGTTGGTGCCGGAAGGTCGCCTGGAGATCACCACCGAAGGGGGGCTGGACGTGCGTGGGCAACAAGCGCGTCTGACCGACGTCGTGGCGCGGCTCAAGGACGCCGGCATCCGGGTGAGTCTTTTTATCGATCCGGATCTGGCGCAGGTGGAAGCGGCCGCGGCGGTGGGGGCCGAGCTGTGTGAGGTGCACACCGGTCCCTACGCGCATGCGTTTTACGCGCACGGGCGGGATTTCGCGTCGCCGCCGGTGGTCGAGGAATGGCTGAAGGTGCGCGCAGCGGGCGAGGCGATCGTAGCTGCCGGCATGCGCTTTAATGCCGGTCATGCGCTCAATTACGCCAATGTGGCACCGATCGCCGCGCTGCCCGGGCTCAAAGAGCTGCACATCGGGCACGCGATCGTCGCGCGGGCGGTGTTCGTAGGGCTGCAACAGGCAGTGACGGAAATGAAAGCCAAGATCGCTGCCGCGAACGTGGCGGGTTAGCCGCTGGCGTGCCTCAAGGACCAGGCGTGGCGATCGTTGGCATCGGCACTGACCTCGTGGCGGTAGCGCGGGTGGCAGCAGCGCTGTCGCGTCATGGGGAGCGCTTTGCCTCGCGGGTGCTGGCGGCGGCGGAGTTTGACGAGTGGCAAAGGCTGGTACCGTCACTGCAGGCGGCATTTCTCGCCAAACGCTTTGCCGCGAAAGAAGCGTTTGCCAAAGCGTGGGGCACCGGGTTTGGTGCGGCGCTTTCCTGGCAGGACTTATGGGTGAGGCACACTGCCTTGGGGCAACCGCAGTGGGCGTTTGCCCCGGCGTTTGCGACGCGATTTCACGAACGCTGTAGCGCGGCGCACCTGTCGATTGCCGATGAGCAGGACTATGCGCTGGCGTTTGTGGTGCTGGAAGGAAAGGGATAGCGCGATGCGGCACAGTTGCTGGATCGGCATCGAGTCCTGCGAACTCACCGCCGCGGATGAGCGGCGGCTTCAGCACCCGCGCGTTTCCGGGGTGGTGCTTTTTGCGCGCAACTGGCGCGACGCGGCGCAACTGGCGGCGCTGACCGCGGCGATCCGGACGTGTCGGCCCGAGCTGGCGATCGCTGTGGATCAAGAGGGTGGGCGGGTGCAGCGGCTCATTGGCGACGGGTTGCCGAAACTGCCGCCGCTGCGTACCTTTGGCGAGCAATGGCAACGTTCGCCGGATGCGGCGGTGGCGACGATTTCCGCGCACGGCGAGGCGATCGGGCAGCAGCTCGTGGCGCTGGGGGTGACGGTGAATTTTGCGCCGGTGGTGGATCTGGATTGGGGGGTGTGCGCGGCGATCGGTGATCGGGCGCTGTCGCGTGACCCGGTGGCCGTGACCGTGCTGGCGGCGGCGTTTGCCGACGGGATGCGGCGTGCCGGGGTGATGCCGGTGTTCAAGCATTTCCCCGGCCACGGCGCGGTGCGCGAGGATTCGCATACGGCGCTGCCGGTGGATATGCGCCCGTTTGCTACCCTTTGGCACACCGATCTGGTGCCGTACCGCGTGTTGGCAACGCGCGCCCCGGCGGTGATGGTTGCGCACGTGGTGTATGCCGCGGCGGCGCCGGAACCGGCGTCGTTCAGCCGTTTTTGGCAGGTATCGGTGCTGCGGGAAATCGTGGGTTTTTCCGGGCTGGTGATTTCGGACGACCTTGGCATGGCCGCGGCGGCGTGGGCGGGCCAGACGCTTTTCGAGCGCCTGCAGGCGTTTTTCGCCGCGGGGGGCGACGTGGCGTTGCTGTGTAACGACTTTGCCGCGATCGACGCGGCGCTCGAAGAATTCTCGGCGGATCCGTGTCTCACCGAATTTTGCGCCAGAAGACATGGCCAGGAACGAAAGCGCGATGCTTGACCGGCAAGCCGAACCTCGACTTCAGGACAGCGCAGCATACCTCACCAGAAACGAAAGATCGGCAAAGCGCACCTGACGAAGAACGAAAGATCGGTGCTTTGGATAGACGCTATGTTTTGATTGACCCTCCTGCCATGACCCCAGCGTTCGACCCCAAAGCGTTTCTGGCAACCGTGCCGGAGCTGCCCGGTGTGTATCAGATGTTCGACGCTGCCGGCACGGTGCTGTATGTCGGCAAAGCTAAGAACCTAAAAAAGCGCCTCTCCAGTTACTTTCGCGCGCAGCTACCCAGTGCGCGCATCGCGCGCATGGTCGCGCACATCGCCGAAGTGCGCCTTTCGGTGGTGCGCAGCGAAGAAGAAGCGCTGATTCTCGAAAACCACCTCATCAAGACGCTGGCGCCGAAGTACAACATCGTGTTTCGCGACGACAAGACGTACCCTTACGTGCGTCTGTCGGCAGGACCATTTCCAGGGATTTACTACTATCGCGGCCCGCTCAAGAAAGGCGAGCGTTATTTCGGACCTTATCCCAACGCGATCGCGGCGCGGGAAAGCATCCAGATCGTGCAAAAGGCGTTCCGCCTGCGCACCTGCGAAGACACGGTGTTTGCGCACCGCACGCGGCCGTGTCTTTTGGCACAGATCGGACGCTGTTCCGCGCCGTGCGTAGGGGCGGTGAGCGAGGAAGCGTACGCGGTACAGGTGCGCGACGCGATGGATTTTTTGAGCGGTAAAACGTCGCAGCTGATCGCGCGGCTGACCGACGAGATGGCGGCGGCGGCCGAAGCGCTACAGTTCGAGCGCGCTGCCGAGTTGCGCGACCGCATTCGCGCGCTGCATCAGCTGCGCTCCAGCCAGGCGGTGGATAGCCGGCGCGACGAGGACGTGGACGTGTTTGCGGTAGTGGCCGAGCGCGGTTTGGTCGCGGTGAGCTGGGGCTGCGTGCGCGGCGGTCGGCACTTGGGGCATCGGACGGTGTTGCCCAAAACCGCCGACTTGTCCCCCGAAGACGCGCTGGTGGCGTTTCTGGAGCAGCATTACGCGGCGCAGGAACTGCCCGATCGCATCCTGGTGCATCCTGTCAGCGTCGAAATCGCTGCCTGGTTCAGCGACGCGGTGAGCGACCGCGTGCCGGTGTTGGGAGCGCGCGATGAGACCGAAAGCGCGTGGATCGCGATGGCGCAGCAAAACGCGCGTGTGGCGATCGCGGCGCATCTCGCGGACGCGGGGCAGGCGCAGTTGCGCGCCGCAGCGCTGGCCGAGGCGTTGGCGCTGGAGGCGGCGCCACAGGGGATCGAGGCATTCGACATCAGTCATCTGCAAGGGGAAGCGACGGTCGCCGCCTGTGTGGTCTGGCGCGACGGCGCGATGCAGCCCAGGCTCTACCGCCGCTTCAATATCCACGGCATCACGCCGGGGGATGACTACGCGGCGATGCAACAAGCGGTGGCGCGGCGCTACGCGCGTCATGCCGAAACCGGCGAAGCGCTGCCCGACCTCATCTTGATCGACGGCGGCTTGGGGCAAGTGCGCGCGGCAGCCGCGGCGCTGGCGGAGTTGGGGCTGGGTGCCGAGCGGCTCCTGGGGGTGGCGAAGGGCCCAGAACGGCGCGCCGGCGAAGAGGTGCTGGTGTTTGCTGACGGGCGCACGCTCGAATTGCCGGCCACCGACCCGGCGCTGCATCTCATCCAGCAGATCCGCGACGAAGCACATCGTTTTGCGGTGACTGGCAACCGCGCCAAGCGCGCTGCGGCGCGGGCCAGCACCCATCTCGAGGATTTGCCCGGCATCGGCCCGAAACGGCGGCGGGCGCTGTTGGCGGCGTTCGGAAGCTTGGCCGGGGTGCGCGCCGCAACGGTGGAAGACATCGCGCGTGTGCCCGGATTCAGCGTCAAACTGGCCGAGCGCTTATATAATCAGCTGCATGGTAAAACAGCTTCCTAATACGCTGACCTGGGCGCGCATCGCGGTGGTGCCACTGCTGGTGCTCGTTTTTTATTTGCCCGACGGCTGGATCGCGCCGATCTGGAGCAATCGGCTGGCCACCGTGCTGTTTGTGGCGGCGGCGCTCACCGACTGGCTTGACGGTTACCTGGCGCGGCGCTTTCAGGTGCAATCGGCGTTCGGGGCGTTTCTCGACCCGGTAGCCGACAAGCTGATGGTTGCGGCGGCGCTGGTGGTGTTGGTGGATTTGGAGCGCGCGCATGCGCTCGCGGCGATCATCATCATCGGGCGCGAAATTGCCGTGTCGGCGCTGCGCGAGTGGATGGCCATCCTCGGGGAACATCAAACCACCGCCGTGGCGTGGATCGGCAAGCTGAAAACCACGCTACAGCTCATCGCGATTCCGTTTCTGCTTTATGCCGACCCGTTGGGGCCGGTCGCGACGCTGTTCTGGGGGCAGTTGTTGCTGTGGCTGGCGGCGCTACTGACCATCGCCTCGATGGTGCATTATTTGCGTCAGGCCTGGCCGATCATGCAACAGCGTTCGTGATACAATCGCGTTTCCCTTGCCTTACCGGAGGTCCGGAAGGCTGTGTATCCGACACATCCACAAGGAGTCTACATGCGTCACTACGAAATCGTCTTCATGGTCCATCCCGACCAGTCGGAAAACGTTCCGGCGATGGTCGAGCGCTACCGCAAGCTGATCACCGGCCGTGGCGGCAAGATCTACCGCCTCGAGGATTGGGGGCGCAAGCAGTTGGCGTACCAGATCCAGAAAATCCACAAAGCGCACTACATCCTGATGAACATCGAGTGCGACCTCGACACACTCAATGAGCTGGAGACGGCGTTTCGCTTCAACGACGCCATCCTGCGTCACCTGACCATCAAGATGGACGGGCCGGTGACCGAGGATTCGCCGATGATGAAAGGCGAAAAAGCCCGTTCACTGCTCGATCCGGCGACCACCGCGGGCGCCGATCTCGGTGCTCCGGCGGCACAACCACAGGTCGAGGCAACAGCGAGCGAATAACGCTCGAAACGGATATGCCGGAACACAACCGAGTGGAGCTGACGGTGCAGCTCATCGCGCGCGAAGCGCTGCGCTACACCCCAGCGGGGGTGCCGATCATCAAAGCGCAGGCACGGCACGCTTCTCAACAATGGGAAGCGGGGGCGCAGCGCCAGGTCGAGTTCCAGGTGCAGCTGGTCGCAGTCGGTGAAGTGGCGTCGCAGCTCGTCGATGCCGCGCTGGGTGAGCCGTATGATTGCACGGGGTTTTTGGCCGCGCGCCGATTGGGCGGTAAAGGGCTGGAGCTGCACTTGGTGGCGATGCAACCGGCGAATCAACGAACATGTGCTTCTTCCCCGGCGGCATGACCGTTGGGCAGGAAATCATTGCGAAAGGAAGAGAGATGAGTAATCGGAATTGGCGGCGTAAAGGACCACGTGTCGGCGTCTCCACGTTCGACTACAAGGACGTGGATACGTTGAAGGAATACCTCAACGAAGTGTACAAAATCGTGCCGGCCCGCATTACCGGGCTGTCGGCGCGGGCGCAGCGCGAGCTGGCGCTGGCGATCAAACGGGCGCGCTTTTTGGCGTTGCTCCCCTATACCGACCAGCACAAGTAATCGGAGGGCCGAGCGATGCAAGTCATTTTGCTGGAAAAAATCCCCAACCTGGGCAACCTCGGTGACGTGGTCAACGTCAAGGACGGCTACGCACGCAACTACCTCATTCCGCAGGGCAAGGCCAAGCGCGCTACCCCGGAAAACATCGCTGAGTTCGAGCGTCGTCGTGCCGAGATCGAACGGCAGGAAGCCGAACGCCTGGCGGCGGCACAGCAGCTCGCTGAGAAGCTGCAAGGACTGACGGTGCAGATCGTGCGCAAGGCGGGCGTGGATGGTCGGCTGTTCGGTTCGGTCACCAACCTGGACGTGGCCGAAGCGCTCAACCAGCTGGGTTATGCGATCGCTAAGGGTCAGATCCTCATGCCCGAAGGGCCGATCAAGGCGGTGGGCGAGGTCGAGCTCGAAATCGCGCTGCACCCCGACGTTCGCCCCAGCATCCGGGTATCGGTGCTGGGCGAGTAAGGCGCGCCGTTTGCCCCTCGTGATCCCGCGAGGGTGAGCGCTAGGTGGATACCGGATCGCAAAGGCAGCTCGTCATGGGCTGCCTTTCGTCGTTGGGCGGTGTAACAGATGTCATTCGTAACCGAGCCAACCACGCTGCGTTTGCCGCCGCACTCCCTGGAAGCGGAGCAAGCCCTGCTTGGCGGATTGCTGCTGGACAATACGGCCTGGGATCGGGTTGCGGATGTCATTACCGCGACCGATTTTTACCGCGACGAACACCGTCGCATTTTCCAGCACATCAGTCAGCTCATCGCAAACGGCCGACCGGCGGACGTAGTCACCGTTTTCGAATCCCTGCAAAAAACCGGTGAGGCGGACGCCGCCGGCGGCATGGCCTATCTGGCGGAATTGGCGGCGCTGACCCCGTCGGCGAGCAACGCGCGGCGCTATGCCGAGATCATCCGTGAGCGCGCCATCTTGCGCCAGCTCATCGCGGTGGCCGATGAGATCGCCGCGGCAGCGCTCGCGCCGATGGGCCGCGACGCCAAGACGATCCTGGACGAAGCGGAGCGCAAGATTTTCGAGATCGCCGAGGCGGGGGCGCGCAGTGCTGCGGGGTTTGTGCCGATCAGTAGTGTGCTCAAGCAAGTCGTCGAGCGCGTCGAGTCGCTCTATGAACGGCAGGATCTCGGTGACATTACCGGTATTCCCACGGGCTACCTCGACCTGGACGACAAGACCTCTGGGCTGCAGCCGAGCGATCTCATCATCGTCGCCGGGCGCCCCGCGATGGGGAAAACCACCTTTGCGCTCAACATCGCCGAACACGTGGCACTGCGCGCTGGTTTGCCGGTGGCGATCTTTTCCATGGAAATGCCTGCGTCGCAGTTGGCGTTGCGCTTTCTTGCCTCGGTGGGGCGCATCGACATGCAAAAGCTGCGCCGCGGGCGGCTGACCGACGAGGATTGGTCGCGCCTGACCGCTGCGCTGGGTAAACTGGCCGAAGCGCCGATTTATATTGACGAGACAGCGGGGCTCAACCCGATCGATCTTCGAGCGCGCGCCCGGCGGCTCGCGCGGCAGTTCGGCGGCAAGCTCGGGTTGATCGTCGTGGATTATCTGCAGCTGATGGTGGGCACGCGCGAATCGGACAACCGCGCTAATGAGCTTTCGGAGATCTCACGCGCGATCAAGACGCTTGCCAAGGAGCTTAACGTGCCGGTCATTGCGCTGTCGCAGCTCAACAGAAGCCTGGAGCAGCGGCCGAACAAACGGCCGGTGATGTCGGATTTGAGAGAATCAGGCGCCATCGAGCAGGACGCTGACCTCATCATGTTCATCTACCGCGACGAGGTGTACCACCCCGATTCCCCGGACAAAGGCACGGCGGAGATCATCATCGCCAAACACCGCAACGGGCCCACCGGAACGGTGCGTTTGGCGTTCTTAGGCGAATACACGCGCTTTGAAAATTACGCGCCGCCGCCAGCGGGGTTTTGAGCGGTCAGGCATGCGCGCAAGCCCGCTCGCGATCCCTGCTCTGGGCTGGCTGCCGCGCTTGAAAGAGGAGCTGCCGCGCTGGAAAGGCCAGAGTCAGGGAAGCTCGGGAAAAATCTTCCCCGGGTTGAGAATGTCTTCGGGATCCAGCGCCCGTTTGAGCGCGCGCATCGTCGCTACGGCGGCTTCGCCCAACTCCAAGGGCAAAAAGTGCCGTTTGTGCAGACCCACCCCGTGCTCGCCGGTACAGGTGCCGCCGCTGGCGAGGGCGCGGCGCACCAACGCTTCGTTGAGCGATTCGGCCAGTTCCCGTTCGCTGGCGTTGTCCGGATCGATGAGATAACCCATGTGAAAGTTACCGTCGCCGACGTGGCCGACGAGAAAATACGGTAACCCCACTCGCTCAGCGTCCTCGACCGCGGCGACGACGTTTTCCGCCAGCTTGGAGATGGGAACGCACGCGTCCGTCGTGACACAACGCGCTCCGGGGCGCAGCTGCAGTCCCGCAAAGTACGCGCGGTGACGGGCAGTCCAGAGTTTCGTGCGCTCTTCCGGGGCAGTGGCCCAGGCAAAATCACTGCCCCCATGCTCACTGGCCAGCGATTGCACCGCTTCGGTTTGTTCACGCACCGCATTGGGACTGCCGTGAAACTCCATGAGCAGCATCGCGCCTTCCGGTAACTGCAGATGGCAATAACGGTTGACCGCGCGCACGGTGTTGGCATCAAGGAGCTCGCAGCGGGCGATGGGAATGCCAGCCTGGATGATCGCGATGGTGGTTCGGACCGCGGCGCCCACATCGGGAAAGGAACAGATGGCCGCGGCAATCGCTTCCGGCAGCGGGTGCAGCCGCAGGGTCAGTTCGGTAATGATGCCGAGCGTGCCCTCACTGCCAATGAACAGGTGCGTCAGGTCATAGCCGGCGCTGCTTTTGCGCGCCCGCGTGCCGGTGCGGATTGCTTCGCCGTTGGCCAGAACCACTTCCAGCGCCAAGACGTTGTCGCGCATGGTGCCGTAGCGCACGGCGTTGGTGCCACTGGCACGGGTGGCGGCCATGCCGCCGAGGGTGGCGTCTGCGCCCGGATCGACAGGGAAAAACAGGCCATGGTCGCGCACGAATCGGTTGAGCTGCTCGCGCGTCACCCCCGGTTCGACGACGACGCAGAAATCCTCGGGATAGACGGCCCGAATCGCGTTCATCGCCGACAGATCGAGGCTGATGCCGCCGTGGGTTGCCAAGATCTGACCTTCGATCGAGCTGCCGACGCCGTAGGGGATGACGGGTATGCGGTAACGTCGAGCGATGGCCAGCACCTCGATCACCTCGTGGCGGTCGCGGACCATTACCACCGCGTCGGGCGGCGGAACGTGGGTGTAAGAGGATTCGTCGCGTCCGTGCTGGGCGAGCACTGAGGCGGCGGTGCTACAGCGTGCGCCAAAGCGTTGCTGCAGTTCGGTAAGGGCTTGGGGAAGGATAGGGCGTTTGGTGACCGTAGGAAGCAGTGGGCTCATCGGCGGCGCTCCCGCTATGGCGGTTCGGACATTATAGCCCGGCACTGTGCGCAAGCGCCCCGATTGGGGTTTCGTCAAAAGCGGGTGTTGAGGCGGGCGTAGAGACGCACGTCGCGCTGACCGGAACGCATCGAGACGGCGTCGATGCCAAGATCCACTGAGCTTTGCGTGCTCAACGTTCCCTGAACCCCGAATTGGGCGCTAAGGAAAGTCCTTTTGAATTCCGCCGGCTCGTAGCGATAGGCCGCGTTGGAAGCCGAAGTGTAAAAAGATACGGCATCTTGGGAAACGGCAAAATCGCGGTTGAGGGAGACTTCGCCGTACGGCCGCCAATTCCCCGCCGTCAGACTGGCCCGCCACCCGACAGAGCCCGTGACGGCGCGCCAAGTTTGTTTCCCGACAGCAAGAGAAGACGAAACGGAACCGTCCGAGGCTTTTTCTTCGAATCCGTCGAAGCGGACATGTTGCAGGTGGGCACCAAATTGGGGGCCGTGCCTCCAGTCACCCGTTTGCAAAGGGAAAAACGCCTTGACCGCGACGGCCAGGCGATTACCTGACGGGGAAGCGTTCAAAGTGCGATTCGCCGGTCCTAGACGCAACACACGCTTGGTGTCGCCATCGAGAAAACCCAACGAAGCCACGCCGGAGAGAATAGCTGGCCCGATTCGTTGTGCCCCGTACAGGTTGAGGGAGTAATCGCGGATTTTTTCACTGCCCCATCGGTTCCAGTCGCTTTCGTGGTGATGGAAGGCAAAACCGATACCCAAAATTTGCTCCCTGTCACGATTCCAATGAACCCCGACAGCGATGCTCCGTGGATCGGTGTCTTGACCGGCCAAGGAGCCATGCCCTGCCATCACGCTGCCCCAGACTTCTTGCCCGGCGTTTTGAGTAAGCGCCGCGTTTTCGGCAGCCTGGCCAAAGAGACGTGCATTGGCGAACTGGTTCATCCTGGGTACTTGTGAGAGACGGGAGCGCAAGGCGGGCGCTTGCAGCATCCCTTCGATGTAGTCGGCTACCAGACGGTGGGCTGCGGTGGTGGGGTGGACGCCGTCGGCGAAAAGATATGTTTGATCGGCGTTGGGCGCGATGAAATTTGCAGAGGTGCACAGCAAAGAGGGTGTGGTACCACAGGCGGGCAGGGTGACATTGGCAAAGCCATAGCGCCCGGGATCGGCCATGATTTCATGGAGCAAAGAGAAGGCGTCCAGTACGTAGACATTGACCCCTTGTTGTTGGAGCTGCAAGAACAATAAAGAGTTGTACCCCTGGCTCAGAGCAGTCAATCCGGCTGCTCCTGCTGGTCCTTGAGAAGCGCCAAAAGGGGAAGCGCCGATGTCGGGAACGTTGAGCACGACCAATTGTTTGGCGCCGGCATCGGCAAGGCGCTTGATCTCGTGTGCGGCTTCACTGGCAGTCAAAGCAAGGTATGCCTGTGGTGACAAGCCACTGATGAGATCTGGGCCACTGCTTTGGCTGATGCCGATCGCGAAAATGTCATTGGCGCCGATCCAGACGAAGTGCGGGCCATCACTGTCGACATGGCCATGGCGACTGGCCAGATAGGCGGAGATCTGTTGTTGCATGGAGGGTGCCGCGTCGGTGGGTGGTTGTGGAGTGATTCCTGGTTGTCGGCTGACGCGCGCGCCACCGGCGGCAAAATTGTTTCCTCCTGCAAAAAAGGGGCGGGCATCCCAACCGAACCGATTGGCGAGCGACTCGCTCCACACGGGACCAGGGTTGGTTGTGAATTTCCCAACACCGGGGGGTAGGTACGGGGTATAGAAACCTGAATCTGTGAGACTGTCCCCAAAAAAGACGGCTCCTGCCGCCATGCTGGTGCTGGCAGGGAGCAAAAAAAGCGTCGATACAAGCGAAACCAGGCGGTTACGATGCATGGGGACCTCCTTCTGATTAAAACGTATGTTTGAGTCAATGGTAGCAAGAAGAGCAAACAGAGTCAATAAATGCTGCTTTGCAGCAAATTTGCTTTTTCAATATCGGCCGACTAGAATAAGACTACCTCTCAAGCCACCGGTCTTGCCCGCTTTTACCCAAAGCCGGGCAAGGTGTCGGGCCATATCCCGGCCCAATATCGAGGTGCTGGCGATCCCAGCCCAAGGAGGAGACATGAAAAGCGCTTTTGCGGCGTTTTCCGAGACGCCGATTCGCTGCATTGCCCCTGACGGGCAGTGGCAAGCGGACGAATCGCTCAAGCTGCCATTGCCGACCCTGGAACGTCTTTACCGCGACATGCTCGCCGCGCGCCTCTTGGATGAAAAGCTGGCGTTGCTGGTGCGAAGCGGCAAGACGAGCTTTCATGCCCCCCATGCCGGCCACGAGGCGGCGCAAGTCGCGGTCGCGCATGCGGTCAAGCACGGGCACGACTGGATTTTTCCCTATTACCGCGATTACGGCATTGCGGTGGCACTCGGGGTGCCGTGGGTCGAAATCTTCGGGCAGATCCTTGGCACCTACGCCGATCCGGCCAAAGCGCGGCAAATGCCGATGCACCCAAGCTCCCGGCCGCTCAATCTCTTTACCGCCTGCTCGGCGATCGCTTCGCACGTGCCACCGGCGGTGGGCGCGGCGTTGAGCATGCAGATCCAGCGGCGTGACCAAGTGGTGGTTTGCACCTTTGGCGATGGTGCCACCAGCGAGGGTGACTGGCATGCGGCGGTCAATTTTGCCGCGGTGCGACGCGCCCCCATCGTTTTCGTGTGCGAGAACAACCGTTACGCGATCAGCGTGCCTTTGGGTGAGCAAACCGCTAGCACCAATATCACGCTCAAAGCCAAAGCCTATGGTATCGCTGGCTATTGGGTCGATGGGCTCGACGTGGTCGCCAGCCTCAACGTCCTCAGGCACGTGGTGGCGCTGGCTCGTGCCGGTACCGGCCCCGTGCTGGTGGAACTGATGGTGCATCGCTTCGGGCCGCACTCCTCGGCCGACGACGACAGCCGTTACCGCCCGCAAGAGGAGCGCCAAACGATGCGCGCCGAATGTCCTTTGTGGCGCTTGCAGCGTTATCTGGAGCGCGAAGGGGCGTTCGATGCCGCGCAAGTGCAGCAGTGGCAGCAAACGATTTGCGCCGAGATGGACGCGGCGATCGAAGAAGCGCTAGCTGCGGGCGCTCCCGGGATCGAAGCGATGTTCGACGACGTCTATGCCGAGATGCCCTGGCATCTGGCGGCGCAACGCGCCGAACTCGCCGCGGTGATCGGCTGAAAGGAGGAGGCGATGGCCGTGATGACGATGGTGCAGGCGATCGGCACAGCGCTCGATGCGGCGATGGCCCAGGACGAGCGCGTCGTCGTGCTCGGTGAAGATGTGGGGCGGCGCGGTGGCGTGTTTCTCGCCACCGACGGGTTGTTGGCCAAATACGGTCGCGAGCGGGTGATCGACACGCCGCTGTCCGAAGCAGCGATCATCGGCGCCGCGGTAGGCATGGCGGCGCATGGCTTGCGGCCGGTGGCCGAGATTCAATTTGCCGATTACGTCTTCCCCGGAATCGACCAGTTGTTTTCGCAGGCGGCAAAGCTGCGTTACCGCTCTGGCGGGCAATTCACCGCGCCGATGGTCGTGCGCATGCCCTGCGGCGGTGGCGTCAAAGGCGGTCACCACCATTCACAAAGTCCGGAGGCGCATTTCGTGCACACCGCTGGGCTCAAAGTGGTGATCGTCTCAACCCCTTACGACGCGAAAGGTCTGTTGACCGCAGCGATTCGCGACGACGATCCGGTGGTGTTCATGGAACCCAAGCGCCTGTATCGCGCGGTGAAAGAGGATGTGCCCGAGGAAGACTACGCGGTGCCGATCGGCAAAGCCGCGGTGCGGCGGGTGGGTTCGGACCTGACGATCGTCTCATACGGCGGTTCGATGCTCGAGTCTATGCAGGCTGCCGACGAGATGGCCACAGCGGGGGTAAGTGCCGAAGTGATCGACCTCAGAACCCTGCTGCCGTGGGACAGGGCAACAGTGCTTACCTCGGTGGCCAAGACCGGCCGCTGCCTGGTGGTGGCGGAAGCGCCGCGCACGGTCAGTGTTGCCGCCGAGCTGTGCGCGACGGTTGCCGAAGAGCTCTTTGACCAACTGCTCGCGCCGCCACTGCGCGTGTGTGGGTTCGATACACCATACCCGTACGCGCAGGATCGGTTGTACCTGCCGTCGGTCAATCGCATTCTCATGGCTGCAAAACGTTTGATGGATTATTGAGGGGGAGACGACATGCCCAAGGAATTGGTGCTGCCCGAGATTGCCGAGTCGGTGGTGGAAGGCGAGATCGTGCGCTGGTACGTCGCCGAAGGGGAATGGGTGGAGAAAGACCAACCGTTCGTTGAGGTGATGACTGACAAGGTAACGGTGGAATTGCCCAGCCCCTGCCGCGGTCGGCTGATCAAACATTTGGCCAAGGAAGGCGAAATCGTCGCAGTGCATCGTCCGATCGCGCTGTTGGAAGAAGTCGAAGAGGCAGTTGTCCAGGATAGACGGTCAGCCGCGGATGCCTTGCGGGCGACGAGCGATGCGGCTGCAAACGTCGGTGGTGGCGGGGAACCGGCAGCCGACGGCATGGCCGACGGCAAGGAGCTGATCGCGGCGAAGGTTGCGGTGGAACGAAAGCCAGAGGCAAGGAGTGCTGCGCTTGGCGTGGAGCCGGGGTCAGGGGGGACCGCGGGCAGCTTAGGAGCGACAGCGCCAAACGCCGGTGCGCCAAGTGGGCGGCAGGTACGAATCGCTTCTGAAACTTCGAGCAAGAACGGCGAGGATCCCGGCGAGCGGTTGTCGCTGTTTCGCGCCGATTCGTCGGCAGAAACGATCCGCAACCCGTTTTTGGCTGGGGTTGCCGGTGCTCACCGGGACGCGGCGATGCCCCGCCAGGGGGGCGCCCTCAGCACCGCACCGTCTTTTGCCGCTGGCCTGCCAGCAGCGCGCAAACCGGCATTGCCGGCGGCGAGACGTTGGGCGGAGGAACTGGGGATTGACTTAGCCGAGGTGCCAGGCAGTGGCCCCGGCGGGCGCGTGCGGGTTGAAGACGTCAAAGCGTACGCAGCGCAACGGCAGGCACCATCCGCGGGGGCGCTTTCCCCTGCCGCATTTCCACCCGAGCTCCAACCGCTGGCTTACCCCTCGCCCAAAGGCTACGCGGAGCGCGAACGGCGTGTGCCGCTCGCGGGACTGCGGCGAGCGATCGCCCAGCAGATGCTGCGCTCACACTGGCACACGGTGCGTACGCTCACCGTGCATGAGGCCGATTTCACCGAGCTGGTGGCGCTGCGTCAGCGCCTCAAGCCTGAGGCCGAAGCGCAGGGGGTCAAGCTCACTTATCTGCCGTTCGTGCTCAAAGCCGCGGTGGTGGCGCTGAAGAAATTTCCCAGCCTCAACACCTCGCTCGATGAAACGACCCACGAGGTGGTGTTCAAAGATTATTACCACCTCGGGGTTGCGGTGGCCACCGACGCTGGGCTGGTCGTGCCGGTGGTGCGCGACGTCGACGACAAAAGCGTGCTGGCGATTGCCGCAGAAATCGACGATTTGGCCAGCCGCGCGCGGACGGGAAAGCTCAGGCCCGAGGAGGTGAGCGGCTCCACCTTTACCGTCACCAACATCGGTGCGGCGGGTAGCCTCATGAGCTTTCCGATCATCAACGTGCCAGAGGCGGCGATCCTGGGGATGCATGCTTTGCAAAAGCGGCCGGTGGTACAGGAAGACGACGCAATCGTCGTGCGGCAGATGATGTACCTGTCCCTGTCCTTCGATCACCGTCTGGTGGATGGGCTGGAGGCAGCGCGTTTTTGCCAGCAAGTGATACGATTGCTCGAGCGGCCGGAGCGGCTGCTGCTGGAGGGGGTGTAGCACATCGGCTCTAGGCAAGCAAGGAGATGACAATGCGGGTTGGGTGGCGACAAATCTTGTCTGCGCTTGTTGTGGTGGTGTGCAGTTCGCTGGGATGGGCGAGTGATCGGGCGGCGATATTGGCCGGTACATGTTTCGGTTGCCATGGACCGGATGGCTCAAGTCGAGGGCCAGCCACGCCAACGATTGCCGGCATGTTGCCCGAGATCTTTTTCGAACAGATGGTATCTTTCCGCGAACGGGTACGCTTTGGAACCGTCATGAATCGCATCGCTGCGGGTTATAGCGATGAAGAGATCCGGCTAATGGCCGACTACTTTGCCCGTCTGCCGTTTCAACGGCAAGCACAACCTTTCGATCCGCAACTGGCTTCGAAAGGCCAGCAGTTGCATCAACAGTACTGTGAGAAATGCCACCGGGATGGCGGTCGGCAGAACGAAGACGCGGCGATCGTGGCGGGTCAATGGCTGGCCTATCTGGAGTTTCAGATCGAAGATTATCTCAACGGACGACGTTACTACTTCAAACGCCACATGAAAGATCAGCTTGAAGCTTTGCGCGCCCATGAGGGTGCTGAAGGGGTAAGAGCGGTGTTGCACTATTTTGCCAGTCAGAAATAAAGGGAGGGAAGATGACCAAAACCCCGTTTTATTGGGACGATCCGCTGCGCTTGGAGGCGCAATTGAGCGAGGACGAGCGGGCGATCCGCGACACCGCGCGCCGTTATGCCGAAGAGCGACTCAAGCCGCGCGTGCTCGAAGCGTTTCGCTACGAGCGCACCGACCGCGCGATCTTTCGCGAAATGGGTGAACTGGGGCTTCTGGGTTGCACCTTGCCGCCGGAATACGGCTGCGCAGGGGTCAATTACGTCAGCTACGGCTTGATCGCGCGTGAAATCGAGCGCATTGACTCGGGCTTTCGCTCGATGTTGAGCGTGCAGTCCTCGTTGGTGATGTTGCCGATCTATCGGTTCGGTACCGAAGCGCAACGGCAAAAGTATTTGCCGAAACTGGCCAGTGGCGAGTGGGTGGGGTGCTTTGGGCTCACCGAACCCAACCACGGTTCCGATCCCGGCAGTATGGAAGCGCGCGCACGGGCGGTGCCGGGGGGGTATCGGCTGAGCGGCAACAAGATGTGGATCACGAATAGTCCCATCGCCGACGTTTTCGTGGTCTGGGCCAAAGACGACGCGGGCGAGATCCGCGGCTTCATCCTGGAAAAGGGCCTGCCAGGGCTGTCGGCACCGGCGATTCACGGCAAGGTGGGGCTGCGCACTTCGATTACCGGCGAGATCGTGATGGAGGAGGTGTTCGTGCCGGAAGAAAACGCTTTTCCCGCGGTGCGCGGACTCAAAGGGCCGTTTACGTGCCTCAATTCGGCGCGTTACGGCATCGCGTGGGGGGCATTGGGGGCGGCTGAGTTTTGCTGGCACACGGCGCGGCAATACGTGCTTGATCGGCAACAATTCGGTAAGCCCTTAGCGGCGAATCAGCTCATTCAAAAGAAACTCGCGGACATGCAGACCGAGATCGCGCTGGGGCTGCAGGCGTGCCTGCGCTTAGGACGAATGATGGACGAAGGCACGGCGGCGCCCGAGTGCGTCTCGATGCTCAAACGCAACTCGTGCGGCAAGGCGCTGGAGATCGCCCGCATGGCGCGCGATATGCTCGGTGGCAACGGCATTTCCGACGAATATGGGGTAATCCGGCACGTGGTCAATCTTGAGGTGGTCAATACCTACGAAGGGACGTACGACATACATGCCCTGATCCTGGGGCGCGCGCAGACGGGCATCGCGGCGTTTTGATATCGTCCTTGCTGCTGGTCAGATGTCCTGAGGGGATACCCCCACTGTGAAGCAATTAGAGTCTGGCGGCGACTCGAGAGGACAGGGAAGGCAGGGAACCAAACTCTAGTCTTGCATAAAGTGCTTAATGGTGTATAATAGTGGACATGGAAAACACCATGAGCACAGGCAAGGCCGCAAAGCTTCTGGG
>FWPV01003929.1_pt1 | contig 32661 bp, 25 predicted proteins | sample 2228371 | NCBI WGS metagenome assembly FWPV01 (sample SAMEA103939776, study PRJEB20133) | metagenome
CCGGAAGTTTACCCTCCACACAGGGTTATTTTGACCTCACGGGGTGGCACGTGGTATACTAATGTGCGCACGTTCGTGCGCTCTTTTTGTGAGGAAAGCATGGCAACAGGTCGATCCAACGGACAAGCAACCTCGGTGGCGATCGTGAACCTCGGCTGCGCCAAGAACGTGGTGGATGCCGAGGAGATGCTGGGTGTGCTGGTGGAGCATGGCTACTCGCTCACCTCTGACACCTCTCGCGCCGACGTGCTCATCGTCAACACCTGTGGGTTCATCGCCAGCGCGAAGGAGGAGTCCCTTTCTGCCATCCGCGATGCGCTTCGCTGGAAACGCCGCCGCGGGGCAAAGGTGATTGTCGCCGGATGCCTGTCCCAGCGTTACGGGCAGAAACTGCTGGAGCAGGTGCCGGAGGTGGACGCGCTCATCGGCGTGGGGCAGATGGCACGCATCCATGAGGTGGTAGAGCGCACCCTTTCGCAGGAAATGCCGGTCATCGAGCAGACGCCTCCCCAGCACCGCTGGGCACAAACGGGCACGCGCGTGCTCTCTACCGCTCCCTGGAGCGCGTACCTGAAGATTTCGGAAGGGTGCGACCACAAATGCACCTTCTGCGCTATCCCGGCGTTTCGAGGCGGGCACGTCAGCAAGCCGTTCGAGCGCGTCATGGCAGAAGCAGAAGACCTCGCCCGCCGCGGGGTGCTGGAGGTGAACCTGATCGCGCAGGACAGCACGCAGTACGGGCTCGACCTCTACGGCAAGCAGATGTTGCCTCAACTCCTGCGCGAGCTGTCGGCAATGCGAGCCTTCCGCTGGATTCGCGTGCTGTATTGCTACCCCTCTCGCGTGAGCGATGAGGTGATCGACGTGCTGGCGAACACGCCTGGAGTGGTGCCCTATGTGGACATGCCCCTCCAGCACGCCGACGACGACATTCTGCGTGCGATGATGCGTCCCATCGGCAGGGAACGGTATGTGCAGTTGATCCGTCGCCTGCGCGAGGCAAACCTCGATATGACCGTGCGCAGTACCTTCATCGTGGGATTCCCGGGCGAAACGGAGACGCACTTCGCAAACCTGCTCTCGTTTCTGGAGGAGGTTCGGCTCGACCGAGCGGGCGCGTTCCTCTTCTCGCCAGAGGATGGCACTCCCGCCGAGAAACTGCCCAACCGCGTGCCTCCGCGCGTCGCGCAGAGCCGCTATGACCGCCTGATGCGCCTGCAACAGCGCATCTCGCTGGAACGCAACCGCGCCTGGATCGGCCGGGAGATGGAGGTGCTGGTGGAATCGCCTCACCCTGCCCAGCGCAACCTGTGGGTTGCCCGCTCGTTCCGCGATGCGCCGGAGGTAGACGGAACCGTGCTGGTGCGGGCGAAGCGGGCACAACCGGGCACCTTCCTGAACGTGAAAGTGACCGACGCCACCGCCTACGACCTGATCGCCGAATGCACTAATAGCCTGCCGGTTCATGCCGGTCAGAAGGAGGAGGTTTCGCTGTGAGCAACCCTGTCACCGCACCGAGCGCAGAGGCGCTCGCTCAGGCTTTCCTGCGGGCAACCGTTGCCAACGCGCTGATGAGCTTTCGGGAACCCGCGAAGATGTCGGAACTGCAGGATGCCTGCCACCTGCCATCGCTGGATGCGGACATCCTGCGCTATGTGCTGGGCTCCAATTCCGACCTGTTCACCACCACCGAGCGCCGGTGGACGCTGGCTACGCGCTTCGACGAGAAGACGCATCCTGTGCACGCCACGCTGGAGCGTATCCTGCGCAACACGGGTCAGCCCGTGCCGCTGGAGTCGCTGGCGTATCTGCTGGCTGATCTCTACCAGCGCACCCCGCAGGCAATGGCAGTGATGATTTACCGCCTGTCCCACGAGTACTTTTTCCTCCTGCCCGACCGACGCATCGGTCTGCGCGACTGGCTCCTGCGCACGGACTACGACAGTGAGGATGATGTGGCTTTCTACAATTATGTGGACATGGCGCAGGCGCGACAGATTTTGCAGGACAATCCCGATTTCGACGGCTCGCCTCAGTCGGTGCAGAGCCTGCTGAGCAAGCTTGGTCAGCCGCTGTCGGCGCGAATGGTGGCGTTCCTGCAGTGGATGCGCCAGCGCGATACATTCCAGCCGGTGCAGGCGTACCAGTCTCTGCTGGAATCGCCCGAGCTGGTGGCGGTGCCGCTCAAGGAGACCGACGCGCTGGAGCCGGTGACGCACTGGGCGCTGGCAGAGTGGGTTCCGCAGTGGATCGAGGTCATCCGTCCGCAGGCACGCCAGATGGCGGCGGTGCTGGCGGAGCTGATGGCGGAACCGCTGGTGCTGTCGGTGGAGGACGTCGAGAACATGGTTCAGCGCGTGCTCCAGTCGTCCAAGGTGGTCACTGCCGAAGAGATCGCCCGCACCTTCTTCGACCTGACCCCCAGCGACCCGACCTACGCCAACGACCTGCAGACCATCATTCAGTCCCTGCGGCAGGACGAGCGGGTGACCTGGCTGGGCGGGACGCGCTTCGTGAACGCGCAGAACCTGCCTGCTTACCTCTTCGAGGTGCCGGAGAGCCTGCGGTTCCCCGAGGTGCAGTTCTTCACCGAAGAGGGCGAGCCGCTGGAGATCGACCTGGAAGACGAGGGACTGTCCGGCACCCTGCGCTCGGACATCCGCGACCCGGTCGCTCAGGATGTGGACGACGAGGAGGAGGAACCGCTGGCCATCTACCCCATCCCGGAGAGCGTGCAGTGCGTGGTGAAGGCGCGTCACAAGGAGATCGGCACGTTCCCGCTGTGCCAGATCCCGCAGGGCTTCTTCCAGCCGGAGCCGGAGTTCCAGCAGGTGACCTTCATCGATGAGCAGACCGGACAGCGCTACACCGAGGTGTATGTCAACCACTCCAAGCGGCTCATCTTCGGTTTGCTGGACTGGTACATGACGCGCGAGGCGGTGTCGGGGCTGGTGTTCACCCTCACTCGCACAGAAGACCCCTTCGTGTTCAAGGTGCGGTGGGAGGACACACTGGACCAGCGCGTGCACCTGAGCCGAACCCGCTACGAGGAGCTGCTGGACATGAGCACGAGCATGGCTCAGACCTACTCCACCTTCGACATCCTCTGCGAGATATTCAGCACGCATCGCGGAGGCATGGAGTTCCTGACGGTGCTGAGCGAGGTGAACGTGATTCGGCGCACCCGGCGCAGAAGAGTGGCTTCGGTGCTGAGCGCGTTCCAGGCGTTCTACCTGCGCGGCGGCTTGTGGCATCTGGACGAGCGCAAGCGTGATGCCGGCATCGACCGCGCCAAGCGCAAGCACATCAGGAAGTAAAGTACTCCCCCTTCCCGCGATGGGAAGGGGGACGCTTCTCAGTGTTATGGCGAGCGGTAGCGATGGTCGCGATGGTTTGCGTCCCCCGTATCATCGGACCTTCGTAGCCACCCTACTCGTAGGGCACGTGCGTGCGCCTCACCAGCTCACCCAGCGGATTTTGTAGCCGAAGAGATAGATTTCTTTCCGGAAGGTCTCGTCAGTCAGGCTAAGCACGTGAAGTGGGTAAATGCCTCCGCCTGTCTGTGCGACCCGATAGTTCGTAGAACCAGGCGATAACACTGTCCAGAACCCGCTACCACCTGCCAACGGCACCGCACGCACCAGCCACCTGCCCTGTTCATACTTCGCCACCAGCAACTGATCCACTCCGCCGATCACCAGATACTTGCCGTCGTCAGTCCAGCCGACAGGACGGTCCTGCCTGCTACCCCAGAAGATACTGCTACGCGTACCGGCAACAAAATAGTCTTGCTCTACCTCCTTCCAGTCCACGATCGGATACCATGTGCCCGGCTTGGGAAACTTCCCATCCACCAAGCGCGGAGGTATGAGCTCTTTGTAGCCTGTTCCATCTGGACGACAGACCGCCGTCGCCATGTAACTCTTGTCCCAGTGCACTACCGTGAACGCAATCCACTTCCCATCGGGCGACCAGATCGGGTTCATCTCCGTCACCTCATCCGGCATCTGCGTCAGCCTGCGCCCGCTGTATATGGGTCCCTGAACGCTCCACGCCGATTTGGCTAACTCGCGCTCTTCCCCTTCACTGGGCGGAGGCACCTTGCGAGGATTGCGGTAGACAAAGATTTTACTGCCCTCCCTGCGCAAATCCATCGGTCCTGCCGGCGCCAGCTCGATCGCGATATACTTGTCATCGGGGGAAAAGGAATGGGCGCGATTGATGAGAACATCGCTCCACGGAACCTTCAGGGATGGCGTCGTGACATCATAGGGCTTTCTGAAGATCAGCCACGGCCCAAGACCGATACCATCATACTTCGTCCTCCACAGGCGATAGGTAATGTTGTCGGGCAGGGGTTCGTTACAGTAATCGCCCGTCACGAACGTGCCGTGCCATGTCTCCGCTCTGAAATAGAAGTTCCCACTGTATGTCCAGTAAACGGGCGGTTCACGTCGAGCCTCCACCTCCATGCCCCCCGAGGCGTGAGTGTGAAACGTGTATCCGTCGCGCCGTGCTATCCAGAGCCCGCCTGTTTTGCTGTCATACGCGAACAGTGTCCTGCGATGGTTCCAGACTGGACGACATCCGCCGGGAATGAGCAACCGAGGTTTGGGGTCCTTCTCATCGGGATCGAGTGCATAGATGCCAATTTGCCCGTTCTTGTCTTCGAGCTCCAGCAGTATTTCGGTTCCCTTCAGTTTCCACCGGAAATGCTTCTCGACAGGAGCACCGGCGGCGATAGACACCACCAGAGCAAGACAGGCTGTTGCGAGATACCAGCTCACACGCATCATGACACCTCCCAATCTGGTGAGACTACCCGTGTGATGGGTGCATATCCTGTCTTTGGCGTGATGAGACCTTGCCCTCCTTGCGGGAAATGTCCAGAGAAGTTTCCCCTTTTGTGAGCACCTACACACCTCCAGCATTGTGAGTGACCGGATAATACCATGATTCAAATGCCATCTCCTTCACTTCCACCATACCAGCACGCCCGGTGCACATGCTCTATCTGGCACAGGATGTGCCATCCGAAACGCTCATGAGAAGGTATGCTTATGGCGGAAGCAGACTGTGTCACGCGCGTGCACCACACCGCCCCCTGCAGACGCAATAATTCCAGAGACAGGATCAGGTCGTACAGTGAGGCTATCAACCTCCGGTCAGGCGACAGCAAGAACCATTGTCGCTGTGCTCCCCTCGTGACATAGATGGGAGGATACACGTCGCCAATGTCGAAAAGCCACAATGTCTCACCGGTCCGCTTATCGTTGCCATCGAGCACCAAAGGCTTCTCTAACACTGCGATGCGCTCCGAGGAAACCCATCCCCACACCGTCCACATTTCTTGCTGGAGCGCGTCTGGCAACCTCGTGACGAGACGAGCTACCCTGCCACCGTCTCGGTCGCTCCGAATCAAAAAGCCGAGCAGACTTCCATCCTGCTTTACGACGCACGGCACCCGCAGTTGCTGGCGCGGGTCTACCACGTCGAGTGCAATGTGCCTCCCGTCCGGCGACCAGTGGGGGTTCAGCTCGAACAGAGACGAAGGTAGCTGCGTAAGCCTGCGAAAGCTCGTTACGCGACCGTCCTCCACTCTGGATACCGCTATTCGGCTCTCTGTCCGCCCGATGCCCGGCACAGCGCGAAATACTTCGAAAGCAACCATCTTGCCGTCTGGCGAGAAGCTGGTCCTCCCGACATGTAGACCGGAAAGATGTTCGCGTGCCCGAATGAAAGGGGTAAGCCATCGCCCACCGGGTTGCGCAGACGCCACTCCAGAGGCGAAGGCAACAGGTACCCCATCGCGTTCGTGTAGCGGTGCGATGCGGGCGATAGACAACAGCAGAGTCTCTCCGTCAGGAGACCAGCAGAGGATGTTGTCTGCTTCTTGAATGCGCTGGTCTACCGCCACGGTGCACTTACCGCTCCTGTCGCACACGTAGACCGACCGCCCAGCGATGAAGGCAAAGAGGGTATGCTGGGGGTTCCACAGCGGACTGCGAGCGCCATCGATCAGTAGACGCAGGCGTTTACTCTCCGGGTCATATGACCAGATGCCTGTGCGCGATACATTATTGACTCTGCCGGTGGCTTCCAGCAGTATCTCGCCGCCCGTCAGCGGTGGCTGAAATCGGTACATGAGCGCCCCTCCCTACACCAGTGACATTTTACCACCGCCCTGAGGGCTTGTGAAAGTTATTGTGAGCCATTTGCCGATGAAAAGACGGGAGGTCGGCTCGGCAAGGGTTCCTCGCCATCCAGAGTCGTGTACCATCGTGTCATTCTGAGCGAACGCGAAGCATCTCGTTTTTCATCTATTTGGGACCCTTCGCACCACTCAGGGTGACGATAGCGTTGTCCTGCTGAGGCGCAAGCCGAAGCATCTCAGAGATTCTTCGCTTCGCACGGAATGACACGAACCGAGAAACAAAAATGACTTAAGCTGCTATGTGATTGTGAACCTGCTGGCGCTGACTCGCAATGACACCGCCATCTGGAGGGCGAGTCCCCCCGCCGAACCGAAACGTGCCTCCAAAGGCTCATCAGAAGGTTCGCACTCCTGCGGCAATCTGCAGATTCACGCCTCCTTCGCCGTGCGCCAGAGCTCGTGCAGGCGGCGCTTTTCTCCGCTGGGCGCGTCCGCATAGCCGTCCAGCACCTTCTCCAGTCCCTCAGCGAGGCGCGTCAGCGTGTCCTCGTAGCTCCGGTCTGCCGCCTCCTGCGAACGCTCCGGCAGGCGTGCCAGTTTGCCAGCGCGTTGCAGTTCTATCCTCTTCAGCAAAGTCAACCACTGCGTGACGATAACCTGCGCATGTCTTGCCTCGTACGTCTCCGCCTGTCGAGCGTCGTCCAACCGTTGCAAGTACCGCACAAACGGCAGTACCTTGCTCTCCAGCGGCTTCAAGGAGTCCGGCGTTGGGGTTCGCGCGAACTGTGTTAGCACGTCTTTCACGGCGACCGGCACCGACGGCTTGGGCGCGCGCACTAATCTGGCATCGCCCAGAATCACCTGCACCGAGGCAACGTCCGGCGTACGGTCGTAGGGCAGGAACACCGACGAGGCGTCGTGCCACTGCCAGTCCTTGCCGTTCACCAGCACCGTGCGAATGTTCCCCTGCCCGACCGTCGTCAGATATAGCCGTTTCCTGCCGAAGCGCACGGGGAATCGCTGATGCAGTTCGGTGATTCCCGCGGGGATGTGGGGTATCAGCGTCAGCCCATCCGCCCGGTAGAGGTACTCGAACAGCCCGCGTATCATGGCGGCAGGCGGTCCGAACGCATCGTAGGTGATATTGATGGGTTCTCCGGGCTGGTACACGTCGCTACCGAACCTGACGAGGGGGTTATCCATGCGGAATCGGCGAGCGAAGTCCAGCAACCGCTTCATCGAGCGCCGGGCGTCCTCGTGTTTGCCAAGACGGTAATACGCCATTACCATCCGCGCCTCGCAGGTCGACCAGTGTCCGCCGTTCACCCACGTGCCGAACGCCCACAACCCTTCGGGCGCGGTGTACATATCGTCCAGCGAGGGATAGTTGGGGATGATGAAGTCGTAGGGGCGCAAGCCGGGGATGGAGGCGATTTTAGCGTAGATGCGCTGTGCCTGCTCGTCGTCCACCACGCGGAAGCAGATGGCATCGTGGTTGGGCGGGGTTTCAAAGTAGCCATGTTTGGGCGCGCCGTACACGCCATGCCGCGTGCCATCGGGGTCGAGCGACTTGATGAAGTAGCCCTCTTCGGTGGTGAGCAAAGCCAGCCCTTTGCGTGCGCGTTCCCTCCGCCCGGCGTACAGGCGTGCCTGACGGGCGTTCCCTGCCAGCTTCTCCAGCTCGATGAGGCGGTCCAGCGCAGCGATGTAAGTGATGGACAGCCCTGCAAGATAAGCCATCCCATAGGTGCCGTCGGGGCGTTTCCAGCCGGCGTAGCTGGGCGCAAGCAGGTTGCCCGCCGGACCTGCCAGAAAGAGGTTGTTTTGCGGGTCGCGTCGGCTCTCGATGAACTCCGCGCATCGCTCCAGTTTAGGCAGATAGCGGGCGATAGCCTCCAGGTCGCGGCTGATCAGGAGCAACTCCGCCTGCATCAGCAACCCGGCGGCGGTGAACTCCATGCCCCAGTCGTGTATCTCCACCCAGCCATCGCCCTGCTTCGCCACAAACCAGCCGGGCGCGGCGGCATCGCACAGACAGCCGTCTGGAGGAACCCAGTCGAAGCGACGCTCTCCCATCTGAAACGGGCGCACGGTCTTGCCGTCACCCATCTGGTCGAACCACAGGTCCTGCGCGTTCTGCAGAAAGGTGAGATACGGCTCCAGCAGGAAGGGCAGGGCGCAGTACGTTGTGCCGTAGCTGTTCTGTATCCACCAGGCGTTCCAGGTAGGACCTTCCACGAAGCCGTTCCACGCCGGAGTATACAGCATGGGCAGGTTCTGAAACTCCGGGTCAGGGTCAAACATGCGCCGGGCAATCTCCAGCAGTTGCAGGTAGTCTGCGTCCCCTCTGCCGGAGAAGTAGCGTCCCTCAAACCGGGCTGGTGCGCTCATGGCTGTTCCTCCTGAGCCAGACTGCTCACCTGTTCTGCACGCCTATGCACTCTCCTTCCTTGCGCTCGTCAGACCATGCGCACCCGCACCGCAAACGCCGATTGTGGATTCTCTGCAGTCACCTGCTGGATGTCGCTTTCAGAGAAGCCTGCCTTGCGCAAAGCGGGAAGCATCCGGGTAAACAGCGTGGTGTATTCGCGAAAGGACCCACCGCCCGGCTCGCCCACATGATACCAGCCCGCATCGTGCGACACCAGCACCCGATGCAGACAGCCCTGCTTCTTCATGTGCACCAGCAAGTCCACATGCTGTTCCACCGTGTCGGGCGACACGCCGTCGAACTCCACCCATGCGCCCTGTTGCCCTGCCCACACGTGCGCCTGCCTGTCCGCCTCCACCTGCGCGTGCACCCAGATGAACGCCGACGGATGCACTCCCATTTCCTTCAGTCGCTCGATCTGGGGACGCACGGCAGAAGCTGGTCCCGTGTGCGAGGCGATGGTCAACCCCGTTTTCTGATGGGTGATCCCTGCCGCCTCCAGCAAGCGCATGTCCACCTCGGAGGGCTCGGCATCCACCCCAATCTTGATGAAGCCGGGACGAATGCCGGTGCCCTCGATGCCCTTCTCGAACTCGGTAATCCACTCGGTGGCAATCTGTTGTGCGGTGAGAGTATGCACCTTCGCCGGGAGGTAGCGGTCATTGGCGGCGCCGTACCAGCCGGTGTTCGTCAGGATATACAGACCGCTTGCCCTGCTCAGTCGCTGGAGCAGTTGGGCATCGCGCCCCAGATAGGCAGGTGTGCACTCCACCAGTGTACGACATCCCGCCTGCCGTAGCCGTTGCAGATAGGGCAACGCCACACGATAGACCTCCTCCGGGTTGTAGCGCGAACGGCTCACCCTATCCGCGCCGATGAAATCCACCAGCACATGCTCATGCGCCAGCACCACCCCCAGCCGATTGGCAGCTACCCTGCCGGTCACCGTGACCGCATGTTGTGGTTGTCTCATCGCCCCTTCTCCTGAACAGGTCAGCTCCTATCATGAGTTCGATGGAGATGAGGCGGCATCCCTGCTCAAAAGAGCAGGCAGGAATCGGCATTAGAGCTTGCAAAAGCTTGTGTTGGAGGAGATCATCAGCCATGGCAGAGCAAACCAAAGGTCAATGCCGATTGTGCGGCGCCGTCTACAACCTTGGACACATCAGCCGACACCTGAAAACCTGTGCTCCAAAGGGCTTGGCGCAATCCGCAGAGAAACGCAAACCACAACCCGTTTTTCTCATCAGCGTCACCAGCAAGCCCGTCAAAACCTACTGGATACACGTGGCTATGCCTGCATCCGCCAGACTATCGGTGCTCGACCGGTTCCTGCGCCGCATCTGGGTGGAATGTTGTGACCATCTCAGCCTGTTCGTCATTGACGGCGAAGAATACATGAGCGGCAACTTCATCAATGAGTACGACGAAGACATAGGTAGTATGGAGGAGCGTGCCCGCGACGTGCTCGATGTGGGAACAGAATTCGATTACTACTACGACATGGGCAGTACCACCGAGCTGGAACTGCGGGTGCTGAGCCTCTTCGATGCGCCGGTTCCGAGCAACGAGGTCATCCTTCTCGCGCGAAACCAGCCGCCGGTCATCCTGTGTAACAATTGTGGTAATCAGCCGGCAAAGTGGATATGTCCCGAATGCTCGTGGCGGGGGAAGGGCTGGCTGTGCGAGGAGTGCGCGAGGACACACGACTGCGACTACGAACTCGACGAGTTTCTTCCCGTGGTCAACTCGCCACGCGTGGGCGTGTGCGGCTACACGGGCGGGCGCGAAGAGTACGGATAGCCACCAGAGAGCGGCGACAGAAGCGTTCATCTTGATTCCACGCGCCGTTTATGGTAAACTGGCTGTGCGTCACATGACGGAATCACACACCGCTTCGGACTCGTGCGCTGGTGTCCCGCCCGGGATGGCGCGCGGGGTGGATGAAGCGGGAGGCATAACCTGAACACAAAGGAGGCAAGACGGCTTTGGCTACGGTCACGATGAAGGAACTCCTGGAAGCAGGAGTGCATTTCGGTCATCACACCCGCCGCTGGAACCCCAAAATGAAGCGCTACATCTATGGCGCGCGCAACGGTATCTACATCATCGACCTGCATCAGACCCTGCAGCTGTTCGATCAGGCGCAGGCGTTTGTGCAGGAGGTGGTGCAGAACGGCGGGCACATCCTGTTTGTCGGCACGAAGAAGCAGGCGCAGGAAGCGGTGCGCGAAGCCGCCGAGCGCAGCCGACAGTACTACGTGAACAAGCGCTGGCTGGGCGGTATGCTGACCAACTGGAAGACCATTCAGGAACGCATCAAGCGCCTGAACGAACTGGAGCAGATGGAGGCGAACGGCACGCTGGACCGCCTGCCTAAAAAGGAAGCGGCGAAACTGCGCGAGGAGAAGGAGAAGCTGAACTCCGTGCTGGCAGGCATCAAAGAGATGCCAGGATTGCCACATGCGGTGTTCATCGTCGACCTGAAGAAGGAACATATCGCCGTACAGGAGGCGCACCGGCTGGAAATCCCCATCATCGCCATCGTGGACACCAACTGCGACCCCGACGATGTGGATTACGTCATCCCCGGCAACGATGACGCCATCCGCGCCATCAAACTGCTGTGCAACCGCATCGCCGACGCCATCATCGAGGTGAAGCAGGTCGAGTGGCAGGGCGCTGCGGTGGTGGAGGAAGAAGAAGTGCCCGCAGAAGGCGAGGAGAAGCCCGAAGTGGGCGAGGAGGAGCCCGCCGGGGAAGCGCTGGCAGAGGTCGGCGCGGAAGAGGCAGGCGAAGAGGAGAGCATGGACATTCTGGTGCGCCCGGGCGTAGAGGACGAATACTCCAGAATGTATGAGGAATACAGCGAATTCGAAGAAGAAGAGGTCGAGCGTCAGCGCTCACGACGAGCACAGGAGGATTAGGTAGCGGTGGAAATCACAGCACAGATGGTGAAAGAGCTGCGTGACCAGACCGGCGCCGGCATGATGGAGTGCAAGCAGGCGCTGATCGAGGCGCAGGGCGACATGGAACGCGCCCGACTGATCCTGCGCGAGAAGGGCGCCGCGGCTGCCGTCAAGCGGGAATCCAAGCAGGCTTCCGAAGGCGTGGTGGTCTCGGCGGTGACGCCGGACCATCGTCGCGCGGCACTGCTGGAACTGAACGCCGAGACCGACTTCGTCGCCCGAAACGACGAGTTTCAATCGCTGGCGAAAGAGCTGGTTCAGCAGCTGGTAGATACAGGCTTCGAGGGCACTCTGGAGGAGTTTCTCCAGCAACCCAGTCAAGCAGTGCCCGACCGCACCGTGCGCCAGCGGGTAGAAGACCTGGTGGCACGCATCCGCGAGAAGATAGTCATTGGGCGTATCGCCACCTTCAGCACCGACAGCACGGGCTGTGTGGAGACCTACATCCACCTCGGAGGCAAGATCGGGGTGATGGTGGAGGTGAAAGCGAACACGGAAACCGGAGCACAGCACCCCGAGACACTGCGACTGGCGCGCGAGCTGGGCATGCAGATCGCCTTCGGCAACCCGGGCTACCTCACGCGCGAGGAGGTGCCCCAGCAGCTGATCGACGAAGAGCGTGAGGTTCAACGCCAGCGAGCCATCAACGAAGGCAAGCCTGCTCAGGCACTGGATAAGATCGTGGAAGGACGGCTCAGCAAGTTCTTCGAGCAGGTCTGCCTGCTGGAGCAGGGCTATATCCGCGACGAGAAGAAAGCGGTCAAGCAGGTGATCGAAGAGTTCTCGAAGGCGGTAGGTGAGCCGCTGAGCGTCCGGCGCTTCGTGCGCTTCCGGGTGGGTGAAGGAAGCGGATCGTAACGATGAGCGACGGCAGGCTCTCCGAACCTCGATGGCGACGAGTGCTTCTCAAACTCTCCGGCGAGGCATTCGCCGGAGAGCGCGGAAGCGGTCTGGACTACTCGGTCATCGGCTCGCTTGCCCAACAGATTGTGGACGCACACAGGCTGGGCGTGGAGGTCGCGGTGGTCATCGGCGGGGGCAACATCATACGGGGTCAGCAGGCGGCGCAGGCGGGCATCGATCGTGCCACCGCCGACTACATGGGCATGTTAGCCACCGTGATCAACGCGCTCGCCTTGCAGGATGCCATTGAACAGCTGGATGTACCCACGCGCGTGCAGACCGCCATTCAGATGTTTCAGGTCGCCGAGCCGTTCATCCGGCGACGTGCCATCCGCCATCTGGAAAAAGGGCGCGTGGTCATCCTCGCCGCGGGCACCGGCAACCCCTACTTCACCACCGACACCGCCGCTGCCCTGCGCGCGCTGGAGATCCACGCTCAAGCATTCCTGAAAGCCACCAACGTGGATGGCGTATACGATTCCGACCCGAGACGCGACCCGAACGCGAGGCGGTTCTCGTATATTACTTATAGGGAAGCGATTGCACGCCAGCTGCGCGTGATGGACCTCACCGCATTGACGCTGTGCATGGAGCACCACTTGCCTATCGTCGTGTTCAATATCGCCCGACCGGGTAATGTGGTGCGGGCAGTACTTGGCGAAGACATCGGCACTCTGGTAGGAGGAGAGGAAAATGATTGAGGAGTTACTGAAAGAAGCCGAACACAAGATGGAGAAGACGGTGGAGAAGGCAGCGCACGAGTTCGCCACCCTGCGCACCGGGCGAGCCAACCCCGCCATCCTCGAGCACGTGATGGTGGATTATTACGGCACTCCCACCCCGATCAACCACATCGCCAGCATCACGGTGCCGGAGCCGCGACTCCTGCTTATCCAGCCCTACGACAAGCAAAGTCTGCCGTGGATCGAGAAAGCCATCCTGAAGTCCGACCTGAACCTCGTGCCCAACAACGATGGGCAGGTGATTCGCATCCGCATCCCCGAACTGACCGAGGAGAGGCGCAAGGAGCTGATCAAGCTCCTGCACAAGAAGGCGGAAGAGGAGCGCGTGGCGATTCGCAACGTGCGCCGCGAGGTGAACGAGCACCTGAAATCAGCGGAGAAGAAAGGCGAAGTGTCTGAAGACGAGGTGAAACGGGCGGAACAACAGGTTCAGAAACTCACCGATAAGTATATCGCCGAGATCGATCGCCTCCAGAAGGCGAAAGAGGAAGAGCTGATGGAGGTGTAGCGGAGCGGAGCTCCGGTGACATCGAATGGAAACCCTCTCCTCACAAACGCAAACGGATGAAACCGCGCCAGCGGTAGTGAAGGCGCGTGAGGCAGGCGTGGACTTCTCGCGCCTGCCTCAACATATTGCCATCATCATGGATGGCAACGGGCGCTGGGCGATCCAGCGCGGTCTGCCACGACTGGTTGGGCACCGACAGGGTTACCGCACCGTACGCCGCGTGGTGAAAGATTGCGCCGACCTCGGTGTGAAGATGGTGACGCTGTACACCTTCAGCACCGAGAACTGGCGACGCCCGCCCGATGAGACCAGCGGGCTGATGGCGCTGATCGAAGAGGCGGCGCGTCAGGAACTGCGCCAGATGGTCATCAACGGCGTGCAGGTGCGCGTGATCGGTCGAATGCACGAACTGCCACCCAGCCTGCAGGAAGAACTGCGCCGTGGCATGGAAATCACCGCGCAGAACAGCCGCCTTATCCTGAACCTTGCCATCAACTACGGCGGGCGGGCAGAGCTGGTGGATGCCATGCGAGCCATCGCCGAGCGCGTGAAACGAGGCGAACTGCAACCGGAACAGATCGACGAATCGACCATCCGGGCACACCTGTACGCTCCCGACATGCCCGACCCCGACCTGCTCATCCGCACCGCCGGTGAGATGCGCGTCAGCAACTTTCTGGTGTGGCAGACCGCCTACTCCGAGCTGTGGGTCACGCCCACCCTGTGGCCCGACTTCCGCACCGAGCACCTGATCGAAGCCATCCTGAGCTACCAGCGGCGCGTGCGCAAGTTCGGTGGTATTCTGGACGAGGAATGAAACGCATCGCGGTTCTGGGAAGCACCGGATCCATCGGCACGCAGTGTCTGGATGTGGCAGAGCGACTGCGCGACTGCATTCAGGTGGTGGCGCTTGCCGCCCACCGCGACCACGCCAAACTGCATGAGCAGGCACAGCGATTCGGTGTTCGGCATATCGCCCTCGTGGACGATTCTGCCGCCTCCACCCTGCGCGAGCGCGAGCCTGACTGGCATATCTACCCGGGCGATGAAGGTTTGAAGACCATCGCCACCCTGCCTGATGTGGACCTTGTGGTGGTGGGCGTAGCAGGCGTGTGCGGGCTGTCGGCGACGGTGGCGGCTCTGCGTGCGGGAAAAAGCATCGCCCTCGCAAGCAAAGAGGTGCTGGTCGCCGCTGGAGAGACCGTGATGGCGCTGGCGCGAGAGCGCGGTTTGCCCATCGTGCCCATCGACAGCGAGCACTCGGCGGTGTTTCAGTGCCTGCAGGGCGAGCGAGCGGAGTGTGTCTCGCGCATTCTGCTCACCGCCTCGGGGGGCGCCCTGCGTGACGTGCCTCTGGAACAACTGCCCTTCGTGACAGCGGAGCGTGCCCTCCAGCATCCCACCTGGCGCATGGGCGCGAAAATCACCATCGACAGTGCCACGCTGATGAACAAAGGGCTGGAGATTATCGAAGCACACTGGCTGTTCAACCTACCTGCGGACAGGGTGCAGGTGGTTCTGCATCCGCAAAGTATCGTACACGCGCTGGTAGAGATGCAGGACGGCTCGGTGCTGGCTCAGCTCGGCTTGCCCGATATGCGCCTGCCTATCCAGTATGCCCTGCTCTATCCCGAACGGGTGGACACCGGTCTGCCCCGGTTAGACCTCACGCAGGTGGGCGCACTCACCTTTGCCGAACCAGACCCTCGCCGATACCCCGCCCTGCAGGTCGCCAGGGATGCGCTCGCCGCTGGAGGCACCATGCCCGCCGCCATGAACGCGGCGAACGAGGTGGCAGTCGCGCGCTTCCTGAAAGGCGAGATCGGCTTCACCGACATTATCCGCTGTGTACAGGAGGTCATGGAGCAACATCAACCGCAACCCGCCTCTCTGGAGGCGGTGCAGGCGGTGGATGCGTGGGCGCGAGAGCAGGCGCGAATCTGGCGGAATGCATAATCTGGTGTTTTTCGTAGCGCATCGGAAACTGGCAACAGGTATAATTATCGTAAAAGGATAGAGAAGGGCAACTCCGTTCGCGAGTCCCTGCCTGTTATCGAGGAGGTTCCACCATTGGAGTTTCAGGCGATTCAGACCGTCTTTTATTTTCTGCTGACCATCGGCATCCTGGTGGTTGCGCATGAGTTCGGGCATTATATCGTGGCAAAATGGTGCGGGATGCGCGTGGAGGAGTTTAGATCGGGATTTGGTCCCAAGTGGCTGGTGCTCGGCAGGAAGAATGAAACAGAGTATACCATCCGTCCTGTACCCTTGGGTGGTTTCGTGCGCATCGCCGGCATGGAATCGCACGACGAGAACCCCGCGCCCGGCACGTTCTTCTCGAAACCCATCTGGCAACGCAACGCAGTGGTGCTGGCAGGTCCTTTCATGAGCCTGTTGCTCGGCTACGTCATCTTCTCCATCATGGGCATGACCACCGGGCTGGAGATCGGTAAGCCGATGAACCGCGTGGCGCAGGTCATCCCCGGCTCGGAGGCGGAGAAGATGGGGCTGAAGATGGGCGACGTGATTGTGGAGATCAACAAAGAGCCGGTGCGCGACGGCGAGCACATGATGAAGATCATCCACAGCAGTCCCGGCAAGACCCTGTTTGTGCGCGTTCAGCGCGATGGCGAATCCCTGCTGTTGCGCGGCGTGCCCAAAGAGTATGAAGTGGAAGAAGTCAAAGACGGCAAGAAGGTGGTGAAGAAGGAGGGGCGTCTGGGCTTCTATCCTGCCTTCGAGCGAGAACGGCTCTCCCCGTGGCAGTCGCTGGTGGCGGGCACGCGCATCACCAAGAATCTCATCATGTCCATCCCCGAACACCTGTTCACCCGTAAGGTGAAGGACAGTGTGGGCGGACCGGTGGCTATCGTGCAGATGACGCACATCGCTGCGAAGGAAGGACTGCATCGTGTGCTGAGCTTCATGGCGGCGCTGAGCATCAGTCTGGGCATCCTGAACCTGTTCCCCATCCCGATACTGGACGGAGGGCATCTGGTGCTGTACTTCATCGAATGGCTGAGGGGCGGGCGTCGACTTACCGCGCGACAGCAGTGGGCAGTGCAGATGGTGGGTCTGGCGATCCTGCTCTCGATCCTGGTGCTGGTGACGGCAAACGACATCACCCGACTGATAGCAGGGAAGATGCCGCAGTAGGTGTAAACAGAGTGGTATGAGCGGGATTATCCGGAAGGCGCGCACGTCGGACGTTCCGGCGATGCAGCGCCTTGTTAACTTTTTCGCCGACCGCGGAGACATGCTTCACCGCTCGCTGGCGCAGTTCTACGAGAACCTGCGTGACTTCTTCGTGGTGGAGGAAGACGGCGAGGTGGTGGGCTGTGTGGCTCTGCATGTGGTGTGGCGCGACCTGGCGGAGATCAAGAGCCTGGCGGTAGCAGAGGAGGCGCAGGGCAAAGGCTATGGCAAGCAGTTAGTGCTGGAGTGCCTGCGCGAGGCGCCCTGTCTGGGTGTGGAACGGGTGTTCGCGCTCACCTATAAACCCGGCTTCTTCGAGAAGCTGGGCTTTCGCATCTGCGACCGCGCCGAACTGCCCCGAAAGGTGTGGACGGAATGCGTGCACTGCCCCAAGTTCTATGACTGCCAGGAGATTGCGGTCATCATCAGCGTGAAAGAAAGGCAGGGGGAGCCTTAGCCTCCACCCTGCATGGCTCTCAGGCTCCTCTTGTCGCTGGTGCTGTGCTCTTCGCAAACCGGGCAAGCAGGATGGGCGCCATGAAGGTTGTCAGGAAGATGACCGCCAGCAGAGCCGCGTAGTGCGCGTCGCTCAGCACGCCGTTCTGCTTGCCTACCGTCGCGAATATCAATCCGACCTCGCCGCGCGGAACCATACCTGCCCCAATCAAGGCACGGCGGATACCCCTGCCCCATGCACCCCATCCAGCGAGGAACTTGCCCACGAACGCCACCAGCGTACCCAGTAGCGCCAGCTCCAGCGTAGAGCGATTAGCGGGGTCAAGCGGATTGAACAGGCGCACGTTCACCGCCACCCCCACACTGACAAAAAAGATGGGAGTGAAAAAGTCGGCAATCGGCTTCAGCTCATGCTCGATCTGTTTGGTACGCCCGATGGATGACAGCACCAGCCCTGCCGCAAAAGACCCCACAATTGCCGCCGACCCCACCTTTTTTGCCGCCAGGGCGAACACGAACGCCATCACCAGCGCCGTGGTGACCAGCGCGCCGCGAACCGTCATCCGATCCACCACACGCAAAATAGAGGGCGCCAGTAACTTGCCCACAATCAGCGCAACCGCCACAAACGCCAGTGCCACCAGCGTGGTCTGCACCACAAACAGCGGGGTGACGCTCCCCTTCGTCACAATAGCGGATACCACGGCAAGAATCACCAGCCCCAGCACATCATCCAGCACCGCCGCACCCAGCACGATCCGTCCTTCGACACTGTTCAGCACTCCGAGGTCTGCCAGCACGCGGGCGGTGATGCCGATACTGGTCGCGCAGAACGCCGCGCCAAACAGGACCGCCGTCTGACCGGTGATGCCCAGCGCCAGACAGGTCAGATAACCACCTGCAAACGGAAGAGCAATTCCGATAAAAGCCACCAGCAGGGATTTGGGACCAACCCTCAACAACGCCGCTAGGTCGGTCTCCAGTCCGATTTCAAAGAGCAGAAGCATCACGCCCACTTCCGCCAGCAGGTGCAGTATCTCGTTATCCTGCACCCAGCCCAGCACACTGGCGCCCAGGATCACACCCGCCAGAAGCTCTCCCAGCACGGGCGGTTGTTTTACCCGCTCTGCCAGCTGAGCCATCACGCGAGCGGAAAGTAGCACCAGAATCAACATCAGCAAGAACTGGTCAAGAGCCATCATCTCCTCCCATGCGCGCTATTTTGCTCATTATACTCCAAAAGATCTGTGCGTACTTTACCAGCAGGAGGCGCTCCCGCTGAGCGAGAATAAGCCTGTAGACATGCATCTCACTGCGCGAGGGTTCGCCTGATGGTGAAACGTTCATGCTGGCTCATCCTGTGGTTGGCGTGGAGTATCCTGCCCTCCATCGCCTCGGAGCCTTTCTGCTTCCTGCATATCACCGACACCCATATCGGCGTGACGGCACACCACCAGGAGACCCGCGAGTATGTCCAGCAGTTCAACGCCATGCAACCTGCGCCTGCCTTCATTGTGAATACGGGCGATTGCACGGAGCTGGGTTCCACCGAGGAGTACCGTCGATATCGCGAGATTATGGACAATCTGCGGATGCCACTGATTAACGTGCCCGGCAATCACGACGTGCGCTGGAGCGCCATCGGTAAAGAGGGTTTTGCGAAGTGGCTGGGACCTCTTCGGATGCATTGGGAGCGCGGCGGATGCCACTTCTTCGCGCTGGACAGCACTGCTCTGCTGGAACACCATGGACACTTCGAAGAAGCCGACCTGCGCTGGCTGGACCGGCGTCTGCGCCGCCTGCCGAAGAATGCGCCGGTGTTTCTCTTCTTCCATCACTGGGTCGCTACGGGCGAGAAGATGGTGGATAACGAACAGCGACTACTGGACGTTATCGCCCCCTATAACGTGAAAGCGGTCTTCGTGGGACACGGACACAAGGACGCACTCTGGAAGCGCAACGGGGTGCTGTTCCTGATGGCTCGCGGGCTGTATCAGGGCAGTTACCATCAGGTGGAGGTAGACGATACCTTCATACGCATCTGGCGGGTGGTCAAAGGCGAGGCTCAGCCTGCTCTGCTCATCCAACGGGCGGAGGTGAAGGATGACCAGCTTATCGTCGCGGTGCGATGGCGGTCACCGGACGGCACACAGCCCACCCGGTGGGAGTTGCGTTTGGGTTCCGGGGCGTGGCAACCCGCCGATGCTCAGGTCGACCGTGACCGCTACCTGCTACGCTTGCCTCTGAGCGAGAAAGTGCCCGGTATCCATCGCGTGACCGTCCGCGCCGCGCATCATGAACAGTCCATCGAGGATTCAGCGCGGATAGAAGTGCGGGGGGTCATTCGCCCTCTATGGACGTTTCGCACGGGTGGGTCGGTGAAGGCGCAACCGGTGGTGTACGGCGATACGGTGTATGTCAGCAGTTTCGACGGCAACCTGTATGCGCTGGATATGGCAACGGGCAAACTGCGATGGAAAACATCCATCGGTGGCACGCTGGTCGCCGCGCCGGCGGTAACCGAAGATGTCATTGTGGTGGGAAGTACGTCCGGCGTGGTAGCGTGTGTTCGGCGGGCGGACGGGCGCGTGTTGTGGAACACACAGCTTCCTCCGCCGGTGTTCGCCTCTGCAGGCATTTACGAGGACGTAGTCTGCACAGCAGGAGGGGACGGGAAGGTTGTCGGCTTGTCGTTGCGCGATGGGAGCCGGTTGTGGGAGTTCCAGACCGGCATGTTCGTGCAGTCACGGGTCGCTGGCGTGCGCGGCATGTTTATCGTCGGGTGCTGGGATAACCACGTGTATGCGCTGGATGCTCTCAGCGGCGCGCTGCGATGGAAGCAGAGGTTCGGACGATCGTTCTACTACGCTCCAGCCATCGGTTCGCCAGCCACGGATGGCGTGCGCGTGGTGCTGCCTTCCAACGACGGAGTGCTTCACGCGATGCGCGTTAGCGATGGCGAGGTGCTGTGGGAACTACCGTCGGCTTCAGGCAACAGCTTCGGGTATCCGTCGCCCCTGCTGAAGGACGGAACGGTGTATTGTGGTGCGCTGGGCGGGCGCGGGCTGGTGTATGCGGTGGACGTGCGTAATGGAAAGCCGAAATGGGTTGCAGAAATCGGGCGGGTCATGTATGATTCGGGATGTGCTGGGGCAGAGGGCTATATCTTCACTGCCTCGGTGGATGGTGTGGTATACTGGATACAGGAAGAAAGCGGAAAAGTCTTGCAGAGTTACCAGTTAGAAGAGGGTCATGTGTTCTGCGTGCCGGATACGGACGGCAAACGGTTTGTGATAGGCTCGCTGAATGGGACAGTGACCGCTTTTCGCGCTTCGGCTGGGCGCGAGTGATCATGAGATAGAGCGAGAGCGAGGGAGAGACGATGGAGAGTTACCGGATTTTGATTGCAGAGGACGAGCCGCTGACGCGGATGATGCTGAGGGCGCGGCTGGAGAAAATCGGGCATCAGGTAGTAGCGGAGGCAGAGAACGGTGCTCAGGCGGTGCAGGCGGCTCGGGTGCATGAGCCCGATCTGATTATCATGGATATCCGCATGCCGGAGATGGACGGCATCGAGGCGGCACGCGCCATCATTCAGGAGCGTCCCTGCGCGATCGTGTTCCTCACCGCCTACAGCGAGCAAGAGCTGGTGGAGGCGGCGAGCGAGGCAGGAGCGTTTGGCTACCTGGTGAAACCGTTCCGCAAAGAGGACCTCGGTCCGGCTATCGAGATTGCGATGTTGCGCTTCCGGGAACTGCAGGCGCGCAACAAGGAGGTCGAGGAGCTGAAGGAGCAGCTGGAGACCCGCAAGCTGATCGAGCGGGCGAAGGGTATCCTGATGCAGCGCCTTGGGCTGACCGAAGAAGAGGCGTTCAAGCGCATCCACTTCCAGGCGCGAAACCAGAACAAGAAGATGCGCGAGATCGCCGAGAGCATCATCACCGCGGCAGACCTCATCTAGCGCGGGTACCCAACCCCATTGTGAAAGCATTCTGGCTGGCTCTGCAATGCCATGCTCACGGAGCATGGCATTGCGTTTTGGGCGTCACTTACGCCCGTCCCTGCCTCAGCATCTGCCGGAGCTCGGCTACGTTGCCTGCGTGTGCCAGCGCTTCTTCCGGGGTGATGAGCTGCGCGCTGACCAGCCGCTCCAACGCCTGATTGAGTGTGTTCATGCCGTAGTGCTCTCCCTCACGCATGGCGGCGTACAGGTCGTCGGTTTTGCCTTCCTCGATCAGCTTGCGCACCGTCGGCGAGCCGACCAGAATCTCTACCGCAGGCAATCTGCCCTTACCATCCGCACGAAGCACCAGTCGCTGTGCTACCGCGCAAACCAGCGTATTCGCCAGCTGCACACGCAGAGGCACACGCTCCTCCGGCGGGAAACTGTTCAGGATGCGCGAAATGGTGGAGGGCGCAGACATCGTGTGCAGAGTGGCAATGACCAGGTGTCCCAGTTCCGCCGCCGTCAGCGCCACGCGCATCGTGTCCACATCTCGCATCTCGCCGATGGCGATCACGTCCGGGTTCTGGCGAAGCACACTGCGCAGGGCGGTGGCGAAGGAGGTGGTATCGGTGCCCACTTCCCTCTGCAGGATCACGCTCTGCTTGTCTTCAAAGACGTACTCGATCGGCTCTTCGATGGTGACGATGTTGGCGGTGCGTGTGCGGTTGATCTCCTCGATCATCGCCGCCATGGTGGTGGACTTGCCGCTGCCGGTCGGTCCGGTGATGAGGATGAGTCCCTGTTGTTGCGCCACGAACTCCTTGAATACCGGCGGCAGGTTTGCTTCCTCGATGGTGGGCGGTTGAAGCGGAATAATCCTGAGCGCCGCGCTGATACTGCCCCGTTGCAGGAACAGATTACAACGCACCCGCGCCACCCCTCCAACCGTAAACACGGTGTCGATCTCGGCGTGCGATTCCAGCTGTTGCATCTTCTCGTCCACGTCCAGCGGCTCGACGTTCTCGCGAGGGTGCGCTGAGGAGAGAAGCACATCTCGAGCAGCGCTGTAGAGGATACTGTAAGCCAGCTCATGGCAGTCCAGCGGAGTAAGAGGAGGCAGGTCGCTCACCACCACCTTGCCGTCGATGCGTAAAACCGGAGGACTGCCAGCCTTGAGGATGACATCGGAAGCACGTCGAGAAATCGCGTATTCCAGCAAATCGTGAATGTTATGCATGATTCCGTTGGTACCTGCTTTACCTGTCTTTTTGAGGGGACAGAGAAGGTTCCCCGCTTCATTATATCACAACCTCTTTTACACCTTCCGCCCGGTTGACAAGCACCGTTGCGCCTGTGGTAACATGCAGGCAGAGGAGATAGCCCGATGGCAGTGCGCTCGATACGCTATATCTCGGAAGCAGAATACCTGACGGTGGAACGCCACTCGCAAACCAAGAGCGAGTATCTGGCGGGGCAGGTGTTCGCGCTGGCGGGAGCATCCCGTGCGCACAACCGAATTACGGACAACATCGGCGGGATGCTGTACAACGCCCTGCGTGGAAGCGGCTGTGAGTTTTTTACCAGCGATATGCGGGTGAAGGTGGTGGAGGCGAGCGCGTACTTTTATCCCGACGTGGTCATCGTGTGTGGTGAACCCCAGTTTGAGGACGAGAAGGAGGATAATCTGCTCAATCCGCTGGTGATTTTCGAGGTGCTTTCCGAGTCCACCGAGCCCTTTGACCGCGGGGAGAAGTTTTTTGCCTATCGGCGCATTCCGTCGCTTCGGGAGTATCTGCTGGTGGCGCAGGACAAGATGAGGGTGGAGCACTACATTCGGCAGTCGGACGGTGAGTGGCTTCTGCGCGAGTATACGGGGGCAGATACGGTCATTCGGCTGGAGAGCGTGGCGGTAGAACTGCCTCTCCAGCAGGTGTATGAGGGCGTGAAGGTTGCTGGGACACCCCAAATATGATACAGTTATGATACAGTGTTCATAACTCGTGCAAAAGTTATGAACATGTGTGCATAAATGTGGTCTACACGAAGAGACAGAGCACTGTAGGAGGAATCTTGTGGACAACCCCATGCTGGAGATATTGCCAATCTCTTTGATTGCACTGGCGTGGATCCTTCTTGCCACTGCTGCTCCCGCCCAACCGGAACGAGATACCCCCTTCATTCAGGAGACGGCGGAACGCTACTGGCTCGGCTCCGATGAGGCGAACGACGTGCGCGGTATCGCTGTCGACCGCGAAGGCAATGTGTGGGCAGCCACCCGCGGCGGTATCTACCGCTTCGACACATCACAGCGCCGCTGGCAGGCAATGATGCCCCCCGACGAGGCGGGTCCCTGCTTTACGGCGTATACCGACCGCAACGGCGTCGTGTGGCTGGGCGTGTGGAACGGGTTGTATCGAGCTTCCAACAAAGGTGGATTGCAGAAGATAGAAGGCATCACTCAACCCATATCTGCCTTGTGCGAGCTGGAAGACGCCCTGCTTGCCTTCGGTCCAGATGGATTGTGGCGTATACGGGGCAACAACGTTGTGCAGGAGAAGCTCCCCTGTGCCCGCAGTGTGCGTGCGGTATTGCCCGACGGTCAGGGCGGCGTGTGGATAGGAACCGATGTGGGACTGTTTCACCATACCCCAGCCGGTACCACGTGGTGGCACGGGGAAGAGCATCTGCTCAGCGCGTCGGTGCGCGGGCTGGCTTTCGCCGGCGATGGCTCGTTGTGGATAGGAGGGCTGGGAGGCATCACTATACACCGCCAGGGTAAGCGCACCGGTCAACTGACAACTGCCGATGGACTGCCCAGCGTGCAGGTACAGTGCCTGCGTCTCGCGCCAGACGGCAGAATCTGGGTCGGCACGCCGGTGGGCGTCGCCCGTACCGACGGCAAAACGTGGTCTCTGCGCCACAGCCTGCGCTGGCTCCCGAATGATGATGTGCGCGATGTAGCGTTCGACGCGGAGGGCACGGCATGGATAGCCACCGCTGGAGGCGTCTCCGCTATCCGCCGGCGAACGATGACTCTGGCAGAGAAGGCAGAGCATTATCTGAACATCTGCCTCACTCGGCACGTGCGCGAGCCGGGGCTGGTGGAGAAGTGCTTGCTGGAGACGCCCGGCGACGTGAACACCTGGAAGCCTCGCGACGACGACAACGATGGCGAATACACCAGCATGTACCTCGCCATGGAATGCTTCCGCTACGCGGCGACCAGAGACCCCTCCGCCCGCGCCAACGCTCGCAGGGCGTTTCACGCTCTGCGCTTTCTGCAAACGGTCACCGGTACGGGCGGATTCGTGGCGCGAACGGTCATCCCTTCAAACTGGCAACCGATGAACGACCCGAACCGTGTGTACACCGATGCTGAATGGGCGGATGAACATGTGAGCGACCCACGCCACAAACGGGTGCATGAACGCTGGCGGCTGAGCGGTGACACCAAGTGGCTCTGGAAGGGCGACACCAGCAGTGACGAAATCACCGGACACTTCTACGGCTACCTGCACTTCTACGACCTGGCGGCGGACGAGCAGGACAGGCAGGAGGTGCGCGAACATGTTCGGCGGGTGATGGACTATATCATCGAGTGCGGCTATGTACTCAAAGACATCGACGGTACGCACACGCGCTGGGCGGTGTGGTCACCGGAGAAGCTGAACGGCGACCCCGACTGGGCACCGGAGCGAGGCATCAACTCGGTGGAGATACTGTCGTTCCTCAAGGTAACCTACCATATTACGGGCGATGAGAAGTACGAGCGCGAATACCGGAAGTTACTGGACGAACACGGCTATCGCCAGAACGTGAAGCGCGCCAAGACCTTCAATCCCGCCTGGCGCACGCATATCGATGACGAACTGCTGGCGCTTGCCTTCCCTGCCCTGTTGCTGTACGAAACCGACCCGGAGCTGAAACGACTGTACCGCGAGGCGCTGGATACATGGTACGAGGGCGTGAAGAACGACCAGAACCCCTGGTTCCACTTTCTGTATGCCTCGCTGACAGGAACCGCGCCTGAGATGCACGACTCGCTGAACTTTCTGCGTGACGCGCCGCTGGACCTCGTGCGCTGGACCGTAGACAACACCCGCCGCGAAGACCTGAAGCTCGTGCGCCAGCCGGAGATCGACCGATGGCAGACCGACCGGCTTCCGCCCCCCAGCGAGCGCGGCGTCATTCGCTGGGATGACAATCCCTGGACGGCTGTGCAGGGCGACGGCGGGCACACCGAGAGCGACGGTGTGTTCTGGCTGTTGCCTTACTGGATGGGCAGATACTACGGTTATATCCAGCCCCCGCATAAACAGTAGCCGCCGTAACCCGGCGTCTTGTGGAACAGTCTAAATAGTGTAAGCGAACGAAGGGAGGGCATTCCGATGAGAACCCTGATCTCCCGCTGGAAGTTTCTGATCGCCGCGAGCCTGCTTGCCATCGCGGTGGTGGTGGCAACGCCTGCCTCAGCCGACGATCTGGGCAAGCTGTTCAAGAAAACCGAGAGTGGCAAGAGCAAGTCCGATGACCGCTCTTCGCCCAGCAAGAGCGATGGACGCAGTGCGCCGTCTGTGTCGCCCGGCAACAATAACAGCACGGACAACAGCGACCTGTTCCGCAAGAAGGGCAACTCGCCTGCGCCCACGCCCACCCGTCAGCCATCGCCCACGCCAACCCAGTCGGGCAACCGACCACAGCCCAGCGGACGCAACCAGCCGCCGGTGGGACCGGGCGAGTACTGGGTCCATCCGCCAGAGGTGGAAACGCCCTTCGGCAACCGCCCGCGACCGTCAGGGAATGGCATGATCAATCTGGCGCGGCGTACCGGCGAGTGGCAGCCGAAGATATACTTCCCGCCGGTAAACGACACCTACCGGCGCCACTATCCGCGTGGGGTAGCGTATGGCTTCTACGTGCGCGTGTACGAGCCGTATCGCGTCTGCCCGTCGGTGTATGTGTTCTATCCGACCATGCCTGCGTATATCTCCACCGAGCGGATTGTGGTGGTGGAGCGCCCCGTGTACGTGGAAACGCCCGTGTTCCTCTACCGTGAAAGCTACTATCTGGAGCGCAACCTGCCCACCCGACTGGACGCGACCATCGGCGACATCCAGCGTGCATGGCGTTACAACAGTCCTGACCTGATCCGCCGTCACCTGCGCTGGGATATGTTCGTGGCGGTGTACCTGCGCGGGAAGTACGCCTACTCGATCCCCGCCGAGGACTACTACATGATGACGCTGGACGCCATGCGCAACACCCGCACGGTGCGCTTCGCCTTCGACGAGATCCGCCGACGTACGAGCGATGCCTACGTGCTGTACGGACAGCACGTGTATCAGGACGAAGACGGTCAGGTGCGCACCACGTACATCAGCTACACCGTCGAGCGTATCGGCAGTGAGTGGTTCATCACCGAGGTGGGGTCCAGCCCGGAGCCTCTGCCCTGAGCAAACTTGCCCATACAGACGGAGGGGACGGGGGCAACACCCCCGTCCCTTATTTTTGGTACAATAACTGTGCGCAAGGGAGGTGATAACGATGAGCGAGAAATGGGAGGGCAAGCTGGAGCGTATCGATACCTACCGGTGGCGCATTCCGAAAGACTACAAGAAGGGAATGCGGGTAGACGGCGTCATCTACGCCAGCGCGAAGATGATCGAGCAGATCGTGCAGGACCAGTCGCCGGAACAGGTCGCCAACGTTGCCACCCTGCCGGGCATCCTGCAGTATTCCATCGCGATGCCGGACATCCACTGGGGCTACGGCTTCCCCATCGGAGGCGTTGCCGCGATGGACATCAAGGAGGGCGTCGTGTCGCCTGGCGGCGTGGGTTTCGATATCAACTGCGGAGTGCGGATGTTGCGCACCGACCTGACCATCGAGCAGGTTCAGCCCAAAATCAAGGAGCTGGTCGACCAGATATTTCGCGACGTGCCAGCCGGGCTGAAGGGTGAAGGGCTGATCAAGGTGAACCCACAGGAGTTGCGGGAGGTGATGCGTAAGGGCGCAACGTGGATGATCGAACATGGCTACGGCTGGGAGGAAGACATCGAGCGAAGCGAACAGAGCACCACTCTCACCGGCTTGCTACCTCCGGAGCCTTCCAACATCTCGAGCCGCGCTATCGAGCGGGGCAAGACGCAACTCGGCACGTTGGGCGGAGGCAACCACTTCCTGGAGGTGCAGGTGGTGGACGAAATCTACGACCAGAAGGTTGCCGAGGCGTTTGGCATCACGCAGGTCGGACAGATTACCGTGATGATCCACACCGGCTCGCGCGGCTTCGGACACCAGACCTGCGACGACTATCTGGACGTGATGCAGAGGGCGCAGAAGAAATACGGCATCGAACTGCCTGACCGTCAGCTTGCGTGCGCGCCTATCACTTCCGAAGAGGGCGAGGACTACCTGACGGCAATGGCGTGTGCGGCAAACTTCGCCTGGGCGAATCGGCAGGCGATAGCTCACTGGGTGCGCCAGGCGTTCGCGAAAGTGTTCGGCAGCAAACCGCAGGATCTCGGGATGCACCAGATATACGACGTGGCGCACAACATCGCCAAGATCGAGGAGCATGTGGTCGACGGCAAGCCGCGCACCGTGTGTGTACACCGTAAGGGCGCCACGCGGGCGTTCGGTCCCGGTCACCCTGCGGTGCCAGCCTGTTACCGCGAGGTGGGTCAGCCGGTGCTGATTCCGGGTGATATGGGGCGCTACTCGTTCATTCTGGTAGGCACGCCCACCGCTATGCAGGAGACGTTCGGTTCCACCTGTCACGGTGCGGGACGCATGATGAGCCGGCATGGTGCCATGCGCGAGGCGCAGGGACGTAACATCGCGCAGGAACTGGCGGATAAGGGCATCTACGTGCGGGCACAGAACAAAGCCACTCTGGCAGAAGAAGCCTCCTACGCCTACAAGGATGTGGCGAACGTGGTGGACGTGTGCGAGGGCGTGGGCATCTCGCGCAAGGTGGCTCGCCTGCGCCCCATCGGTGTGGTGAAGGGATAGGAGCTAGAACCCACCGCTGGCGTAGAGCAGAGTAAAGCTCTCCGCCAGTGTTTTTTTCGACTCAGTGCAGGAAACCCTATTGACAGAATCGAAGAAAGTGTGCTACATTGGAGCCGGGTGGTGACTACCCGAAACGGACGGAAAGGGGGTTCAACTTTCGGTGTCCAGTTGGAAACAACAGCAGGTGTCGCCGGTGGTAGCGTGGGTCATCATCATCGTGGTGGTGGTGATAGCCGCTGCTGTCATCTGGCGGTACACGGGCGGACCAGGACGGTCGAAGGGGCTCACCGAAGAGCAGAGAAAGCAGCTCGAGCAGATGTTTGGTGGTGGCAAGGCTCCAGGTCCTGGTGTCGCTCCGCGCACAGGTGCTCCTGCTCCCGGCGCTCCCGCGCCAAGGTAACAAAACAACACGATACACTACAAAAAAGGAGGGTTTCAGTATGAAGCGTCTAGGCTTCACGCTAATCGAGCTGCTTGTCGTGATTGCGATTATCGCGATCCTGGCAGCGATTCTGTTCCCGGTGTTCGCGCAAGCGCGCGCCAGTGCCCGCAAGACAGCCTGCTTGTCCAACATGAAGCAGCTGACGATGGGCATGTTGCAGTACCTGCAGGACTACGACGAGAAGTTTCCTAGCTGGAACTGGGGTTTCTTCTGCAACGGCGGCAATCAGGGACTGCCTCGCGACTCCGCCGCGTTCTGGACGATGGCGATATTCCCGTACGTCAAAAACGATGGAGTGTATCAGTGCCAGGACGACCCCTTGCAGTGGAACGATGCCTGGGCAAGCTGTAGCGACGACGGCGGGCGCAACGACCGCTTCGCGCCGATAAACCCCAATACGGGACAGCCGTGCAACTTCTGGGATGCCTGTAACCCGCGCTACGTGTCGTATGGCTTGAATGAGACACTGGCAGGAGGCTTCCCATCCAACAAGCTCGGCGGCATTCCAACGCCGGCTAACTGGGCGATGTTCTTCGACAGCTCCGCCCAGCTGGTGGACATCTGGGTGTGGCAGCAACCCAACGCGGACAACTTCAACTGGATCGCGGCGCGCACGGCGTTCGCAACCGAAGGCTGCTGTAAGATATGGACCTGCTGTCGTACAGCGCAGTCGTGGATCCAGGAGTTCGGTCAGGGTGCTCTGGACCGGCTGCCACGCCATGCCGGTGGTGAGAACGTCAGCTTTGTGGACGGGCACGCCAAGTTCTTCCGCTGGACGCAGCTCACCTGGGGCAACATGACCACGGGTAGTCTGTAGTCCACATGTTTTCGGGTTCCTCAAAGGGCGAGTGGGCGCACTCGCCCTTTGATTTTGCCCAAGTAACAACAGGGAGGAGGTAACTTTTTCACATGCGCTTGCTGGTATGGGGTATACTGAAAACCAAACTGTTTCTGATGCTATCGATTCTTCACGCGCTCGGAGGCAACATGCCAGAATCGGCAGACCATGTGCTAACCTGCCTGCAACGCTATCATGTTGTCTGGGACTCGCCTTCCGCAGACAGCTCCGGCTCGATGCCACTGGGCAACGGCGACATCGGGCTGAACCTGTGGGTGGAGCCAAACGGCGATCTGGTATTCTACCTCAGCAAGACGGACGCCTGGAGCGAGAATAACCGCCTGTTGAAGCTGGGCAGGGTGCGGGTATCGCTGGAACCCTCGCTGTTGCACGACGGCGACTTCTTTCGACAGGAATTGCGCCTGCAGAGCGGTGAAGTGGTGGTGCAGGCAGGCAACTCCCAAAAGCCGGTGCTGTTACGCGTATGGGTAGATGCCAATCGCCCTGTGGCATGGGTGGATGTGGAAAGCCCGGAACCCGTGCATGTGCGCACACAGCTGGAAGTGTGGCGTACCACCGACCGAAAGCTGGAAGGACGTGAGCTGTTCAGCGCGTATGGCATGATGGACGCTCCCTTCCCGGTTATCGAGCACGCCGATATCGTGCTGGACACAGAACAGGACGCGCTCATCTGGTACCACCGCAACCCCACTTCTATCTTCGAACTGACCCTTCGCCATCAGGGTTTGGAGGCTCTTATTGGCAAGCTACCGGACCCCATCCTGAACCGCACCTTCGGCGGGATGATTCGCGGTAAGGGGCTGGTTGGGAAAGACAGGCACACCCTGCGCAGTGCCTCCCCGGCGAAGCGGTTCTCCATCGCCATTCATGTGCTGACGGCGCAGACCGCAACTCCAGAGGAATGGATGCGCCAGCTGGATGCTCAGGCAAAACGGGTGGAATCGGTGCCCCGCACGCAGGCGCGCGCGGCGCATCAGCGATGGTGGCAGAGCTTCTGGAGGCGCAGCTGGATACTGGTCAGCGGAACACCGGAGGCAGAGGTCGTTACGCGCGGCTATGTGCTTCAGCGCTTCATCAATGCCTGTGCAGGGCGAGGAGCCTACCCCATCAAGTTCAACGGCTCGATATTCACGGTAGACTCGCGCGAGCTGGACGAGCACTTCGACGCCGACTATCGGCGCTGGGGCGGAGAGTACTGGTTCCAGAACACCCGGCTGATATACTGGACGATGCTACCAGCAGGCGATTTTGACCTGATGCGCCCCCTCTTCGAGATGTATCGCAGAGCACTGCCGCTGGCGCAGGAGAGGACGAAGATTTACTTCGGGCATGAGGGGGCATACTTCCCCGAAACCATCACCTCGTGGGGCGCGTACGCCAATTGCAACTACGGCTGGAAGCGCGAGGGCAAGCCGGTTTCGCACATCGACAACCCGTACATCCGCTGGTACTATTCCTGCAATCTGGAGCTGCTGACGCTGGCGCTGGAGTACTTTTTTCACACGGGCGACAAGCGGTTCCTGAACGATACCCTCCTGCCCTTCGCCGACGCATTCCTCACCTTCTACGACCGCCACTTCCCCCGCGATGAGCAGGGCAGGCTGTTGCTGAAACCGTCGCAGTCGCTGGAGACCTATCCCGAAACGGTCAACCCTCTGCCCGACATTGCCGGACTGCGCCGGGTGCTGGAGGGATTGCTTCGTGTGCCGCTGGGCAACGACGGGGCGGAAAGGCGCAACCAGTGGCGCCGTCTGCTGGGACAACTGCCACCGCTTCCGATGAAGTCGGAAGGAGGCACGAGGTTCCTCTTACCCGCCGAGCAGATACTGGCTGACCCCATCAACTCCGAAGACCCCGAGCTCTACGCCGTGTTTCCCTACCGGCTGTATGGCGTGGGCAAACCCGACCTGGAAGTCGCACGTGCTACCTACGCGAGGCGCCCCTACAAGGGCAACGAAGGCTGGCGTCAAGACGCTATCTGGGCTGCTCATCTGGGCTTAACCGACGAGGCGAAGGCAATGGTAGCACAACGCTTCGCGACCAAACACGCTGGCAGTCGCTTCCCCGCCTTCTGGGGACCCAACTACGACTGGATACCCGACCAGGACCATGGCTGTGCGGGCATGATTGCCCTGCAGGCAATGCTGATGCAGACCGATGGCGACCGCATCCTGCTCTTCCCTGCCTGGCCGCGCGACTGGGACGTCTCGTTTCGCCTGCACGCGCCCGGCAAGACGGTGATCGAAGGCGAACTGCGTGCTGGCAAACTGCGCTTCCTGAAGGTATCGCCACCGCATAGAGAGAAAGATGTGGTGGTTTTTGAGGCGCGATAGATACCAAAAGAGGGAACTATGCCGCGTGCCATAGTGACAGGTGGGGCGGGCTTTCTGGGCTCGCATCTGGTGGATAGACTGCTCGCGGAAGGCTACGAGGTTGTCGCCATCGACAACCTCGTTACGGGCAGTGTGCAGAACATTGTGCATCTGGCGGGCAACGAACGCTTCCGCTTCATCAAGCAGGATGTGACCGAGTATCTGTACATCGATGGACCGGTGGACATCGTGTTTCACTTCGCCTCGCCTGCCAGCCCCGTAGACTTCGTGAACAGACCCATCCAGATACTGAAGGTCAATTCACTGGGCACGCACAAGACTCTGGGGCTTGCGAAAGCGAAAGGCGCACGCTATGTGCTGGCGTCCACCTCGGAGGTGTACGGCGACCCGCTGGTTCATCCGCAGACGGAAGACTACACGGGCAATGTGAACCCGGTGGGCATTCGTGGAGCGTACGACGAGGGAAAGCGGTTTGCCGAAGCCATCACCATGGCGTACCACCGCCACCACGGGCTGGATACGCGCATCGCACGCATCTTCAATACCTTCGGGGAGCGGATGCGTCTGGATGACGGACGGATGATCCCCAACTTCATCGGGCAAGCTCTGCGCGGGGAGCCGATCACGGTATACGGCGACGGACAGCAGACACGCAGTTTCTGCTACGTGTCCGATCTGATTGAGGGCATCTGGAGGCTGTCGCAGTTA
>FWPV01003930.1_pt1 | contig 32641 bp, 28 predicted proteins | sample 2228371 | NCBI WGS metagenome assembly FWPV01 (sample SAMEA103939776, study PRJEB20133) | metagenome
CGGGTATCTCGGAGCATTGCTCGCGCACGAACGCCGAATTCCCCTGGTGGCCTCTTGGCATACCAACATTCACGAGTTTGCGGCACGCCGGCTAGAGAAAGTGGCGTGGTTCCTCCCTGCGCGGCTCCGCAACGCCGCCGCCCGCTGGGCTGAGAACGGGTCGCTCGTCCTCGCCCTGCACTTTTACCACATTGCTCGTTTCACGTTTGCTCCAAACATGGAGCTCGTTGAAATGCTGCGAGAGCGCACGGGCAAGCCCTGTTACCTGATGCAGAGGGGGATCGACACCCGCTTGTTTTCGCCGGAGCGCCGGACGCGCCCGGGAGACGAATTCGTTCTTGGTTACGTCGGGCGTTTGAGTCCGGAAAAGAACGTGCGGCGGCTTGTGCATCTCGAGCGGCAGCTCCTCACCGCCGGCGTCCGCAACTACCGCTTCGTCGTGATTGGCCAAGGAAGCGAGCGGGACTGGCTGCGCCGCCATCTGCAACGCGCATCGTTTCCGGGCGTATTGAAAGGCGAGGCCCTCGCAAACGCCTACGCGAACATGGACGTCTTTATCTTCCCCTCCGAAACCGACACCTTCGGCAACGTAATCTTAGAGGCGGCCGCTTCGGGCGTACCCGCAATCGTGACGGCCAAGGGCGGGCCGAAGTTCCTGGTCCGGCACGGCGAAACCGGCTTTGTCGCCCCGTCGGAGGAGGAATTCGGCGAAGCCGTACTGTGGATGCATCGGAACCCTCATTTGCTGACCCGGTTGCGCGTTCAGGCGCGAGCGTGGGCCGCCGGCCGCTCTTGGGATGCGGTCTTCGACGGCGTATATGAGCGGTACCGGCAGCTTTGGAGTGATAGCGCCGCTCCCCAAAACAACGGTCCGGATGTGTTGACGCCGGTCCGCGCTTGCTCCTAGCCCCATTCTGTTATACTGCGAGCAGTCCGGCCCGCGGAGGGCTGTTGCATGTCTGAGCTGCGTTTAGGCGATGTCATCGACGACTACTGCGTGAAGTGCAAGCGCATCACGAACCACTCCATTGTGTCCCTCCTGGCCGCTGAGCCAGCTAAGGTCCGTTGCCGGACCTGCTATAACGATCACGATTACCGGCGCGAACAGATTCCACCCTCCAAGCGCGAACTGAAAAAGCAAGCTCTGTTCAACGCGGTCCTTTCCGCGCCGGAAGCCCCGCCCGCCGAGACTCCCAAGCCCAAACGCGGGCGAAGCAAGAGCGAATAGCCCGGCGCCGGGCGGGTGTTACCCTGAAATCAGGATGCTGCAATCCGAGTCCCTGCCCGCAGTGGTCATCGTGGGCCGGCCGAACGTGGGCAAATCCACTCTGTTCAACGCCATCACCGGCCAGAGGCGCGCCATCGTCGGCGACGAGCCCGGCATCACACGCGACCGCCTGCACGGAGAAGCTGTCTACAGAAACCGGCGCTTCGAATTGATCGATACGGGCGGAATCATCCCCAACGACGACGACCTGATTCCAGCCAACATCCTGCGTCAGGCTCGCGTAGCGCTCGAGAGGGCTTGCGCTATCATCTTCCTCATCGACGGGCGCACGGAAATCACCTCCGCCGACCGTGAGCTTGCCCGCATGCTCCGGCGTTTGGGCAAGCCGGTGGCGCTGGCGGTGAACAAGATCGACGCCGCCGTCCGCGAAAACCTGGCCTGGCAATTCCACGAACTCGGCTTTGAGCACCTGTTCCCCGTTTCCGCCGAACACCGCCACGGTCTTGACGAGCTGCTCGAGTTCGTCACTGGCACGATCCCCGCCGGAGAGGAGGAGTCCGCCGTGCAGGCTGCTCCGGAGGGGCGGGTCATTAAGGTGGCTATCATCGGGCGCCCTAACGTCGGCAAGTCGACCTTGCTCAATGCGCTCGTGGGAGAGGAGCGCGCCATCGTGTCGCCGGTGGCGGGCACTACGCGGGACGCCGTCGACGAGGAGGTGGAGCGCGACGGCATCCGGTACGTCTTCGTGGACACCGCCGGCATCCGCCGTAAGGGCAAGACCAAGCTCATGGCCGAAAAGCTTAGCGTCGTGATGGCCCGCCGGCACATCCGCATGGCGAACGTCGCTGTGATGGTTGTGGACGCCTCCGAGGGCGCTACGGCGACGGACGCCACGGTCGCCGGCTACGCCCACGAAGACGGGCGCGCCCTCATCATTTGCGTCAACAAGTGGGATCTGAGCCCGGAAAAGAAGCAGTCTCGCGTGCTGCAAGCCGTCAGAGAGCAATTCAAGTTCTTGGAATACGCCCCGGTGGTCTTCACATGCGCGCACACCGGGAGAGGCGTCGACAAGCTATTCGGGCTGATCCGCGAGGCTTATGATTCCGCGTCGAAGCGGGTGCCGACGGGCGAACTGAACCGTTTCGTCGATAAGCTGACGCTCGAAACCGACGTGCGGATCAAATACATCACGCAGGTCGGGGTCCGCCCGCCTACCTTCGTCGCTTTCACCGACAAGGCCGAACCGCTGCACTTTTCGGTCGAGCGCTACCTGATCAACCAACTGCGCGCGCAGTTCGGCTTCCATTCGACGCCCATCGTCATCAAGGCGCGCAAAAGCGGGCGGAAATAATCAGGCGTTCTCCACGGGGACGGTTTCGGGTTCGAGGCCCAGTTTCGCCAGCGCGGCGTACACCAGGAAGCCCACGATGAAGCTGTACACTACCGCCGGCTGCGTGTAGCCCTTCACATCCTCAGGAAGCGGAAGGAACGGCAGGATCCCGACAATGAACCCCAGCGCCCACGCGGCGTAACCCGCCCAGTTGATGCCCTTCCGCGGACCCGCCCACTTTTGCCCGGACAGGAGATAATCCGCCGCCATGGCGCCGCAAATGGGGCCGAACGACGCGCCGACGATTGAGAAGAACCCGATCAGATCCGCCGCCTTGCCGCTAATGGCCAGGATGATCGCTACCGTCATTGCCGCCATGGTCGATCCCATGCGCGGAATGCCGGGGATCATGGTCGAGAAACTGTTCGCGGCGATGAAAGAGCAAAAGCACGCCGAAGGAATCGACGCCACGGTAAACAGCAGGAACATCGCCGGCGCGAGGAAGCCTCCCATCCTGGCGATCACCGAGTCATAGCTGTAGCTCCCCAGCGCCGGATCGAGCCCGTGCGCCCCCGCCACCGAGAGCAGCGGCAGCCCCCCGGCATAAAGTATGGCTACGACGATCCCCACCCAGCCGCCGAGGCGGACGTCCCTTTGGTCGCGGCTATTCATGCCGAAGTCCGCGCCTGCGGCGCCTGCCGTAGCGAAGAACCCAATCACAGCGGCAAGGAGCAGGCTGAACGCCGCCCATGGCTCGCTCTTCGGCGGCGTGTAAGCGGTCAAGCCGCCCATGGTGTTGAAAAACACAATGGCCACGACGACCGCCGGAATCATGTTCAGGAACAGCGCCACCTTGGCGATGTACTGAATTCCCTTCACCCCGATGAACGCCATGACATAACCCCAGAGAACGGCGACGATGGCGAAAGGCCACGTCGCGGGCTCCGGCTTCATGCCGATTCCGTTCAAGATGAAGTTCGACGCGACGAACGTTCCGACCGAAAACCAGCCGACCTGCAACAAACCCATGAGCAGACCCGGCATCAGGTAGCCGCCGGTGGTTCCAAACGTGGAGCTGCCGACGACATACAGCGGGTAGCCGGTTTTCATGCCCAGCATCGCCGGCACGTAGTAATACAGCTTGTAACTGAGAATTCCCGCGATGGCCAGCGCCAGCAGGCACAGCCCGAGTCCGGCGCGGTCGATCGTGTTCTCGGCCAGCTTCATGTAGAAAACCACCCACAGGAAGATCCCTGCGTACGTGGGCGCCGTGTTCGAGAACCAGGGCGCCCGGTTGGCTGCCGGATTCGCTTTCGTCTTGGTGATGTATTCAGGCAACATGCAAAGCCTCTTCAGGTTCGGACAATGGACGAGCGGGGACCAGTATACTTAGCGCGGCACGCTGAATTCAAGCCGCAGGATAGCGCCGGAGCGGACTTTCGCGGCCATGGAGTCGAAAGGCAAGAGCGCGGCGCAGTCCCGCAGGTGGCTTGACAAGGCAGATGAGACAGCCATCCGGTAGACATCGGCCCGCTCCCGGTAGGAGTATCCGGCGTACTCCAGAGCCCCGCCCGCCGCGGCGCTCATCAGCTCGTCCCAAAAGCTTCTCCGCTTCCAAATCCGCCGCCGCGCGCCGGCGTCCCGGTCGACCGGCGTTCGCCAGCCGTCCCCGCAGATCACCGCCCGGATACAGCGCTGCTGTTCGAACGGGCGCCCCGGATCCGGATCGGGGAAGGCGGCTAGCAGCGCCTTGATATCTTCGGCTTCCGGGGCGAGCGGCGTCCAGCGGAGCCGTGATCCTCCGGTGACGAAACTCCCGCGCCGCAAGATGGCGTCCAGCCTCGGCGCATCCTTGGCGGTCACGGACACAATCTCGTCCACCAGTTCGAGGAGCGTCATTTCGCGAGCCACCACCGGTGTGAGGGTGATAGCCCCCGCCGCTTCGGTGCTGATCTTTACCAGGACAATTTCCGGAAGCGCCATCCCCGCCTCTCGCATCCACCAGTTTAGATCACGGGCCCGCATGCGGCTCAGAGGGGTGTCTTATGGACATTGAAAACACAAAAGACCCGGTGGAACAACTTGTCCACCTGTATGAAGACGGCGCGTTCAACCGGCGTGAGCTTGTTCGCCGGTTGGCGGGCTACACCGGCAGCCTGGCTTCCGCGGCGGCGCTCGCCGACGCTATGGCTGTTCCGGCGCAGGCTCAGCAGGCATGTCCGGACGACGTGCGTGTGCCGGACAATGCCTCCTATCTGGACTCCGAGATGGTGACCTATCCCGGGCGTCAGGGCACGATTCATGCCTACCTTTCGCGGCGGAACGACACGCCGGTGGACCCGCCGAAACCAGCGGTAATCGTCATTCACGAGAATCGAGGGCTCAACGATCACATCAAGGACGTGACTCGCCGTGTAGCGCGCGCCGGATTCGTCGCTTTGGGAGTTGACCTGCTGTCCCGGCTCGGGGGTACGGCGCTATTCCCGGACCCCGACGCCGCACTGCGCGCCTATAATTCCCTTAATTCAGCGGGACATCTCGAGGACTTACTCTCGACCGTGGAATTCTTGAAACGGCTGAGTTTCGTCGACGGCTCCAGGATCGGCGTCACGGGGTTTTGCGCCGGAGGGGGCAACTGCTGGAACCTCGCGGTGAACAGCCCGGACATCAAAGCTTCGGTAGTGTTTTACGGTACGCCGCCTACTCCGGCGGACGCCGTGGAACGCCTGGCGGGACCGGTTCTCTGCATCTATGCGCAATTGGACACCGGCTTCACGTCCCGGCTGCCCGCCGTAATCACCGCTCTGCTTGACAAGCGCAAACCATTTGGAGTCCACGTGTACGAGGGAACCAATCACGCCTTCCACAACGACACCGGACCCCGGTACGATCCGGCGGCGGCGTGCGATGCTTGGTCGAAGACCATTGCCTTCTTCACCCGCCATCTGCGGCTCGGAGACTAGACTTTCCAGCGCAAGCCGGCGCCCAGCGTCTTCTTGCAATACTCGAGGCTCCGCTCAAGGTCCACTTTCTGCTGCGCCTTGAGCGCTTCGACATATTCCGGCGGCTTGGCGCCGGGCACGTCGGCGATGATCATGGCGCCGCTGAAAGGCTTGCCGCGTTTCACTAGCTCGACAAAACGGGCGAATTCGGACGCGCGCGCCTTGGGGAACGCCTTCCAAAAATCGTCTTCGAGGTAAGGGATGACCCGGGGTGGACGTCCGGTGATAATCTCAAGCTGCATCGAGGCTTTCGGGCACAGCTTACGGTGCAGCTCGACGAACTGCTTGAAGTCGACCGAGCCTTCGCCCATCGCTGTCCACTGCGCCGCGGCGCCGCGCGGGTGCTCGTAGATCGCCGTGTCGCGCACGTGCGTCGTGAGCGTCAGCGGACCAAGCACTTCCATGGCTACAATCGGGTCCTCAATCGCCCAGATGGGGTTGCCGGCGTCCAGGCATGCGCCGACATAATCGGCGCCCGCCTCCTCGATCAGCATCTTCGTTTCCCAGGCTTGCATGTCGCCGGAATGGTTCTCGATGGCGATCTTCACGCCCAAATCCAACGCCAGCGAGCGGCACCCGCGGAAGACTTTCACCGTCGCCTCGATGTGCCGTTCGATGCCGCCCGGCGTCAGCCGGTCCACGGAGCTGCCGAGGAAGCACCGGACGCTGGTGGAACCGACCGCTTTCGCCACGCGCAGAGCTTGGGAGAGGTAGTTTACCGGGTCGCCGTTCTTAGGATTCCAAGACTTGGAGGTGGGGCAAATGCAACCGGTGCCGGCGTCGATGGTGATATCCAATTCCTGCGCGCGCCGTTTGACTTTCTCCAGGTGAGCCGGATCGAGACTCTCGTAGTCGCCCAAGCCGGAAAACTGGATCGTGTCGAGCTTGAGCTTCGCCGAATATTCGAGGTGCTCGAGAGCTTTCCACCGCCAGGCTCGCAGCGAGTAAGCATCATAGCCGAGCCGGATTCCGCCTTCCGCCATGCTGCCATCGTACAATAACGCCGTGACCCCGCTCGAGCGCGTTAAGGAAGAACTGCGGCGGTACGAACACGCCTTAGTGGAGTTTTCTGCCCGCGAGGGGTCGGATGGCGGAGTGGAACTTGTCATTTCATTGCGCCAGCCGGTTCCGGGCGCGCACACTTACCGCGCGCCGCTGCATCCCCGGGACATCGAGAGCGAACAGTTCCCCTGGAACTTCCAGCGGTACCTATACGACTGCTTGCACGACTACCTCGTGGAACTGTTTGTGCGAACGCCGCAGAGCCGGGAGCCGCTACCGTGACTCCCGCCGGCGCCATTCTCGCGGAGGAGATCCTCCGTTCTGGACCGGTTTCCTTCAGCCGCTTCATGGAAATAGCGCTCTATCATCCGCAGCACGGCTACTATCGCCGTCCGCGCGATCCCTTCGGGCGGGAAGGCGACTACTACACTGCCGAACAGGTGCAACCTGTTTTCGGGATCCTGATCCGCGACTACGTGCGACGGCTGAGAGAAGAGCTGAGTCCGGGACCGTTCCAAGTCGTCGAACTCGGCGCCGGAAGGGAGGAGATGGCGCCGCACTTGGCGGAGTTCGGCTATCAAGGAGTGGATGCCGGACGCGGAACTCTGCCGCCCGCTGTCCGTGGAGTGATTTTTGCAAACGAGTTCTTCGACGCCCTCCCTGTCAACGTCTATGTGAAACGCCCGGAGGGCTTCCGCGAAGTGCGGGTGGCGCTCGATTCGCCCGGGCAAGGTTTCGTTTGGGCGGAGAGCGAAGTCGCGCCGCCGGAGGCGCAGCAGTACCTGAGGCGATTCGGAGGCGAAATGGAAGACGGCGACTGGCGCGAAGCCGGATGGGAAGCGCTGCGGTGGGTGGATCGCATTGCTTCCTGCCTCAGCGAGGGCTTCTTAGTCGCGATTGACTACGGCTATACCAGCCGGGAAGCGGTGCGCTTCCCGCGCGGCACGCTCATGAGCTACCGCCGGCACAAAGCGTCGGAAGAAGTGCTGGAAGAACCCGGCGAGCGGGACATCACGGCGCATGTGAACTTTTCCGCTCTCGCGGCGCGCGCCGAAGAGCGCGGTTTGCGCATCGTACGGTTCGAAACTCTGGCTCAAACGTTGCTGCGAGCGGGCGAAGCGGACCGCTTCGCGGCGGCGCTGGATGCTGAAGACGAAGTCTCGCGCGTGCGCCGGCGGCTTCAGTTGAAGACGCTGCTCTATGGGATGGGAGAGACGTTTCGAACGCTGGTGGCTCGCAAGGGAGGCCCAAAATAAAACTGGCCCCGGTTTCCCGGGGCCGTGAGTTTCCGTTTGGCTGCGGCCTACCGGCCGCCCCTTGGCTTACTTCTTGGCTTTCTTTGCGGCCTTCTTCGCGGCCTTCTTCGCCGGGGCCTTCTTCGCAGCCTTCTTCGTTGCGTTCTTCATCGATCGATTCTCCCTAACATCAGTATTTGTGATTCGCAAAGAACCACAGTGTGATTTATATATAAGGTTGTTCGGCTCGAAAGTCAAGAGAAAAATGAAGCGAGGCCTCATCTTGGCGTATGATGGAGGGCAGCGGGAGGGCAAAAACAATCGCGAACCGAAATGTTTGTGGCCTCCGAAGCGCTTCGCGGCTGTTTTTCGCCGCCGCGGCGGCATTGGCGCTGCTCGCCGCCGGGTGCGCGAAGAAGCCGCGCGCTCCCAAGCCGGCTCGCGTAGGCAAGACGGAGACGGGCGTCGCCAGTTGGTACGGATATCCGTATCACGGACGGCGGGCGGCGAACGGCGAAGTCTATGACATGGAGAAATTCACTGCCGCGCACCGCACGCTTCCGTTCGACACTTGGGTGCGCGTGCGCAATCTGAGCAACGGCAAGACGGTGGATGTGCGCATCACGGACCGTGGTCCTTTCGTTCGCGGGCGCATCATTGATCTGTCCCGCGCCGCCGCCCGGCAAATCGACATGATCGGACCGGGGACGGCGCGCGTCCGGCTTGAAGTGATCCGACCGCCCGCGCGCCCGCCTTCCCGCAGCCTCTTCGGCGTGCAGGTGGGAGCTTTCGCCGACCGGTCGAATGCCGAGCGGCTGCGCGCCGAGATGGCGCGCGCGCACGGCGCGGCGGTGATCGAGCGTAGAGAGGGCGACCGCACGCTGTGGCGGGTCATCGCCGGAAGTTTTGGGTCCGAGGAATCCGCGGAGGCGCTCGCGGAACGCCTGCGCGCGTCCTATCCGGACTGCTTCGTGGTTCGCATCGATTCGAGCGGAGGGGGACGTTAGCGCAGCCGTCCCGGGATTCCCATGCGGAAAAGACTTGTAGAATTCTTCAAAGCCCGGCACACTAGACTATTAGGGGTCGCGGCCGCGCGAACGGGCCGCCGCCCGTGCCAATCCAAGAGGTCCCATGGCGTTATCCGCGTCGACACAAGCCGCCCGGGTTGAGGATCCCGATCAGCCTCCCGTGCTGGTGGGTCAATCCGCCCGCATCCGGCAAATCCACCGGCTGGTGACCAAGCTCGGCAGATGCCGCTGGCCCGTGCTGCTGCTGGGCGAGACCGGCACCGGCAAGGAAGTTGTCGCTCGAGCGATCCACAACGAGGATCCGCGGGGCCCGTTCGTCACCATCGACTGCTCCTCGCTGGTTGGACCGCTCATGGAGAGCGAGCTCTTCGGCCATGTGAAGGGGGCGTTCACCGGCGCTGTAGGGACGAAGATTGGTTTGATCGAAGCGGCGAACGGCGGAACGGCGTTTTTCGACGAGATCGGCGAACTGCCCCTCGACTTGCAGGCCAAGCTCCTCCGCGTGCTGCAAGAAAAGGAGTTTCGTCCCGTTGGTTCGGTCTCCACCCGGCACTCGGAATTCCGCATCATCGCCGCCACGAACCGGGACCTGGCGAAAGAAGTCGAGCGCGGAACGTTCCGCCGGGATCTGTTTTACCGCCTGAACGTGGTGAACGTGCGATTGGCGCCGCTGCGGGAGCGGAAGGAAGACATCCCGGCGTTGATCGCGCACTTTCTCAAGAAATATGGCCGCGGGCACAGCCTGACGCAGGAGGCGCTCGAAGCGCTTTTGGATTACGACTGGCCCGGCAACGTCCGCGAGCTTGAGAACTGCATCCAGCAGATGGTGGCGCTGTGCTCCGGTCCGCTGGTTCATCTCTCCGAGCTGCCTTCGGCAGTGCAGAATTATCTGCACGGCCGGGACGCCATGCCGTTCAACGTGGTGGAACCCGCCCCCGGCAGCCGCGCGGCGGATTTGCCGAAAGCTCAAGCGCCGGTCCCGCAGCCCGTGCTGCCTCTGGCGGAAGTGGAGAAGCGCGCCATTCTGAACGCCATCGAGTACACCAAGGGCGACCGCGTCATGGCCGCACATCTGCTTGGCATCGGCCGCACTACGCTTTACCGCAAGCTCAAAGAGTACGGCGTCGACTGAGCGCCGGCTGAGATTCCGCCGCATCGTTCCGCACTAATCGAGTGAGCGCCGGGTGATTGCCCGTGCGCCGCTCGCCGATGGATTCCCGGATCATCAAACTCCTGCTCGTCGAACCGGACGTCGAAGACGCCATGCTGGCGAAAGAGGCGCTCATGGAGATCGAAGAGCAACGGCGAGGGGGAATCTGGAGCCCGGTCTTCCAGCCGGTTCATGTCGAACGCCTCGAAGACGCCGTGGTCGTGCTGGCTGAGGAGCCGTTCGATGTGATCCTGCTCGCAGTGGACCTTCCGGACGCCCACTCGCTCCACGGCTTCTTGCGTTTGCGCGAAAGCGCCGCGAACGCCGCCATCGTTATGCTCGCTCATGCCGAAGACGATGCGCTGGCGATCTCTGCCTTGCGCGAGGGGGTTCAGGATATCCTTCTGAAGCCGGAGATCGAGAGCCGCACGCTCGCCCGGGCTTTGCGAAACGCCGTGGAAAGGCACAGAGTGGTAAGCGCCGCCCTCAGCGACGCGTTGCGCGACCCCTACTCCGGGTTTTACGCCACCCGCGCGTTCCAGGAACTGGGCGCACGCGATTTCCTGCTGGCGTTGCGCTGGGGGTTTGATCAAACGGTGGTGATCCTGGAGATGGAAGGTCTGTCCGAGTTCACCCGCGCTTATGGCAGGGCAGGATTACACCTGCTTCTCCTCGACGCCGCCGACGCGATTCGCAAGCGCTCCGAACCGGGCGACTTATTTGGCGCTGTGGGCGCGGGACGTTTCGCCGTTGCGCGCCTGAGTCCCCGCAACGCCCGCAGCCCGGCAGGCGCTCGCCTTCGCCTCGCCTTGCACAATCTGGCGCCCGGCGTCTCCGCCGCAGCGGGCGAAGCCTCGCTCCGGAAGTCCGGGGCGCGGACATTCGAGGATCTGGTCGAACTGGCGGCCGGAACGCTGTGCGAGAATAGGCGGAAGATCGAACCAACCGATCGCAACGTGCCTTTGTCTGTCGCTTGAAGATCGCACTCGACGCCACATACGGCCTCGGCGAGAACCTCTCCGGAGTGGGAGTGTACTGCCGCGAGATCCTGCTCGGCTTGGCGCGCGCCTATCCGGAGCAGACTTTCGCCTTCTGCGTTCGTCCGCACCGCGCGCGGCAATTGTGGCGCGAACGGCTTCCCGCCAACGTTCAACGCCGGCTGCTGTTTGACGGTTTTGCTCAGCCGTCCGCCGGCTTGTTCCACGGGCTGAACCAGCGCTTGCCGGAGTGGCGCCTCCGGCGCATGGTGAGCACCTTCCATGACTTGTTCGTCATGACAGGGGAGTACTCCACCCCGGAATTCCGGCGGCGCTTTACCGAACAGGCTCGCCATGCGGCCTCCCGCTCAGACCTGATCATCACCGTGTCGGCGTTCACCGCCTCGCAAGTGTCGGCTCTCCTCGGAGTGGAAAGTTCGCGGATTCGCGTCATCCACCATGGAGTGCGGATGCCTTCCAGTGCGCCAAGCGATGAAGAACGGGAAGATGTCGTCCTGACGGTGGGCGCTGTGCAGGTGAGGAAGAACATCGCCCGGCTGGTGGAGGCTTTCGAACGGCTTCCCAATTCCTGGAGGCTCGTGCTTGCGGGGGGACAAGGGTACGGGTTCGACGCGATTCGCCAGCGGATCGAGCGGAGTCCGGCGCGCGCCCGGATTCAAATCTCCGGCTATGTGGATCAGGCGGCGCTCGAAAGTCTGTACTCCCGCGCCCGGATTCTGGCGTTTCCGTCCCTCGACGAAGGCTTCGGCATTCCAGTGCTCGAAGCGATGGCTTGGGGCGTACCGGTGCTCACATCGAACCGCTCGGCGCTGCCCGAGGTGGCGGGGGCGGCGGCGCTTCTCGTGGATCCGCTGGATACGGAGCAGATCTCTACCGCGTTGAGCGAGCTGGCAGAAAATGGTGAATTGAGGAGAAGGCTGGCGCTGGCAGGAAGAGAACGTGCGAAGCGGTTCCGGTGGGAAGACGCCGTAGTCCGGACTTGGAAAGTCTACCAGGAGTTGGCCGGCTAGAGCCGGTTATTCGTCGTCGTCCGCCGCTATCTTCAGAGCGCGCAGAAACTTCTGGTCCTGGCTGGTGAACTTGATGCGCCCCGCCTTGTCAAACCCGCCTTGATTCGTCATGGCAGGCAGTTCGCGGATTTCGACCTCAGGCTCACCCAAACCCTCTTCGTCGTCCTCGCTATCTTCGCGCTTGTTAAATCCGATGGTGGCTTCCAACACCAAGAACACATCAAAACCGGCGCGTTTGATCTCCCCAATCGCTCCAGCGATACGGTCGGAATCAGACAACGACTCGTTGATGGCGTTGCCTAATTCCTGCATCAGATATCTCAATCGCTCGTCCAAGACCAGCCCCTTCCCGGGCCCCAGTGTCAATCAGGACCTATCCTATGGATGTCACCACCGCCCATCCCGTTTCAGGCATTCTTCCCGTCACCCGGACTAGCCCACCCTCCTACAGGACGGCTTACCTTTCCTTCTATCATATCGGCGGTTCGGGCTGCGACCAGGAGGGTGAGAGTGGCAGACAAATTGCGGGTACTTCTAGCACCCATCCTGGGCGATCGAGGATTTGGATGCCAAAAGGCTCAGTATCGATTTTAGTAGAGCGATGTAAAGGTTGCGGCTTTTGTGTAGAATTTTGCCCCACTAAGGTTTTGGAACTCTCTTCTGCGTTTAACTCCAAAGGCTACCACCCACCCCATGTGGTGAACCCGGAAAAGTGCAGCGGCTGCGACTTATGCGGCATGTACTGCCCTGATTTTGCCATCTTTGGCTACAAGTTAGCCGGAGCGGAAACGGAGGCGCAAAATGCACGCTGACCCTGCCGGAGTCCTCACCGGCGCCCATTTCCTGGACGGCGACCAAGCTTGCACCGAAGGCTGTCTCGCCGCTGGGGCAAGGTTCGCAGCCGGATACCCGATCACTCCATCTACAGAAATAGTTGAGCGATTTGCCGCACGTATCCCCACTGTTGGGGGCGTCTTTATACAAATGGAGGACGAACTAGCGTCCTCCATTGCGATTCTTGGCGCAGTATGGGCAGGCGCCAAAGCCTTCACTGTCACGTCCGGTCCCGGCTTCTCTCTAATGATGGAGCACATCGGATTAGCGGCGATGACCGAAACTCCCTGCGTGTTCGTCAATGTGCAGCGGGGCGGACCATCCACGGGTCTACCCACTCTACCCGCCCAAGCCGACATGATGCAGGCGCGGTGGGGTTCTCACGGAGACTACAGCATTATCGCCATTTCGCCAAGCTCCCCGCAGGAATGTTTCGACCTCACTGTGAAAGCATTCAACTACTCTGAGCAGTACCGGGCGCCGGTAATGGTGATGATGGACGAGTGCGTCGGGCACATGACGGAAAAGGTGATTATCCCCCCGGCGGACCAAATTGAAGTGGTGCCGCGGCGCCACACGAAAGCGCAGCCCGGCGAATACAAGCCTTTCGCGCCGTGCGAAGACTTGGTCCCGGAGATGGCCCACGCCGGCGAAGGCTATCATTTTCACATTACCGGCTTGACCCATGACGAGCGCGGCTATCCCGCCATGAACGCGCAAGCTCAGGACAAGTTGGTGAGGCGGTTGAAGGACAAGATCGCTCTTGCAACAGACCGGATCATCATGCTGGATGAAGACGCCGTGGACGACGCCGACGTAGTTGTGGTTTCCTACGGCATCACCGCCCGCGTCGCCGAGCGAGCCATTCAAATGGCCCGCGCCGGGGGCATCAAAGTGGGGAGGCTGCGGCTCGTCACCGTGTGGCCTTTCCCCGAACAGCGAATTCGCGCTTTGGCTCGCCGCGTCAAAGCGTTCGTGGTCCCCGAGCTCAATCTCGGACAGATTGTCCTGGAAGTTGAGCGGTCTGCGGCGGGACAAGCCAAGGTGATATCCGTACCCCATGCGGGAGGGTCCGTGCACCGTCCGGAGCAGATTCTTAACGCCATTCAGGAGGCCGTCCGATGAGCGACCTTGCCGTCATCAACCCTGTTGAGCCATTTCTGCGCTCTGAGAGGATGCCGCACATCTGGTGCCCCGGATGCGGCATCGGGACCACAGTCAATTGTTTCGTGCGCGCTTTGATCGATTCCGGCGCTGACCTGAAGAAAACGGTGATCGTATCCGGCATCGGCTGCACGGGGCGCGTGGCGGGCTACCTCAAGCTTGATTCCTTCCATACGACACACGGGCGGCCAATCCCCTTCGCTACCGGGCTGAAACTCGCCAATCCGGAGCTGAATGTGATCGTCTATTCCGGCGACGGCGACCTCTCGGCGATCGGAGGCAACCATCTGATCCACGCCGCCCGGCGGAATCTGGACATCAAGGTGGTGTGCGTCAATAACTTGACCTATTCGATGACCGGCGGCCAAGTGGCGCCCACAACGCCGATGGACGCCATCACCACGACGTCGCCCTACGGCGCATACGAGCCGGCATTTAACCTCCCGGCGCTTGCGGAAGCAGCCGGAGCTTCGTACGTCGCCCGGTGGACGACATTCCACGTCCGGCAGTTGACCCGCTCGATGACCGAGGTTCTGAAAAAGAAAGGCTTCTGTTTCATTGAAATCATTTCGCCCTGTCCCACCCTCTTCCAGCGGCGCAACCGGATGGGCGACGGCCTGGATACGATGAAGTTCTATAAAGAGAAGAGCAAGATCCGCCACGGAGCGCCGACCTCAGAGCTAGGCATGACGCTCACCGGCGAGATCATTGTCGGCAAGTTCGTGGACCGCGAACGTCCGGATTATTTGGAGACCATGAAGGCCCAAATGCGCGCGCGCTTGGGCGAGAAATACATCGACCCGAAAATTCACGTCGAGGAGAACTGCGAATGCGCATGACGGAAATCCGCGTCGCGGGATTCGGCGGCCAAGGCGTCATCCTTTCGGCCATGGTCATCGGCAAGGCCGCATCGATCTACCAGAACGGGTACGCGACGCTCACGCAAAGTTTCGGCCCGGAGGCTCGCGGGAGCGCCTGCTCGGCGCAACTCATTCTTGCCGACGAGCCGATCCTGTACCCTTACATCACCAATCCCGATATCCTGATCGTGATGTCGCAGGAGGCTTACACCAAATTTTCGCCGGAAGTCAAAGACGGAGGCATCCTGCTGATTGAGGAAGACTTGGTCCACATCGACCATCTCCGGTCAGGACTCCAGGCGTTTGCTTGCCCGGCCACAAGATTGGCGGAGGAGTTGGGCAAGAAGATGACCCTGAACATCGTCATGGTGGGCTTCTTCGCCGCCATCACCGGATTGATCAACCCGGACGCGCTGCGTCAGGCGGTCGCCGATTCCGTTCCGGATGCGTTCGTCGCCGTGAATCTGCGGGCTTTTGACAAGGGGTTCGAATACGGGCTCAACCGGCGCCCGTTGCAGGTGGACAGCCCCATCCTTCATCTGGAGGCGGAATAGCCGCTCAGATGCGGTGGAACCCCTTGAGGATTTCCCGCATCGAGTAGCGGAGCGCGACAGGGCGCCCGTGCGGGCAGCTCATTGGGCACTCGGTTTCAGCGAGCGCCGCAATCAACCACTCGACCTTCGCCTGCTCCAGGCGGGTATTGACCTTGATCGCCGCCCGGCACGCTACCGAAGCGGCAATCCCGCGGCGCAGGTCATCGAGCGACACCCGGCGCAGTTCCCGTTCCGAGATCTCCAGGATTTCGTAAATGAGTTTTTCGACGTCGGCTTGCCCCAGACCCGCGGGCGCCGCCTGCACCGCGATCGTGCGGTTGCCGAACAATTCCGTCTCGAAACCCGAGCGCCGCAGTTCCCCCTCGATCCGGGCATATTCGACCTGCTGAGAAGGCGTGATCTCGATGATCAACGGCAGCAGCAACTGCTGCCGCTCCACCCGCCCGGCGGACATCTCTTTCAGGATCTTCTCAAACAGCACCCGCTCATGGGCGACGTGTTGATCGATAATCCAAAGCCCGTCCCGCCCGGCGGCGAGGATGAAGCTATCGTGAATCTGCCCGAGCGGCCGCAAGTCCTTTAACGTAGCGAGGCTCGCGGGTTCATCCAGAGTCACTCCCGCCGGAAGAGTCGAGTGCGTGTCAGGCGCCGCGAGAGAGGTGAGCGGCTGTAACTGCAGCGCCGGAACTGCCGGAGTCCCGGACGGGCGAGATCCTCCGCCAAAGTCAAAACGCTGCGCAACAGTTGGCGCGCTCCGCACATGGAAATCCGGCATCTGTTCCCCCGGCGGCGGGGGCGCCAACTCCGCGGGGATCTCAGCCAGCCTCTCATCTTCCAGTTGTTGGGTGAACTCCGAATACGGCAAATGCGCCGCGGGCTGCGGCGGGGCGGAGCGCGGCGCCGGAACCGCCGCTCCCGGGCGGCTCTCGATCAGCGTTTCCCGGATGGAATCGCGCACGAAATCGTGGACGAAAGCCGCGTGCCGGAAGCGGACCTCGGTTTTCGACGGATGGACGTTGACATCCACCTCCCGAGCGTCGCAGTCGAGGAACAGCAGAACGAACGGGAATGCGCCGGCGGGGATCAGGTTATGGTAAGCCGACGTGATGGCGTGCATGAGCGTCTTATCCCGAATCAATCGCCCGTTCACGAACAGGTAGATGGAATTCCGGTTCGTCTTTTGCACCTGCGGGCGGGACACGAACCCTCGTACGCAAAACACGCGCAGCCTTGCATCTTCGCCGTCTTCCTCATCTTCGTCCGCAGCCGCCATCTGCGCCGCCACCGAAGCCGAAGGCGGGATGTAGGGCGGCGGGAGGCGCAATTCCTTCTCCCGCACCCCCAGATCCACCAAGTCTTCCAGCACCGAACCGCCAAACACCTGGAAAACCCGTTCCCGCGGCGTCTCCACCGGCGAAACGCGCAGCAGTTCATGACCTCCGTGGCGCAATTCGAAGGCCTTGCCGGGATGGGCGAGACTGTAGTGGGTCACAAGCGAAGCGATGTGAGCGAGTTCAGTCTGCTCTGTGCGGAGGAATTTCTTGCGGGCAGGAACGTTATAGAAGAGGTCGCGGACGGTGACCACCGTACCGGGCGCCAGCGCCGCCTCGACGCAGCTCAGAATTCGCCCTCCGGCGACCTCCACGCGCGTACCGGTCGGCTCCTCGCGGGAACGGGTTTCGAGCACGAGCCGGGAAACGCTGGCAATGGATGGCAGAGCCTCGCCCCGGAAACCCAGCGTAGCGATATTTAGCAGGTCGTCGGCGTTGTGGAGTTTGCTCGTGGCGTGCCGCTCGAAGGCCAGCAGCGCGTCGTCGCGCATCATGCCGCAGCCGTCGTCCGCCACGCGGATCAGCCGGCGCCCCCCGGCTTCCGCTTCCACGCGCACATCCCCCGCGCCGGCGTCGAGGGAGTTTTCCAACAGCTCTTTTACGACCGAAGCCGGCCGCTCCACTACCTCGCCCGCCGCGATCTTGTTGGCGACGTTATCGGGCAGGACGCGGATGCGGCCCATATGCGCGCCGCTAGTCGACGACGATGCCGCGGGCTTCCAGCAACTCGCCGGTGCGCTGCAACAAGGTGACAAGATTGCGGCGATACTGCACCGTTTGGTTCACCAGCACCGATTGCGCGTTTACCAACCGGGTTTGCGCGTCGAGCACGAAGAAGATCGTCGTTGTTCCCAGGTCGTACTTCTTCTGTTCGGCGTCGAGCTGCTTCTGCGCCAGATCCAAGCCCACTTTAGCGATCTCGATACTCGCCTTGCTCGACTCCACCTGCGTAATGGCGTTGAGCACCTCCAAACGCACCGACTGCTCGAGCGAACGCAGGCGGTAGGCGTTGATCTTCTTGTTCACCAAAGCGTCCGCCAAGTTCGCCGTCGCCGAGCGGTCGCGCAAGGGCAGCGTGAGCCGGAGCCCGAACTGATAAATCGGATAGTTGAACGTAAACATTTGATGCAGCGCGTCGCCTACGCCGCCGGGCACCACCTGCAAGACGCGCACCTGGGTGCCGTCGCTCGTGAACACGTTGCCGCGCTGATAGAAATTGCCTCCCCGCCCTGTTCCGGCGTAGCTGCCGGTCAACGTCAGGTCAGGCCGCAACGTGTTCTGCGCCTGCTGGATGGAAATGTCGTCCGTGACCAGCGCCTGCAATTGAGCTCGAATGTCCGGACGGCGCCGCTGCGCCTTCTCAACCAGCGCTTCCCGGTCGAAGGTTGGAGGAGTTGTTCCAGGGTCGGGATTCTCTGTCAAGACGATCGGCATGTCGCGGAAGCGGGGATCCAAATCGGCGCCGATCTGCCGCCGAAGCGCGTCTTCGGCAATCATCAGCCGGTACTTGGCCTGCGACACCTGAATCCGCTGCTGTTCATATTGCGCCTGCGGGTTATAAATATCGAGCGGCGATATCGCGCCCAGCTCCAGTTCCCGCTGGTTGCGCTTGAGCTGCGTGGCCAGGTTTTCCAACCCTTTCTCCTGCACCTTGAGGTTCTCCCGCTCGAGGATCACCTGCCAGTAGGCGTTTTCAGCCGTGGCGATGAGCCGCAGCAACTGATCCTCCACGTTCGCCCGAGCCGACGCCAGCCGGCTCCGGGCCAGTGTGATAGGCAGCTTAACGACGCTTGGTCCGCGCCCCCGCAACAGCGGCTGGCTGAATCCGAACGAGACTTGGGAGCTGTACAGCGGATTGTAATTCTGGAACGTGCTGTTGGTGGACGTCTTGGTGGTCGAGAAGTTCGCCGTGAGCTGCGTGCTTGTGGCCAGCCGCTGCGTAAAGCTCATATTGAACGGCTGGCTCAACTGATTCAGCGTCGCTGCGCCCGCCAGGACGTCCCCCGTTTGGCTCTTGGTCCGTGTGCTGTTGAACGACGCCGTAATGGTCGGGTCGAACGCTCCGAAAGCGCGTGTGATGGCGTTCTTCTGAACTTCCACGCTCAGCTTTTGCACTTGGATATCCGGGTTGTTGGACATCACCAAGTCCAGATAGTTCTTTAGCGACAGCTCCAGCTTGTCTCCCACCACGAATTCTTCCAGCCGGACAGGCGGCTTGATTTCCACCCTGGTCTGAGGCGGCGTGAATACGGTGCGGAAGTAGCCCCGGCTGGGGAACATGTGAGATTCCACTTCTTGAGCCGGGCACAGCGAAACAGCCGTAGAAAAAACAAACGCGATTGGAATGATACGCATGACTCTCTCTGCCAGCCGCGGGCGGCAGCGGGCTGCCCGCAGGCCGAAACTCTTTCTGCTACTCGTAACGGATAGCTTCGATCGGGTCCAGCTTGGCAGCTTGAACCGCGGGATAAATGCCGAACAGCAGACCGATGCCGCACGACACCCCAAATGCCACAGCAATCGAAGCAAACGTAACTTCAGTCTGCCAGCCGGCGGCGGCGGCGATGACTTTCGACAAGGTGTAACCGAACACTACGCCGATCAAACCGCCCAGGATCGAAATCAGCACCGCCTCGGTCAGGAACTGCCGGATGATGTCCGCCTGACGGGCGCCGATGGCGCGCCGGATGCCGATTTCGCGTGTGCGCTCCAGCACCGTGGCGAGCATGATGTTCATGATGCCGATGCCGCCCACCAGCAGCGAAATGCCGGCAATGCAGATCATGACCACGCTGAAGATGAACTGTGTCCGGCGCTTCTGCTCCAGCAGCCCGGCAGGGACCGTAATCGTGAAATCGCCGGCGTCCTTATGCGTCGCCGTCAAAATGGCGTTCACGACGTTCGCCGTCTCCACCGAGTCGGTTCCCGACGTAACTCGAATGTAAATCCCATCAATCTCGTCTTTCAAATAACTGTTGTTGTCCTCAAACCGCCGCATCACGGTGTTCAATGGCGAGATCACCAGGTTGTTGCGATTCGTGACCTCCAACCCTTCCACTTCCGTATCCGCGGTGGCTTGCTGCGCGAGCACGCCGATCACCTGTAGCCAGGTGTCATTGATCTTGATGTACTTGCCTACCGCCGGCTCGTAACCGAGAAGATTCACTTTCGCCGTTTCGCCCAATACGCAAACCGGCGCCGACTTGGCGTTGTCGTCCTCGTTGAAGAACCGCCCCTCCACGATCTTGAGCGAGTTGATGGTCATGTAGTTGGGCTCGACTCCGATCAGAAGTGGAGGCTCAGCCGCGGTCTTGGGAAGAACCTTTTGAGGCTTGAACCGTTTGCGCGGCGTCAATGCCTCGATGCCCTGCACGTTTTCTGCAATGGCGCGAAAGTCCCGGAACGTCAAGCCCGGAGATATTGCGCGCCGCGCCTGCAACTCGTTCCGGTCGACCGCTTCCTTGGCTTCGATGATGATGTTATTGACCCCTAACAGGTCGATATAGCTCATCATCTCTTTCTGCGCGCCGGCGGTGATCGACAGCATGGCGACCACCGCGCCCACGCCGAAAATCATGCCCAACATCGTGAGCAGGCTGCGCAGCTTGTGCACCAGGAGGCTCGAAAGCCCCATGGAAATTTCGGGGAGAATGCCTGAAAACATCGACATGGTTTACTTCGCACCTCCCTTGGCGCCCATCGCTCCGATGGCGTTCCCGCCGCCCTTGGACTCGCCCTGTTTCTTCTTCTTATCGCCCGGCTTTTCCGTCGGGTCAGCCAGAGCGATCACTTCGCCCGGCTTCAGTCCGGACTCCAACACCAGTGTGGATTCACTCCGTTTCAACGGCTTGAGGACTCTCTCTTCCCACTTACCCGGACCTTGCTGCACGTAGGCGACCAGCTTGCCGCCCTTCTCGAACGCCGCCTGCGCCGGGATGTGGATGGCGTTCAGCAACCGCTCCACAATAATCTCCACATCGGCAAGCAACCCCGGGCGAATTAAGATATCGAGCTGCGTGTCCTCTTCCGGCGGAGGCGGCAATTTCGCTTCCGCCAGCTCCTTCTCGCTGAACAGCGACGAACTGCGGAACATAGCAGCGAACGGATTTTCGGCGTCGCCTCCACCGCCGCGACGCCTGCCGCCCGGTTCCGCGCCGCGTTCTCCGCCGCCCTCTCCGCCCGGACGGCGTCCGAGCAGCACCGGCGGTCCAGCCTCAGCGCCTTTCGCGCCTTCCGCTGGCCGGCGCGCCGTCACTGTGGACGGGTCGCGCCCGATGGCCTTCATAGCCTGCTGCATGATCTTCTGCCGCTCTTCGCTCGAAAGATCTTGCATGTTCCGGCCCTTCAGCGCCGCCTGCATAGCAGAGCGCAGCTTTTGGCGGTCTTCGTCCGACAAGCCGGCCATCGCCCCGCCGATGCCTCCCGGGCCGCCGGGGCCTCCCGGACCTCCCGCGCGCCGCCGCCCCTCGCCGCCTCCGCCTTCACCGCGGGGACCTGCTTGAGCGCCTTCGCCTCCGGGCCCCATCCCCGGCGCTCCGCCGGGTCCTCCCGGGCCGCCGGGCATGCCCGCAAATCCGCCCGGACCGCCCATTAGAGACAGTGAAGATGGCGTCGTAGCCACCGGCTTCTTACGGTTCGCCTCCGCCGTGGCCAGCACGCGCCGGATCTGTTCCTCGTCGGCGCCGAGCGTCTTGAGAAGCTCGCGCATGTCAATGTCGAACGTCACGTCGAACTTCTTGGCCGGGTCCGCGGAAAAGAAGTTCGCGCTAGCCGTCCCGCTCAAGCTCTTAATCTTTCCTTTGAACCGCTTCTCGGGAATCGCGTCCAGAGAGATCAGAACTTCCTGCCCTTCACGCAAGTTCGCACGGTCCAGTTCTCCCACCTTAGCGCTGATCTCGAGTTCCGAAAGGTCCAGAACATCGGCCACCGCCATGCCCGGCGAGACCTGATCGCCTTCGCGGATATCGGGCAGTTGCTGCCCGAACATACGTCCAAAGCTTCCGCTGTAATTCTGCCGGATCGCCACAAGGCCGCTCATCGGCGTCAGCAGCCGCACTTGACTCAGCCGCTGCCGCTCTCTGGCCAGTTCGAGGTTCGCCTTGTTCTTTCGCTCCTGAAGCACGGCCAGCTCCGCCTGAGCCTGCTCCTGGCGGGACTTGATATCGCTTTCGAGCTGCTTCAACCGCCGGCGCGCTTCTTCCAACGTCAGCAAGTTCTTCTTGGCGTCGATTTGAGAGATCAACTCGTTGCGCTTGACCTCCAATTCCGCCCGCCGCACCGCGTATCTGGCCCGCAGCAGCTCCACCTGGTCCTGGTTGTTGCGGATGGCCAGGTCCGCCTCGGCCTTCTTGATCTGCTCGTTCAGTTGCTCGATTTCGAGTTCTTTCTCCTCCAACCGGGAGCGCACCTCGGAATCGTCAAACTCTACAATCAGATCCTTCTCCCGCGCCAGCGAGCCGAGCGCCGCCAGGCGGGTGACTTGCACGGTGCCGAACAGGTTGGGCGCCACCAATGTGATCGACCGCACTGCGCGCAATTCGCCGCGCGTGAAGCTCCTCACTACAACATCGCCCTGCCGTACCTTGGTCGTCGCAATCTGCTGCTGCCGCTGCGGCATGCGTTGGAACATACGGTAGCCGCCCCAGACCGCGGCAGCCACTACCGCTAAAATTCCTACCCTAATAAGTACTTTTTTCAACATCGCCAGTACGCTCTCTCCGGCTATCGCCTCTCAACTACAGTTTCTTCGCCTTCTTGGCGGCCTCGACCGGGTTCTCGAGCGCCACCACTTCGCCCTCGCGCAAACCCTTCGTCACCACGATGTCGGTGTCGTTCCGCTTGCCCACCTCAATCGGCCGGATCTCGAATTCCTGGCCCTTCTGAATGTAAACCGCCGGTTTGCCGTTATGAGTGAAACTCGCCCGGCTGGGGATGAGGATCGAGTTCTCTTCCCGCTCGATGATAATTTCCGCGCTGGCGCTCATGCCGGGGCGCAACCGTGCATCCAGGTTCTTAAGCGTCGCCCGCGCCGGGAAGACTTTCTCCGAGGTCCCGAACCCGCGGTATATCAGCGAAGCAATCGGGCTGATCCAGTCCAACTCCGCCGTGAAGTCCTTATCGGGAATGGCGTCCACACGGATGCGCAGCATCTGGCCCAACTTAATCTTCCCGCGGTCCACCTCGTCGAGCTTCAGCTCAATCCGCATTTCGGAAAGATCCGGGATCTCTGCGATGGGCGCTCCGGTCCATGCGCGGTCGCCCTCCTTGAATGGGGGCGGCGTCGAGCCGAACGACCCGGGCGCGCGGAAGTTGGGGAGGATGTTGACGATGCCGTCGAGCGGCGCCTTGATCACCATCATCTCGAGATAACTTTTGGCCCGGTCCATATCGCGCACGGCTTTGTCCTTGCGCTGCTGGAGCCGCTCCAAGTCCGCCCGCTGCGTCGTGCCGTGGGAATTCACCACCGCCTTCACTTGCGCCAGTTCACCTTCCGAGATGCCAACGTCGATCCGGTTCTTGGCGCCTTCGATCTCGGAAACGATTTCCGCCTTGCTCGCCTCCAGCTTGGCGCGCTCGAGGTTGTAGCCGCTCGTCATGAGGCTCATAGCGTCGGACTCGTTGACGATCTTGTGCGACGCCTTGGTCTGGACAATCTCGCTGTCCACGGTTCGCACCGTCGTCGCCCGGTCCAGATATTGCTGCTCCACGCTCGCGGCGTCGAACTCCACCACCACGTCTCCCTTGCGAATCGGCTTGCCGGATTCAGCCAGCTTCGTGATGCGCGGGTCGGGGACCTGCGGGGCGGTCAAGATGACCGACCGGGTGCTGCGGATTTCGCCTCGCGTCTTGACGGCGATCACAAATTCACCCCGGCGCACCTTGGCCACCGGCACTTCGACAACCGTCGATCCGGTGTAACGATAGGCGGCATAGCCGCCACCGGCCAGCGCCGTTAACATCAGAATCCAAGCCACAATCCGGCGCCGCCGGCTGGACTCGGTTTGCCCGAGCCGAATCTTCGGCTTTACATCTTTAGAAGCCATCGCTCATCCAACTCCACGCTTCTTTCCGTACACTCCAGTTTTCAACCCTGCCCCTGCTTGAGCTCCGGCGGGCGCGTCAGCGCCACCACCTCTCCGGGCTTCAATCCGGTCCTCACCGCTACCCGGATGTAGTTTTGCAGCCCGAGCGTCACCTCGCGCCGCTCCCATCCCTCAGAATTCTGAACGAACACATAAGGCGCTGATTCCGGGGAGTCCCTGAATACCGCCTCAATCGGCACGATCGCCGCTTCCGCCTTTTCCGCCTCGATGATGACGTCCGCCGCCACCGAGAGATCGGGAATCACCCGCGGATCCAACTTGTCCAACCGCAGTTTCACCGGGATCTCCTTGAAATAGGACGCCCGCATGCCGCCCGTCTTGGTCATCGCGCCGATGGAGTACACATGGGCCGGCAACTCCAGATCCGGGTACGCGTCGAACCGCACGCGCGCTTTCTGCCCGATGCGCAACAGTTCCGCGTCCACCTGGTTGACCGTGGCGTTGACCACCATCGACCGGGTATCCACAATCTGCATGTAGAATTGGCCCGGCGCCAACTGATCGCCCGCTTGGATCTGACCATAGTCCGTGCCCCGCACGATGTTCTGTAGCACCACCAGACCGTCAATCGCCGCTTTGGCCACCATCCTGTCGGCGTTCATCTCGGCGCGTTTGAGCTCCAACTCAGCACGCTGGTTGTCCAGCTCTTCCTTGCGGATCGCCGCCAGTTCGGATTGCTCGGCGAACGGCGCTTCCTCGAGAATCTGCTTATACCTCGCCTCCGCTTCTTCGAGCGCCAGCCGGAGCCGCTCGGAGTCGATTTCCGACCTCACCGGAGTAGTCCTCAGGTCCAGCTTGGCCTTTTCCACCGCCGCCAGCGCGGCGTCGACATTCTGCTTGCGCCGGACTCGCGAAAGCTCCAGATTCGTCTGAAGCTTGATCATGTCCAGTTGCTGCTGCCGCACGGAGGCTCGGTAATCGTCTAACCGCAGGAGCATAAACTGCCGGTCAAACTCGGCCACCACATCGCCCTTTTTCACCATGGTGCCCCCGGGGGCGAGCTTCTCTAGAATCAGCGCAAAATCGCTCCCCCCGCCGCCTCCGCCACCGCTGCCGCCGCCACCGCTTCCGCCGCCTGGGAGAAGGCTGGCGGTCGAGCCTAAATCCGCGGCCACACTGGCAGCGGCTGCGGCGCTCGAAGACCGGGTGGTAGTCGAGCTCCGGGATGACGTTGACACCCTCGAGCTGGAGCTGCGGTTGGTCGCTCTCGAAATGCCTGAGGACCCACCACCCGACGAGGAAACGCCGATATCATCGCCGCTCGAAGACATCGACATCGCGGACACGGTAGGACCACTTGCACTCGAACCGCCCGAACTACTTGAGCTGCTGGAAGTGGAGCCGACGCTAGCCGTCGATACGGAGCTCGATCCGCCTCCCCCACGGCGCGAGCTATAGTCCCGGCCGAACCCGCTGCGGCTGCCTCGCAACTGCGGGGCAACGAGCGACACATAATGCTCCGCCGCCGTCGTGCCCGTCAATCGGAGCGTGCGCTCCAAGATACCGCTTTGGACGGAAGCCGTGCGAATCTGGGCTGCCGCCCGGCCCGTAGCCTGCTGCTTAGCCGCCTGCTGAGTCTGCCAGTACACTGCGCCGGCTATCGCCGCTCCCACCAATAGCACCACCAACAGCCGGCGTAATCGCTTCCGCCCGCGGCTTATCCGGTGCGGTTCGACCGGCGCCGGAGGCGGTGGACTGGGAACCGTTAAAGGTGCGGGACTGCTGCTCATCGGTGACTGCATGGGGTTCTCCTGCCCTCAGCCTTCCTCAATTCAATTGTCGCGCGGCTCCGGAACAGAGCGCCGCACCGCCCATCGGAAGGCTAAGTGGCTATTTTTCAATCTGATCCGTTCCGGCATGCCGACCCGTCTCCCCAATATGGAGACACCTGCGCTCACACTTATGACGATTATGTGCCTGGAAAGGTTATTCCGTCGAACCCTTTCACCCTAATCCCTTCGTCTTGGTCGGGGCAATACCCATTATACGGGAGTCGCTACCGGGCCAATCCCGGGATTCCCCCCATCCCCTTCGCTTTTTGCACGCCCCTCACAATAGCTTGCGAAACAGCCTCGGCGGCGGCTGCCCCTAGGCTGCTGAGATTGGCATCCGCAGTTCCCGCCGAGAGCGCCACCACGACGTCTCCGTCCGACATCGTCCAAACCGGGGAAATCGCCCGCGCCATCCCGGCGCTCGCCAGTTGCGCTAACTTCGTGGCGCCAACCTTCGTCAAACGGGCGTTCGTCGCCACAACTACTAGCGTCGTATTCTCCCGGCTGAAGCCGCCGGTTGCACCCTGCTTCATCGCCCGGGCAGAATCCTCGAACTCCATGCTGCCCGGGGACTTCCGGGCGCCTGCGACGATCACGCCCCGGGCGGGATCTATGATGTCGCCCAAAGCGTTGACCGCCGCCAGCGCCGCAACCGACACTTGCCCTCCATATCCCTCAAGCCTTACGGTATAAGTTCCAATGCCGCCCTTCATCGCCCGCGACATGCCAAAAAGCTTACCCACTGTCGCGCCCGTTCCTGCTCCGACAGAACCCTCCTCCACCGCGCCGTCGTGAGCCGCCGCGGCTGCCTTTTCTCCCATCTCGCGTGTAGGGCGGACATCCGCTTTACCGATGCCCAAATCGAACAGAATGGCGCAAGGAACCAGCGGCACTCGCGCCACCCCGGTTTGAAAGCCGATTCCCTTGCGCTCCAGATACCTCCGCACCCCAGAAGCCGCTTCCAACCCGAACGCGCTGCCGCCCGCGAGGACCACGGCATGGATGCGGTCCGTGACGTGGAGGGGGTTCATAAGGTCGAACTCCTCCGTGCCTGTCGCCGAACCCCGAACATCGCATCCGGCGACGGCGCCTCCTTCGCACAGCACCACGGTGCAACCGGTGAGCGCCTCAAAATCCGAAGCATGTCCCACCCGGATGCCCTCTATATCCGTCAAGCCCTTCATGACACCACCCGTATGGTAGCATCAGAATCACGAGGGCCTTCGGCATTGTTCGACTTCCTGATACCGCCCGTCCTGGCCATCCAAGAATTTTTCCTTTTAGCCGGCAAGGCTTTTCTTAACATCTTCCGCCGCCCCCGCTATCACCAGGATATGATCCTGCAAGCGGACATCATCGGCGTGGGCAGCCTCAGCATCGTCATGCTCACGGGCTTTTTCAGCGGCGCCGTCATGGCTCTTCAGATGTCGCGTGCGCTCGCGCAGTACGGCGCCAGCGGCAAGATCGGCGAGATCGTCACCATTACGCTGGTCCGTGAGTTGGGACCGGTGCTCACGGCGCTGCTCGTCGCCGGGCGCAATGCTTCGGGCATCGCCAGCGAGTTGGGCTCGATGAAAGTGACCGAGCAAATCGACGCCATGCGCGCTCTGGGAACGGATCCAATTCAGAAGCTCGTGACTCCCCGCCTGATCGCCACTTGTCTTACGCTGCCCATGCTGACGGTGGTCGCCGATTTCGTGGGCTTGATCGGCGGCTATGTCATCGCCGTACCGGTGCTGAGCCTCACCACGGGGAGCCACTATTGGAGCAGCGCCTGGCGGTCGCTCGAATACAGCGACATCGCGCAGGGATTGGTCAAGCCGCTGGTGTTCGCCGTAGTGATCTCGCTGGTGGGCTGCTTTTACGGGATGCGCACGACGGGGGGAACTCAGGGCGTCGGGCGCGCCACAACGCAGGCGGTGGTCGTGGCGAGCGTGTGGGTCTTCGTGCTCACTTTCTTGATCACGAAAGTCTTTGTGGCGATCGCCGCTTGAACGCTATGGCTGATCTTCCGCGCGAGAGCATCCTGCGCTTCGAGAACGTGAGCTTGCGCTACGACGAAACGCCGGCGCTCGATGACGTCTCATTCGAAGTCCGGCGCGGCGAGACGCGCATTGTCCTGGGCGCCGCCGGCAGTGGCAAGACGACATTGCTCAAAGCCGCCATCGGGCTGGTGCGCCCCGACTCGGGACGGATCTTCTTGTTCGGGCAGGACCTCGGGACGCTCACCGAGCAGGAGCTCGTCGGTTTGCGCTCCAAGGTGGGCATGCTGTTCCAAGAAGGCGGCTTGTTTGATTCCTTGACCATCGAGGAAAACGTCGCCTATCCGTTGGTGAATCAGCGCGGGCGCCGGGTCAAACCGGACGAGGCGAGGGAGAAGGTGGTGCAAGCGTTGAGTTTCGTCGAACTTGAGCACACGCTCGACAAGTATCCTTCCGAACTTTCGGGCGGCATGCGCAGAAGGGTCGGCATCGCCAGAGCGAATGTGACGGATCCGCCCCTGGTGCTTTATGATTCTCCTACCGCCGGGCTTGACCCCATCACCGCCAATACGATCGTCGCCCTGATTCTGAAAGAACGCGACGTTAAACAAACCACGTCCATTGTGGTGACGCAACGGTATCAAGACGGACAGATGCTGGCCCGCTACCGTTATGACCCGCTTACCGGCGCCATCCGGGCGGCTCCGGGAGCCGAACCAGATGGCGGCCCGAAGACAGTGTTCATGGTGATGCGCGAAGGGCGGCTGGTTTTTGAAGGTTCGCAAGCGGAGCTGGAAGCTTCGCCGGATGCCTACATCCGCAAATTTGTGAGACGCTGAGAATACGATGCCTTCCTCGAAAAAAGTTTCGTGGGCGCAGTTAAGGGTGGGACTGCTGGCAATCGCGGCGATGGTGCTGGTCGCCGTCTTGATCTTCTTAATGACCGGCGACAAGAGCCTCTTTCGCAAGAGGACCGTTATTTATACGTACCTCGACGATTCGGCGGCGCTGACCGTCGGCTCGGCTGTGCGGCTGAACGGTATCGTCATCGGAAAAGTCCGGCACGTCGGGTTATCGGGAGACACCCGCCCGAACCGCATCATCCGGCTGGACCTGGAGATCGAAGACCGCTACCTCGCCGCCATACCGACGGACTCGCAAGCCGCCATCAGCGCGGAAAACGTGCTCGGCACAAAGTACATCAACATTAAGAAAGGCAGGAACGCCGACGCCGTCAAGCCGGGTGGCGAAATTCCAAGCCTCGATACGCGCGAGTTCGACGAGGTGGTGCAGAGCGGGTACGCGCTGCTCGCCTCGGCGCAGGGTCTGCTGAAGCGCGTGGACAACATCGTGAGCATCGTCGAAGCAGGCAAGGGGAGCATCGGCAAGCTTCTGGTGGACGAAGAGCTCTACAATCGCGCCAACACCATTATGCGGGAAACGGAGAAGCTCATGGCCGCCTTGGGCAGTAATCAGGGAACGGTCGGCAAGCTGATTTATGAAGACCAGCTCTATAACGACATTCGCGCTTCCGTGGGCCGGTTGGACGTCCTGCTGCAAGAATTGCAGGAAGGCAAAGGCACCGCTGGAAAGCTGCTCAAAGACCCATCGCTGTATGACGACACGCGGAAAAGCGTACAGGAGGTTCGGACTCTGCTCGCCGACGTGAACGCGGGCAAAGGCAGCGCCGGGAAGCTATTGAAGTCGGAAGAGTTGCACGACCGGATCAATGCGACAATCACCAAGATCGACGGCTTGCTGGACCGCATGAACGCCGGGCAAGGAACCGTCGGGCAGCTCCTGGTGAACCCGCAGCTTTATGAAAACCTCTCGGGCGCTACTCAGGAGATCCGCAGCCTGATGAAGGATTTCCGTGCCAACCCCAAGAAGTTCCTTACCATCCAACTGAAACTGTTTTGAAGATTCTCACTGTCAACGCGGATGATTTTGGCTTCACCCGGGATGTCAATGCCGGCATCATCGAGGCGCACACCCGGGGGATCCTGACCTCCACCACGCTCATGGCCAACGGCGCCGCCTATGAAGACGCCGTGCGGTTGGCCGTCGCTCACCCAACGCTAGACGTAGGAGTCCATTTGACGCTGGTGGGTGGCTGCTCGGTTGTCCAACCGGGGCGCATGCTGCCCGCCACGACGGCGGATTTGGTGGCGGCGGTCATGACCGGGAAAATTGCGGTCGAAGAGGAGTTGGATGCGCAAATCGGGAAAATCCTGGCCTCGGGGTTGCGTCCCACACACCTCGATACGCACAAGCACACGCACCTCCTGCCCCCGGTATTGCACGCCGTGGCGAGGCTGGCGAAAAAATACGGCATCCTCTGGGTCCGGCGTCCTTTCGATCTGCCCTGGGACGGCAAGGAGGCGCCATGGACGCGCCGCACGGTCAGCGGGGCGGCGGGCATGCTCCGGCGCCGTTTTTTGAGGGTGATGCGGGAATACGGCTGCCGGACGACAGACTACTTCGCCGGTTTTCAACTCACCGGGCTGTACGGACCGGGCGAACTCGCGCGGTTGATTCGCGGATTGCCCGACGGCTGGACTGAGTTCATGTGCCACCCCGGCTACTGTACCGAAGAGCTGCGGAACGCCCGCACCCGCTTGAAAGAGAGCCGCGCCCGCGAATTGGAGGCCCTGGTCAGCCCTGAAGTCCGCTCCGCAGTCGAGGAAGCCGGGGTAATGCTGAGAGGGTTCGGTTCATCTTAAGACCCCTTGCATAAGACGAGGCGGCGGTTCCGCAGCGCCTTCTTATGGTTCTTCCGCAGAGCGACACTGCGCGCGCCGCCGTGTTCATAGCAACTAAGGATGCAGACAATTTCCCGCCGTCAATTTGCCCGGCTGGCCGGAAGCGCAGCCTTGGCGCCGCTTTCTCTCTCCGGCAGGGCGTTCCCGAAACTTGCGTCGTTGGGCGATAACTTCTCCTTCGGTGTCATTGCCGACACACACATTCGCAAAGACGGCGCGCCGACTTCTCTCGTCCTCGCGCGCACCATCTCGGAGCTCAACGGAATGAGTCCGCAGCCGGCTTTCGTGGTCCTGAACGGCGACCTCGTCGGAAATCCCACGCCCGCTCAGTTCGCCGCCTTCACTCGCTTGGTGCGATCCCTCCGTCCCCAACCCGTGCTCGTCCATGGCAACCACGACGGCAGACCGCCTTTGAGTGAGTTCAAACAGTGCATCAAGGCGTTCGGAGGCCCCGAGTCAGCCTATTATTCGTTCGATGCCGGGCGGTGGCATTTCGTGGCCCTGCCGTCGGCGTTCGCCTCCGAGGAGCGGTCCCGTCTTCTGGATTGGCTCGACGCGGATCTCAAGGCCAACCGGTCCCGGCCCACGATGGCCTTCGTCCATTTTCATCTTCTTCCCGCCGGGCTGACGCAGCTTGAGTTTTACACTTACGAAATCGCGGATCGGTTGGCCATTCTCGAGACTCTTACGCGATACGGCAACGTGCGGTACGTATTCTCCGGGCACGTCCACAACGGCATCCAAACAGCGGTCCGGACCGCATGGAGCTACAAGGGGGCGCAGTTCATTTTGTGCCCCACCGGCGTGGCGCCGCGCCCGTTTGGGGAAGAATACCCTGCGTTTGCGGGCGGCGTCGAAGAGGGCGGCTACTACATGGTCGTCCAAGTGCGGGGCAGCGAAGCCGTCCTCACGGGACGGCTCAACGGCATACGCGAGGCCCACGCTTTCCCGAAAAGCTGCCCCGAATTCAAGCCAGAGATCGAACCGCGATGGTTCCGCCCTGCCAGCGAGATTGAGACCGTCCCGCAGTTGGTGAACGGAAGTTTCGAGAAGGGGCTTTCCGGCTGGCGAGCCCCCTATCGCTATGTCTCCGGCAAGACGCCGGGTTTCGTCTGCCGTTCCGCCAAGGAACACGCCGCCGCCGGGACAAGCAGCGCTTATCTGCGCTCCCAAGTTCAAGGCTGGAAATGGGCTGCCGACGAGTTGATCGAGTTGTACCAGACGGTCCAACTACGCCCCGGCGATTACCCGGTTCTTCAAGCCGCCTACCGCATCGAGGAGGCGGACTCGTTCGGCGGCGGGTACCTCCGCGCGGTGGCTTACAAGGGCAAGGAAATGCGGGCGATGATGGTGTTCGATTGGGGCAAAGGGAAGGAGGACTGTAAGCACCTCCCGCGGTCGTTTGCTTACTCGGCCACCACCGAACGCGCCAGGCACAATTACCTGATCGAACTTGGTAAGCAACGCCGCGGAATGTTTTGGAGTCTGCCTGACGCCCCCGGCGTGTGGCATCGCGTGCGTCTGGACCTTCGTGATTTATTCGACCGCGCCGTCAAAACGCGTGAAGTCAGGTCACCGTTCGAGGCGGACAAGCTGTTTCTGGCGGTGGGAGTTTGGGACGGCAGAGGCGGCAAGGCGAGTTCGGCCTTTTTCGATGACGTGGTGCTTACTTTTGCCAAGGGGCGCCAGCCATCCACGATAAACGGTCACCCAGTCCACGTCACTCCAAAAGTGTTCGAGACCACTTTCGGCTGGTCGAAAAGCCCGGACGAAGCGTGAGCCGCAGGAGCAAGGCGCTAGCTCTCCCACGACAGGGACTCCAGGCTTGTCGATCTACACAGTTACACATATACTGTGTACATGAAGAATATCACCTTGAGCATCGATGACCGGGTTCTTGAAGCTGTCCGGCGCATTGCGGCGGAACGGAATTCGAGCGTGAATGCCTTGGTGCGGGAATATCTGACCAATCTGGCGGCGCACGACGAGCGGGCTCGGAGCGCCCGCGCCCGGTTGCGGGAGCTCAGCTTGAAGTCGAGGGCTGAGCTTGGAGAACGAATTTGGACCCGGGACGAGCTCCATGAACGCTGAGGTATTCTTCGATACGAATGTTCTCGTCTATGCAGCCGCAGGCGGCGGCATCGACCAGCCGAAGCGGGAGCGCGCGCTGGCATTGATTGAGTCCGAGGAGTTCGGCACCTCGGCTCAAGTGTTGCAGGAATTCTTCGTCACCGTGGTCAAAAAGGCGAAGCGGCCATTATCGCCTGGCGAAGCATTGGAATGGATCGAACAATGG
>FWPV01003931.1_pt1 | contig 32640 bp, 36 predicted proteins | sample 2228371 | NCBI WGS metagenome assembly FWPV01 (sample SAMEA103939776, study PRJEB20133) | metagenome
TTGCAACGAAAAATCCTAATGCATAAAATGGGATAAATAAAACTTCTGGACTTTAGGCGGCTCTTATGAAATAAAAAACGAAATCGAAAAAATAAAGAGCGGATTTCTGCCTGTTTTGCGTCTATATAAAAGATTTATAATCAACAATGTTATTTTTTTTAATTAATTATCAAAAAGGAGCGTGATATGATATGCAGAATGAATAGTTGCTCGAAACTCTTTTCCGCAATATTTGCCGTATCGATAGTTTCAGGAATTCTTAACCCTGCTTTTTCCGGCGGGAAAGCGGAACATAAATCCAAGCGGGTGGTTGTTGTAGAAAAAAAACCATCTGTAATAATTAAAAAATATTACTACTCTCCTCGACACGGGGGCTATATTTCATTCGGAATGCACGGCAGCGTATTCTTTCCTATCCCGTTTGGAAGAGTAGTTGTTTCTTTACCTGGAGTATACCGCGTTGTCTATGTAGGTTCTCACGCATACTATTACTGCGACGGCATTTTTTATGAACGACATCCTCACGGCTATGTTGTGGTAAGACCGCCGCGTGTAAGATTTATTCCATATGACGCCAGGCGTATTGTTATAGGCGGAGAAGTCTATTTCCTGCACAATGATCTTTACTACTGTTACCGCGACGGATTCTATGAAGTGTGCGAGCCGCCTGCAGTGGTAGAGAAGAAAGATGAGGCAAAAACCGTAATAATGGTAGAAAACAGCAACGGTTCACGTACGCCGGTAGAACTTGAACCCCTTGGGAACAATCAGTGGAGGGGCCCCAGGGGTGAAATTTATGACGGGTTGCCGAGTGAGGAACAGTTGAGAAAGGGATATGGATTTTAAGAATAAGTGTAATTTTTAGGGGGTATTTGTATTTTGCCTATCAGTGATGATTACTGAGTAGGAAGTATCATGATAGTTTCCGTCATTATCGAATAATATTGCTATTATATTGTAATTGTCGCCATGTGTAACAAAATAGGGCCAATCGGTTATTGACGTAAAATTAGTATCGATGTCGACTTTTTCACCTTTAACATAAAGTAACAGAGATTTTATATATCCGTCCATGTCCCTACCCTCTACCGAAATGTAAAGGGTACAAGGTGCGACGGTCGTTTTTGTTTGAACTGAAAACCTTGTAAAAAGCGGTTTTTTTATGTTTGAGGGAAGGACTTTTAAACTCATAGTTGCAGTATCAGTATTTCCTGAATCGTCGGTGACTACAGCTCTAACAATATATTCCCCTTCATTAGAATAGGTATTACACGGATATTTCTTGGTGGTTACGGTTCCATCTCCAAAATCCCAGTCAAACATAAGTAATGAAGTATCTTTAGGGGTACTGCCCTGATCTGGATAATCTATTGCCTTAATTCCGAAGCAGATCTGTTCTCCCACCGTAACTATATCAGGTTTATTTATTATGTAAATAGAGTCGATACGGGGAGGAAAGCCCCTGAGAAGCCGTTTCTCGGAAAAAGTTAGTGTAATAGAAAAACGTGACTCGCGTCCGAATATGTCTTTTACCACAATGGGAATGGGAAAAATGAGATCCTTGTAAAATTGCTTTATTTTTTCTTTTGTTTCAGAGAAAGAAAAGAAAGATGTATCGTATAAAGTGTCCTTACCTGCCTCGAGCGGATGCGCAGGTGAAGGATAGAAAACCGGTCCTATTTTGACAAATATCGAATCGGCAAGATGGTCCGGATCGTAGATTGTAGTATAAAAATATACCACAGGACGCATCGCAAGCCACGGATCCAATTCGATAGTATCAGGATACAGTCTTGCGGATAGAATCTTCGGTTGGCGTCTAAGTTTTATATCAACATTGATCTGGCAGCTTGCTATTGTTCCGTAATCGGATTTAGTGGTAAACTTGAGATTATGAATCCCGCTGTCACTATCTTTATCGAATCTGATCGTAAAAAGCGAACACGAGGTATCTATTAATAATCTCTTTTTAAAGAAATGTTCAAGAATTACAGGAAGGGTGTCCTCGTTTTTGAAAAAATCATACGCACGGGTATGAACTGTCAGTGTAAAAGGCGCCATTGCATATATAGAGTCATTATTTTTTCTCACTTTAATATATGTAGTATCATATTGAAATTTTATATTAAGAACAGGAGGACGATGAAACGGACTTTCAGGATCGTATGGATTTTCGCGTAAGGCGCAAAAAAATATCAACCATCCTGCAGAAGCAATCTTAATAATCGAACTACGCATTTCATTAATTTACCGCGCCTCAGCGGTTTCAATTTTCTGGAGTCGTCGTTTGACTTCGGTCAACCATTTTCCTTGCGGGTAACGCTTTATATATGCATTGAATTCCCTTATTGCACGATTGGCAAGACCAAGCCGAAGAAGACAATCAGCACTCCAGAAAACAGCATCTTCATAGAAGCGGGTATCGGGAAATTCTAAAATAAGCCGGTTGAACGTTTGTAAGGCTTTTTGCGGTTCGGAAAGATTGTTGACATAAATTATACCGAGTTTATATAGACTGTTTTCGGTTCTGTCGGTCTTCTTATATGTATCGCAGTAATTCTTATATATCTGTGCAGCCTCAGAGTATTCTTGTAATTGCAGCAGCAGCTCTGCCAGAGAGTATAAAGCTTCTTCCGCCCATATTCCATCTTTAAAATTTCTTGTATAATTGCGAAAATCAGCACTTGCCTTTGGAATATCATATAAAAGGTTTTTGTAAATCGAAGCCCTTTCGAATAGAGCGTTACTGCGAATATCATCTGAATAATTTCCTTCTATAAGCTGTTTAAGTAGATCAACAGCCACAGAATATCTATTAAGGTACTTGTTGCATGTGACGGCTTTGTATATCGCGGCAGCTTTTATATCGGGAGAAATATTTTCATTGTTGATAAGTTTTTCGAGCGGTTCAAGCGCTTCCTCGTAATTTCCGGCAATCATTTGTTCCGTTGCCTTTATAAGCAATTGATTATCAAGTGTGCTTCCCGAAGCAAGTACTGTTGCACTGTCGGTTGAAGGCTGAAAACCCTGCTTTAAAACAATATTCATTTCGGCTTTTTGGTGTGCATTTATCACAATTGTGTTTCTGCTTCGTATGAATCCCTTTTTTATTAATATTACTGTATGCACCCCAAACGGGGCTGAACCATATAGGGGCGTAAAGCCGGAGGGAATACCATCGATTAGTACCAATGCTTCAGACGGCGTGGAAGTAATCGTAAAAATTCCTCTTCCTGGTTCTTTGGTTAATTGATTTATCAAAGGATCATCGATTGATGTAGGGATACCCAGACTGTCTCCGAAAACAGCTATTGCGCTACCTTCAGTAATGAAGACCTGGCTTTTCTCACAACCGAATTTTACGGTTCCTTCCTCTACTCTTAATGTGGTAATATAGCGGTCACGAAAGTCATCGTGTTGTGTAGCTATGTTGAAACGAGTGCCGATTACCTCACAGAAAGCATTGGGAGTTTCGACTCTAAAAAGTTGATCCTGGCTTCGCTTCCCGATACTGGCCGCCATATCACCATTTGTTAATTTTACTATCATTTTGTTTGACGCGCAGTCTTTAATGATGAAACGCGAGTGCTGACCCACCTTTATTACACTGTTATTATCGACCTTAATATGGGCTGAAGCATTAAGGTCGGTCTCCAGTAATTTGCCGGGCTGCAATACGACGTCTCCTTTAACGGTATCCTTTGATAGACTTTGTCCGTTACTCTCCTGAAGTGTATAAACATTACCGTTTAATGCGACAACCCGAGGATAGCTTTCTTCTTTTACTATTGTCACAGAACTCTTCCCAATGTGTAAACGGCCAGGAATCACAAAAACAGCAAGAGAAATCAATCCAATAACAAAAAGCGCAGCTAATGCTCGTAGCGGTATAGAGCTGGCATCGAAAAGAGAAAAGAATGATATGCTTACAATCTTTTTCTTTTGAGGTAACGAAGAAATAGTATTCATTACTTTCTTGTGGATATTTTGCCATTCCTCCTCTTTAAGCCTTGGATAATCTGTGGTTTTAAGGAGTGATATCAGCTTTGTATATGATTGATATTCATGTTTACATACATTGCATTGACTTATATGCCGTCCGATCGCTTCAGCATGAGGAGAATCAATAGCTTGGTCAATGTATTGCTGAATATGGGATTGAACGTATTTGCAATTCATATATTTGTATTCAAAAAATGTTTTTTAGTTTTTTTTCTAAAAATATGTTGTAAACATCTTATATATAGTTCAAAAAAATATAAATAAATAACTTCATTAAAAATATGGTTTAATCTGCCGAATTATTGTGAAAAAATCTCCTTTTTAAGATTCCTGTTCTGAAAATAGAGATAACCCGAAATCAGCCAGCTTGTTGTTGCCGGAATCAATAATCCTACTTTGATATAATTTGCCGTCCTGTATTTCTCGAAATAAAGAGAAAAGTTGTTGCCTGTAGTCTGTGCCATGTAATCTTTTCTGAACTGAGATTCTACTATTTGAGCCAATATTGTGCAACCCGTGAAAAGAGTCCCGCTTATTATCCATGGACGCAGGTTATGCCCCTCGAACCGCATAGACGCATTCAGTATAGTTTCACGGCCGGGTATTAGAACCACAGTATCTTTGAAAGGAGAAAAAAAAGATCTACTTAATTGGACGGCATATTTTCCTTGCTCCAGTACCAATTCAAGAGGGGTTTTACCTATTTTCAAGCCATTTAATAAAACATCGCAATCGAGAGGTTTTGAACTTATCCGGAGTTTTCCGGTAACATTTTGTTCGAGAAAATGGCGTATTTTAAGAGTCAGAATATCTACAATCGCATCGATCGGCTGGTTGTGAAGGGATATTAGTTTAGTTTCCTCTTCCTTTTCGTTGGAACCGCTGCCTGTTACTTTAAATCTAATATAGGGAATACTGTCGATCATTTCTACCGAACCGCCTACCAGAGCAATACATTCCTCCGGGATAGTATCTTTTATCAGTACCGGTATTACGCCATGTGGCAGCAACTCAAAATTCAGTCGCTGGAACAGCAAAACATCGATCGATTGATAAAATTCCATTGCCGGTGAAGCAATTGAGAAGCGTCTGATTCCTATATAACTGTTTTGATCAGCAGATAATATGCAGAAAATCCCACTGATTAAAAGAAGGTTTTTAAAGAAAGAAAATTTATACACTCTTTGCATTATTATTAAATGACGTTTTTAGTAATGAATTCTATTCACATATAAATAAAATATATATTTAGTAATTGAAAAAAGAAGCGAGCTTTTAAGAGTATTTTTTAGAATAAAATCCAGCATAAAAAAAGGGAGTGTTTATATGAGCCTTTTCGAGATAAAATGCCCTCTATGCAAGGGGAAACTCTGGATAGATCCTGCAAGCGGCAGGGTGGTGGACCACAAAGCCGCGGATCAACAGAAAGCGAATTTTGAAGAGTTCCTTAAATCGCGCCAAAAAGGCACTGCCTGGGATGAGAAAATGAAGAAAGCAAAAGAAGAGGAAGAAAAGCGGAAGGCTGAAATCGAAATGAAGTTTAAAAACGTCAAGGAGATAACGGACGCCGTTAGTGATGAAAAACTGAAATCTCCACTGGATTGGGACTGACCTTTATTGTTGTCAAAAAATATCGATTCTAAATTATAAAAAAGAATAATTATAAAAAAGTCAAGCTACGGCGATTTCAGGCGTCGAAGTGTTTTTCCTTTTATGTTTTTGCCTTTTTATCATGGTAATAACCGCTTCGTTTACAACCGATTCGATTCTATTGACGACAAGTTCCGCTTGATGAATCATCTGATAATTTACAAAACGGACATTTGCAGTCAATGTGTCGAGTAGATCCCCGTAGAGTGAAGCCGCAGCGCGAATTGAAGGGAGAGGATCGGGCTGATTTATCAGGGCACTCTCCTGACGAAACGTTTCGTATCTTTCAAATTCTTCTTTAAGTTCTCTATAGAATGGAAGCAACTCCAGATACATTAAAGCATTCTGCATCTGCGCGGTTTCTAGAATTACAATTACTTCCTTTATTCTTTCTATCCACCGTTTTCTCTTTTTGATTGGAGTTTCGAATACTTTATATAGGGATAGTGCATGATTAGAATGCTCAGAATCATTTCTAAAACAATTTATACGGATGGCTGTCTTTAAAAGGATATATGCCCTTTCACACCTCATCGCCGTTTCTTCATACTCTTTTGTGAAGGTAGATGCCTTATTCCTCTCTAATATATCCTTTAATGTGCGTCCTTCACGTTCAACGGCATTACATATATCTTCCATTTTAGGGTCGAGAATAAGTGTTTCCCGAATAATGCGGCAAATCTTTTGGCCCAATTCCAGAAGAACATCAGGATCGAATAAAACAGTCGGTACTGATTTGAGAAGGACCGACATTTGATTTACCCCCTTAAAGTTCCCTGCTCTTTATACCGAGTTTTCTATCCTACTTTTGGAATATACAAACTTATGATGTATCAGTTAATTATATATAATATAATAATATGAAAAATCAACTTACAACATTCCTTATGCTTACAATATTTTTGTAATCTTTAATCATTTTCAGGTTCAAAATAACAGCTGAAGAGACGCCGAATCAGAAACGAAAATATTAAAATATTTTCATTCACTTTCTAAAAAACGACCGGATCAGCCGCTTCCGGAATATTCCGGCGTCACCCCGCGAACAACTCCATTACTTCCTGTGAGGTCCGTGCTGCTACGATCGAAAAGATAAATGCACGTGACCTGCTTAGACGCGCTATTTCTGCCAGGGCTTCTATGTGAGGGCCTGTTTTGTCGGGAGGAGCAAGCATAAGAAAAAAAAGTTTTGAAGGCTGATGATCGATTGAGTCGAAATCAATACCCTGGGGGGCTATGCCTATTGCCAGTGTAAGCGAATCGACCAAATTGGTTTTTGCATGAGGTACGGCTATTCCGTCTTCGAGACCTGTACTCTGGAGCGATTCGCGTTTAAGAATTGCATCCAATATCTCATCGCTGTAGGTTATTTTCCCGGCGTCAACAAGAATCTGGAGCAGTTCACGAATCACAGAGGGTTTGTCTTTTGAAGTAAGTCCCACCTTTATGACCTCGGGAGTAATTAAATCTATAATTGCCATATAAACACTCCGTTGTTTTTCGATAATACTAATTTACGGAATAATCCTTCATTGCAGACCTGCCGCGAAAGAGGTTTTGATTTCATAATATATCCCCGAATAAACCTTCGATCCTTTCCTCGTTTTTAACAATAAGCACCGAACAGTCGACAAGGCGCATGGCTCTTTCGGTTTCGTCGTACAATATATCCCTACGGCTTTGCAGACGGGATAATTCGCCTATTACAAGTAAATCTATATTCATTTCTTTGACGGCGGCTGCTATCTCCTGGTGAACGTTCCCTTTGCGGTATATTGTTTCTATATGTAAACCCACATTCAAAGCCGTTTCTTCGGCAAAGCCGAGATACCTCCGGCCGTTCTCTTCGAGATCTCTAGCATATTCCTCCTGCTCCTGCGGAAGAAATATTCTTACCTTTACCAGTTCGTCAAGGGCTCTCATGTTTACAACATATAACACGCATAGAGAGGCCCCCGTAGCGCGGGCGAGCATAAGTGCGTATTTGTATGCGGTTATCGACTGCTCGCTTCCGTCGATGTATACCAGAATTCTCTCTATAACGGGCCTCATTACTCCTTCCTCTCGGTAATAGAAATATAATTTTTCTTTTCGAGCCTTTCCTTTACCTTTTTCATAAGTATAACCATATCGCGTTCGTTTTCTTCGAGTCTTCCTTCAATATACTTCACCGATTCGCGCAGTTTCGGTATTGCAATCCTTTCGAGTGCGTTAACCTTGCGGATCGTCTTGTGCACTTCATTTGAGAGCCGCAAAACCGATATTTTCAGTTCGGCAAACCTTCCCATCATATTGAGCGCTTCCTTGAATGAGTTTAGAGCGGCATCGATATGAAAACTGGTGTCGCGTGGGCTGAAAAACGGCGGATGTTCGGTAAATGCGGTATGCACAACCGGCAGAGCGACTCCCATAATCTTACGGCCGGATATTGTAATCGAGGTATTGATATTGATTGACGAAAGCAAATTATGCACCTTCAATTTACCCATCCTGAGAACTGCGTTCTCGAGATCGCCGAAAGCACGGGCAAGTTTCTCATCTATCCGGCGCTGGAAATCAACGCACTGATCGACAAGATTAAGAAGTTCGAAAATAAGAATCTTTCTTTTCTGATCGAGCAATTCATATCCCTGAAGGGCGAATTTCAACTCGTCACGCAGCTTCAACAGATTGGTTTTTGTAGGCGCTATATTCATATTTAATTTCAATCAAAAAGTATTACCCTGGGTCTTGTTACCCTTCTTATTCTTATTTTCCATAATACTTTTCTATTTCCTCTTCGGTAAGTCTGTGCAGTTCTTCAGCAGGAAGTTCGCGCAGCACACTCCAGCCTATATCGAGCGTCTGCTCTATACTTCTTTCTTCGTATACATTCTGAGAAATAAATTTTTGTTCAAATACCTTTCCGAATTCGAGATACTGATGATCGAGCGGCGTGAGTTCCTCTTCGCCGATGACCGATGCTAAGTTCCGGACTTCCTTTACATATCCGTAAGCCGCGAAAAGCTGGCTTGCAAGGTGGGGATGGTCCTCACGGGTAAGCCCTTTTCCTATTCCGTCCTTCATGAGCCGGGAAAGCGAAGGCAAACCCGCAACAGGAGGATAGATCTGCCGGTTGTGCATCTCACGGTCGAATACTATCTGCCCTTCCGTGATGTATCCCGTAAGGTCGGGAATCGGATGGGAAATATCGTCATTAGGCATCGTAAGGATAGGTAGAGAGGTTATCGAACCCCTGCAATCTTTTACCATACCTGATCTTTCGTAAATTTCGGCAAGGTCGGAATAAAGATAGCCGGGATATCCTTTACGTGAAGGAATCTCTCCTCTTATTGTGGATATTTCCCGCAGCGCCTCGCAGTAGTTGGTCATGTCGGTAAGTATTACAAGCAAATGCATTCCGAGATTGAACGCAAGGTGCTCGGCAAGCGTAAGTGCGGTACGCGGAGTGATAATACGTTCGATCGAAGGGTCGTCGGCGAGCGAAAGAAAGAGCGCGACGTTTTCCAGAACGCCGCTCTGTTCGAAAGAACGTATGAAAAAACGGGCTACGTCGTGTTTTACTCCCATTGCTGCGAATATGACGGCGAAATTGCTTTCCGCTCCTCTTATTTTGGCCTGACGTGCTATCTGCGCGGCAAGTTCATTGTGCGGAAGTCCGTTGCCCGAGAAAATAGGAAGTTTCTGGCCTCGTATGAGCGTGTTCATTCCGTCTATAACCGAAATACCGGTCTGTATGAAGTCACGCGGGTATTGACGCGAGGTCGGATTAATGGCCATTCCGTTTATATCGAGTTCGGCTTCTCCTCTTGGCGGAGGGCCGCCGTCTATAGGCGCTCCGAGACCGTTGAAAACTCTCCCCAGCATATCCTTTGTTACTGCTATCCGCAAAGGTTTACCGCAGAAACGAACCCTTGTACCGGGAATCGTGAGCCCTGACGTTCCTTCAAAAATCTGAACAACTACGAAATTTTCCGAGGTCTCGAGCACTATGCCGAGCCTTACGTCTCCTTTCGGGCCGATACACTCGACTAGTTCCCTGTATCCGACAGGATGGGTTTTTTCTATAACTACAAGCGGCCCCTCGATCTTGCCCGCGCCGATATACTCTTTACCGGCGAAAGTTGACTTGTTCATTGCCTTACCTCCCCGGACTCAGGTACCCCTGACGTAAGCCGGTCGAATGAGAGCTCGATTCTGGCTGCAAGTTTGTCAAGACCCGAAAGGTCTTCGTTCGGAACCGTAAATTTCATTTTGATTATCTCCTGGTATACCTTCATTTTTTTTATGGTAACGAGAGTGACGCCCGCTTTCATCGCAGCCGTACCACGTTCGTACCAGGTGATTATTATCCGAAGCATTTTAGCCTGTTTCTGCACTGTCGAAAAAGTATCGATCGCGTCGAATGCGTTTTGCTGCAGGAAGGCGTTTTTAAAAAGGTTGCACACGTCGAGTATAAACCTCTGGGAGTCGGGAAGGGCGTCAGGCCCCACCAGCTTGACCACCTGCTGAAGCTTCACCTCGCGCTGAAGAAGATCCATAATTACTCCGCGGTCCTTATACCATGTATCGGAAATATTCCTTTCCCACCACCGGGCAATCTCGGTGAGGTATTCGGAATACGAATCCAGCCACGAAATCGCCGGATAGTGCCGGGCGTTCGCCAGTTGACGGTCGAGACCCCAGAAGCAGCGGATAAACCTTTTTGTATGCTGGGTGACGGGTTCGCTGAAATCGCCTCCGGGCGGTGATACGGCCCCTATTATCGTCACCGAACCCTCTTTCCCGCAACAGGTCTCCATATAACCGGCGCGTTCGTAGAACTCCGCTATTCTTGTGGGCAGATAAGCCGGAAAACCCTCTTCCGCCGGCATCTCCTCCATTCTGCCCGAGAGCTCGCGGAGCGCCTCGGCCCATCTCGAAGTGGAGTCGGCCATTACTGCCACATGTAAACCCATGTCGCGGAAATATTCCGCTATCGTAACGCCGGTGTAGATACATGCCTCGCGGGCGCTTACCGGCATATTGGACGTATTCGCTATAAGTACTGTTCTTTCCATAATCGAACGTCCGGTACGGGGATCGATTATTTCCGGAAATTCGCGTAGAACATCGGTCATCTCGTTTCCTCTTTCCCCGCATCCGATATACACGATAATATCCGCGTCGCACCATTTGGCGATAGCGTGCTGCGTCATGGTCTTTCCGGTACCGAACCCTCCCGGAATAGCTACGGTGCCGCCCTTGGCAACAGGGAAAAGGGTGTCGATCACCCGCTGACCCGTTATGAGAGGAATTTCTAGAGGCAACCGCTGCCGGACAGGCCGCGGAATTCGTATTGGCCATCTTTGCATAAGAAAAACAGGCTTTTTTCCCTCCGCCGTTTCCACTTCGGCGATTATTTCTTCTACCGTGTAGTCGCCCTCCGGCCTTATGGATATTATATTGCCCTCAATATCCGGAGGAACCAGAATTTTGTGTTCGAAAAGCTCGGTCTCCTGTACGCTCCCTATTATCGTTCCCCCTGTAACCCTGTCTCCAGCTTTACATAAAGGAACAAAATGCCATTTTTTCCCCCGATCAAGAGAGGGGATTTCAATACCGCGCGGAATGTAGATTCCGCTTTTCGCCCGGATTTTATCGAGAGGGCGCTGGATACCGTCGTATATCGATCCGACAAGGCCGGGTCCGAGTTCAATTGAAAGGGGAATATTGTCGCCGCTTACCGGCGCTCCCGGCGCAATACCCACCGTATCCTCATATACCTGTATAACCGCGTTCCGGCCCTCGAGTTTTACTATTTCACCTATCAGGCGTTCCTCCCCTACCCTTACCAGTTCGAATATCATCGCATCGGTTATTCCCGTTGCCTCGATTACGGGGCCGTTCACTCGCCTTACCCTGCCGATTATCCTCTGTTTCATCATATCATATCATATCCCGTTGAACCGTTAACTCCTGCCGCTAACTGTCTCTTTTGTAAAAAGAGCGTCGTATATCCGGTTTCTTATCTGCTCCTCAATACGTCGTAACCGTGTAACGACCTGGTTGTTGAATGCCGTTCGGCCGTCGGCTGACGTAAGAATTATACCCTGTTCTTTGAGCGGTTCTTCCTCCGAAACTGAAATGTCAACAGGTTCCTCATGTAATAAGGTCAGACGGCTGCGGATATCCTCCAGCATACTCTTGTCGATAAGTCCGCGCTCCCGGGCCGATGCATTCACCGTAGCCTTTAAAGCGCCAAGCCCTATTGCCGCCTCGATTATCCAGTCGACAAGCACGCTACGATAGGAAGGGGCGTCTATACAAGAGGATATCTTCCTGCATACCCTGGATATAATCTCCCGAATTACGGCGTCCTGAAAGCGGATTTTTTCCCGTTTTTCCTCTATCTGCAGTGAGGAAAGAATAGAACTTCTGGTAAGCGCAGCCTGTTCCGATGCCTTTCTTTCAGCCTCTTCAATAATTGCAGCAGCTTTCTTTTCGGCAAAGCTTACCCTTTCGGCGGCTGTCTTCTCGGCTTCTGCAATTATCGATAAGGCTTCTCTGGTTCCGTCGTCCTCGATCCCTTCAACAATGCGCATTGTGCCGCTCTTTATATTTTCCTGCGCGACATTATCCTCTGTTTTATTTTTCTTTTTTCCGGTTATGTTCATTCGTTGCTTTTCCCTATAACTTAAGACCAATGGTTTTATTGACAAGCTCACGGATGCCGGGTTTTCCGGGAACGCGTCCTTTCCGGTCGGGTATTTCAACTATAAGCGGAAAAGACTCAGTAAACAGATATCTGTCGACGTCTTGTCGGATAAGATCGGCGACGGCTTCCGTCATTATCACAATTCCTACGGAACCATCTTTTATGGCTTCCGAGAACGAGCTCTTTGCTCCGGCAGCATCTTTTACTATTCTCCCGCGTACTCCGGCCATACCAAGGCCTAGTACGGTATCTTCATCGCCGATTACGAAATATTCCATTGACTTATACTTTTCCCAGAATGAGAAGTCCCATGATAAAGCCGAATACGACCAATCCTTCAGCCAGAGCAACGAAAATAAGCGCCTGTCCCGCTATTTCGGGCTTCTCGGCAACCGCTCCCATTGCGGCCGCGCCCACATTTGCAATGGCCATTCCCGCGCCTATCGCGCCCAAACCGAACGCAACGGCCGCCGCAATGAATCCCCATATTGCCCTGCCGTGAGATTCATCTCCAGACTTTACTGTTTGTGCGGCGACGGATTGTTCTTTTTCCTGTCCGTAAGTCTCGAAAGAAAAGAATACCGCGCATACGGATAGAATCGATACAAGCATAATAACGCTCTGTACAATACGTCTTTTAAGCTTACGGGCTGCGTTTTTCATCTGACCTCCTTGATTAAAGATAATGTGGTTCATGTATTCCTATAGGACTAAAAAGTTTGCCGGTACCGTGAAAAAACTTTGTAAAGAATTCGTAATAGTTAAGACGCAAAGCCTGAATTCCTGCGGAAAGCCCCTCGAGCAAAATGACCATAATATTGCCGGTTACAATAAGAGCAATGGAAGCTACAGACTCCGTAATTCCGGGATTCTGGCCTTTTACGGCCCCGGCCATTGAAAAAAAAGCTCCCATAAGACAAACATGTGCGATACCGAGCCCGGCCACCCGCATAAAAGACAGCGTATTCGCAAGGTAGCCGCTGAATATTTCGAGCATTTCCACAACCCATTCCATAATAAATCTGGCAACGGCTGCAGGTGAAAAAAGTTTTCGTTTCATTAATAACTCAACCGGCCCTTTCCCTAACATAAGTACTGCCGGCACGCCGAGAAGCGCCGTAAGTATCGGGGAAGCCGGGAGGGAATTAAAATCGTGATTTACCGTAAAAAAACTGCAATATACCCCGCCGCAGTATATCCATCCGCCGAGCAGGCCGCCTTTCTCGAAAACAAGCTCCATCCATTTTCGCTTACGGATGAGGTTTATCCAGTTGAAAAGCAGACCGCAGCCTATAACACAAATGCCGAACCTCACCGAAATGCCCAGAATGTCGTATATAGAGCGTATCATGCCCGACGACGGAGTCTCACCGTTGACTATACCATGATAATTAAACCACAACGGCTTTACTAAAGGGTATCCGAACACCGATCCGAACAGGGCTCCGAAAATAACCGAAGAACCGCCGCACCAGACAAGAAGCCACGAAAGGTTACGGTAGGTACGATTGCGCTTTATTAAAAAAGTTCCCAGAATTCCGAGCAGTGCTACAACCGCTCCCTGGCCCATATCGGCGAACATCATTCCGAACATGATCAGATAGGTAAGAACCACAAACGCCGTAGGGTCGATCGTACCGTACTCCGGAATCCCGAAGTTAGTAACCAGCATCTCAAAAGGCGCAAATGCGGAAGGGTTTTTTAGCTTTACCGGAGGGGCGTCGGGTTGTTCGTTCAAATCCGATGATTGTCCCGGCGTCAGCCATTCGATATAATATCTTCCCTGAGTTGCTTTCCGTAAAGCTTTATCTATTTTTGTACGCTCATCGGAAGGCGCCCAGCCGGAAAAAAGAACGGTGTGATCCGTTTTTTCGAACGTAGACCGTACTTTTGCGTACAGTTCTTCCATCCGTAAACGAATCCACAGGCCGGTAAGAGCGTCTCTGTTCCTGATAATTACGGTTCTTGTTTTTTCCTGCAGAAGTTTTTGCTCTTCGCGGAGACCTCGGAGTTTATCTTCTATCGCCGCACCGGCACTGTTCCTGACCTCATAGGTCTCGGGAAAAATCTCTGCGGACGTCCAGCCGCACTCAGAAAGGCATTTGTCGATAAGTTCGCGGTTCCGTTTGACGCCGATTACCATAAGATGATTACGGCCTTCTTTCTCTCCAAGGGGAACCGTAACTGAAGGAATATCCCGGAGCTTATTATTAAGTTCGGAGACTCGTTCCGACGGCACCGACCCGATGCGCATAAGAACATAAGAAAAACGATCGCCGCCTTTGGCCGCCTGCGGGATAACCACACCGTAAAGATCGATCTGCCTCTTTATTTCTTCGTATTTCAGAATTTCTGTCTGAATATAACGCTGTTTTTCGCGTATTCTTTGCTGTTCTGCGACGATAGCATCGAGAGTTTTCGCCGCTTCATTAAGATCGCAGGAGCCTGTATATGAAGGAACAATCGAAGCCGGCATAGCCGGAAACAGATTGACGGATTCAAGAAGACTCTCGGTTCTTTTCCGCAGTTCGGCTATTTTGGCAAGTTTATCTTTTAAGGGTTGGGAATCATTTGAATTTGAGACTTCAGGCTTCCTGAACACCCCCAGATCGTTTACTGAGATAAACTGCATCACCCCGAGTTCGATAAGCGCTTCGGTAGCCTTCTCTGCATCCCGTTCGAGCACTATAGCCCACAGCCGCAACATCGGTTCGGTAAACATTACAACAGACTCTCCACCTGTTTGCGGTCAATACCGTAGAAACCGGCATTGAGAACGGTTCTTATCCGCCTGATCTCTAACCTTTTCAGAATAAAATAAGCTATGATGATACCGATCGTAAAAGGATATCCGCATAGAATATGTTTAGCATCCTTGTACATTATCCGTTCCAAAAGAATCTCGATGAACGCAAGTTTCGACTGTCTTTCATGTAGCTGCTGAAAGTGTGATATGGCTATGCCCGGATAATTCCTTTGAAGGAACCTAAGAAGCAGGGAAATTGCCTGATCCGAACGGTAAAGATCTTCAGGCATTTTTTCCTTAACGATTCTTCCTCCCGGAATAAGCGAGGCGGCTACCGAATCGGGAGGCATATTATAGTAGTCTCTGAAGCGCATTATCCGGTTTATGTTCTGAAGATCGATCTCGATTCCGATAAGCCGCCCCGCAATGGCCCTGTCGGATGCCGATAGTTTTTCCGCTTCATTAATGAGATTATTATAATAGTAACGGTCAAGCGCTATCGACATAGGAAAGAGAGTTTGTTTTTTCTCAACTTCGTCGCTTTCTTTCCGGATAATCGCCCCGTATGGAGTATGAGATGTTTGATCGGCGATTTCATTTAAAGAATCGCTGTTGATAACAGCATCTAGTGGTATGCGGTGAATAAGATCTTCACGAAGGAGATAAGGAACCGAGGTTTCGACCGGCCGTTTACGGAATTTCCGGTCGAAAAAAAGACGCAAGGCGTTTTTAAGGTTCTCTATCTCGTATCCTATAGTAAAGGCGTCGCAAAAACCCTTTATGTCGGCCGGTAAAAGTCTTTTGATATCCTGAAGTAAAAGCGCCTCTTTTTTCATCAATTCCAGCTCGACGCTCTTCAGATCCGCCGTAGCGTCGTATATCTGCGAAAGGTAAGAGTACGGGCCATTATTTAAATAATTGAACATTTCTTCCAAAGAAGGGCATTTGAGCAAACCGGCGAAAAAGTCGTCGGGAAGAAGTTTGCCGATTCTGGCGCGCAGATTGGCATTGACGAGTGCGTATTTGCCGGCTCTTCCTACCATTTATCAATTCCTTTACCGCGCCTGCCCCGAAGACATAACGAGTCGGGCGATCTCGTTTACAAGCCTGTCGATAATGTCACGGTATTTTTCGAAGAAAAGCCGGTTTTCAGCTGCAAGATTCTCGAGGGTTTGTTTTCTTACCGCTTCGGCTTCTTTGCGGGCTATAGTCGTTTTTTCTTCTATAATCCTTGCTGCCTTTTCTGATGCATCCGATACGATAGCCGACGCTTTTTTTTCGCTTTCCTGTTTTATTTCCGCCGCTTTCCGTCTGGCTTCGGCTATTTTTTCCCTGCATCTTTTTTCCGCAGCCAGAATTTCCTCTATTGCTTCTTTCATTGCCGCATTCCCTTCGATCTTTTTAGAGGAATGATTTAAAAAATATACTAATTTCATCATAGGAAAGTATAATTATTTACAAATAATAAACGCCTTGAAGCCTCATTACCTCTTGACTTTTCTAAATACAACACTCTTTTTATAAAATCAATCCTTATATATGATCCGGGCCACAAAAGATTTGCCGGTATTATCAGTCAATCTGCATATAGTTACAGTGCGGGCGATCTTATCAAGTGAGGCTTTATCCAACGGAACCGAAATTCCGTTTTCGCCACCGCCTCGTATCTCTGCTGTAAATCCGAGAAGCTTTTTCCCGTTCGGCGAATATAATCCGCCGCTTATATGTCTTTTCTGATTTGACGCAAAAGAAACATTCAGTCTTCCGGCGGAGACGCAGATTTTAGGTTTATTTGATTCGTAATTGGATATAACTACGCCGGACGTTTTTTTAACGGCAACCTGCTGCGCGGAAAACGGATCGTTCGCTTCGTCCCAGGTACCGCCGTTGGAAAGAACCGTATAAAGAGCATAATGAGACATTGTTTCGAAAATGGTGAATTCGGCTGTGCATATTGAAGCCATGTCGTCTCCGAATTTCCGTTGAGGAGGGAGCGAACCTATCTCAGGATAGGTTGCAAGGTCCGCTCTGCCGTAACTGGAAACGATTCCCGGGCCGAATATTGTGATTCCCGGTTTCGGCCCCCAGCCCTTTGAGGCCGTATAGGCGCTTTCGCGGTCGTGCGGATTGTGTATCTGATGAAAACCGGGCCCCGTTACATAACAGATGCCGAGAGGATTGAGTCCGAGGGAGTAATTCAATAGGTTACATGCCGCGTCCATATATTTCTTCTCTCCGCTGAATCTCCAGTAAAGAATTGGAGCGCATGCGTAAAGAGGTTGCATTACGTTATGTCCCCACGGCGAATCGGCCGACGGATTGTTTCCCACCGGATAGGCGTATTTTGCAAGTTCGGCCAGGTTGACGTCTGCGGCGGACTTAAGAGCCTCTTTGAAATATTGGCACACGGACGCGTCGGTAGGACGTTTCTTTTCTACAAGGTAGGAAATAAAATAACCCGGGTTGTCGAATTTGTCGTTGTTTATGGAATAGCCGTTGCAGGTAAAAAGATTCTCTTTGTAATTGTCAACTGCGGTTTTAAGCGATTTTACCTTCTGATGGGCCTCTTCATCGCTGAAAAACAGGTGTGGGATGTAAATTCTAACACTTTTTGCCGTCATCAAGGCGTAGGTAACGGCCGCACCCCCGTAGGGAGTGGCCGCGACCGTTCCCTACGGGGTGTTCCGTACGCGGTCGTTATCGTCCGGACATAATAAATAATCTCGTGAAAATGATCCGGCGTTACGCAAAATAGGTCTATTTCAATTAATCATCCCGCCCGGGCCAAATGGAATTTTTTAAAGCCAAGTATACATAATCTTCTCTGCTGAAAGGCATATCAGGATTCTTTGCCTGACCGATCAGTAATAGGTATCTGATCTTTAAAATTGTTTTCATTTCATATTGGTTTCTTGTGTTTGTGGTTCTGGCGATCGTAAGGAACGAAACCGTATAGCCGCTGTTGTGTGTCTGTTGCATGTCGAAATGTCTTTTTCTGCAAGCAATATTGGGTACCAACGAGCAGGCAAGACAGAAGTACCCGCTAAAAAACCTTTTCCCCTAAGTCAGCGGGCATTTGGGCGAGTCTTCGAGCCTGCCTTGCCGTGTTGCTTTATGTACCCGGCCTGGCTTTTCTTCATGCGCGCATTCTTCGTTTTTTTTAATACTTTTCCATTTTTAGAGAGTTTGTGCATATGCTAATCCTGAATGCGCCCTGTGGTACGTTTGTTTTAAATCAAATCTTATCTTGAAATAACCGGAATATCCGTTCCCTTAACATTGATAACCATACGCCTCTGATAGCATTCCTTAATATCTATTCCAGAAGCATCGGTAATAATGTCCATTTGAAGAGGGGAACGTCCTATTCTGAAGAAATTTCCCGGTTTCCTGAAATGTTCCATATTAATCGTCGGTGCATGAAACTAATACAATGCTTTTTTTAACTTTTTCAGGTTATTCTTATCAACGGCAATAAGAAAGTCGATGTCCTTTGTTGCACGAGGATATCCATACAGTCCGACGGCCCATCCCCCGACTAAAAGATAACAAACATTATTTGTGTTTAGTAAATCTATAAACTCTTTGAAGTCTTCCGGTAGTGGCCTTAGTGCCATAAAAACACTCCCTTAATTATGTTATTGTCTTTAATTTTTCTTCATAACCAGCTTTTTCCAAATACTCTTTTTCCCGCTTCTCATGATCCGCAGCAGTTCCGAAAAATACGACACTTCTATCCATTCTTTCTCTCATGGTTCTTTCCTTTTTTTACTTGCACGAGCAGTCTTTTTGTCTTCAAGCCAGGCCGAGTGTTGCCCAGCAACTACTCAAGTGATGCCCTCCCAATAATATAAAACAAATACTCTAACGGTACAACATCTGCTTAAAAAGAGCACGATTTATACCCAAAACGGAATATATGGTGAACCAGATAGGGCAACATTTCTTGCTCCGGTTGACATTAGGGTTACTTGATCGGGCTTTTGACATTCCCGATCGCCCTTGTACCAATAATGACCACGTCAAATCTCTGCACCGCCGACTCCTTTAATGTGTACATTTATTGTATAGTAATTCTTACCCTGTTGATGTCGTCGTTCTATTCTTGCGTCCCTTACCAGACAACTAATTATTTTGGCAGCTTCAATTGAATTAAGAGACAATGCAGTCGCGATGTCGCGGTCTGTGCATGACCGTCGCTTAAGCAGTTGCAGTATCGATTGTTCGATATCTTTGGATGCACTGCCGGATTTCTGGTTCATGCTATGTTTGAAATCTGTAATTACCTCAGCGTTTTTCCCGAAAATGTTCTTGAAAAAGCCAAGCTTGTCCTCTCTCACAGGATAAGCGAATTCACGCTTGAGCGCCGAGATCAGTTTACCAATGTTGCTATGCAGTGTCGGCTCACCGGAACCGGATAACGTCAGGTAATCGATTCGTGTTTTTGTCAAGGACGCTGTGTATTTCAGCGAGGATACAATCGATTGGGACAAATTGTGTACGAGTTACTGTTTTAGTTGTCGTTCGCCCAAGCTGACAATAGATGCAATCATATGTACACGTCTTAAAAGGAACGACGTCTATTCCCAATGATGTGCTTAATCTTCTTGATGGGACGGGACCGAAAGTGCATTTTTGTGACTGGTCAATCATTTAACGGTACCAGCACTTCCAATTCCTGTCGGGCAACCAACCACTTCGACCGCAAAATGGGCGTATTGAGGATGTTGCGTACAAACCAGTAAACGCTAACCATGGTTTTAGAAATGCTAAAAACTGATTCAGCAGACCATTTTTCTTTGAAACTACCTTTGACATTGCGACGCCTGATCATAATTTCAATGAATGAAGTCCCTGTTCATTATCATCAACGATAATCTTAACAGGCTCAATACTAACCGAAAATCGAACAGTATTTTCTTTAACACCAAAAGTAGTCCGTCGTCCGGGAGGCATATATAACATGGTTGTCAGATATGGTACACAAATCAAAGACTCACTAGCGCCAAAATCAAGAGGGTTCTGGTGATATGGCGTTGCAGATGTATTATCGACAACCAGCTTGATACCGTGCTTTTTGGCAAGCCTGCTCATTGGTGTAACCATCGGTTTGTTGCCGTAAGGCGTCAAGATATCCGACATTCGTTTTCACTCCTTTCAATAGCGCATTTTCGCATTAAAAATCTACGTGCTGAATCTATGGCTTGAACAACGTCGCCGGTTTGGGGCAGCGATGTAGACAGTTTGTCAAGATAAAGCCGCTGTTTAAATATCTGATATGTTCTCGGGAAATTCAGATCGAAGATCCAACCGACCTGCAAAAGTTTGAAATCGTTAATTGTTTTAACGTCTTGTACTTTTACCGACTTGCATTTCATGATACTGTGCACGATTTCATCAGATATTTCAGACGTATCGGGTAGACCTATGTTAATGGCCTCATTGCGGCTAAACCCTGCATAGTGCTCGGTTACCACATGAAGGATGTCTATCTTGTCGGCGTCCCGAAGTAGTTTCAGAAGCAGAAGAAATTTCTGATCATCATGTAAAGGCACAGTATTCTTCTCCTTGATTTTAATTATTAGCCTACAAGCTCAAGGCTCCATAAAGTCATTCCGATATGCATGCACCCACGCCTCACTTACTTGAGCTTTACCTTCATTCATCTCTATTGCATCCATCGGGCACGCAGCTTTGCAAGCCGCGCATCCAGTGCATTTTTTTATAAACTTTTCGGGCATATTTTTATCTCCCTGAGTTTATTTGTAATTATCAACATTTACAATCCCGGCTTAACATTACCATGAATCAGCCACAACCTGAGCCGGGAATAATAGGATTCATTTCCGGCTTTGGAGAAACCACTGGTTCCACCAATCGTTACGATAGATGTCTGAAGCTTTGTCGCGGTACTAATTGCATGACCGACATTCGATATCTCACCAAAAAATAGAACTGTCATGCCCTCTTTCGAATACGTTTCAGCTTTGCCGAGCAACAACTTCTGCCTGACGTCAACAGCCTTGCGACCGCCATCGGATCGGAGTATCAAAAGAAAACACAATGCATCGTAAAGCGGCGAAACGATATCATTCCAGGTTGTTATTGCTACTGTTTCAGTCACGCCATCCTATAGTGCTATTTTTGTGCCTACATAAAAACCTGCGTTTTTCGTTGAATTTTGAAGGTTCTGCCATTTATCATATCTTGCACGCGTGCAATAATTGCAAAGTATCATTGCAACCATACAATGCTTGTTGTGGCTCAGTGCCTTAATTTGAGCTATTTGAGCAGGCACGCACCTTGCTTATTCCTATTCTCCCTCAACAATGTGGATTTTAAGCAAAGGATATACAGCCAAATGAGTCACCATGGCGCCGATGAAAAGCGGCTTACGGAAACGTTAGGAAGCATCAAGAAAAAGTATATTGTCCTTTCAGGTAAAGGAGGCGTTGGAAAGAGTACTGTTGCCGTCAATTTCGCAGTCGGCCTTGCAATAAAAGGCAAGAAAACAGGTTTGCTGGATACAGACTTACACGATCGACCCGCATTTCGTTACTGAAAGTGATTGTGGGAAAGCATTGATAGAAACCGATTCTGAAATAGCCCAAAATGTGCCATCACCAATAATTGACAAGTTGACCAATTCATGAAGAATAATAAATCAATCAAAACAAGGGCTGCTTCCGCGGTGGGACCGTTATTTACATAAGTCTCATTTATTGAATATGTTATATTATTTTAAAGTGGTATTCAAATGATTATTTTGAATAAATAAAAAAATAAAATAAAACATTTCCCCGGCGGCTTCTTTTCGGGTAATTTATAAATATTTGAGGAAAGGAATTAAAATGATCGGAAAAAGATTAAAGGCTGCGGCAATGTCGGGGGACCTGAATCTGTCGGCTTTTCTGACGCAATTCCGTTTCCGATATAGAATTTCCATGTCGCCGGGCTCTCTGGTAACGGGTTTATTGCTTTCGACAATGTGTCTTTTTGCCGGTGATTCACAGGCTGCGGGGAATAAACTCACGCTTCATTTTTTCGGCTCGCCCACCTGCGGCGAATGCCTTGACATAAAGAAATCAATCCTTTTTCCCGCGCGCGACGCTTATCCGGAAAAAATCGACCTGCGCATCCATGATATAAATTCCGATTCGGGATTCAATCTGCTTATGGATTTTGAAGAGCATTATGGTGTAACCGTTTCTTCAGCGATAGAGCTTTTCTTTCCCGATACCTTTCTTACCGGAAGCGACGACATCCACAAACACGGCAAAAGGCTGATCGAGTATTATCTTTCGCATCCGGAAAGATGGTCTAAGACTGTCGGATCGGAAATAAACGCGGATTCTGCTTTATTTTCGGAAAGACTGCGCGAGAGATTCCGCAGTTATTCCTTTCTCAACATACTGCTGGCAGGCCTTGTAGATGGAATAAATCCCTGCGCAATTGCAACGCTTGTATTTCTTGTCTCTTTTCTCGCGACCAGAAAAAGATCACGACGTGATGTTATGGTTATCGGCGTCTGCTTTACGGCGTCGGTTTTCTTAACTTATCTTCTGATGGGAATAGGAGCATTTCGCCTGATTACCGCTCTTGAGCATTATAGGTTGCTTTCGAAACTCATCAAATATACGGCTTCCGCTTTCGCCGCGATAGTGGGTATATTGAGCCTTTTCGATGCGCTGCGTTTTCGTAACACCGGCAAAACCGAAGACATTAAGCTGCAACTGCCCAAAGCTGTAAAGTTGCGTATTCATAATGTTATATCCTCAAATTTGTCGGGCGGCAGTCTGGCTGCCGGCGCTATTGTGACCGGTTTTCTTGTGACTTTGCTCGAAGCCGTCTGCACCGGCCAGGTATATCTGCCCACAATAGTCCTTATGACGAAACTGCGGGGCGCGCGTTTTATAGGATGGCTATATCTGATTTTATATAATATTTTATTTGTGTTGCCGCTAATCATTGTGATGTCGTTTGCGTATTTCGGCATGAAATGGGATAAACTGGCAAAAACGACCCGCAGGCATATGGCGCTTATCAAGACACTGCTGGGAGTTGTTCTGATAGGGCTTGCGGTATTTCTTGCAACAGCGGGATGAAGAAGTTTACAATAGGAGGTGTAGGAGTGTTTGATTTTATAAAGAAGCGGCTTATAAGGAAGCGGATTTTGATTGATCCGGCCGTAGCCGCTGCGTGTCTGTTTATTCAATGTCTAAAGGGGCCTTCCGCGGTAGAGGAGAAACCGCATAATGTACCGGAAAAGGCGGTTCAGGTTGTTGCATCGGATTTCGATTCTAAGATTGCGGCTTCGAGGGTGGCCGTCGTCGAATTCTTTTCAGGTAAATGTCCCGTATGCGCGAGTCTTGCGTGGATCATCGACAGCATTTATACGGTTTTCGGAGAAAAGGCGTTCGTCGGCGCCAACAATACCGACAAAGATACTCTTTACAGAAGGTTTTCGATACATACCGTTCCTACCTATATTTTCTTCAAAGACGGGCAAGAAGCAACGCGACGGATTTTTACCAAAAACGATTCTTCGGTTTTCGACACCCTTGCCGCAATACTGGAAGGGCTACTGGCCGATACGATATCTCCCGATTACCTCACGCTCGACGAATCGTCGTTCGATTCGGTTGTACTGCGTAAAGGAACCACCGTGATGGTTTATTTTCATTGTTCGGAAAACGGCTCATGCGTCTCTATGGATTCTGTCGTAAGGGCGCTGGTCCCCGTATTCGAAGGGAGGGCGATTGTCGCCAGGGTACGGATTCTGGAAAATCCTGTCATTTGCGACCGGTACGGCATAACCGATATACCGCAAGTTCTATTCTTCAAAGACAGCGTTTACAGGGAAGATCTGAGGTTTGCCGGCTTTACGGATGGCGATACGCTTGCGGCCGTACTCGAGAGGCTTCTGTCGGAAACTCCCCTTCCCGAATACCTCACACTCGACGAATCGTCGTTCGATTCGGTTGTACTGCGTAAAGGGACTACGGCAATGGTCTATTTTCTGTATCCTTTTGGGGCGCCGTGCATTTATATGGACTCAGTGGTACGGTTGTTGGCTCCCCGGTTTGAAGGAAGGGCGATTGTCGCAAAAGTCCATGCGTGGGATAATATGACGCTTTCCGAACGATACGAAATAGATTTCGTTCCGCAGTTTCTTTTTTTCAAAGATAGCGTACTTCGTGAAGATCTGCGGCTTACCGGTATCGTGGATGGCGATACTCTGGCCGCAAGACTCGAACGGTTGTTGAGTGAAACCGATTTCGATAGGGTCGTAATGCTGAACAAGAGTAATTTCGCCGATTCAGTTAATATAGAAGGCCGCGTCGCAATGGTCGACTTTTTTCTCTCCACATGCCATACATGCCAGGCGATGAGCGCAACGGTAGCAGAGCTTGCCGACACTTTTTACGGAACCGCGCTTATTGGAAAAGTAGACTGCAACATCGAAGATTCGCTCGACGACGCGTTCGGCGTTCAATGGGTTCCTACCTTTATTTTTTTCAAAGGAGGAGCTGAATATTACCGCTGCACAGGAACTGTTACCTTCGACACGCTCGCTGCAAAAATCCGTGAAGGACTTGCAACGGCAACGGAGTCTTTATCCGAAACGCCGGTCCAAAAATCCGCCGGTATTTCCGATCAATCATATTTTATATTGAAAAAGACGGGGTTGCCATGAAAGCGGATAAGTGTTGCATGACATTGGCGCTGGTTGCCGTAATATTAGATTATGCCTTTGCTGATTCGGATACGAAAACCGTCCAGTCGGAATTCGACCGTTGCAGCGCGCTCATGGAACGTTTCGAGCGGTCGCTCAGAAGATACGAAAATGTTGTGGATGCAATAAAACAGAGTGCCGAAATTCCTCGCGATAAAGACGGCGCTGTTTTGCGGGAGGCTGCTTTGCTCGAAAACCGGCTCGAATACTTTCGCAACCGTTTCGAGCGCGCAAGAGGTCAGGCCGACAAAATAAGAAGCGATTTGAAAAACGTGAGGGGCCCGACCTGCCCGTCGTGTGTAGAATCCGGCGTCAATATGTATTGCAGAAACGCCGAAACGATTTCGAATGATATCGAAGAGTACCTCCAGAAAGCCGCGGATCTTCAAAGCCGTATTTCCGCGGCGTCTGTTGCCGGCGGTAAAGAAACCTCGTTCATGCGGCGCCGTTCGGCCGCCGACTCTTCTTACAGGGCGGTAACCGTGTGCGACGACCGTGGCGCTGAGACGCTTCGCAATCAGGCTGCACTCGCTCTGGCCCGCGCCGACAGCCTGTATTCCATAAAAGACACCGTCTCGGCGCTCAAGGCGCTGGATATCGCGGTATCGCTATGCGAAAAGGCGTCTTTACGGTGCGTAAAAAAGAAATGACGAAAAATCTTGTTGCCGCCGCTTCTTCAGTATTGGCTGTCTTTTTATTCATGGCTGATTCTTTTGCGGATCCCGCTTCCGATTCGTGTCTGTATCTTGATATAAGGAATCGGGTCGTCGGTATCGATCCTTCGAATCAGGCGCTCTCAAGCGCCGATGCTCTTTTCGAGGCGGGGCTTTTTACCGAAGCCGTAGAGCTTCTTCGGGAATACGCCCCGATCACAGGCGAACCGGCAAAAAAGCCGGAGCCGGAACAGCCTCCGGAATATCCTTCCATCCAATGGCGTCTCTCTTCAGGAACAGACTATTACCATCTTGAAGATTTCGACGATACCGTCACAATGACCCCTGAAGAACTGCGCGATTATAAACGTCTTACCGAGACTCCGCTCTCCGTATGGATGAGGGCAAAGGCTTCGGTCGTGTTACGGCAAAACGGTTTCCCGGAAAATATCGGCCCGGAAATATACCTTTCCGAACGTAAAGGTCGGATGGAAACGACGGCCCGTTTTTCTTCTCCGTCGAATTTATTACTCGTCGAGCCGTCGGTAAAATTCGAAAAATGGTTCCGTGCCGACGCGTCGGGGGAATCGGTTTTTGCCCCGTCCGAACGTCAACCCTCCGATATGGCCGGCGCGGATATCCGTTTGACATTAGATAATGCCCAGGGCAAAGAATCCTTTTTCCGTCTGAATATGCCTTTTTCGGTCGGCTGGGAACACCGCCGCAGCGACCGTCCCGGCTACGAGTCGTTCGTCGAATACCGAGCTTTTCCGTCTTTCGAAATATCGCGGGGGAAGCTTCCGTTGAATCTCCGTCTTTCGGGCCAGGCGGAATTCGAAGATTATTACAAAAAAGAATCCGACTCTCTGGACGTGATAAGGTTGTCGGGCCGGTTAGAAGGGAACCTTCGGGAAGACAAAATGATCGGAAGCATATACATTGCCTGGTTGACTGACCGCTACCCCGACAATTTCAATCCTGAGGCAATTTACAGAATAGAAGGCGCCTTAAGGGGAGAAGCCTTTCCGTCAGGGCCTGTTTGCGGCCGGCTAAGGATTCGTGGAATTCATGAAACAGAAAACTTCCGCGAAGGCGACGGAAATATTTATAATTCGTCGGGGTCGGAACTTACCGCCTCTGCAGGGGTAGAGGCCGCATTTTTCGGCGGAAAGCTGCATTCCGGTCCTGAACTGTCGTTTGAACGCCGGTGGGGAGGAGAAAGCGTAATCGGTTCAGTATGGTACGGACGAACCGCTTTCGAACCAGGCCTCCGAATCCAATGGAACCACAGTATGATCGACGCGGCACTCAGGGCGGCTTACCGTTCCGAACGTTTCGACGAAAGATTCAAAATACTCCCAACCGCCTGCGATAACCGATCGTTGCGCTTAGGCGCCGAAACCTCAGCATCGTTTTTTTCTTTTCTTTCATTCGATCTTTTCGCCGATTACCAGTACCGTCTCTACGCTCCTTACAACAGAAACAGCCGCATAGCGGAAAACATTACGATTTCCGCAAACATTACGACGCGGCTATAAGATTTCCTTCTTTCCATTGGAAAAGGTCGGAAGATTCCCGACCTCTTTCTCCTGCGCTTATTTTTCACACAGAAAGAATGGAAAATGTGACTTCTTATTTACTTCCTACCTCTCACTTTGACCGTGCTCAGTACGGCGCCTTTCGGCTGCCAGCCGAAAAGACCTCTCCCACAGGGAGACGTATTCATGCTCATTCCATGACCAGGAGGTGAGAAAAAATGCCCTGTTTACAAGGCATATATGCCTCTCTCTTCGGGAGAGGCCGCCGTGACCGAATGGGAAACGGGGTGAGGTCGGAGGGAAGATAAAAAACCGATAATTTTTTATTCTTAAATAATATATATTGTTTTCTTTAATGTAAATATCACCTGGTGTTCACAACCACGATTTTCGACGAAAACGATTGTCGCTCATATAGCAATTTGAAGAAATAGATTCCTGGATGAATAGAATGAAGGTCGAAAGTTACGGGCGGCAATGACATCTCCGCTGCGCCTTCGTAAAGAACCGCGACCGGCTTCCCGAGAGCGTCGAACAGAAGCGCTTTTACACGGCCTCGAGCGGTTTGAGGGAAATAACATCGCAGCAGTGAACCTTTTACGTCAACCTTAATAATTCCCTGATTGTCGTTTCTTTCTTCAACCGTCGGCCGTACGGCCGATCTGTTCTGCCGGTAAAGCAGCATGGAAAGCTTTGCTATCGAGGTGTTGGTTGTTTTTCGATCCGCAGATACCACTGCATACCATCGGCCGTCACCTGCCGGAATTGTAACAAAACTATCGGCTGCGGCAGTATAAGCTTTTAAAACAACAGCTTTGAATCCGGCTCCTGATGTACAGGCTGAAAAGTTTTCCCTGTTGCATATATAGAAATCGACAGAACCGCCGGAACGTTCGTCGGAAAATGTACAGGGGAAAGAGTATCCGTAAAGGGAGTATTCGTGCCTGCCGTATACTATTTCACGCCCGGCGTCTAAAGAGAATTCGATACGGTACGCCGCGTCTTTTTCCGGCTCAACCGGCAAATCGACCTGATATGCATTTACTTTAGGAAGCGTACCCGCGACCCTCACCGGCCAATCGTATCTTTTACCCGCAACCGAGTTAGTTATAACTGTTACTGCGGCTATGTCGCCTGCAGCGCTTTTTACCGACGCCGTAAAATACGGGACTCCGTCGCCGAGCAAAAAGCCGCATTTCCCGTCGCTTCCGGTCCATCCTGCCATCAGGAAATTACCCGGTACCCCTTCGGCGTCTACCGTAATACGTGCCCCGTCCACCGGAAAGCCGGCGGCGTCGGCAACCGATACCGAGAGAGTGCATACTTTGGAATAATGTTCCGTTGTTCCCCAGATAAAGCCGTCCCCACGCCAGTTGAAGCATCCGTTGAGAGGCGGTTTTGCGGGGTCGGCCCAGTAGTCGTCGGCATGTGAGGGCTCGTCGACGCGCGCAATCCAGCCGTTTATCGGTTCCCAGTCGATCCACCGGCCTCCGCAGTAGAACTCATTCCATTTATGGTCGAATCTCGGCGCTTTAGTCAAGGTTACCGGTATCAGAGCCGACCTGGCTGCCGCGTTCGCAAACCAGCCGTGTTCGGAACACGTTCCTTTGTGTTGATTGTAAATGTAAACCGGCTGGGGCCAGCGGTACTGCGGCGTGCCGCCTCCCCACGGAAGCACGCTGTTGCACCATTGGGAAAGCCGTCCAAGCGCCCCGTTTTCGGCGATACTGTTTACCTTATTCGCCCATAAAAACGAAACCCCTTTCAGGCTGTCGAGAATCGATCCCGTATTACCTGAACGGTTTGTGAGAAAATAGGTGCGCCAGAATTTACCTTGCGGCGGGGCGGCAGGGTTAGGATCATCGGGCATCACATAGGTAGGCAGCTCCCCCTGAAGCTTGGGGTGGACTACAAACCAGTAATAGAAATCCCTCGGCAGCGTATAGTCTTCGGTGACGCCGGTCTTCTTTACACGATATCTGGTTGTGGAAAAGTAATCGCCGCCGCTTGCCGCACTGCCGCTGTCTATTATCTCGACATATTCCAAAGCGGAATCCGCGCGGTAGACGCCAAGGGCGTTTTCCGTTATTACTTCCGGATAGAAACCTTTACTATTGATAACCTCGACGGGCAGATGCGCAACAGTAAATGCCACCTCGTCTACTACCGGATCGCGTGCGTTAAGGATGACATCGGCATAGGAATCCTGCCGGGACGCGTTCAATGACGCAAATTTATCCTCAAGGGCAATTGTTAGCCATGAAGGAGAAAAAGCTATCGCCTGACGTGCTTTGGCGGTAAGTTTTCCGGTAGTCTGCGCCGGGATTATGGAGAGCTTTCCTGAATCTGTATCGATTTCAATACACACTCTACTCTTTGCCGGAACACGGCAACTTACAGAAACGGAGTCGGACAATTCCCACGACGCATGGAGCGAAGCCGTAATTAATACCATAAAAACGTTATTATTCATTTTTATATACCATCAGCGCTTTTATTTTTTATATATTTCCGAACAATACTCAGGTCAAAGATTACATCTCCGTCACGCATAATTGCATATTTACTCTACAGATGGCCTTCAATTTCGCATTTTTCGTATCCTTTTATATACCGGATATAATAAACCCATTTCATCGGGCTTTTGCCGCGGAAAAGAAACCTGTTATAGATTTCTCCATACCGGAACTCAAAGATATCTTTTTTCTGGATTACGCAGTCTTCTATTTCTTCAACAGGCCATTCTGATTTTACGTCTGATCCTTTGAATATAATAGAGGAATTGCCCAGTATGAGTTCTCCTCTGTCTACATCAACAAAACGTCTGCGGTCGTTCTCACGCTGAAGGGTGACGTCTAGGTTTTTCGTCAGTACACGGGCGTTACTTCTGATTTTCTCCTTTACCCTGCTCTTATGGAATTCAGCCCAGTCTTTGAGGTCGCGGCAGGATAAAGGTAATCCTTCATCGGAATTCAGACGGCAGTGCGCATCCATTTCTATTGTAAATCCGCACTCATTGCAGGAGACGTTATTTCCATGAGTCAATAGCGAGTCTTCGGCGCCGCATTTCAGGCATATCCATACAAAACGTTCGAGCCCTTCGGCAAGGCGGTCACCCGAAAAGGGAAAGACCAGGTTTTCGGGATCCTTGACGTCATTCTGATATATGGACTGTTTTATTAGGCCGAAAAGTTTCTCATCCGGCAATTGTCTTATTTTTTCGACGGAGTGAACCGCGGCGGTTACTAGAATTCGGCCCTTACGAACGCTTCTCGCCCACCATGGTTTCATAAGGAAATTGCCCTGAAGCCGAACGGTTACAAGGGGGCAGAGCGCCCGTCTGACCAGCTTTTCTATACCGAGATAAAGCAACTGGGTTTCGCCGTCCCAGGTTGTCTGGCCTTCAGGGAAGATGCAGACGGATTTTCCGTTTTTCAGCATGTCGAGCGCGGTTTTTATTGCCCTAAAATCGGACGCTCCTTTCTTTTTCGGAAAAGCGCCTATACTGCGCAGATACCATCTTGTAATCATTCCCTCCCTGAATCCGTCGTCGTTTGTCATGAACCCTATAGGCGCAATGCTGTAACTTCCTATTATCCACGGATCGAAAAAAGTGCCGTGATTTGCAAGTACTATAAACGGTGGTTTAGGAAATGGTTGTGAACGGGGTGTTGAAAAAAAAGGGAATTTCCTCCGGAGATACGATTCAACAAAGAAAGGCCGTGTAACCAGATTCCAGAGTATCCATTGGTAAATACCGAAAAGTTTCCTATATTTGATATTTTCCTCCCCGATGATTTTAAGGCGTGGCTCTGAAAAAAAGTATGTCGCCGTCGTGCACAGGCGCATCCCGTCCTTCGAATCTTATTTTACCTGCGGCCCGCAGAGCTGCTTCCGAACCGTACTTTTCGAGATCGTCGACAGTATAAGCTTCGGCCCTTACGAAACCACGGGCGAAATCGGAGTGCACCTCTGCTGCCGCTTCCACAACCGTTCCTCCCGCCGCTATGGTCCATGCATGGAGTTCCTTTTCGTTTACAGTAAAGAATGTGCAAAGATTCAACAGCCCGTATAGTTTTCGGGCAAGAACGTTAAGAGCGCTTTCTGAGATTCCCATAGATGCATAATACTCCGGGCGCTCTTCAGGCGGAAGCTGCATGATTTCCGCTTCGATTCTTCCGCTGATCATAACCATTGCGTCTCCGTTGCGTTTTGCATGTTCGGCTACGGCTTCAACCTGTTTCTTTTCGGATTCGGAACCTCCCCACTCCCCCGTATTTGCAACATAAAGCACCGGTTTTGCCGTAAGAAGATGCAGATCCGCGGAAAGCATACGTTCGCTATTATCTTTAACCAATTGACGCGCGCAGATTCCCTTTTGCAGTCCGTCAAGAATTTTTTCGAAAAGAACCGCTTTTCCGGCAAGTTCCTTATTGCCGGTTTGTACGGCTTTTACAGCCCGGCCGAGCGCATGCTCCACAGTTTCCAGGTCCTTAAGAATAAGTTCCGTCTCGATTATCTCTATATCCCGTTTTGCGTCGACCGATCCGTTTACATGGACCACATCGCCCGATTCGAAACAGCGCACAACCGACACGACGGCGTCCACCTCTTTGATGTGTCCGAGAAACTGATTTCCCAGCCCCTCGCCTCTGGAAGCGCCCCTTACAAGGCCGGCTATGTCCACAACCTCTATAAAAGCGGGAACTATACGGCCTGTGGCAATATGGCGTGCAATACGTTCGAGCCTGCAGTCCGGCACCACCGCAATACCATGATTGGGCTCGATGGTGCAGAAAGGATAGTTCTCCACCGCCGCATTACCGCACGTAAGCGCATTGAATAGGGTAGACTTACCCACATTCGGCAATCCGATTATCCCCGCCTTAAGACCCATGTTCGGCCCCGATCAAACCGGTATTTTTCGGCTGTTTCCCCCGCTCCAAAGCATATAAGCCAGGAATTATTTCAGTAACATCAGAACACCAACCGGATATGCCTCGAATATATGTCCCTTCTCCTCTCTATCATATTCAAAAAGAAGAAATATTTCTATTTTTCTTTTAAATCGATTAGTTCTTTATTCTGATTAAAAGATAATAAATCGCTCCGATTTCCATAAGGAATGAATCTAATGTGTGTTTACCTAGCTGGAAGGAAATTACTATTCTGTGATAGTCGATTTCAAACGACTTTCCCTATTTACGGCGATTGCGGAAGGGCGGAGATGACGCCAATAACCCTGACTTCAGTGCTTTTAACAGCTAACACGACTCCGCGTCTTCAGCGGCTGATATCCTTTTGTAAATATATATTTATTTTTCTATACAACGATCTTGCTGTTAGAAAACAAGCCGCTACTTTAAGCAACCCCCACCAATGAATGGCTGAAAAATATAAAAATTATTTTATTTAGAAAATCTAACCTTTTGTAAAGAGGGGTGCGAATGGTCAGGATTAAAATATTCAACAAAAAAAGAAGAAAACCCGCAATCACCGCAGCGAATAAAAAGCAACAAAAAAGGCGTCTTTTTTCAGCCGCCTTTCTCTGATTTCTAATTAAAATAAATTAAATTAGAAATTGGGCAGATATTTGGCTGCAAAACCTCCTAAAGCAT
>FWPV01003932.1_pt1 | contig 32631 bp, 31 predicted proteins | sample 2228371 | NCBI WGS metagenome assembly FWPV01 (sample SAMEA103939776, study PRJEB20133) | metagenome
GCTTCTCCTTTTTATCTCGCCTTCTTTCCTCATCTTCACCATCCCTATGTCAGTTCTTCTCAGCACGTTGATTTCCTTCGGAAGATTGTCCGGAGATAGCGAAATCACCGCCTTCAAGGCCTCGGGACTGAGTTTGTACCAGCTCTTCTTGCCTGTCTCCATCTTTTCGCTCGTCGCCTATCTTCTCACCACCTTCTGCGTCTTCTATGGCCTTCCATGGGGAAACCGAGGATTCAGGGAGACGCTTTACAAGATCGCACAAACGAAGGCAGATCTTGAAATCAAGGAACGGGTCTTTAACGATCTGTTCGAGGGCCTCGTCCTTTATGTGGAGAGAGTTTCTATCGAAGGCAAAAAAATGGAAGGCATCCTCATCTACGACGAAAGGGAGCAGGGCAGGACCCATACGATCTTCGCCAAGGAAGGTTTTCTTTCGCCCAATCCGAAGTCTCAGGAAGTGATCCTGAGGCTCTTCGACGGAGACATTCACCGCTTGGATTCACGGACCGATGTCTATCAAAAAATAAGATTTGATGCTTACGATCTGAAACTTGAGCTCGCAAGAGCGTTCACCGCGTTGGACCGGAAACTCCGTGACAGAGAGATGTCGATTGAAGATATCAAAGAAAAGGCCGAAGCCGTCAAACAGAAGGGCCAGGATCCCACCTCTCTCTACGTAGAACTGCACAAGCGCTATGCCATTCCCTTTGCCTGTATTGTTTTTGGATTGATCGGCGTACCTCTGGGCATTCAACCCCGCCGCTCAGGCAGATCCTACGGCTTTGTTTTCAGCATCCTTCTCCTCTTGGCCTACTACATCTCCCTCATGGGCGCCGAGATCCTGGCTCTCAGACGCACCCTCCCCCCTTACCTGGCGGGCTGGGGCCCCAATATCCTCTTCGGAGGACTTGGAATCTACCTCTTGGTGAAAACGGCCAAGGAGTCCCCTTTTAAACCCGTGGTTTGGCTAACCGAGGCCGTCGATTGGATCCAGCGGAGATGGAAGGGGCTTTAGAAATGTCTGGCAACTCCAGAACCCTTCAGAAGTATGTTGCTCGGGAATATTTGAAGATCTTCGGCCTCACGCTGAGCAGCCTCGTCCTTATCTATGTCATCGTCCTCTTCTTTCAAAAGATGGATGTCTTCATTAAGAACCGAGCACCCCTCTACCTCATCTTGGAATACCTGCTCTACAAGGTTCCGGAGGCGGCCTTTCAGTGGACTCTCCCCTATGCCGTGCTACTGGCGACGCTCCTGACCCTTGGCATGCTCTCCCGACACAGCGAGATTACGGCGATGAAGGCAGGTGGCGTCAGCCTCTATCGAATTACGACCCCCTTGCTCCTCATCGCCTTACTCCTCAGCTTCATTTCGTTCTTGGGGAATGAACATCTCGTCCCATTGACGAATCAGAAGGTCCGGTACCTCCTCAATGTGAGGGTCCGCGGGGAGACCCCGTCGGGTTTCTTCAAGAACTACAAGATCTGGTATCATAGCGATCATCGTATCATCAATATTCAGTTACTCGACCCAGAGAATAGGGTCCTGAAGGGGTTCACCCTCTATCAGTTTGATCATCGATTCCGCTGCATCCAAAGGATCGATGCCCGCGAGGCGAAATGGTCGGACGGGAGATGGTGGCTTTCTGAAGGGACGGTGAGGGATTTCGATGAGAGCGGTTCGATTCGGACGACCCGGTTCCTGGAAATGGAATATCCACTTCAGGAGGATTGGGAGTCCCTTCGGGCGATCGAGAGGCACCCTAAAGAGATGAGTTATTCCCACCTGCGCCAGTATATCGAAAAGATCCGGGCCTCGGGTTATGATGCAACGCGTTACCTCGTGGACCTTTACTCCAAGTATTCCTATCCCCTCCTTAACTTCATCATGGTTCTCATCGGTATCCCCTTCGCTTTGAAAACCGGAAGGTCAGGAGGAATTGCGTTGAGCGTTGGGCTGAGTGTGGTGATCGGCTTTGCCTATGGGGTGACATTCTATATCTTCGTCTCTTTCGGGAAATCGGGGGTCCTCCCTCCCCTTCTCTCGGCATGGACCCCAACGGTGCTCTTCGGCCTTGCGGGGCTCTTCACCCTGATGAGCATTCGACAATAGCGCAGAGGACTAAGATCTATTCCGAGCTCTTTGCTCCGAGTCCTATGCTCGCTGTCAGATTAGGTTACGGGTTGGCCATTGCATTGAGGTACTGATTGATCCATTGGAAGGTATCGGTCAGCATGAGGATCCCAATGGCGATAAGGAAGAGACCACTGACCACCGTGACGACCCTCATGTACCGCTTGATCTTCTCGAAAGCCGAGAGGAAAGAGTTAAAGGCGAGAGATGCCAGAAAGAAGGGGAGTCCTAATACCAAGGAGTAGATTGAGAGAAGTAAGATCCCTATGTAGAAGTTCTTTGATGTGCTCGCATAGATGAGAATGGTAGAGAGAATCGGTCCGATGCAGGGGGTCCAGCCGGCAGCGAAGGCAATTCCCACAAAGAAAGAACCGAGATAACCAAGCGGTTTCTTCCTCAATTCGAACCGTTTCTCCATCTGAAGAAAGGGGAGGGTGATCCATCCGGTGAAATGGATTCCCAAAAGGATGATCAGGATTCCTCCCGCCTTCATGATCCACTCCTGGTACTGCGCCAGTAACTGGCCGATGTAAGAGGCGGAAGCGCCCATGAGGACGAAGATGGTTGAAAATCCAGCGATAAACAGAGAGGAATGGGAAACGGTGAGCCATCTGATTCCTGACTTGCTCCCAGCCCCTGTGAGCTCGCGAAAAGAAACCCCTGTGATGTAAGTCAGATAGGAGGGGACAAGGGGCAGAACACAAGGTGAGATAAACGAGAGAAAGCCTGCCGAGAATGCAATAAGGAAGGAGACCTCTTGAGGCTGATTCATGGTCTTTCGCTATTTATACAATAGCTTTTCAGAAAATGGAAGACCTTTGATGGAATACCCCATCCGTTATGGATCAACAGCCCCGGCCTGAAAAAGATGCCTGCAGAAATCTTGGAATGGATCCCCGGCAACGCTCAATGCATGAGGACGTTGACAAGTTGGAGATTGAAGTATGTTAAAACTTATCCACCGAGAATCAGGGAGGTCCTTATGGCGATTCTGGAGATCAGCGTGGTTCCGATCGGAACCATGGGAACGAGCTTAAGTCACTACGTGGCAGACTGCCTCAAGGTATTGAGAAAGGAGAGAAAAGTCAAGTACGAGCTCACCTCGATGGGAACAAACATAGAGGGAGATCTCAAGGATCTTATGAAGATTGCTTTGAAGATGCACGAAGTTCCCTTCAAGAAAGGCGCTTCCAGAGTTCTCACGAACCTCAAGATCGATGACCGAAGGGACAAGAAAGGAACTTTGGAGGGAAAGAAGAAAGCCGTCGAGGTGAAATTGAGGAAAAGGTAGGGTTTGTCGTTCATCGTGCATCGTTCAGAGTGGATCGTTTCTTTAAAGGAGGCCGTCATGAAGATCAAATGGTACGGACACGCAGCTTTTCTCATCACCTCGGACCAGGGAGTGAAAATCATCACCGATCCCTATGAATCCGGGGCCTACGGGGGACAGCTCGCTTACGGAAAAATCGGAGATCAAGCCGACATCGTCCTAACCAGCCATGACCATGCAGATCACAACGACACCAAGAGCCTCCCCGGTTCCCCCCAAGTCGTGAAGGGAAGCGGAACGATGTCCGTGAAAGGAGTTTCTTTCAAAGGAATCGCTACTTACCACGACCCATCCAAGGGAAGGGAACGAGGAACAAATACCGTCTTCACCTTCACCGTGGATGGGATCAAAGTCTGTCACTTGGGCGACCTTGGACATGTGTTGAGTGAAAAAGAGGTTGCAGAGATCGGCCCGGTCGATATTCTTCTCATCCCTGTGGGCGGGTATTTCACCATCGATCCAAAGGAAGCCACCCGTGTGGCGGAACAGATCAAACCGAAGGTCCTCATCCCCATGCACTTTAAAACGGAGAAATGCGGGTTTCCGATTGCCCCCGTCGAGGATTTTCTAAAAGGGAAAGGGAATGTCAAGCGGCCGAAAAGCAGCGAGGCCACCTTCGATCGTACTTCCCTTCCCCAAACGATGGAGATCGTGGTCTTGGAACACGCCCTGTGAGCTCTATGGAGGAGTATCACCTTAGCCCTCTGCTCTCTCGCGAACAGATCGACTCCACCGTCAAGGACCTGGCGGAGAGGATTTCGCGCGATTACCGAGGGAAGGAGCTGATTCTGGTTTGCATCCTGAAAGGCGCCTTCATCTTCCTCTCTGACCTGGTTCGTCAGCTCAAGATTCCTGTCAAGATTGACTTCGTGCGGTTGGCCAGTTATGGCTCGGGGATGGAAAGCTCCGGCAGAATCGAGATCACGAAGGATGTGGAGCTTCCTTTGGAGGGAAGGGATGTGCTCATCATCGAGGACATCGTCGATACTGGCCGAACCCTTCTCTTCCTGAGAGACCGCCTCGTTCTTGCCAATCCCCGCTCCGTTAAGATCTGCGCGCTTTTGGACAAAAAGGCAAGAAGGGAAGTTGAGATTGAGGTGGACTATTTGGGAAGGGAGGTAGAGGACGTCTTTGTGGTGGGCTATGGGATCGATTTCAACGAGAATTACCGTTCTCTTCCTGAAATCTACTATGTTACCCCTGTCCATCCCAAGGATTGAGCTCCCACCCCGCCACGGCACGGGCAGCCGCATTCCTCACCCCGTCAGTGGGCCGGCGAGATTCGAGATAGTCCCATTCCTCCTCTTGATCCTTCTCTCGCTCCTTTCGCCTCATTCCGTTCTTGCCCGAGTCCAACCTCAATCGGAAGACACCCTCCTTTTTAGGGAAGGCGAGCTTCTCTTTTCAAAGGGGGAGCTCGAAAAAGCGCTCTGGCGATTCAAGAGAATTGTTCTGGAGCACCCTCAAAGTTCCCTCCTCAATGAGGCGAAACTGAGGATGGGTGTCTGCTATACGCAGCTCAAAAGGCCCCAGGAGGCGATTCGTGTCCTCCAGGAGGTCCTGTCCTCTTTTCTTCCACCACCGAAGATGGTCTATGTCTTCTCTCTGTTAGGAGAGAACTCGTTGGAATTAAAGGATCGATTTTCCGCTGTTCACTGGTACGGAAAAGCGCTCCTCGTCCCAGGTCAACCTCAGAGGGAGCTGAAAAAGAAGATACGCACAATCATCGACACCTTTGAAAAGGAGGAGGATCTCAAACGAATCGAATCTCTTTATCGAGGAGCCTATGGAGGAGGCTATGCCAAATGGAGATGGGCCCAGCTGGCGAGGCTCCGAGGGAAGGATCTTCTTGCGAGACAACTCCTCGAGGAATGGGAGAAGGAATATGACAAAGCAGATTACCTCTCCGAGACCGGTGATACGGAGCCTGTCCAGCGGGCCGGTAGGTCAAGGTTCACCATCGGGATCCTTCTTCCTCTGAGCGGTCCCCATCAACCCTACGGGGAGAGTGTGCTTCAAGGAATCCAACTCGCTTTCAAAGATTTGAGCCCATCGGCGAAAGATCCCGCGATCTCGCTCACTGTCCGGGATACCAAAGGAGATCCCGCAGAGGCGGAGCGAATCGTCCAAGATCTTGTCAATAAGGAAAATCCCATGGCTCTCTTAGGTCCCCTTCTGAGCATCGAGGTGGAGAGGGCAAGCAGAAGGGCCAGGCAGTTAAGGATTCCGATGATCACCTTTTCGCAGAAGGAATTTCAACCCAGCAGGAACGGGTTCGTTTTCTATAATTGCCTTCTCCCTTCGGATCAGATCGAAGCCCTGGTCGCCTTCGCGATCAAAAACCGGGGTTTGAAGAGCTTCGGCATCTTCTATCCAAACTCTCCCTACGGCCTCCATCTGAAAAATCTTTTCGCTCAAGAAGTCGTTCATCGAGGCGGGAAAATTTTCGGCGCGATGCCCTACCGAGAGGGAGAGACAGATTTCAGCCAAGAGATCAAAGGATTTTTCAAGATCGAGCCTGTTCAGGAGCAAGATTCTCCCAAGAAGAGATGGGGGGAGGCTTTTCGCTCGACTGTGACGGTCGACGGCCTCTTCATTCCCGATGCCCACGATCGTATCGGTCTGATTCTGGCCCAAATGGCCTATTACGATGTCGAGGGAGTCACCTTTCTTGGAACGAACGTGTGGAATGGCCCAGACCTCGTTCCCGTTGCCGGAAAAGCAGCGGAGGGGGCAATCTTTACCGATGCCTTTTTCAAGAAGAGTGGCGCTCCTCTTTGCGCACGCTTCGTCGAAGCATTTCAGTCGACATATCGACGGGACCCCGAAACCCTTGACGCCCTCGGTTACGATGCAGCGAAACTGCTCATTGAAATCCTTCGCTCCCGATCCGTCTCGTCTCCTCTCCAACTGAACGATGAACTATTGAAGATCCAGAATTTCCAGGGTGTGTCGGGGTTGAAGGGGTTCCGCGAGGGTGGCAGACCTGTGCGCACTTTTTTGATCCTCCAGATCAATAAGGGACAGGTGGAGCTCGTGACGCCACAGTAAATGCCTGGCTCCTTGGTGTGAAAAGATGGAACTCCTCCATTCCTGGAACGTCCGTGTCGAGGAAGCCGTTCGGATTCAGGAGAGGCTGAGGGAACAAGTCATTCTTGACAAAGCCCTTCCGAAGCTGAAAACCATTGGGGGGGCGGATGTTGCCTACTCAAAGGATGGAACCCTGGTCCATGGAGGGATTGCCGTTCTTTCCTTTCCGGAATTGGAATGGGTCGAAGCCGTAACCTTGACGGGTCAGGTCACCTTTCCTTATCGCCCTGGACTATTAAGCTTCCGTGAGGGTCCGATCCTGATCCGTGCTTTTCAGAAATTAAAGAGAAAACCTGATCTCATGATCTTTGACGGTCAAGGAATCGCCCATCCGAGAGGATTCGGCTTGGCCTGCCATTTAGGTCTGTGGTTGGACATCCCGTCCATTGGTTGTGCCAAGACCCCTCTGCTCAGGGGATTCGATCTCCCAGGATCTTCCAAGGGAAGCTATGGATGGATTCTAAAAGATGGTAAAAAGGTGGGGGCTGTCGTCAGAACTCGAGAAGGAGTGAAACCCGTTTTTGTCTCGCCTGGCCATCGGATCGATCTCCCATCGAGTATCCACCTCGTTCTTCAGTCCTGTCGAGGCTTTCGCCTCCCCGAGCCCTTGCGAAGAGCCCATCGGCTCTCCCGCCTCTTCTTGCAAGAGGCATAGGGCAAGGAGCGCAGGGCCTCGGACAGATGAGGATTTACCTGTATTGCCTAAGGTATCGCTCGAGCCTGTCCATTCCCTCTCTGAGGTTCTCCATCGAATTGGCATAACAAAATCGAAGGTAGCCCTCCGCATTGCTACCAAAGTCAATCCCAGGAGCGACGCCGACCTTCGCTTTGACGAGGATATCGAAAGCGAGACTGTAAGAGTCATGTGAGAACCTCTTGGCATTCGCCAGCACATAGAAGGCACCCGTTGGTTCCACCGTGATGCCAAACCCCAAACCCTTGAGCCTCGGAATCAGGAACCGCCGGCGTTGGTCGTAGGTTTGCCTCATCCGCTCCACATCGCGCCTGGCGTTCTTGAGGCCTGCCAGCGCGGCCCATTGCGAAAAGGAACTGGCTGAGATGAAAAGATTCTGCTGGATCTTTTGCATCGGCCGGATGAACTCTCGGGGTGCGATGAGGTACCCGAGCCTCCATCCCGTCATGGCGTAGAGTTTCGAAAAACCATTGATCACGAAGGCGCGATCCGTAAATTCAAGGATCGAGTGGGCCTCTCCCTCATAGACCAGACCGTGATAGATCTCGTCAGAAACGATGAAGGGGGAAAACTGAGCAATCCTCGCCATCCTCTCAGGAGACATCACATTTCCAGTGGGATTGGAGGGGGAGTTGATCAGGATCGCCTTCACTCGCGGAGTCAACCTTTCTTCGATCATCTCGGGGAGGTATTGGAAACCCTCCTCCTCTTTCACATCGACGAAGACGGGAGACCCGCCTGCGAAGCGAATAATGTTCGGGTAACAAGGGTAGTAGGGGTTGGAAAGAATGACTTCATCCCCTTCCTCCAACAGAGCGGAAAAGAGAAGGAGCATGGCAGGAGACGTTCCGGAGGCAACAAGGATCTGCTCTGGAGAGACGGTGACGCGATACTTCTCCCAGTAGTCCTCGGCGATCGCTTCCCTCAACTCGATCAAGCCGAGGCTATGGGTATAGTGTGTCTTTCCCTCGCAGATCGCCCGATAACCCGCCTCGCTGATGCACTCGGGAGTATCGAAGTCCGGTTCCCCCACCTCTAAATGGATGACCCGCTCCCCCATTCTTTCCAGCTCTTGAGCCTTTTCGAGGACCTCCATGACGATGAATGGAGGAATCTCTCGAGCTTTTCTCGAAATCATGGTTCACCCCTTTTTAAACGACGGACAATCGACGGCCTATTCCCTTCTCCTAACAACCACCGAGTCCCCTCGATTCAGCCCCAACGATCTCTGGGCACTGCCCTCGCGAATCGAGATTTCCAAAAATCCAGCGCTTCCAAAGAGGGCGATCGGTTCCCCCTTCCTCCCTTGCCAATATCCTTTCTTTAAGCCCGAAATCCTCGTCCCTCCTGCCTGAACTTCAATCCGATCCCCCTTCGCGAACTTCAAGAGGTTCTGTCGGTCGATGTTGGTGACGAGGTTTCCGAAACCGTCGACATGAAGGATCTCTCCCACGAATCTGTCTCCTCTGACCGTCGGAGATGGAAGACGGATTCTCCGCCACGAGGTAATCAGGGGGCCAAAGGAATCTGGTCGCACGCCCAACGAGAGATGGGCAGCCACTGGCGCAAAGAGATCCCTCCCGTGGAAGGTTCCGCTAATCTCCGGGCGAAAGAACTCCTTGTTCTTCAGAAGAACCACTTGCTTTGGCTTCTCGCTGGCGAGAGCCAGGCTGAAAAGGCCATTGTCCGGACCAACAAAGAAGTAATTCTCTGTCACAAACAGGAGTGGCTTCCTTGGCCCCCCTACCCCCGGATCGACGACGGCAAGATGGATCGTCCCTCTGGGGAAGAAGGAATAGACTTGGGCCAGGATGAGAGCAGCCTCTTCAACATCGTGGGGTCTGACTTGGTGAGAGAGATCGATCAGGAGGCATCGGGGATTGATCGTTAGGATCACCCCTTTCATGGCTGCGACGTAAGGGTCCTTTGAGCCAAAGTCACTGAGAAGGGTGATGATGGGCCATCTTCGTTTTGCCATCTTCTATTTGCGATTCGCGACTTCAACCTGCAGTAATTCTCTGCTTGCTGCTTATCTATTCGTCCCTTTTCATCCTCCTCAGGTCTTTTTCGAAGGGCTTCCTCGCAATCCCCCTTTCTGTGATGATCCCGTCAATGAGCGAGTGAGGAGTGACATCGAAGGCAGGATTGCAGGCTGCGACTCCGTCAGGGGCGACCCTCTTTCCCCTCAGGTGGGTCACCTCTTCGGCCGCCCTCTCTTCAATGGGAATCGCCTCCCCCGAGGCCATCGAAAGATCGACCGTGGACATGGGGGCCGCTACATAGAAAGGGATCCGGTGATAATGAGCGAGAATGGCGAGACTGTAGGTTCCGATCTTATTCGCCGTATCCCCGTTCCGTGCAATTCGGTCTGCCCCCACGATGACCAAGTGGATCCTTCCCTTCCTCATCAGCCATCCTGCCATATTGTCCGTCAATACCGTTGTGGGAATCTTTTCCTGGACCAATTCCCACGCCGTAAGCCTCGAACCTTGAAGAAGAGGTCGCGTCTCGTCAACAAAAACGTGGAAACGTTTTCCGTCCCTCCAGGCAGCCCGGATCACCCCGAGGGCCGTCCCGAAGCCCGCAGTCGCCAATCCGCCCGCATTACAGTGGGTCAACACCCCATCGCCATCCTTGATGAGATTCTTCCCAGTCGCCCCGATCTTCTGATTGGTCTCCAGATCCTCTCGGTAGATCTCCAGTGCTTCCTTTTCGAGCCTCGCCGCAAGTTCCCCGCTCAACTGCCACCCATTCTTGTCCAGCAATCTCTCCATTCGATCCACTGCCCAGAAAAGATTGACCGCAGTCGGCCGAGTCCGTCTCATCCGTTGACAGACTCGCTTCAAATCCTCGACAAGGAGGGAAGGTTTGACTGCCCTCTGTTTCCGGGCCGCAAGGGCGATTCCCATAGCAGCAGCCACTCCAATCGCAGGAGCCCCCCGGATCGCCATCGTTTCGATGGCTCTTGCCACGGAGGAAGCATCTCTGCATTCAAGATAGCGTACCTTCTCCGGAAGTCCTCTTTGGTCGAGGATCCGAATGTAGTCCCCTTTCCACCGGATCGTCTCGAATCTCATCGCCTTCCCAAACCAAGACCTCATGGCCAGCCCGAAGGGGTTGGCTATCCTCATCCTTTCAGTTTCTCCTTGAGCAACTCGTTGACCAGCTTCGGGTTCGCCTTCCCTCTGGTCTCCTTCATCACCTCTCCCACAAAAAACCCAAAGAGTTTCTCCTTCCCCTTTCGGTAATCCTCCACCAGCTTTGGATTCGACTGCAGCGCCTTTTCGATCGCTCTTTCAATCTCTCCCTTATCCAGAATCTGAATCCACCCCTTGTCGTGGACGATCTTGCTCGGTCTTTCTCCTGTCCGATACATCTCCTCGAACACGTCCTTCGCGATCTTTCCACTGATCGTGCCCTCTCGGATCATCGAGAGCATCTCTGCCAAGTGCGAGGGGGTCACAGGACATTGGTCAACCTCTCTCTCGTCCCGCTTCAGTTCTCGGAGGAGGTCTCCCATCACCCAGTTGCTCACCGTTTTGGGTTCCGGAAAGAGCCGAACAGTCTCTTCGTAGTAGAGGGACAAGGGTTTTGTCGATGTGAGAATCGCTGCATCGTACTCTGGGATGCCGTATTGTTTCACAAAACGCTCCCTCTTCTGAGAGGGGAGCTCGGGAAGGCTCTTTCGAATTTCCTCGATCCAAGCCTCATCGATCCTCAAGGGGACGAGGTCAGGGTCGGGGAAGTAGCGATAATCGTGGGCTTCCTCTTTCCCCCGCATCGATACGGTCATCCCCTGATCAACATCCCATAGCCGGGTCTCTTGAACGACCTCTTCCCCATCTTCCAAAAGGGAGATCTGGCGTTTGATCTCGTATTCGAGAGCCATTTCCACGTGCCGGAAGGAGTTCATATTCTTCAATTCGGTTCTCGTGCCAAACTCCTTTTGCCCCTTCGGGCGAACCGACACGTTTGCGTCGCATCGGAAATTCCCCTTCTCCATATCCCCGGTGGAGATCTCGAGATATTGGAGAATGGCGCGAAGTTCTCTCAGATAGTCCCCTGCCTCTTGGGGAGAGCGAATGTCGGGTCCGCTGACAATCTCCACCAGAGGCACTCCGGTCCTGTTGAAATCGACATAGCTAAACGGAGCCGTCTCCGGAGTCTCGCCATGTTTTAACTTTCCGGCGTCTTCTTCGAGGTGAATTCGGATGATCTTGATCCGCTTCTTCTTTCCGTCGACCGAGATTTCGATAAAGCCGTCTTCTGCCAAAGGGAGCTCATACATCGAAATCTGATACCCTTTGGGAAGGTCGGGATAGAAATAGTTTTTCCTCGCAAACACGCTGTAGGGAGCGATCCGGCAATGGGTAGCGAGACCCAACTTGATGGCAAACTCGACGGCCTTTCGGTTGACCACGGGAAGAGAACCGGGTTGTCCTGTGCAGACCGGACAGGTGAGGGTGTTCGGTTCTTCCCCAAAGGTGGTTGAGCATCCGCAAAAGATCTTGGATTTGGTAAGAAGTTGGGCATGGACCTCAAGACCGATGACCGGTTCGTATTCCACAGCAGCCTCCAATCCCATTCGTTATGTCCTAAAAAATTATAATAAAGCCGCTACCTTGTCAAATAGATGTTTTCGCCAAGAGTAATGCGTCACTGAAGCACGGGGAAGTTCGGGTGATCGGACAGGAATATCTTCGAACATCTTACCAAGCGGACGATCTGAAATGATTATTTGGCAAGGGTCACTTCGCCATGAAAGGAGAGCCCTGTCCGATCCCATTTAGCCTCGGCAAGCCCCTTGACAAGGGTGTCCAAATGGGCGATAAGAAGAGAGTGAGGCTCATGGGATTGGACATTGGTTCACGAACGATCGGCGTGGCTATAAGCGATGAGCTCCGGATCGCGGCCCAAGGTTTGAAAACGATAAAGAGAACCTCTCTTAGGAGCGATTTTGAAGAGATCGGGAGAATCATCCATGAGTTTCAAATTGAAAAGGTCGTTGTGGGCCTTCCGAAGAACATGGACGGCACCTTGGGGAAACAGGCGGAGAGGGTTCTTCAATGGGTGAAGGATTTTGAGAAGCAGTTTCCCCTTTCGGTAGAGATGTGGGATGAGCGGCTTTCGACTGTCGAAGCCTCGAGGGTTCTTCTGGAAGCCAACATCTCGAGAAAAAAGAGGAAGAAAAAAGTCGATCAGCTTGCGGCTGTGATCATTCTCCAAGGGTACCTCGACAGGCAAAAAAATTCCAACCATGGCGCTGCCTATCCGTTCTAAGCCTTTTCTGATCCCCCTGTTCTCGCTCCTCTTCTGTCTTGTTCTCTTTTATTGGTTTCTCCTCAGTCCGCCTTCAGGTCCTCTCTTGACTAAAACGATTCTAATCAAGAAAGGGAGTCCCCTCACAGGGATCTCAAGCAAGCTGAAGGAGGAAGGAATCATCCGGAATGAAGCCGCCTTTGTGGGGATGGCTACCCTGTTAGGAAAAAAGAGAGAGATCAAAGCGGGCGAGTATCAATTCCATACCCGCATGCACCCCTGGGAAGTTTTGAACATCCTCGCCAGCGGTCAAGTCAAACGCCATTTAGTCACCATTGTCGAGGGATCCACCCTCGATCAAATCGCCCAGCTTTTGGAGGACTTGGGATTCTTCGAGAAGGAGCTGTTCCTCGAAAAAGCTTCCTCACCGGCGCTCATCCTCTCCTTGGGCCTTCCTTACTCCGTAAGGCGCAAGCCTCCATCCACCGTCGAAGGGTATCTCTTTCCCGACACCTATCACCTTTTGAGGGAAATGAGTCCAGAGGAAGTGATTCAGATCATGATCCAGCAATTTCACAGGGTCTTCAATAAAGATTTGGTCCGAAGGGCTTCCCAGATTGGTCTGTCTCAACGAGAAGCGGTCATCCTCGCATCGATGATCGAGAAAGAGACCTCTCTGCCAGAAGAGAAACCCCTCATCTCTGCTGTCTTCCATAATCGCTTGAAGAGAAGGATGCCCCTCCAGAGCGATCCGACGGTGATCTACGGGATTAGAAAATTCAACGGGAATCTGACCCGAGCCGATCTCCAGAGGCCCTCTCCCTGGAACACCTATCTCGTTCCCGGACTCCCGCCTGCGCCGATCTGCAATCCAGGCAAAGAGTCGCTTCTCGCTGCCCTGTACCCCGCTCCTGTCCCCTATCTCTATTTCGTTTCCAGGAATGACGGGTCCCACCAGTTCTCTACGACCCTGGAGGAGCATAATCAGGCGGTTTCGAAGTATCAAAGGACCCGAACTCAGAAAGGCCTTTGAACGATTTCGATGCTCGGTGAAAGCGGAAAATAACTTGAAAAAAAATCGAGTCTCCATTATGTTTTGATTCGGTCAAACCGACGAGGTCTACCGAATAAGGAGGGACGGAATGAAAAAAGAGGTTGCGGTCATCGGTGTGGGTCAAAGTCACTTTGTTCGAGGGTACGAGGGATCGATTCGTGAATTGGCCTTCGAGGCCTTCAGGGAGGCCATGCGGGATGCTGGAATAACGCAGAAGGAGGTCGATGCATCGATCTTTTGCTCAGCCCCTGAATACGACAAGCAACGATCGCCCGCGGGTGTCCTGGCCGAATATTTGGGTCTCATCCCTCAGCCAACGCTCTATGTGGAGACGGTCTGTTCTTCCAGTAGCAGCGGGCTGAAAGTGGCGTACAGCATGATTAAGTCCGGGCTCCACGATGTGGTCGTCGTCCTCGGTTTTCAGAAGATGTCCGAAATCACCTCGGCCGAATCCCAGGAGAGGATGGGCCGAGGTGCCGACATCCAATGGGAGGCTCCCTTCGGAACGATGATGCCCGCCTATTATGCTCTCTACGCTCAGGCCTACATGGCGAAGCACGGGGTGACTCACGAGGATCTGATGAATGTGAGGATCAAGGCATCGACCTACGGGGTAATCAATGAAAGGGCGGTCTATCGCAAGCCGGTGAAACCGGAGGATTTCCGCCAAGGGGATCCCGAAGCGAAGATGGCCGCTCCGGTCGCCTGGCCCCTTCGAGTGGGCGATTGTTGTGCCAATGCAGATGGAAGCTCTTGCGTCATCCTTGCCAATGCCGAAAAAGCGAAAGCCTTTTCGAAAAAACCTGTCTGGATCATCGGCATCGGGTCAGCATCCGAGGCGGTCAACATGGCGGCTCGCCCCGATTTCGCAAAAGGGCTCAGTGTTGGCCATGCGGCAGCAGCGCAGGCGTACAAGATGGCTGGCATCACGCCGAAGGATGTCAAGGTGGCGGAGGTTCACGACTGCTTCACCATTGCGGAGATCATGGCCTACGAGGGGCTCGGATTCGCACCCATCGGCGAAGGAAAACAGCTCATTCGAGAAAAGGCCACTTACAAGGAAGGAAGGATCCCTGTCAATGTGGATGGAGGGCTCCTTTCGAAAGGTCATCCCATCGGGGCAACCGGTGGTTCCCAGATTCGCACGATCGTCCTTCAGCTCCGCGGGGAGGCTGGTCCCATGCAGGTAGCAGGAGAACCCGAGATCGGTCTCGTCCACAACATCGGTGGCGTTGGGCTCTACGGGAATGTCACAATTTTTTGCAAAGAATGAGCCGACCTCTGAACCTGTGATCTGATCGTGGATGGGTGGCAGGCGAAATCGTAAATCTGAATATCGTGCGAAGCGCTCGTTTCGAATTTCGGGTTACGTGCTTCGAACTTAACTTTTTGAGGGGGAGAGAACGATGGGATTCGAAAAATTTGGCAGGAGGAGTTTCACCTCGGCAACGAAGACGGCCAAATTTGTTGATTTTCTGGTGGAAGGGAAAATTAAGGGAACCGTCTGCAAGGATTGCGGAACGAGGTTCTTCCCTCCCAGAGCCGACTGCGCAAGGTGTTTTTCCCAGAACATGGATTGGTTCGAGATGCCCAAAAAAGGAAAGCTCGAGACGTTTACAACGGCCTACTATGCGCCGGTCGGCTTCGAGGGAGACCCCCCCTATACCATGGGGGTGGTGGACTTTGGAGATGGGTTGAAGCTTTTCGCTCGACTGGCCAGAGAGGTCAAGCCCGAGGATATTCGGGTGGGAATGGATGTCTCGGTCAGACCCCTCAGGTATGAGGACGGTCAGCTCTCCTTCGAGATCACCAAGGCTTAAAAGGGATCCTCGAAAGCGATCCTCTCCTTTGTCAGGAAGACGCGGGCCTTGGAAATGGAGGGAATGATGGACGGTCCGTTCGGAAGGTTCAGTATCTTCGATGACAAAGGCGAAGTGAAGCGCATCGTCGATTCCTTAATTCAGCAGAACGACCCTGAGGTCGTGATCGAAAGGATGAGAAAGATCGACTTCTCTTACATCTTTATCCTCTCAAAAGGAGATAGAAGCCAAGAGGTCGAACTGACCCGTGAAGAAATCGATGGAAGCTGGGACTGGAGAAATGGGAACATCGACCCCACGTTGTGGAAGAAGATTGAGACGGCGATCTCCGAACTTTGACCTCCGAGCCTTCCTCTTCACGGTTTCGATACCTCGTAGTAGAGAGAATCCCCAAAACGGCGGACTCGAATGCTCCCCTCCCCGAGCATGGGCTCGAGATGGGCTTCCAATTCTTTCTCAGAAATGGCCATCCGCTTGGAAAGATCGACCAAGGAAAGGGGCCTTCGTCGGAGGACCCGGAGGATCTCTTCCTTCACATCGATCTGGCCCTGGGAAAAAGGATGGCGGTCGAACTCGGAGATGATGGATGCCTTCTCCCCGAAAAAGGCGCGAATCCTCTCCAACGCTTCCGCGCTCAAAGGCAAAGCCCAAGGCTCGCTCGGAGGCCGAACGACCGTATTGATGTGAATTCGGTCGGGCCGCACTCGGTCGATCACCGCCTTCATTTCCTGAAGCTCGTCCTCCTGATCGTTCACACCCCGACAGAAGAGAATTTCCAACCAGATCTGCCCACGGTAGAGCTTTCGAAACTCCACCAACCCCTCGATTACCCTTTCGACAGAAATCTCCCTGTGGGGTCGGTTGATTCGTCCAAAGACGTCCTTCGATACGGCATCCAACGAGGGGAGGACGACATCGGCATCGTAAAGGTCCTCCCTCACCTCTTTCAGGTAGAGGAGCGACCCGTTCGTCAAAACTGCGATGGGAATTCGGCTCATTGCCTTGATTCCCTTGATGACCGAGCCAATCCGGGAGTGAAGGGTGGGTTCCCCGGAGCCCGAGAGAGAAAAATGGTCTATCCCGGTCGATCCTCTCAGAAGGAAATCCTTCACCTCTCCCAGGACTTCCTCGGTGGAAACATACTCCTTCCTCTGGATCGTCTTTTCCGTGGTTCGCCCCACTTGGCAATAGATGCAGTCGTAGGTACAGACCTTGTGAGGCACGAGGTCAACCCCGAGCGACCAACCCAATCGCCTCGAGGGAACGGGACCATAGAGATACCGATAAGTTCCCATCTCTCTGCCCTATGCCCTATGCGCTTTGGGAGATCAGGCTCCGAATTTCTTTAATCTCAATCCATTGGCGAGCATCAATGGAAGGATCTCCGTGGCCGGAAACCTCCCCAGCGCTCCTCGCTGGCACTCCCTCTCGGTAAAGCGCCGCACTCCATCGGGTCGGATATATCTGGAATGGAGAAGAATTGGGTTTGGATGCCAACTGTGGGATCTTAGGAGCGCGGGAGTCGAATGGTCCCCTGTGATCACCAAGACATCGGGTTTCAAGCTTAGGATGGAAGGGAGGAGTCGGTCAATCTCTTCGATCGCCTCCACCTTACTCTTAAAATCTCCATCCTCTCCGGCCATATCGGGTTTCTTGAAATGAAGATAAAAGAAGTCGTAGTCCGCGTAGTGTTTCTTCAGAGTCTCCACCTCATCCCGTGGAGATTCCTTTGTCGTCAAAATATCCATCCCCACCAGTCTCGCCAACCCCCGATACATTGGATAGGTGGCAATGGCAGCGGGTCTCAATCTATACCGATCCGACATAGAGGGGATATCGGGAATCTTCGAAAACCCCCTGAGAAGGATCGTATTTGCAGGGTGAAAGGCATGGAGAAGCTCGGTGGCCTTTTTCAGGTAAGCATTGACGACCTCTGCCGTCCTTTCCGCTTCTGGAGTGCGTGCTTCCGTGCCTTTGGCTTTGAGGCCCTCTTTTTGGGGATCGGCATCCGTCAGTTCTTCCCTCAATCCTTCGCCGCGAAAAAGAATGACAAACCGGTGCTCCTTGCCCGGGTATACCGATACTTGCACCCCGTCCACTTCTTTAATCTCATCTTGAAGAACTCGGCAGATCTCCCTGTTCTTTTCGGTTGAGATCCTTCCGGCTCTTCGATCCGTGATGATTCCCCTTTCATCGAGGGTGGCAAAATTCCCCCTGGCGGTCAGATCATCTCGGGTCAGGCTCAACCCGATCCCCAAGGCCTCCATCACTCCTCTTCCAATTTCATGCCGAAAAGGATCGTAGCCGAAAAGAGCCAGGTGGGAAGGACCGCTCCCCGGCGTGATCCCATAGGCAATCGAATCGGTCAATCCACACACCGATCTGGAAACCAAGCGGTTGAGATTCGGAATCCTCGCTACCTCCAATTCGGTCTTCCCCCGAACCGGAAGCCCCCCCAGTCCATCGATGATCACCATCAAGAGCTTCGAATCGGTCTGTGTTACCAAGGAACGAAGGATTTCGTCTGGAATCATTGTCCCCTGTCCCTCTCCATCTTCATAAACTTTTCGCCGCCCGTAAATAGGCATCGGTGAATCCGCATCGAACCCTTTTCAAATTTCAGCCTTTCGAAAAACCTTTGGCATCAATCCTTTACTGGTTAGCTCTGCCGTACTTTTCGTGATAGACGAACTCCGAGATCTCTTTCCGTTTCGGTGCAGATCCCGAGACAGCCGGGTATCCCAGAGGGGTCATGGCAACCACTTCGACATTTTGCGGAACACCCAAAATCTCTTCAGCTTTCTGATGGTCAAAAAGACCGACGATCACCGTTCCCAACCCGAGTGCATGGGCGGCTAGACAGAGGTTTTGCATGGCTATGCCCGTGTCGAACATCAACCAGTCCCCCTTCACGGTCGCTGGCTCCCCTTTCTTAAAGCCTGAGAGACCTTTCTTTCCACAAAGAACGACGACCAGAGGAGCCTCCATCATCGATGAGCGGGCCGGATTGGTGGCCGTCAACGTATCGGCCAACGCGGATTTTACCTTTGGATCCCTTACAAGGATCACCTCCCAGCACTGAGTATTTGCCCAGGATGGAGACCATCTCACCGCTTCGAGTATGACCCGAATTGCTTCCTCCGGAACAGCATCCGGTTTGTATCTTCGAATACTCCGTCTCCCTTTGATCGCTTCCATCAGCTCCATCTTCTTGCTTCTCTCCTCCCTTGAAGAAACTCGTATTATCCTGCGGGTCTGAAAAGTCCTCGTCTCCCCACCCCTGTCATGGTGGGAAGCCTCCGTCGATTCCTTCTAACGTCTTTCCGGGCCTGTGGTCACATTCTCCCTTCGAGGGTCTTTTTGAAGATGAAACCGTATTTGATCGGTGACGCCCAAATGGAATGGGACCTCAGGATCGTTGCATCTTTCCTGCTTCGGATGAGGCCATGGATTACCCCAAGGTCATCCACTTGGTTCACCAGGACCGCCCCTAGGATGACTCCCTTCTCGTCGAGACAGATCTTCCGGTAGATACCCCTCGCCTCTTCCTTTCTGACCCACGTCTCTGCCACCCTCTTCGAACCGATATCCCCGATCGAAGCAATCGGCATGGCAAACACCCGAGTCACATTCATTCTCAAATTTCCTGGGTATCTCTCTTTCAATCCGGCCATGTTCTTCCCCGCGATCTCACCTTGCTCCACCGCAGAGGGCCAGAGCCCATAGTTTACCTTCTCCTCAGAAAAGAAATCGCGTGCCTGGGCGACGTCGCCGGCAGCGTAGATTCCTTCGACGTTCGTCTCCAGATAATCGTTCACCAGAATTCCGTTCTTCTTCTTGATTCCGCTTCCACGAAGGAAATCCGTATTTGGTTTGACCCCTTTCCCCGCAAAGATAAAGTCTGTCTCGATCTCTTCTCCGTTATCGAGAACGGCCACCTTGAGACCTTTCCCTCTTCTTATTCGAACGACCTCTCTCCCCTTAAGAACTCGGACACCCAAGCCTTTTAGGCGATTTTCAACTATCTCCGCCCCTTCTCGATCGATCGTCTGAGAGAAGAGCTGGCCGGATTTGACGACAAGGCTATATTGCCCCCGGCTTGTAAACAGAGCCTGGAGCGTCTGAAGAGAGACCAATCCGCCCCCCAAGAAGATACCCTTCTCAACCTTTGGCTTCATCTCCCTTAAATACCTTGCATCCGAGAGGCTTCTCAGGACCCCTATCTCCTCTGGTTTCAGTCCCCTGATTTTCGGTCGAACGGGAGAGCTTCCCGTTGCTATCAGAAGAAGATCGAAACTTACCTTTCTCCCCCCCTCCAAAAGGACTTCCCTCAGTTTCGTATCGATGCCAAGAACCTCCGTTCCGAAGAGACACTTGACCCCCATGTCGTCGTAGTACTTTTTTGTCCTCAAAAATAGTCCTTCCTCGTCTCTCACCCCGCCCATGATGAAGTAGGGAGTGGTCACCCGGGAGTAAGCCGGCCCGGGCTCTTTATCGATCAGAAACACTTTCGAATCTTGATCTCTTCTTCGAAAGGCTTCGAGAGCCGAAAGGCCGGCAGCACTATTGCCAATGATGACCACTCGCTTTTTGCTTTTCTTTGGCATCATCGTCACCCCATCTCCGCCCTGGTGAAGAGGGACGAGGGGAATGGTCAAAAGAGAGTCTGGAAAATTATCCTATTCCAATCCAAGCTCCTTCAGTTTCGCTTTGGTTGGAACCCCATTCTCGTCCCAACCTCTGAGCTCATAATATTCGGGAAGCATCTTTTCAAGCTTCACCACATGACCTTTCGCCGGGCCCACAGGCATGGGCTCTTTCAGAAGGCGCTCCGGCAACGTATCATCTTTACTGGTGAAGCCCGCCCTCAGGTTGAACAGTCTTTCCAGGTTCCATATCCTCTCCCCCGCCCTCATCAACTCTTCCAAGGTCATGGGGACTCCCGTTGCTGCCTTGAGGTATTCCAAGATTTCCGGCCCCCCGAAGGCAAAGGTGTTGAACAGGCAAATTCCTGAGGAGTCGACAACGGCGGTCAGGTCTTGGAAGGTCTTGTCCCACCCTGCCTTCTCTTCCGTCTCAAAAGGATCCAGCTTCTGGGGGGAACCCAAAATCTCAACCGCGATCATGTAACCTCTCACATGGCAGGCGCCTCGATTGGAGGTCGCATACTGGAGACCCATACCCTGGGCTCCCCTTCCGTCGTAGGCGGGAAATTCCTGTTTTTTGACGGTCATCGAGTATTCGGGGTGGCCAAATTTTTCGGCAAGACGATAAGACCCCTCGGCCAAGGAATTGCCAAATCCCTCTCGATAGCCCGTGGCCCTCACCATCTCCACCATGGCATCTGGATCTCCAAAGTTTAGGGATCGCCCGACCTCCTTCGTGGAAATGATCCCTCGCTCAAAGAGCTCCATTGCACAGGCAATCGTCACTCCAGTGGAAATGGGATCCATGCCGAGGATGTCGCAGAGGTAATTCGCTTTGGCGATGGCATTCACATTATCCACGCCGCAACAGGCCCCCAAGGACCAGTCACTCTCGTACTCGGGTCCTTCGCTAAAGCATTCATACTTTGGATCTTTCACCTTCACGACCCTTCCGCAGGCAATTGGACAACCAAAACAAGCTCGATTCCGCACCAGAATCTGTTCCGCAATGCTCTCCCCGCTAATTTTCTCGGCTCCCTCAAAGACTCCCTGTTGGAAGTTCCGGGTCGGAAAGATCCCGCTCGAATTGATGACATTGACGAGCACTGCCGTCCCATAAGCAGGCAAGCCCGATGCCGTCACAGGGGATGCTTTCACCTTCTTAAAACCCTCGAGGGTAGCTTTCCGAAAGGCTTCCTTATCGGCTACCGCAACGCTCCCCGATCCTTTGACCGCCACGGCTTTCACGGCGCCGACCCCAGATCGACCCGCGGCTCTGTGTTTGTCGTTAACCACGCAGGCAAAGCGAACCAGATTCTCCCCCGCAGGGCCAATACAAGCCACCTTAGCATCCATGTCGGTTTCGGAGAGGATTTGATCCGTCGCTTCGTGGGTTGTCTTTCCCCAGAGATGTTTCGCATCTCTTATTTCGGCTCTTCCGTCCTCCACGAATAAGTAGACCGGATCTTTCGCCCTTCCCTCGAAAATGATCAGATCGAACCCGGCAAACTTCAATTCCGCGCCGAAATGGCCCCCTGAATTCGAGCAGGCAATCGCCCCCGTCAGGGGAGATTTCGTAATGACCATATATCTCCCCGCAGCCGAGGCGCTTGTTCCTGTCAAGGGACCCGTGGCCATGATCAGTTTATTATGAGGGCTCAGAGGGTCCACCTTTGGATCGACCTCGTCATACAGAATCTTCGACCCGATCCCCCGCCCACCGATGAACTTAGCAGCCAAGTTCTTCTCCAACTCCTCCACCTTCGACTCACCTTTTGTGAGATCGACTCTCAGTATCTTTCCGACCCATCCCTTCATGGCTGCACCTCCTTTACGGATGATTGAAGTCTCTTCGCCGTCTCCTTTCGTTTCAACCTTGTCGGCATGGACTCCTCCTCGTACGCCAGCGCTCCGGTAGGACAGTAGAGGACGCATTCGGGTTGGCCATCGCACTCGTCGCATTTGATCGCCTTTCCCGACGGGGCAAAGTAGGTGATCGTTCCGAAGGGACAGGCCATCGTGCACATCCGGCATCCAACGCATCGTTCCGGATCGACCTTCACCACCCTCGCTCCGAAATCCCTCGAAATCGCGCCGCTCGGGCAAGCCTTGAGACACCAGGCCTCGTCACATTGGGTACAGATGATGGGTGTGTAGAACGCCTCCTCTCCGAAGATCGATACTCGAACCCTGGAGGCGACCGGATTGAATTCGCCGGTTTTCACAAAGGAGCATGCCAGTTCGCACAGCCGACACCCCGTGCACTTCTCCGGATAGACAGAAATCTTCTTGTTCATTTCACATCCCCTCCTTGCAGCGTTGATTTGCGCCAACTCTCGCGCCTTCGCCCGAGCAGCGAGAAGAGGCCGCGGTCCATGCTTTCGATACCCTTATTACGTTATTTCTTGAGATAAGTCAACCTATTCTTTCTCTGATTGACACCCTCCTGTCTTCCTGATACTATCCCGTCGAAGCAGAAATTTGATCCCTTTCGGAGATCCAAGGAAGAATAGGAAGGCGCGCTTCGGATTCCCAAATTCTTCAAGGCTCTGAGGGGCATCCTTTCTGATGGGGAGAAGAAGAACATGGATCAAAAACTGATTCAAAGGGCAGCGGAGGACATCCTAAACTCCAAGAAGACGATCGCCTTTACGGGAGCGGGTATCTCCGTTGAAAGTGGAATTCCTGACTTCAGAGGGGCTCAGGGGCTCTGGCAAAAATACGATCCAGAAGAGTACGCCCATATTGATGCCTTCCGCTCGAACCCCGAGAAGGTTTGGAGGATGTTGAAGGAGATGTTCGAGCTGATAGGAAGGGCCAAGCCGAACCCTGCCCATATCGGCTTAGCCGAGCTGGAGCAGATGGGTTACCTCTCCTCCGTTGTTACGCAAAACGTGGATGGCCTCCACCAGGCGGCAGGAAGCAAGAAGGTGATCGAATTTCACGGTAGCCATCGAACTCTCTCATGCCTTAAATGTTCGAATAAGTTGGAAAGTCATCACTTCTCTTTGAGCGACCTCCCGCCACGGTGCCCCCGCTGCTCATCCCTGCTTAAACCCGATGTCGTTTTCTTCGGAGAACCCATCCCCTGGGAGGCCCAGGTTACCTCCTTTCAAGAATCGAGGTCATGCACCGCCGTCTTGGTGATCGGGACCTCCGCGGTTGTCTACCCGGCTGCTTCGATCCCGATCACGGCGAAGGAACGGGGGGCAAGAATCATCGAAATCAATATGGAACCCACCCCTTTGACCGGTGACGTGTCCGATTACCTGATCCGTGGGGCAGCAGGTGAGATCGTCCCGGCTATCGTCGAGGAGGTGAAGCGTCGAAGTCGCCGATAAAACGAGAGGTTCTCGGGCAAACCACGGTCAGGGGTGAAGCGGGTCGTCCCGACGAGGTTTCCGCTCTGAGATTGTCTCCGACCTCCCTGTCCGATCCCGGGCAGTTTCTCCGGTAGAGGGAGGGGTTGCGTTGCGACAGGCAGGGTAGTTGCAAAAGCCCAAATCTAATGATAGAATTATTTTTGGAAGGGCCGCCCTTCCCTTTTTGGTACTGGGCAAGGGCAAACAATCCATCCGAGGGGACCGGAGGATCTTGAGCCCAAGGTTCGGGACCCAAAAGGATGACATCGGGCTCTTCTCTGAGGCAGATCGGCGCCACTTCCGTTCTCTTTGATCATACGGCGCCGGCGCGCGGGTTGACTATTTGAGAAACCGGGACGTGGGGGATTCAACGACTGAGGAGGCGTTCGTCGAAAAGATCGTTTTTGACGACCTCCAGACCGCAAACACACTCTTTGGGGCTCACAGCGAAAATCTGAAACGCATTGCCAGACAGGTCGGCGTGAAAATCAGCGCGAAGGGCAATGCCTTGACCATCCAGGGTGATGAGCTCGATGTTCGCCTGTCGGCACGCGTCCTCAACGACCTCTATGGCCTTTTGAAGAAGGGCTATCCTCTCTATCCCGCCGATATTGACTACTCCATCCGTATGATCTCCGATGATCACACGGTCAACCTCGAAGATATCTTCTTAGACACGATCTACATCTCGTCCAGAAAGAAGGTGATCACCCCTAAGAGCATTGCCCAGAAGCAGTACATCGATGCCATCCGGAAATATGATCTCGTCATTGGGATTGGCCCTGCCGGAACGGGGAAGACTTATCTGGCGATGGCCATGGCAGTTGCCTCCCTCATGAAGCAGGAGGTCGAAAGAATCGTCCTCACACGGCCAGCGGTCGAGGCCGGGGAGAAGTTGGGGTTTCTTCCGGGGGATATTGCTGAGAAGGTGAACCCCTACCTCCGCCCCCTTTACGATGCCCTCCACGACATGATGGACTATGATCGAGCCTCCAAGCTGCTTGAGAGAGGTGTGATCGAGGTCGCCCCCTTGGCTTTCATGAGGGGGCGAACGCTCAACGATTCGTTCGTCATCCTCGACGAGGCGCAGAATACGGGGCCTGAACAGATGAAGATGTTCCTCACAAGGCTGGGCTTTGGCTCGAAGGCAGTCATTACAGGGGATATCACGCAGATCGACCTGCCAGAAAATAAGACCTCCGGTCTGGTGGAGATCCAAGGGATACTGAAGGGGATAGAAGGCATCGAATTTGTCTACTTCTCAGAGAGGGATGTGGTTCGACATCCCCTTGTCCAGGATATCATCAAGGCGTATGAAAGGATGGAAGAGAGGCGACATCGTGCGAAGGAGGAAAAAGGGTTGCGAGAGAACCCTCAATCCGATGTCTGGGGCGCGAAACAACCGAAAGCCCCGAGCCGCAGTTTGGAGACCTGAGGATTGGAACGTTGGATTGGTTCCGCACCTCGACGTTCTTCATCGATGCGGAATTTCATTTCCAACCATGGGTTACCCGTTATGAAACAGTTTATGAGGAAATTACGAAGTCGTCTCCCCCTTTTGAAAATCCCCCATGGCATGAGGGATGATTCATGGCTGGAACGGATCAAGGCGACGACCTTTCAGAGGTGGGCCATCGGAATATCGACGGCCATCCTCCTCACCTTGATCCTTTCCCCTTCCGTTCGGCTCCCCATCAAAGAGTACCGAGTGGGAGATCTTGTAACCCAGGAGATTAAATCGCCTCAAGATCTTCTGGTGGAGGATGAGGCCTCGACGCAAGAAAAAAGGATCGAGGCCGAGCGATCTGTTCTTCCCGTCTATGACTATGATCCTGCCAGCCTCACGGAAGCACAAGACCGCATTCGGGCGGCTTTTCATTCCCTATCCACCTCATTTCCAAAAGGCCAAAAGTCATCGGATTGGAATGGTGCAAAGAAAAAAGAGTTCGAGGCCACGCTTCGCGTCAGTTTTTCCCAAAGGGAGTGGCAAATCCTGGAAAAGAAGCGCTTCGATCCCGCCATCGGGGAATCCGTTTTGAAGTTGCTCGCTCCCGTTCTTACGAAAGGGATCGTAGATGACAAGGAACTTCTCGATCCGGAGTCGAGGAGAGGCGTGGTTCTGAGGAACATCCAGACTCGAGAGGAGAAACACCATCTCCCTCCCTTCACGTTTCTCGATTATAAGGAAGCCAAGGCTAAGATTCGGTCCCAGGTGGAGTTGCTCTCCCCCGGGTTCGGTCACGAGGTTCAGCCCATCGTTCTCAAGATTTCCGAAAATTTCCTTAGGCCAAATCTCACTTTTAACAAAATCGAGACGGAAGAACGTAAGGTCAAAGCCAGGGAGAAGGTGACCCCGGTCTACTTTCAAGTCAAGAGAGGCGAGATCATCCTAAGACCTGGAGAGAAAGTGAGGGAGGATCATCTCTTCAAGATCAAGGCGTTGCGGAAGGCGCAGGAAAGAAGCCATATCCTCTCCGTGATCGTTGGGTTGGGCTTGATGGCTTTCCTCATCCTCGCCGGGCTTTATCAATTTTCGTCTCTGAATATCCGAAAATTCACTCTTCATCAACCGAAGGATCTCCTCTTCTTCTCCTCGAGCCTCGTCAGCATCATCGCCCTCCTGAAGCTCTTTCAGTTGGTGATCGATGTCTTGGGCGGAGAATTCCTTGGCATTCCCTCTTCCTCATTCTTTTATCTCTTTCCAATTGCGGCGGGGGCGATGGCGGTGCGAATCGTGATCAACTCAGAGGTGGCCATCGTCTTTGCTATTCTGAGCAGCTTCTTTTCAGCCATGGTCATGGGGAATCAGCTCTTTTACTTCCTCTTCGCCCTTGTAGGAAGTGTCATTGGGGCTCACAAGGTCGCAAGATGTGAACAGAGAAGCATACTCCTGAAGGCTGGCCTGATCGTCGGCGGGATGAATCTCCTCACGATCCTTTCCTATCATCTCGTCTCTGGAAATCCCTTTACCATGGTGCTCTTGTCGGACCTGGCCGCCGGGTTCCTTGGTGGCGTGCTGTGCTCGATCCTGGTCCTGGGCATGGTTCCCGTGATCGAGACGCTCTTCGGGTACACCACCGACATCAAACTGCTCGAGTTGGCCAATATGGACAACCCGATTCTAAAGGACGTCATCCTTCAGGCCCCGGGCACCTACCACCATAGTATCATCGTAGGGAGCCTCGCCGAGGCTGCTGCCAAATCGATCGCCGCCAATCCCCTCCTGGCGAGGGTGAGCGCCTATTATCACGACATCGGAAAGCTGAAGAAGCCCCTCTACTTCATCGAAAATGCGGGAGGGGAGGAGAGCAAACACGACCATATCACGCCGAGGATGTCGAGCCTGATTCTGATCTCCCATGTGAAGGATGGACTTGAACTCGCTCGGGAAAATCGATTGGGGGCGCGGGTCGCTCACATCATTCAACAACATCATGGAACAAGCCTGATCTCCTATTTCTATCAGAAGGCGAAACAGAAAGAGAATCCGGAGATGGAGCCTCTGAATGAGCAGGACTTTCGCTATCCTGGTCCGAAGCCTCAGACCAAGGAGGCAGGGATCGTCATGCTGGCAGACGCCGTAGAAGCGGCCTCCCGCACACTTTCCGAACCTACGCCAGCGCGAATTGCAGGCCTGGTTCAAAAGATCACAAACAGTATCTTTCTTGACGGACAGCTGGAGGAGTGTGAACTCACCCTCAAGGATCTGCACAAGATTCAAGAAAGCTTCAGTCGTATCTTGACGGCCATCTTCCATCCGAGAATCGATTATCCCTCTCCCGTGGATTCCGAAGTTCAGAAGAGGAGCGATGAAAATCTTAATTCGAAATCAGCAAAAACATATCCCTTTAGACTCAAGAAGGATAAGAAAAACGGCCCAAAGGATATTGGCCAACTTGGCTCTTCCTGACGCCGAACTGAGCATCCTCCTTGTCGACGATGCTCAGATTCGCCAACTGAATCGCCAGTACCTTCACAAGGACAGATCCACCAATATCCTTGCCTTCCCTATGAGAAAGGGTGAGTTCTCAACCCTCCATCCCCAGCTCTTGGGAGATCTGGTCATCTCTGTCGAGACCGCCGAGCGCCAATCAAAGCAGTTCGGCCTCAATCCAATGGAGACGACCACTCTTCTGATGATTCACGGAATCTTGCATCTCCTCGGATATGAACACGAAGGCAGTAGGAAGGGAGCTCATGAGATGGCTCTGAAGCAGAAAGAGCTGTTCAAAAAGGTCATGGAGAGAGGGTAAGGGAGTAAAGGGTGGAAGGATGGAATATTGGAATAATGGAATATTGGAATGATGGAATAATGGAATATTGGAATAATGGAATGTTGGAATGATGGAATAGTGGAATATCCCTGGATCAGTTAAAGATCCAGAGCTTCCTCAGTTTGTTGAACCGCCTCAGGAAGGAGCGCTCCTCCGAGGTCATCAGGGACGGCGAAACCCTCTCTTTCAGTTTCAAAAGTCCCCCATAGTCGACCCACCGGAGGACGGGAAAGAGCAATCGCCTGAGCAATCCTCTCTCCCCGAACGCAAGACTGCTATTGAAATCGATGATGAAAGGCTTCCCATCCTCAGAGAGAAGAATATTCCCCTTATGGCGCAAATCGAGATGGACCACGCCTCTCGAATGGACCTCTTTAAGGACCTTCCCAAGTTGCTCAAAAAACGAGGCAGGAAGATTCCCTCCCCTGCCGAGCGGGCTTCCCGGCACATATTCGGTCACAAAAGCGAAACGGTCGATCCTCTCGATCACTCTCGGGATTCCCTCGATCCCATCGAGGCGGCGGTAGATTTTCCACTCGTTTCGAATCAGCCAGAGCCCGATCGTCCAGCGAAAGAGGAGGTGTCTCCTCCCGGCATCTTTGACCATGAAAAGGCGCCCCCCCACTCTGACTCGATAAAGGTCCGGTTTACCGAATGGATTCCCTCTTACCAGGCATTCGGAATGTTCAAAATCTTCTCGCTTCATTTGCTTAGCGAATTACGCGAAGGGTAGCGAATTTAACGAAATGATATTCGGTACGTTCGGTCCCATTCCCCCCATTCGTTGCCTAAAAAATAGCACCCCAATAGGGTCTGCTCAGCATCAGCAAAACCCCGCCGATGATGATCAGAAGAATCCCTTCCTCACTGTTCTCAATGAAGTTCTTGAACCGCCAGGAGGCCTTCTCGTTCGAATAGGGCGTCCACCGGGGGATATAGTCCGGAACCTTTTCATCGTAGTCCAAATACCGGTCCCCGAAAATTCTCTTCAACCGCTCCCCCTCCACTCTCTTCTTATAAGGGATATAGTGGAAGCAGAAAGCAAAAGTGGCGAGGGCCAACAGATAGATATTGTTTGCAAAGATACAAAAGCCTGCTGTGATGAGGATCGTCCCAATATAAAGGGGATTCTTCACGTACGCATAGGGTCCCGTGATGGTCAAGACTTCGTTCTTCTGAAGATGACCCGCCGCCCAGATGCGTATCCCTTCCCCGACGATGATCAAGATCGTCCCCACTACGATCCCCGGGAGCTCGGGTTTCGCAAAGAGAAGCAAGAGGGCCGCTGCCACAAAAACAGGAATTCTCCGAACCTTCCTCCATTCCATCTCCTTCCTCCCCATTGGACGTGGTCCGTTTTTCTCAGAGGACGCGAGACCTTGGCTTCCTCTTATAGATAAAATAGAGATTTCTCAAATAGATAAAATTTCCGGGCAGGTAGGCCAAGATGAAGACCGGGTCCATCCGATAGATCGCATAGATCAGCACAATCAGTCCGCCCGCCAGGCTGAAATACCAGAAAGAAACCGGGATGACACTCTCCTTTCTTCGCTCGGAGGCAATCCATTGGACGATGAAGCGCATGGTGAACATCAACTGGCCAACGAAGCCGAAGATCAGCCAAAAATCAAGCTGGAATTTGGGATATCGCAGGGAGAGATCACGGAAAAAATCGGTCACAGCGCAAACAAAGCTGAAGCAGTCCATCTCAAATCCTTTCCTCAATTTCGTAATCGACGCGACGGCGTTTCATCCACCTCACCGCCAGGAGGTCAACAAAAGCCCGCCACATCCGATTCCGAATATTGTATTTCGATCTTCCAAATTTTCTCGGGTGATGTGCAACCGGAATCTCAACGATTCGATATCCGTTCATCTTGACGAGGGTGGAGAGGAATCGGTGCATTCCATCGAAAACAGGGATCCCCTCGATGCATTCTTTTCTGAATGCCCTTAAAGTGCATGCACTGTCTCTAATATTCTCTCCGCTCAATCGGTTTCGAACCCAATTCGCTATTGTGGAAGAGATCCTTTTCAGCCAAGGATCTGCCCTTCTCTGCCTCCATCCCGTGGCCATGTCGTAATGATCCAGCTCCCTCAGGAGCCGCGGGATATCCGAAGGATCGTTCTGGAGATCGGAATCGAGGCTTACGATGATAGCCCCTCTCGCCTCTTTGATACCCGCGATCAGCGCTGCACTCAGCCCCCGATTCCTTTTGAACCGCAGGATCCGAATGAATGGATATTTCTTTGCCAACCCTCTGAGAATCTCTCTGCTTCCGTCCTCGCTCCCGTCGTCGACAAAAATCACCTCGTACGACTTGCGGAGCCCTTCCAAGACCTCGAGTAATTTCGGCACCAACAGAGGTAGGCTCTCCTCCTCATTGTAAACGGGAACCACTGCCGAGATCTCAACGGACTTCGTCTCTTCTGTCGAAGGTTTGAACATGAGTGATCTCAAATCATCCTTGGTTCAACGCACCGATCCTATCTATTCGAGATCAAGACAATGTCATCATCTCCAACAACACGGCGGGAGAGGAGCTGAAATTTTGGTCTCCCTTCCATTTTTTGGAGACGAGAAAACTCCTTGTAGTCCAGAAGACAGAATACTCTTTCTGACGATTCCAAGGCATGGAGAAGATCGTCCGGATTCGACAAATCCAAAATTGGGACGATGCCCGTATAGTAGTTGAAGGGGCCACTTGAAATCCTTCCATAGACCGCCACTCGATCGCCCGGTCGAACTCGCGCCTTGATCTCTTCCGCGAGATAGCGGGCCGATTTGTACGGATTGACCAAGGGGAAGACGACCCTCGATGTATAGAAGTACGACGCCGCAACCATCGCGATGAGAACCAATAAGACGGCTCCGTAATTTTTGAAACGGTACAGGACGAACATCACCAAACTGCTCCCTACGAACACGAACGTAATGGGGAGACCGTACCGCAGGTAGGATGGAAACTTCATCGACAACACCCACGGAATTGCAGCCCCAGCCAACAAAGCCATCGCCATCAACGCAAGGAGGGGAATGGAAATCCAGGCGTTTCGAAAATGCTCCATAGGAGCTGCAATGAAATCACCCCATAATTTACCAACCATGAGGGACGCTGCCGGATAGAGGGGCAAAAGGTAGAGGCCCCTTTTCCCTTTGGAGATAGAAAAAAAGACAAAGATCGAGACAAACCAAACGAAAAGAAACAAGAATTGCGTTCGCTTTCCCCCGCTCGCTTTTGAAAATCCGTATACCAAGGCCCCCGGAAGGAATAGGGTCCATGGCAGGAACTCCATGGGGAAATGGTAGAGATAGTAGTAAACGGCTCTGCCTTTGCTCCACCCTTGGGCATAACGATCGATGCTATGTCTGAACAACGTGGCATGGAGGTAGTCCTCTCCTCCCTTGGCTATGGCCGCAAGATACCAAGACAACACAATCACCAAAAAGAGGCCCATCCCAGAAAGAAGCCTCATCCTTCTGATTCCACCCCAATCCCTCTGCACCCCAAGATAGATAAGACCCACCAACAAAGGCAGAAGAAACCCCACCGGCCCCTTCGCCAACGTCGCCAACGCCATCCCCACATAGAAACCATAGATCCAAAGACTCCTTCCCTTGGCCTTCTCCTCAACCTCAACCTTATCCTTAAGGCTCGCTTCCTCCCGAATATCCCGATACCACAAGAAGAAAGAAAGAAGCGAAGCCGTCGTAAAAAAAGTCAAAGTAGCATCTATGTTCGCCCGCGTCGAAAGATACGCAAACTCAAGGCTCGTCGCCAACACCAACCCAGAGAGAAATCCCACCCGCCACGAATAAAGAACCCTCCCAAGAATGAACGTCAGAAGAACCGTCAACGTTCCAAAAAGAGCCGAAGGAAACCTCACCGAAAATGAACTAAATCCCCCCCAGAGATAGGAAGAAAAGGCGATCATCCAGAAAAAAAGAGGAGGCTTGTCCGGATAAACCCTCCCATTGTAGTGCATCAGAACCCAATCCCCACCCTCCACCATCTCTTTCGCAACCTGCGCATACCGAGGCTCATCCGGATTCCAGAGATCCCAACGTCCCAGATTAGAAAAATAGAGAAGAAAACAGACTCCGATAAGAAGGCAAATCTGAATCCAAGGCTGACAATAGACCTTGGGAAACCCTTTCCTTAACAATTCGTCCTCCTCATTTGACAACGATGGCTCGAATGAGAATGCTATGGCCTGGACTGGGCGTTTTGATCATACCGGACTTCCTCCAGAGTCGATTTCCGATTATTTTAACAGATCGAATCTCTCTTGAAAAATCTTCCTTTCTTCCTTAAGATCACATCCATGAAGAAGAGGGACATTCTGCTGGGCCTCTTATCTGGAGTCCTCCTCATCCTCTCTTTCCCGAATTTCGATCTCGGGTTTCTGGCCTGGTTTTCCCTCGTCCCCCTTCTCTACGCGATCGACGGCAAAAGACCACTTCAAGCTCTTCGCATTGGCTTTTTCACCGGCTTCGTCTCCTACCTCGGGATCCTCTACTGGATCATCGTGGCCGTCCATACCTACGGGAATGTCCCTTTGGTTTGGAGTGGCCTCATTCTCTTGCTCCTGGTCGGTTACTTAAGCCTCTTTCCCAGCACCTTCGCATTCCTTTTACGATTCGTTCCATGGTCGTCAGGAATTCAAGCCCTCCTTTTGCCTCCAATCCTCTGGACGGGTCTCGAATATCTCCGTTCTTTTCTTTTGACGGGTTTCCCTTGGGCCAATTTGGGCTACTCTCAGTATCTCAACCTGCCGTTTATTCAGATGGCCGACCTGACTGGATCCTATGGCCTTTCCTTTATCGTTGTCCTGGTGAACGCCACGCTCTTCTCCATTCTCAGGTTATGGCCCAAAAAGATCTTTCCTGTCCGAGAAGTCGCCCTGACGCTTCTTGTTCTGTTCGGAACGATGATCTACGGTTATGTCAAGATGAACCTAACTCGTC
>FWPV01003738.1_pt1 | contig 32628 bp, 22 predicted proteins | sample 2228371 | NCBI WGS metagenome assembly FWPV01 (sample SAMEA103939776, study PRJEB20133) | metagenome
TATCGAGACTTCCGGAATATGTTATCCGACGTTTTTTTTCAAAACTCTACGTCCTCTATGGGAAGTAAATAATCTTTCGGTAGTAAACTTTGGTATGATTCTAACGGACCGATATAAATTTCTTTTTACTTATATATATTCCGGAAGCCTTTTTCTTAACAGAAGTAACGTCGCCGGTTTTTCTTCCATGTAAAGAAAACACATCATAAGAATTCCGATAGCAGGGGTGTAGTAATGGAGGAATATTTCTAGGCTTTTTCGCGATACTATTTCCCTCCACTCCTGTGCTTCCTTCTATCATCACTTTAAATAGATCTCCCGTAAGCTTGTGTTTATTTCTTCCTTCAAAAGTTCCTTCTATCCAGGAAATAAAAACCGTATTGTTATCTGCATCGCACGATAGAGAAACCGGAATATCAGAGTTGATGGGTCTGTTATTTATTTTAAGTGAATTTCCTTTTACAATACCCGAATCATTTACGATCAAAAAGTTTATACCATTATTGATATCGTGCCATACGACCACAGCATGGTTGCCATTTAAAGCAGAAACGGAGATTTCGGTAACGGAAGAGTCGTATCCAAAGCGTATTTTGTTGCCCTGTAACGTATTGTCAGGGCCGAGGATGCATCCGTAAATCTGTGATGAAAGGTTAGGCTTTATTTCGCGCCATAATATAAGTGAACGCGACGACGAAGAGAAAGAGCATCCTTTAACATCAACACCATTATTCTGATTGTCGTTAAGTTTTATAATCTCACCGGCAATTTCTCCTTTATTGTTTATCATGCAGGCATATACATTTGACAGTGTAAGGAATACCGGGACGCCGCCTACGCTTGAGGTTGCGGTTGTTGTGTACTGAAAAGCAAGCAAATATCCTTCCGGATATGCTTTATGTAAACATGGTCGATTTCCCGGGGATATTGCTTTGTTTTTACCCGTAACATTACCGGATTTGTCAAAGAGCTGTAAGTAAACGTATGGGGTGTCGCCGTGCTCACTTCTTTTATCTTCCCAGGCAACGGCAATCTGTTCACCGGAGAAACATAAAGACGGATTAAGGGCTTTTACTCCGTTATCGCTGACTGTTTTTGTGGCTATTTCGTTATTGTCTGAAGTATTCCAAAGTTTAAGCATGACCGACGTATCGCCGTTTCCTTCCGGCTGCATATAAACAAGAGCAAGCGTGTCGTTTTTAGCTTTGATTTCAGGGAAAACAGATCCGCCGTTGGTTTTTACGGCTCCGTACCATGTTCTTTTTTCCGAGCCGTCATTGCTTTTCCAACCGCACAGGTATAAAGAATCGGTATTGCCTTCTTTCCAGACAGTAAAACGATACGTACCATTTCCGGAAATTGCCGAAGACGATACCCGCGGATCGCCCGATATGTCGTTTATACGTCTTGTAAAGAGTGAATCAGGACACAACGGACGGCTAAAATAGAGTGAACCCATATACGACCTGAACACAAGCGGCCTGGCCGCCCTATCCATACCGATTGCCGCGGTCTGACAGTTGCCTGCATATCCCTGAAGTACAGGAATCGCGTTTTGTCTTCCGAAAGTATACAGCATCAGCGAATCGTTTGTATTGGATTTACTTATAATGGCAAATGAACCATTGTAGCCTGAAGCAATACCGATAAAACGGTTTTCTGAACTTATACTTTTTTCTACATTCACTGCTGAATCAAGAAAATAAATTCCTTTACCTTCTCTTTCTACTATACAGATGCTGCCTTTGTAATCTTCTCTTCCTGCAGCAAGATATATAACCGACCAGCTCATATCTTCCTGACCTTTTACAATATCGGTATATTGCGTTTTCCATGAGAGAGAATTTGACTCATAAGATAACACTCTGCCGACACTTGCGAACCAGTCTATAACGTCTGTTCTTGAAAAACTGAAAAAGAGAGTAATCTGTTTTGGGCCGCTTGGCGCCCCTGATGTGAGTGTGTGGAAATAACAATCCTTGGAGGTATTACATGAATGATCCGATATTTTCTCTTCAAGACTGTCTGCAATTCCGGCTCTGTTGATATAGTAAATCTTAACATGTGAAACCCTCTCAGTATTCTCGAAATACCTTGAGTTATAAGCCACAATCATTGCGTTTTCCTGGTCGATGTGTGCTACTATTGTATTGTTTTTTATATTTTTGAAAAAATGATCGTAACTATATCTGCTCATTTCAAAGTCCGAGTTGAATTTTTTTATCTTAACTGATAAGTCGGTAGTATCCTGAATCAACAAAGCAAAATTACCATATCCTGATCCTATGACATGGGGAATAAGATTCGAATTAACTCTGGAAAGTATAACCTCATCCGACTTAGGTAATCCGTTTTCCAGAAAGCAACGTCCCTTTATCAACATTGAATCATCAGACGGCAGTTCCTTCCAGAAAAGATAGAAAACGCCCGAACTGTCAGGGATGCAGGCAAGGGGGGCATTGTTTACACTGCTTTTTCTTAAGTTGAGATGAAAATCATTCCATAAATAGCTTATCTGCGGATTACCGGCGGCATAAGCAGAGAAAAGAAACGGAAAAAGTAATCCTGAAATCCGCAAAAAGGTACCACCAAAAAACATCTAAACCTCCTGTTGTATATAAATATTTATTTCTTGTTAAAAGTGTATTATTGTTAATGGATGAACAGGATGGGTATTGCGGAAAGAATCTTTTAATTTCTTTCATTTTTTTTTATTTCATTTTATTAAATTATATAAAAATTCAAGAAAAGGTCAACAATAATTTATTCTGCATTCCAAATGAATTACCCACCGGTGCGAATCTGTCCGGTCTTTTTCCGAAATTATATATATATACCAAAATCAGCATTGGTAAACAGGAAAAAGTTATCATCTAAAAATTCAAATAATTTAAAAAATATCGGATAATAAATATGTCGGTTAATTGATAATAATTTTTTTAAAAGAGTTTTTAATAATGGAAAACCATGGTAAGTCTTTACTGGTCACATATAGGAATCAGTTATTATCCGTTATCATAATTATTACCGCATATACACTGATTTTTCTGAAGGCTGGTACAATTTACCCTTATGACTACGACTCTGTAAATCTTGCACTCGGCACCGAAAAATTTAACATTGCACTTCATCAGCCGCATCCTCCCGGTTACTTTTTTTATGTAATGACGGCAAAAGGTCTTAATATTCTTACCGGAAATCCTTTCAGATCCTATGAATTTTTAAATCTTATATTCCTTATACTGCTATATGTTCTTGTCGTTTTTGAGGGTCATTTGCAATCAGATAAAATACTTCTGCTGTTTTCCGCACCACTTTTTCTTTTTCTGTGTGCCGTCCCGGTTATTTATGGCGCACCGGCCTTTTTTGGCGGTTTTATCTTTATACTGATCAACCGTCTTTTACAAAAAAGAATTAATCCGGCTTTTGTTGTTTCTATATATGCAATTGCTATAGGATTCAGGCAGGATTTGTCGTTATTTTTGTTGCCGATTATACTTTATGGATTCATAAAGGTAAATCCTCCCATTCGCAGTTATTTTTATTCGTTCATACTGTTTATAATAATCAGTTTAAGCTGGTATCTTCCCACCCATTTCTTATCCGGCAATGTGCCTGAAAGAGCGGCGTTGAACCAGTTTTTGCAATTTGGCCATCTGAGCTCTGTTTTTTTCGGCGCGTCTTTATTTGAAAATTTTCGTTGGTTTCTTCGTTCATTAATGTTTCTGCTGGGCGGTATTGGGCCGGGATGGTGGATTTTTTTATTTATTATTTTTAAATCAATAAAAAAGAAAGATCTTCTTCTTTTAGGAATCGGAGCCGGGCCGTCATTGATTTTTCTGCTTTTAATCCATGGCCCCAAACCCGGATATTATGCTTTGTCAATGGGCATATTTATTGCCTGGGCCGCCCTGTTTTTACAACCGTTCTTTTCACGGCGACTTACATTTTTATTGATTTGTTTAAACATACTATTTTTTATATTCATGCCGCCTCCAAGATATATTGTCGCCGACCGCTATACTGACAGAACTATTTTTCGGAATATCGGGAAGCAGCTTCTTTTTATGGGGGCGTCCTGTTATCCGGAAGCAGTCAGAATGAAAGGCTATATGGCAGTTATCGAAAAAACGATAAAAAAATCAGATAAAATAGTTCTCGATACCCTTTCTCCACTTGGCGAAAGAGAAATTCAATATATGTATTCACACAGGAAAAGAATAAGTGAGAATATCGGACGCCGGTAAACGGTTATGATAGTCTTTCTTCTTTCCAGTTACTTCTAACTGTTCGGCGGAACGCTTACCGATTGCATCACATTATCTGCCGGTTTTTGTAGACCTTCCTGAAGCTTGCCGATAACGACGTCGAATCCTTCCGGTTGTGGTAATTTACGCAAACCGTTTCTAATCTGCATGATCGTGCTTTTAATAATTTCGCCGCTATTGTCAATTGCGACTAGCTTTTCCGCATACTCCTGTGCTTGTTGCCGATTTCCGGTGAATAGCGCCCCTACGATGAGGTTGCCCAGTATCCACGGCTCATCCGGTTTGATTTCGTATGCCCTTTTTACGGCGTCAAATCCTTTTACATAATCATTAACCGCAAAATAGGATATTGCAAGATTTCCCCATGCGATATAATGCGAGGGATCGCGTTTAACGACGTTGGAATACGAATCTATGGCGTCGATGTAATTCTGCCAGATATAATATGCCATGCCTAAATTGAACCATGCGTTGATATGATCGGGCATGTATTGCAGGGCTTTACGGTACGATTGAATCGCGTCGCCGTATAGTTCCTTTGCGTGAAGAGCTATACCCAGATTGTACCAGACTTCGGGATCTTCCGGCATTACGGCGGCCGCTTCTTTATAAATAAGAATCGCGTTGTCCATATCCTGGGCCGCATGATAGGCAAGTGCAAGGTTGAACCATGCATGACCGTTTTCGGGCCATTTCTTTACATATAATGAATAAGCCTCTATAGCCTGCGTATAACTTCCGGTTGCATGGTACGACAAAGCAAGATTGAACCACGCATCCGCATGATCGCTATTTTGGGATGTAATCGTTTTATAGTATTCGATTGCTTCGTTGTAGTTTTCCTGTGCATGACATGTAAGAGCGAGGTTGAAAAGTATTTCCATATTGTCTTTATCCAATTCCGCTGCTTTTTTGAATGCTGTATATGCCTGTTCGAATTTACCTATAGAATAATAGCTTGTTCCCAAATTGGTAAAGAATTCTGGGTTTTCCGGATCGATTTCGATACATTTTTCATACGCTGCAACCGCTTCTTCATAGATACCGAGTTTTTGACACGAAGCGCCAAGTTCTGCCCAAATATCGGTGCGTTTGCCGTCGTGTGAAGCCGCTTCTGTAAAACTATGTACTGCTTCCTGATGGTTGTCTATTCCCTGATAGGCTTTACCGAGCCGGAACCAGCCTTCGGCATTGGCCGGATCAAGTTCCACAAACTTGACAAAAGAATCGACCGCATCTTTGAAGTCGCCCGTATTGAGAGCGGCGCTGCCGCGTTCGAACCATGCCGCCAAATGCGACGGATCGAGCAGCACTATCTGGGAATAACTTTCGAACGCGTCTTCGAACTGTTCCAGTTGGTTATGCATTTTTCCTTTATGCAGCCAACAGTCGATATTCTTAGGATCTGCTCTAACCCCTTTTTCGAAAGCCGACAGTGCTTCTGCATACTGTTTCTGTGTTTCATAGGCCATCCCGATGGTGTACCAAACCTCTTTGAGATCAGGGTTGAACGCGACGGCTTTCTTAAAAGCGGAAATGGCAAGTTCGTGCTCTTTTCTGCCGCTGTAGATGGTTCCGAGTTTCATCCATATATCCGCATTGTCGGGTTCCGCTTCCACTACATTATTAAAAGCTCTGATAGCTTCATCAAAATTATTTAATGCCTTTTGTGCATTACCGATAACAATCCAGGCGCGTAGAAATTTGTTGTCTATGGCTAATGCTTTATTCCCTGCGTCTACCGCCTTGTCGTTACGGCCGGCTCCAAGATGAGCTTCGGCGATAAGACACCACAGTTCTGGGTCTTTCTTACTGATACGTGTAGCTTTCATCAGAGCGTCCACTGCCTCATCGAAACGTCCGAGTTTATAATACTCTATTCCCAGGGCTTTTATTGGTTCTAGTGATTTAGGTTTGATTTCTACGGCTTTTTGATAGGCGGCGATAGCTTCGTCGGCGTCTTCACATGCAGAGCATGAATGCCCTAAAAGCATCCACGCCTCGGCATTATCCTGTTGCGCAGTCACTACCTTACGTAAAGCATTTGCCGCTTCGGAATGCTTTCCCAATACGCTGTAAGAGCTACCCAATTCAAACCAGATTTCAGGGCGTTCAGGTGAGGTTTCGGTAGCTCTGAGGAAAGATTCTACCGCCATATTATGCTGACCTATTTTTACATACGAAAGTCCCAGTTTGAACCATGCTTCACTGTCGGAAGGATTGATTTTTACGGCTTCATTGAGCGCGTTGACCGCTCCTTCGTACTCGCCTAAAGCCATCCGCGCTATACCCATTGTATACCAAGGAATAAAACCGTCTGCGCGTATAAGTACCGAATTGCTGAAGGTGTCGATCGACCAGCGATATTCTCCCGACCGATAAAATAAATACCCCAGAATGACATAAGCTTCATACAGTATCGTTTTCTCAGGAGCGTTGTTTCCCAACAGGGAAAAACAACGGTTGATTTGTTCCATTGCCTCCTTCAGATTTTCCTTGCGCAATTCGATTGTCCCTTTAAGGTGATAAAGAAGTGCGCGTTGAAAATCGGTCATCGATTCCGTTACGCTTTCGAAATAAGAAATCAAGTCGTTTTCGATTGGCTCGACCGAAGAGCCTTTAAGAATCCTTGAAATATCGGCCATATAAACACATTGGCTGAATTGTTTGAAAATCTTTTCGTTGATGGGAGAAAAAAGCGGCCTGAATTCGGAAATTCCGGAAAGTATTTTTCGGGCGGCAGACGGATTGAAATGGATTAATTCAATATAAAAAGCCGAAAATGCGCTTAAAGCATCGGAGGGTGAAGACCACATTATACCGCTGACAAGCTGCTCGATAGCAGCCGGGTAGCGGGGATCGTGACACCGCTTTTCGGCAGATTGTATTGCCGTCTGTAGCTGCGTCAACAACTCTCTTGAAATACGCGAGGTAACGGAACCGAAATTGACGAAAAAAGGTTTTAAAACCGATTGTGATCCTCGGGCCGCTTCCTGTATAAGAGATGAACGCAGCAGCCTTCTGATGTGTGGATGAGGAAAGCGTCTTCTTATGAAGCTTACCTGTTTTTCAAGCTCTTCAATCGAATGCTTAACATCTGAAAAAGGAACGTTCCAGATTTCTGCGAGCAGTTTCGCGTTGAATTGCGAAAGCATTGAAAGAGAAAATATACGTTCCCTTACGGTGTTGTCATTGCAATAAGTAAAGAATCTGTTGAGAATTGCTCCGCAAAGCATTTCCGAAGCGCGAACGTCGTTTTCCGTATCTTCAAGAAGATCATTGATAGAGATACCGTTGGAAAGATGGAAAAGAGTGTCATGAACAAGAAACGGAATGCCGGCTGTAGAACGTTCTATAAGGGCAATGTTTTCTTCGCTTAGATTAATGTGTTTCTTTGAAGCGAAAGATGCAATTGTACGCCTTGTAAACGTAATATCGGAAAAATTTACCGCATATAAAGCCTCTTCAGGAAAATCGTTCCGGAATTTTCTTAATAACAGAGTACCTCCCGCAATGAACATTATCAGCTTGGTCTTTCGTTCTGCGATTCTGGTTAGAATCTCCCTTCTTAACCACATTTCAAGGTCGGAAGAAATACGATCGTAGCCGTCTATTGAAAAAATAAGAGGCTCTTCCTCCGCAGAACTCAGAACTGCGGAAACGAATAATTCAATGAGTTTTTTTTCGCCGTTGACGTGAAGATCGAAATCCTGCTGTGAAAGCGTTTTTTGAAGAAACAGTGTAAAAGATTCAGTCCCCTCAGTTTCATCTGTCTTTTCGGATTTTCCTTCCACCATTTGATTCAGAAGATAGTTTCTATATATTCCATCTATATTTGAGGCATTCCTCTTGTAATTTTCACTTAACTTGCGATATGAAGCAAAATTGGACGCGAAACCGGATTTCGATTCGCAGAAAATATCTGCGATCGTATCCATAAGTTCAATGCCGTTTTCCGGAATGTCTCCTTTTGTAAACGATAGTTCATCCCAATCCAACGAAACGATATTAAGAGAACGTTTGAACTCAACTGCCGTATCACGGGCCAAACCGATGCAGTAGTCTATTGACAAGGATTTTCCGAGACACTCTTCCCCATGAAAAAGAAAAATCCACGGCGGGGTCAAAGGCGCTTCCCTTTGCTTGCGGAAAGGCAGAAACAGACGAGTGTCTTTTCCTTCATCAATGGAGCGGATAAAAAACTCTCTGAAAGAGCGCTTCAGAGCTGATCGACCGACTATAATTTCTTTGCTCATAGGTCAGTCCCCGGAATCTTAGTGGATCGTTTTAATAAATCGGCGTTCATATTAATAAGAAAATAAACTTTAAAAGATAATATAGCAAGGTGTATAGCTAAAGCAAGGAAAAGAAAACCGTCCCCCGAAACACATGATTTATGCTGCTATTTCAATGAACCTATATTCAACGTATAAGTTTGACTATTTGTTCCGGAATACGTTGTACATGTCCTTCGGAATTGATACAGGCAAGTTTTACGGTTCCTGTTACAAGTAAAATACCCTTATGATTATGGATTGTGGTGTAAAAGACAAGAGAGGCGGAAGAGATCTCGGATATCTCCGATTCCACATCAAGTAAGTCATTATAACGGCCTGGAGATCGATACTTTACCTTGACCTCCGTAACCACAAACGTGACTCCCCTTTGTTTCCACTCTAGTAAATCTATTCCCCGTTCACGAAGATATTCGGTTCTGCTTCTTTCCATATAACGCAGGTAGTTTGCATAGTAAATTACATCTCCGCAATCCGTGTCTTCGTAATATACTCTTATTTTCATTGTTATAAACTTTCTATGTTATATTCCTTTATCTTACGCCACAGCGTAGAACGTGAGATTCCGAGCTTTTTGGATGCTTCGGTATAATTATATCCGGTAACCTTCAAAGCGTTGATTATGTAATCTTTTTCAATCTCCGAAAGCGGTCGTATTTCGGAAGTTAATTCTATTTTCTGAGACGGTTCCGGAAGCATCAAACGGTTTCTTAACATATACTCAGGGAGATCTGTTTCTTTTATTTCATTGCCTTCTGCAAGCACTACCGCATGCTCAATAATATTTTCAAGTTCCCTGATATTGCCGGGATAATGATAATTTGCGAGAATCACTTCGGCGCTTTTTGATATTGAGTTGACGTTTTTTCCTAATAACCGGTTGTTTTTATGTACGAAAAGACGAACCAGCGTAGGTATGGTTTCCTTTCTTTCCCGAAGCGGCGGCAGATGGATGTAAAAAACATTTAACCGAAAGTAGAGATCTTCACGGAATTGACCCTGTTTTATCAATGATGTCAGTTCTTTATTGGTTGCGGCTATTATACGTACATCAACCGTACGGTTAATTGTCTCGCCGACACGTCTGAACTCCCTTTCCTGGAGAAATCTAAGAAGCTTTACCTGAGCAGAAGGGGAAAGTTCTCCGACTTCATCAAGAAACAACGTCCCCAGATGTGCTTCTTCGACAATACCGATCTTATCCCGATCGGCTCCTGTAAAGGCGCCCTTTTTGTGGCCGAATAGCTCGCTTTCGAAAAGAGTCTCCGGAATCGCACCGCAATTCATTGTCACAAAACGGCCCGTAAATCTATTAGACATACGATGGATTATTTTGGCGAAAAACTCTTTTCCGGTTCCGCTTTCTCCGCCGATCAATACCGTCGAGTTTGTAGGAGCTATCTTCAAGGCATAGCGAAGTATGTTCTGCATTGCAGACGATCCGGCCATCAGATCCGACAGAACACGGTGTTCCAGTTCCAGATACTCCGTCCGCTGTTCAATACGAAGCGAAAGTTTCTCCAGTACCGCGGCTATGTCATTTACCGAAACAGGTTTGACTAAGTAGAAAGCTGCGCCGTTTCGTAAGGCATGCGTCGCCTCTTCGAGTTCTTTAATTGTCGTAAGGATAATAACTTCCGAGTTGTATCTGGTACGAATATAACTAACTATATCCATTTCTATATGCGGAATACGCTCTATATCGATGAACACTAACGCAATCTTCTCTTTCTCCAGAAGCGACACTGTTTCTCCCTGTGAAGCCGCTTCTGCGGTATTATAACCAAGCGATTGTAGTTGTTGTTTAAGTGACGTTCTTAACTGATTGTCGGACGATAAGATAAGAATCGAAATGTTTTTCCGTGATTCGGATGGTATTGTTGACATAAAAGATATATTTTTCTTTCATAGAGAAAGAGCGACGTCAATCGTATGCGTATAAAAAATAAATTATAGATTGAACCGCTTACAAGATATGGGAAATAAAACGACTTGTCAATTCGGCCTCAGCGGTATGGAAAGATGCACTTTAAAGCCTGCAACGTCGTTGATTTCAAAGAATGCTTTGTTGTGATAATGCAACTCCAGCCTTTTTCGGATACTGTCGAGTCCATATCCGGTACCTGTAGACGATTTGTTCCGGCCCATTCCGTCGTCTTCAACCTTAATGCTGCATCTCTCATCTGCAATTAAGACCGTTATTACGATTTTTCCGCCGGACGTTCTAGGAGTAATGCCGTGCTTTATGCTGTTTTCGACCAGCGGCTGAATCAGCATTGAAGGCATTCGCACCTTAGAAGTATCCCCCTTGATTTTCAGGTCATATGAAAGACGATCGCCGAAACGTAGTTTCTCGATTGATAAATATTTAGTTACTATTTCCAGTTCTTCCTCGAGAGTAACAAAGTTTATGTCGGCCTTGAGCACATACCGGTAGAGAGCCGAAAGTTTGATTAAGGCGTCTTCCGTTGCATCCGGGTCGGTGTGACAAAGTTCGGCGATCGAGCTGAAAGCATTGTAAAGGAAATGCGGATTTACTTTCGATTGAAGGTGTTTTATCTCGATTTCGTGAAAAAGGGCGTTTTCTATAGAGATTATTGCCTGACCACAAAGAATTTTCATCAACAGCAGCCTATGCGGCGGAAAGGCGCCTTCAAGTATATTGTTTTCAAGGTATATTATTCCGCGTATACGTTCTTTGTTGACAAGAGGTAGGCAAAGCACCGAACGCGTATTGTTGTTCTTAATGTACGGATCGTGAACAAAACGATCTTTTACGGCGGCATTTTCCAGCCTTACCGGTTCGGCGGAGCGATATACATAAGAGATAATACCCTGAGGAACCGGAAACTGTTCCAGGGGAATGCTTACTGCACGGGTTTCGATCTCCGCTTTGCCGTCAGCCTGCGACATCTTCAATATTCCTTCCACACGAGCCGTAAAGCACCCTTTTTCTTCTAAAAGCAGTATGCCTCGTTGCGCTCCGGAGTTTTCCATAATAATACAGATAAGCTTTTCCAGAAGACGGTCAAGGTTCAATTCGTTTGTAATGGCTTCGAAAGATTTCAGCAGAGCCTGTAGGTCGATTTCCGGCGTCGCGGGAGAGAGTGGAAAACCGTTCAGCGCGTTAAATTGAATGTCCGGCGCTTCACGTTTAAGTTTTGATACTTTAACCTCGGAACCCCATTCGTTATAAAGCGACATTGCCAGTCTGAGAAAAGATCTGGATTCTTCGATATTATACGGTTTCATAAATAAAGAGGCCCGTTCCGCGGCGATCGCGGCAAGATGGAGGAAATTGTGCTCCCGTGCCGATTCGATAGATTGGCGGTAACAATGAAGAGCCTCCCATCTGCGTTTATTGATTCTGTGATTTTCGGCTGTTATTAAAAGTAAAAGATGCTTGAGGTTTACGGGAGAGATTCGTGTGCTTCTTTTCAGAGTCCTCAGACTCTTTTCGAGGATCCTTTTATATTTTCGGGAAGGTTGTTCGGAATATAAAGAACCGGCTGCCAAACCATTCATAAAAATAAACAAATAATAAAAATAGGAGATCGGATCGAGCAGCGGATTGCCTTTTACCTTTTCTGCCAACAAAAGCGTTTTGCGGTAATCTCCCGCTACGGTCGAAATAATCATCGATAATAGAAGGTAAATGCCTTTAACCAACGGCAACTCTTTTTCAGATTTGGCGATAATACCGGCCTCGTCTACGTCGAGACTAGTTTCCATCTTCTCAGCCCATGACCTGATAAACCGGACAACGTTAGTTCCTTCTTCGACAATCCCTATAAGTTTTAAAAAATGTAATGACTCCGTCGCACATTGACGTACTTCCTTGAGTTTCTTTCCGCTTAGAGCGAAAATCAACACGTATCCTTCGGTGCTGTTCGAGGCGCTGTTGATATCTCCGGCTTCATAACTGAAACGTCTGCCTTCGCTCAGCAGTGAAAGCGACGTATCGATATGTCCTTCGAGATGGGCGAAAAAACTGCCGTAAAGAAAATAAGTAATACCGCGGCTGAACAAGTCGTCGAATTGTTGGGCCATGGAAAGCGCCAAAGTGCCGTATCGCATACCCCGCACGGGATTGCCTGTAAGTTTACCTATAAGAATACCCCAGAAACAGATTGCCACGGAAGAAGCGCCGGTTCTACCGTAAAGGCGGGTTTTAAGAATCAAATGGACAACTATCGACGCGACCATACTTTGGTTCTCTAAAGTAAAAGCAAAAAGCCACATTCTGGCCAAAATACGGAATGAGGATCGTATCGGTTCCGGTACCGACGAATTTGCCCCGGAATCTTTTTTGTCGTAAACAACAATTTTGCGCATTGCAAAGGCGGCCCGTAAAATATAGTATACCAGACAAATCAGGGAAGGCTTTTGCGGAAGATTTATCCCCATTGCTTTAAGGCGGTCGAATCCTATCTTTATGGCAATAGCGGTTTCTTTCCTATGGTAGTAAATAAGCATCCGAATGAGGTCGACGGAAGTCTGCTGCCGCTGATTGATCGCATAATCGGACAGTCTTGTAAGTCGGAAAAGAGATTCGTCGATAAAGCCGTTCATATAATCGCATTCCGATAGAGAAAGTTCAAGATCGAACCTTATTTCCTGAGCGGTTTCCCAGGCGTCGTCGGGCAGAAACGTTATCGCCGCTTTCAGATACTCCGTCGCTATTTGGCATGCGTTTGCGTTACGGGCTCTGTCGGCGGCTTCCCTGTTGAGTAAAGCCAGTTGTCTTCGTTCGGTTTCTTCTTTAATGGAATTATGAAAAGGATTGAAATGTTTGACAATATCAAAAACCGAAGGATCGGAAGCGCCGGGCTTTCTTAACTTAATAAGATCTCGCCCTATTTTTAGATGAAGCCGCTCGAGTTCTTCCCGATCGATGCTTGAATAGAACGCTTCCCGCATACGGTCGTGATTAAAACGGAACGCTCTTGATTCTTTACTATTGTCAATCGAAGGCATATACTGCAGTATGCCGAATTCAATAGCTTTAGTTAATAATTGCTCGACGTATGAAGTCGTTTTTTCTGATATTATGCTTAAAAGTCTGCTGCTGAAACTCATACCGACGCACGCACCGATTTTGAGCAGATTTAAAGTATCGGACGGCAGCATTTTTGCCTTATCGAGAATTATGTCTACAACATTCTCAGTGCAGCTCAATTGAAGAATCTTTTCTCTGTCCCATTGCCAGACCATCTCTCTTGCAGATTGTTTCGGATCTTTAGTCGTACTGATTTTTAAGGTATGTATAAGCAATCGACGTGTAACCAACATTTCAAGAAACTCTTTAAGAAAAAACGGATTCCCTCCTGTTTTTTCGAAAACGATGTCTCCTAGTTCGTTGATATTTTCATCACGAGCGCCTAATACGTCGGATATGAAGCGTTTTGTGTGTTCTAAAGAGATACCCGATAAATTTATTTGTTTTACCAATGCATCGGTTTTACATATTTCGGATATAAAACGGTTGTTTTCATTAAAACCGCTTCTGCCGGCGCCTATAAACAGGAAACGGGAATCGGTTTCTTCGAAAAAAGCCTGAAGTACAATCGAATATAAGGCGTGATCCGCCCATTGCATATCATCGATGAAAAAAACAAGAGTGGAATCTTTTCGTATCAACAAACGTAGAAACCGTATAAAGACGTTTTTGAATTGGGTTCCCGCAAAAGCGTCGGCAGGTATCTTTCTTTTAGGGCATGGCCCGATTATCATTTGAATTTGTGGAATGAATTCGGCAATAATTTCACGATTGTAACTTATCGATTCAAGAAAAATATTCCGCCATTTGGCAACCGATTCATTTCCTTGTGAGATAATATTATGTAAAAGGTCTACAATTGCATTATTAAGGGCATGGTAAGGAATTGTTTTAGAAGTAAGGTCACATTTACCATGTGCAAAAAGCAGATCCCTGTTGTTGACCGATCTGAAGAACGCATCCGCTAGCGAAGTCTTCCCCACCCCGGGCTGACCGCTGATAAAAACCGCAGAGGTCCGGGATTTATTCGCGCAGAGAAGGGCATCGTTGATTTCCTTTAGCGCCTCTTCCCGGCCATAGAGTTTTTTTATCGGTAGCAAACGTATAATACGGTCTTTTGACCCCGGACAAAAATGTTTTACCGGCACGCCTTTACTAAGTGCCGATGCGCACTCCTCGAGATCTGCAATAAGACCCTGGGCGCTCTGGTAACGATCTGCCGGATTTTTCTCGAGCAATTTTCCTATTATTTGTGCTAACGGCTGGTATATATATTTGTTTTTTATATTAAGAGGTATCGGCTCACGGGCCACATGACTGTACAGAAGCGACGAATAATCATGATCCGTAAAGGGCGGTTCTCCACAAAGCATTTCGTAGAATATAACCCCTAAAGCATATAAATCGGTTCGTTCGTCGGCGGACCTATTATCTATATTTCCCGTCTGCTCGGGCGATATATATCGACAGTTAGGACGATAGAAAAGAGACGGTGATGGGTTATTTATAGATAAATTTGAGGTGGAGGCAATATAAAACCCAGATATGTAAAACAGTCCTGAAGAAATATTTTTAAAAATTGAAAATGGTGATAGATTACAATGGATAATTCCTTTATCATGAATAACCACCAACAGTTCCGCAAGAGAAATTGCGGTATTAAGAAAATCGGTCTGTGAACCGATGCTGAAATCGGGAGTTAACGCAAGCGGAATGATGTCGTAATATTTATATTCTACTATGCAACTTGCATTGAGGTCGACAAATCGAACAGCCGGTAAAATTTTTTCGCTTTTTATATTCGAACAAAAAAAATATTCGTTTTTAAGGTAGGAAAAAGCCGTTTTAGGATCAGACTCGTTTACAGGTGTTTTGAGAAGCAGCATCGTATCGTTAATACGGCTTCTAACACTGTGTAAAGATATTATTCCGTCGTTGTGGATACATTTAAGAAACTCATAATCGCTTAATGATCGAATCACTTATCTTCCGCCTTTATAATACTTCTTTACCAAATTATATGGGAATCGACCGGAGCAAATCCAAGATACGCTTTTGTGAAAAGATCACCTTTCTCCTCGAGACATATTTTAATATCGAGCCATCTTTCGAAAAAGTATGCTCTTTTACCTGGCTCATTCTGAGCGTTTTCTTCCGTAAAGGAATTCCCAGGCCATTTAAGAAGATCATGCAATATACTTCGGTTAATAAATCCGCGTTTGTACATTCCGGTAATCATAGGTTTTCTTCTCGGATCATCAATAAGCGGCTTATTGTATTCCAGTTCCATTTCGAATCTGGTGCATCTTCCCTCATCAATACAGATATTGAATTTAATCCGTTCTTCGTTCGGCGCAAACTCATGGCAGAGTTCCTCTACTGTTGCAAGACTTCCATTCCATTGCGAATCCGAAAGAACCGATGTAACAAAATCTTTGGGAATGGTGCAGTTCAACTTCAAAACCTGAGGGTTGCGGCTATGCATGAAAGAGAAATGCAATACTTCGCCCCGCGGGGATAACGCACTGAAAAATTTATGTAATAAAGCAATCGTATCGCGTGAAACCTGAAATTCTGCCCTTTCTATAATTGTCCTTAAAGCATTATCGAATTCATTTTGAGTCAGAGTGTTTATATGCTCAGGCATAAAGGATCTTTTTTCAAATTGACGGTCGATACAAAAATGGATATTGGGAGGATCGAAGCGGTTATTCTCAAGATTGAAATCGAATGCAAGCCAAATGTGAGGTATTAAATCGTCAAGCTCGGCATTGATCCTGTTCCAGGAAGTGAGAAATCGGCCCAATGTTTCCCATTTTTTATCTTTTGTCGCGTATCCGGAATCAAGCAGCTGCTCGTTCAAACGGCTGCCGTTTTCATACTTCAGCGAACATAAGAGATCGCACCTACGGAGTTCCTTTAAATGCCACTCAAGATAATATGAAGAACAAAACGAATCCAAAACCGACGAAATGCGTCCGATTTCTTCTGTAAATGAGCGGCATATTAGATTTTCAGGTAAACAGCCGAAAATTCCTGAAAATGCTTCGACAATGCCTGCCGACATGAAATGATCAGAGCCAATTGCTGTAAATCACCAGTAGATCAGAGCGTTGTTTTCCGGAAATTGAGAACTTTGGGCATTATTAAGTTCTTTTTGAAGTTCGGCTATTATTTTAGGAATATTTCGTGTCGGATGAACGGCGTCTTTCTGAGATTGCGTCAAACCGTATGCATTCATAAGCAGTAACCGGCTGTTGGTATCTTTGTAAAGGTTGAAAACTGCAGGGTTGTTCAAAACGTCTGAACAGAAAGCAAAAAACGGATACGGATAAGAGCTGGGAAGAGTCATATATGACTCCTTTGTAAAGAAGGTTTAATGACGACTTTCTCCTCTATAGAAAATATAATTATCTTTTATGATATGAAATATAATATTGAATTTATAAAAACAAACATTACTTTTCCTTATTTCTTTGACAGGTACGAAATAATGAATATCTATGAATGATTGGTTTGATATTCAAATAAATAAATTTTTTGTTTAAAAGTTAATAAATTCCGGATAATATGAACTATTATAAAGATAAAATGCATTGTTTGCCTACGAAATGTATTTTAATTTCAATGTTTTTTATATACGCCCCTGCTTTTAGGCCGAAAATAAGATAAATGCAAGGTGAAGCGTAAATATATCAAAGACAATAAGGGGGTTTTATATGGAAAGTCCGGTTGAAACCGTGATAGTCGAAGACGAAGAGGCGTCACGCAAGCGTTTGAGGCGGTTACTGACTTCCTTCGGAGATATAATAAAGGTTGTCGGTGAAGCCGGAGACGGAATAAGTGCGGTAGAAATCATTACCGAATTGCGCCCGCAACTTCTTTTCCTTGATATTGTACTTCCTGGAATCGACGGATTACAGGTACTAAAAAAAATAACTTACCAGCCCGCGGTCATTTTTACTTCGGCATACGACCAATACGCAATAGAGGCTTTTCAGGCTATTGCCATTGATTATCTTCTTAAACCTATCGATTCGGATATGCTGAAAAGGGCGATCGATAAACTCAAAAAGGTCGGTTTCAGACAGGACGCCCTTTCAGAAAAAATCGATTATCTTCTTCAGGCAACCAGCTCCGCAACTCACAACCGTATACCATTGCGTCTCGGTGACCACATAGATCTGGTTCCACTGGACGATATTATTTATTTCCGTTCAGACAATAAATACACAAAAGTAAAAACAACCTCAAAAGATTACTTGATCGATACACCGCTTACCGAAATAGAGAGCAAACTTAATCCGAAACAGTTTATAAGAATTCATCGCTCAACTATCGTAAATATCAATTGGGTCAGCGGTCTTCACAGATGGTTCGGCGGCAGATTGAAACTGTCTCTTCGTGATCATCCGGAAATAGAACTTATCGTCAGCCGGTCATATACATCTAAACTTACCAAGTGGTAAGAACCGATACTTTATAGATTATTGCCCTATCCTATGCTTGAATCAATTGCCGTTTCTATTACCGATCGCTGTAATCTCAGATGTAGTCATTGCGGAAGTTATAAAGGGGAAAAATGTTCGTTAAGCCACGAACTCGATCGTATAACTTTGCAAAAGCTATTTCTAGAACTCCACCAAATAGGCGTCGGCTCTGTAACCATTTCAGGCGGCGAACCGTTTCTTCATAAAGATATTATTTATATCCTGGACGATATGAGCAAAGCAGATCTTCACTGTGTACTTGCCACAAACGGAACACTTTTGGATAATAGAATTCTAAAACAACTGAAAAGTCTTGGAATAGTTGATTGTATCAGGCTTTCAGTTGAATATCCTGAGAATATTATATCTAAAAATGAAGGTCTATCTTTCCATGATGCAAAAAATGTCTTTTCGGTTATAGAACTTCTCGTCGAATACGGAATAACCGCAGGAATCAATATGGTACTCCTTCCCGATAATTTTTTCTATGCCGCGGAATTGGCATATCGTTCAAAGAAGGCCGGCGCCTCATTCTTTCGGGTAGTTCCGCTGATACCTGTCGGAAGAAGTGAAAAAGTTAAATTGACAGAGCACTTTTTATCAGACTGTATAGCAACCGCTCTTTCTGTTTGCGCAGAATTTTCAGATAGATCCTCGAATAAATATATTTCTGAAAGTGATTGTTCAAATAGAGATAAATGTTTGGTAAATGATGGCGAAATCTTATGTTCCTCTTGCATGGGCGGCACCCGCTCAATATACGTATCAGCCGATGGTAAAACACATATATGCGGCATATATGATTTTGATATAGAATCTCCCCATATTAATAAACACTCTTTGTCGGAATGCATTAGTATTTTAACAGAACAAAGAAAATACTTGCAACATAAATTAATAAATACTTCCGGGTGTAAAGAGTGTAAACTTGTCAGCCGGTGCGCCGGAGGATGTCTTTCGGAATGGTTTGCCGGAAGATCTGACAACAATAAAAAATACCACCCATGCTGCTACAGAAAGTCATGGAAAGGGGCCATTGAAAGTAATATCGAGAAAAAAGAAATAATATATACAGCAATGGAACTTATTGATAATTATAAGAGATACCTTATTTTCAATCAACCGGTTTCCTGTGTCAGAGCTCTACCTCTTTGGAAAATCAATCTTTAAAATAAGTCACCCCGCCGCTTCCCCAGGTCGGCGGGGTATTTACTATACATCTTCACCCTTTCAAAGGAGGTTGTAGAACTTATAATACTACCAAACCTTCTGAATTTAATTACGACTCACAAATAATATTTATTGTTGTATTATTGTATTGATTTGTATCCTTACTTTTTAAAATGTATGCGGATTGCAGAATGTTGGATGGATTGTTTTATTAATTAATTGTCGAATAAGAAGTTATATTTGCTATTTAAGAAATCTTTTTATTTATTTCTTTCTTTTCCCCATTTTTCAAACCATTATAAACTAAATAACCTACGAAAGCAATACCTAACAAAATAAAAACCATTGATATGCGGTTGTAATATCTTTCGAGAAGCGATCTTTGAGAATATAAAAAGTAACCGAGTAGGCATAAAATAATGTTCCAGATACCAGAACCAAGAATAGTGTAGAAAAGGAAAAGTTTTAAATCCATTTTTGCAATCCCTGCAGGTAACGAAATAAGTTGCCGTATTGCAGGGATGAATCGGCCTATAAAAGTGGAACTGCAACCATGTTTCAGGAAGTAATTTTCGGCCTTTTCGATACTCCGGCGATTTATCAGAAAAAAGTGTGCAACTTTCGAATCCGCAAAAACATACACAGCTTTCCTTCCTACGAAAAGAGCAAAAAAATAATTGAAAAGAGCACCAATAAGTGCTCCTATTGTTGATGATATCAATACGCCTATAATATTTAAAGTACCCTGTGCAGCTTTATATGCTGCCGGCGGAACCACTATTTCCGAGGGAAAAGGTATAAAAGAGCTTTCAACCGCCATTAGAAGCGTAACCGTCGCATAATTTATATGATCTAAATACCATACTGTAATTGTTGAAAAAATTTCCGAGACCATTTTTCCCTTTCGGCAAGAATATTAATTGTAATTAATAATATTAAGCAAGGTTATCTTCGGTATTATTCTCTTTCCATCCCTGTTCACCAACAAGAGGGACAAAAACAACATTTGCAGTGCTATACTGTTCGAATCCCTTCTCCTTTTTCGAATATACTATTAGATCCTGCTGATAACGTTCCCCAATTGGAATAACCATCCTTCCGTTTACTGCCAATTGTTCGATAAGAGCAGATGGGATTACAGGTGCACCTGCAGTAACTACTATTTTATCGAAAGGAGCATGCTGCTGCCAGCCTAAAGAACCATCACCGATCTTGAATATTATATTCAAATATCCCATTTCCCTTAACCTTTTTCTGGCAATTTCACCCAGTTCACGGTTTCTTTCGATTGTATATACCCTCCTCGAAAACTGGGCAAGCAGAGCAGTCTGAAAACCGGATCCGGTTCCTATTTCAAGTATCTTTTCATCCTTCCCGAGATTGAGAAGTTCGGTCATAAGGGCGACAATATAGGGTTGGGAAATGGTCTGGCCGAAACCTATCGGCAGAGCATTGTCATCGTAGGCCTGTGCATACATTGCGCCGTCGACAAAAAGATGGCGCGGTACTTTATCGAAAGCCTCAAGAACCCTTTCATCGGAAATCCCTTTTTCTCTAAGAATTTTTATAAGCCGTTTGCGGGCCACTTCCGGATTTAGAAACTCCATGATTTATTTCAGGCTACTCCACTGTTTAATCAAATCGTTTTCTCATTTATAATTTTATTTCTATCCAGCCGGATTTTTATTACAGCACTTATCCATCGGATAGTATCGGAAATATGTGAAATATGACTCGGGCCTTTAAAATATAATGTCTGTATCTTCACAAAAGTAATAGGAAATCCTAAAAATACGGCCTTCATTATAACCTCCGATTCCATCTCGAACCGTTTGAATGTTAATGATACCCGGTTGAGAAGATCAACCGAATACAACCGATAACCGCATTGACTATCAATAATTTTTACTCCGCACAATAAGCTCAATATGGCGGATGTTATACGATTCGAAAGAATCCGTTTGAACGGCATGGTTCCCGGGATCATTGTTCTCGCGCCTATGCATATTCCAGGAGGCGGTTTTGTCTGAGATGCGGCTATAAATTTAGGAAGGTCCGAAGGTGCGTGCTGACCGTCGGCATCCATAGTTATTATCCATTTCATACCGAGTTTTATAATATGCCTGAAACCGGTTACAAGGGCCGCTCCCTTGCCCAAATTGACATTATGGAAAAGGCAGGTTATCCCGTATTCGTCGCATAAACGATCGGTATCATCGTAAGATGCATCGTCTACGACTATGATCCGGTTTGAAGGAGCGTATTCCAGAACTTTCGGCAGATGTTTACGTAAAAGCGAAGCGGATTTATACGCTGGAATAAGGACAGCGGCATCAGTAGGCCAGAACCACATTTTTTCTCATCTTTTCTTCGATAGCCGAACGCAACGATTCTATAGACTCTTCAGTCAATTTCCACTCTTTCGGAATGATCGGTTCTTCTAACGAAACAGTAATTTCAGCAAATGGTTTGGGAATAAGGAACCGATCCCAGGAACGAAGGCGCCATTTCCTGTCTAAATGTAAACCAACAGCGACAACCGGCGCTTCGGCAAGAATAGCCATTTGGGCGACTCCCGCCTTCACTATTTCCGCCGGCCCGGTGGGACCATCGGGAGTTATTGCTATGGGATTTCCTTCTTTTAGAATCCGCACGCTTTCCCGTAAAGCCGCACTCCCGCCGCGTGTTGATGAACCGAATACGATCGAATGACCCCATCTTGCCGCAACGGCCGCCGCAAGACGTCCGTCTTTGCTTTGCGAAACAATTGCGGTCTTGCCTGTAAAACGGAAAATGTACGATAAGGCAAGAAGATATGAATGCCAGAAACAGTATATACGTTTGCATCCGCGGTCGTTGAACGGCATTAAATTATAAGGGTCCCTTACGTTTATTCGCCACGTTGTTCCAAGAATAGTCCCCAATAGCCAGATAATAAAATGCATATTAAGTAATTTCAAGTAATTGAAAAACAAACATAAAAAAATAATAATATTCTATCTTCAGTCCTCTTTTAACATCAATGCTACTTTATTTATCTTTTTACTTCTTATCTGTCATTGATCTGCCGCTTGTGCTGTCTGACGCCGCCGCTCCCCTACCCTTCCTGTCGCATGGATCGCATGGCAAAAGTTCCACTCCTTCGACATCCCAACGCGCCCTGGCCTCAATGGTGTCTTCGAACATAAAAAACGGTTCGGGAGCAACGAATGGAACAAGAGTCCCTACATCGGGCCTGTCGTTTCCGTTTAAATCAATAAAGGTCCCTATAAGTCCTTTGGCAGCCGGAATCGAATCGAAACGAAAAGAGTTTTCGATATCTTTACAAATATAATTCCGGTCACCCGACAAAGATTTAAAAATCCATTTTCGCAGCGGGTTTCTTTCAAGACAAGACGCCCCTCCGGAAAGCGACACGGCAATAGAGTCGGTCTTTACGGTTGTAATCGTTATAACCGATGCAGTGTCGGTAGAATCCAGTGCACGCAGATAATTACCGCTAATATCAGTACCGTAGGAAGTTAAAAGCACAATCCGGTATGTTCGCCCGGGTAGAAGTAAACGATTGACAAAATATCTGGACGTATCTGATACGCTACCGTCTCCTTTTAACAAAACCGAATCTCCTGTAGAATCGGCCATCAGCAGTATACTTTTCAGCAATACCGGTTCTGACCAGATAAAACGGATTTCGGGCCGCAAATCAGCTTGTTTTTCGGGAAGCGTTCTGATAAGAGTCGGCGCCGAAGTATCAGGCTCAGCTTTCCCGTCAAGACGGAGAGTATCCGCCACATCCGCCGTGTCAAAAACCGACCTAATCTTGTAATCAAGCCTGTATGATCCGGAATCAAGAGGCTCCCTGGTTTTAAGAAAGAAAATTTTCGGTGAGGATGATAATCTATACTCTGTTTTTATAACTTTCGATGCATGCTTTTCCTTTTTTTCAAGTCGGAAAATCGGGCTGTGTGGGTACATAAGAGTGTCCCATGGTTTTCTCCAGAAACCTGTAATGGTACGGTTGTCAATGGTTTTTACCGATGCGATGACCTGACGCGCGGTATCAAATACGCTCGGGTATAAAAGCGCTTTTTTATCTTTAGCGCCTACAACGAGGGTAGATTCAACGGTAGTATAGACCTCTTCGCTTCCGGCCTGAAGTCTCGAGTCGCCGTTTTTGTCGAAATAAGCTATTAAATAATATTCTCCGGTACGGATGTTTGCTAATGAGAAACTACCGGAACTGTCGGTTTGAGACAAATATTCCGGGGTACCGCAGAAACCCGAATCTCCCTTCTGCCACGGCGCCCGGAACAATGCAATGTTGGGTTGAAGGTATTTTCTTACCGGATCCACGACACAGCCGGACACTTTTCCGCTGTCAAGCGAAGGTCCTGTGGAAAAAATAAGATTTATGGGGTTCTTTAGCGGATTGTTGTGAAGGTCCTTAAGTGTCGACGTGACCACAAGATGATAAGTGGTCGAATCTCTCAGCCTGTAAAGCGGTTTTATCTCAAGGCGGCTGCCTGAAACTTTCACTTTTAAAGGAGTCGAAGGATAAAGAGAAACACCCTTTTCCGAAGCCGGAAGCAACCACTCCGAAAACGTAATTATGATTTTAATATCAGTAGGTACTGACAGAGAGCCGTTAACTGGTGTAGTGGCCTTCACAGCAGGCGCAGTTTTATCGTCCGGGCCTCCGCCCGGAGACTGCCGATGCGCGCAGAAAATGGCAAAAAATAGTGTTGGATAAATTATCCAAAGTATATTCCTGAAATAAATCATTATACAAAAATACAAACATCACTTGATAGGAACAAAATAATAGACACATACAACCAAGCATCTGAAAAGCGGTTTCTATAAGTTTATTTTTTAATAAATGTTATTAGTTCAATTGCAACGAATAATATTTAATGGATAATATCTAAATTTTAATCTTTTGATATTAATATTTTGATTTTATTTTTAATTATACTATACGACTCAAAATTCATTTCCTATAATTAATGATAAATGATATATGAAAAGCAGATTGTTTTATTTTTCTTTTTTTGCTGCCGTAACCTTTGTGCTCTATTCTATACCTGAAGCGCAAACCGTAACGTGGGTAAGTACAATCGAACAAAACCCGTGGAATTATATGGGTATGGTTCCGGTTACGGAATGGGACGAAGACAGAGCACTGTATATTGAAATCGACGAAAAAACAAAATATCAGAAGATCGACGGCTGGGGGGGTGCAATAAACGAGTACGGTTGGGTGGCTATGTCGGTGTTTTCGCAGGCTGAAAGGGAGAAAATTCTACGTGCGCTCTTCGATACTTCAGGATGTGCTTTCAATCTGGGAAGGATATGTATAGGCGCGAATGATTACTCTTTATCGTTTTACTCATGCAATGATTCGCCAGGCGATTACGAAATGACTAGCTTCTCTCTCGATAGGGACAAAGTAAATGTAATACCGTTTGCTTTAGCGGCAAAAGCCGTCAATTCGGATATAAAATTCTGGGGCGCTCCCCACTCTCCTCCGGCATGGATGAAGCGGAACAACAGCATGATCGACGGCTCTCTTAAGACCGACGACGCTACACGTAAGGCATGGGCGCTTTACTTTAAAAAGTGGGTCGAGGGTATGGCTGCCGAAGGGGTGCCTGTATATGCGGTTCAGATACAAAACGAACCCAATATTTCTGGTACAGGGTATCCTACATGCCTTATGTCCGGCGACGAAATGGCTTTACTTATCAGAAATTACCTCGGCCCGCTATTCCGGCAGACTGGGCTTAATACCGAAATCTGGCTAGGCACTCTTCACAGCAGCGGAAATAACCACAACGACTTTTATCCTGAATATATACCGCCTTCACTCGGCGACCCTGTTACAAGCGCCTATATCAGCGGCGTAGGTATGCAATGGAATGCTCTTTGGGCAGCGCATAAGGTCGTCGAGAATTTCCCTTATTTAAAGACAATGCAAACCGAAGCCGAGTGTGGTAACTTTCCCTGGATGCCGGACTATAACCCTGATATCGCTCCCAACGATTGGTCTTACGCCGTATTCATAACGCATCGGATGATCCAGTGGCTAAAGGCGGGAGTCAATTCATATTTCCAATGGAATATGATACTCGAGGAAAATGATAAAAACAACACGATCAACACTCCATGGCCGCAAAATTCAATGATAAGCATAATCAAATCCGAAAAGAGGGTAAGATATAACCCCCAATTTTATGCCGTAAAACACTTCACCCATTTTATAAAACCCGGTGCAATAAGAATCGCCGCCGAAGGGAATTATTCGGCAGGAGGCAGCAACCTTATAAGCCGGAATATCGGAGAAACCGTAACCGACGGCGATATGATTGCATTTGTAAATACAAACGGCGACAAAATATTGGTGATAAGGAATTCATGCAATGCCGACCGTACTGTCGCCGTCAAATCAGGCGCAGTGAAATTTAAACCAACCATCCCGGCCAACTCTTTCAACACCTTCCTCATCGAAGATCATTCGTCATTAAAATATGACTTCAGAAAAAAGAGTCCGACGTCTCGGATTAAAGTCAATGTACACCCTCACAGAGTGATCATCTCTATACAACATCCCTCCGAATCTTTTCAGAAATCATCAGTCTCGATAACCGATCCTTCAGGTAAGACGATCAAAACCATGCATATATTCACGAAAAACAATCATTTCACAACGGTCTGGAACCTCACAAATGAATACGGTAAGAAGGCAGGGCCTGGATTATATATAGTACGTTCATTAACCAATGAACAATCAATTGTACGCTCGTTTGTGCTTCAATAATAGTGTATCCGTTTATTAAAAACTTTTGTTTTAACTGTTTTTTACGATTGATTTTCCGTTTGATTGACGGTTGGTTTTTGCTTTTGTTGTTGATTTTCTAATGTCAGGCTGTTGTATTTACCTGGTTAGAGTCCTTTCGAAAAATGATTTTATGATTTATAATGTTATGGATTTACAGAATTGATATACAATAACCAACTACCGCACATGTTAAACAAATAAATCTTTTCAGGTATCATCTACTAATTTATTTTTTACAACTTATGAACCGTCAAATATTTACTCTGACGTTATGTACCATTATTTGCTGCATTATTATGTTTGCCGCAGGACTCAAGCCAAAAGGCTTTCGTTTGTACAACACCGTCACATGGCTTGAACAAACCAAGGGTATCAGCTTCGGAAAAATAGGTATAGCCTTTACCGACGACAAAATTCAATTGCCTTGCTATGACTCGATATCGGTTGAGATAGCTCTTAAGCATCCTGCACAAAAAAGCAAACATCTTGCAGTGATTTTCGACATGTGGAATAGCAGTAGTAAGAGTCATACCGTTTTATGTCAATGGGACAGTTCGCTTATGGTTATGAAATCCCACTCCAGATATTTTAAAAACAGCAGACTACATATCGGTAAATCAGTAACCCCTGACAAACCCTGTTTCATCACAATCACCTCGAGCAGGGATAAAGGGACAGACCTTCACATAAACGGTATCCTTGAAAGGTCAACAAACCGTTTTGTCCTTTGCGACGGTAATGAAACACTTGGCAGCTTAATACTTGGCAATTCCGCCGATGCATCCAACCCCTGGAAAGGCGAAATCTATTTCTTTTCGTTACACCGCACAGTATTAAGCAAAGATCGCATTATGGAAAGATATAGAATATGGGAGGATAATCATGATCTACCATCTGATGAAACGACAATAGCATTATATTCATTTGACGAGCGCAACGGAACCATAGCGCATGACCGAAGCGGAAAAACCGGCGATCTCATCGTCCCCAGGCTGTTGTCAATCCCTCAAAAGCGTATACTAAGCATGCCGTGGGAAGATTTCCAGTTCGATAAATCCACAGCAATCGACATTGCAATGAACTTTTTCGGGTTCATTCCTTTCGGCTTTTTATTTACGGCACTATTATATTCTTTGGGTGGGAAAACCAGGCGTTACCGGTTGCTTGTATGCGTTATTGCAGGCACCGGAATCAGCCTTTTTTTCGAATTGACACAGGCGTATATACCCACCCGGTGGTCGCAGGTCTCCGACGTATTTTTAAATACTCTCGGAACTATGGCAGGAGCTATAATACATTATAAGTCTTCCCGGAAAAATATTTACAAATGAAAACGGAATATTATGTTGATATCTCCTCAATCAGCACCGGACTCTCATGGAGATAGCGGGTTGTTGATCTTTTGTTGTCAATATCCCTATACACCGACATAACCTGTTCTGGGGTCAGATCTACTTCTTTTGCAACCTCTTCTGGACTTTTTCCTGAGTTCTTCCCATACAGGCAAAGATCCATCTTGTCATAAGGCAGGGAGAAATAGAACTCGTCCTGGCCTTGAGGCAACGAATATGTATCTGTTGTCGGAGGACGTTTCCTGATCTCTTCAGGCACACCAAGGTATTCTGCAAGACGGTATACTTGACTTTTGTATAAATGGGCTATAGGTTTGATATCTGCAGCGCCGTCGCCGAGTTTGACGAAAAATCCTGATCATATTCAAGACGATTCGGCGTGCCGGCCACGGCATAATTATTTCGATCGGCATAATAGTATTCAAGCATCTTTCGCGTACGCTGCTTGAAATTAGTAGCTGCGACAATTTCTAAATAAGCATTTAGCGGCAGGCGAATATCCGAAATACTTCCTTCAGGCGATTGGGTTACAATGTGAAAGTTGGAAATCTGCCCTCCATCAAGCGACGAATGCAAAACTATTTTTGATCTCCATCCCTTGCCGTATTCGGGAACTACCTGACGTACCGCTTCATCATATCTGCGATAAAAGCCGACTGCATCTAGAATACCGCTTATATCTTCATGAACCCTGCGAACTTTAAACGTATCTGCAACCAGAGCGCTCAGATCAAGCGTTTCTTCGGCTGAGTGACTTTCGGGTATCTGGAGTGCAATCACCCGTTGGCTGCCGACCGCCTGTACACAAAGGGCAAGTGTTACACTGCTATCGATTCCGCCGCTCACACCGAGCACAAATCCACGGCGTTTGAATTCAACCAGCATCTCGCGCAGTTTCTTGCAGATCTTTTCAACTTCTTTTCCGGCATCGAATTTCAGCCACTCATGTAGCATGTGACCTCCAAAGTTAATCTAGTCTACTCGTTTATCGATAATAATGCTATCTTTATGATTATTCAATGAAATATGCGGATATTTTTCAACCATTTCATGAAATAAAATCTGTGTCGAAATAATTCCCGCTAAAGCCATGGAATCGGTTTCGCTGGCATTAGGAATAGCGGTAAGTTTATTTACCAACGCGCTCGTTTTTAATGGGTCAAACAGTCCGGCCTTCCGAATGGCCCTATCAGACAATAATTCTTTTCCGGCCTCCGACTTCACCAGCGACAACAGACTTTGGTGAATGGGTGCCCTGTATGGATGTTTAACTCGTGCAATCACCGATGGCGGAAGAAAAGGAATCAATGCTTTTTTTAAAACATGCTTTTCATGCAGCCCGCATATTTTCCACCAGGGGGGCACACGTCCCATGTAATCAATCAACCGATGATCCAGAAACGGCATACGGACTTCTACAGAATGCGCCATACCCATGCGGTCGCCCTGCGATGAGAGTAAATAATTACTAAGAAAAATCGATATCTCCAAATACTGAGCCTTATGCAATGTATGCCATGATACAAAATCATCCGGCAATATTTTTATGCACTCCTCAATAACATTATGAGCACCAATCTCGGATTTCAATCTTTCCGAAAAAAAAGACATTATCCTGGCGGTATTGTTCCATCGTATCATATGAGTTGACAAAGGGTCATCGAGTTTCTCGAGATCCCGGCCGAAAAAAGCGATAATCGATTTACGTGTGCGCTTATCACGGAAAATATCAGGATATAACCGTTCTATGAGCTTCCCACGCCATGCCGAATCCGGCCTGCGCGACCAGAATCGCCTTATTAGCGCCTCTTTGAAAATATCGTAACCGCCGTGAAATTCATCCGCGCCCTCGCCTGTCAGAACCACTTTAATGCCGGTTTCACGCACCAGGCGTGCAAGCAGGAAGAGCGGCACCGGAGCCGTGCGAAGGATGGGCTTTTCGCAATGCAGCACTGTATTTACAAATGCATTACCGATTGTAGTGTTTGAAGCGATTGTTTCATGGTGTTTTACCCTGAGGAATTTCGCCATGCTATTCTGGTGTTCTCCTTCGTCGAAGCGTTCCTCTTCGAACCTTATTCCGAATGTCTGGACGCCGGGGTTGAATTTTCTAACTACAATTGCAGATATGCCGGATGAATCCAATCCGCCGCTAAGATAGGTAGCCACAGGTACATCGGCGCGAAGCCTTATTCTTACAGCATCAACAAGCAGAGTACGCACCTTTTCTGCGATTTCTTCCGGAGAACCGCGCTCCCATTGCTCTCGCTTATACAGCGGAATATCCCAGTATTTTTCTATTGTAAATGTATTACGGTCGATGAGCAGATAATGGCCGGGTTTCAATTCGTCGACGCCGAGAAACGCGGTCCTACCGGGCAGGGTTGTCCAAAACGTAAAGATTTGTTTTAGTGCAAGCGAATCGATTCCACGCGAGACGGAAGGAACCGCAAAAATAGATCTGATCTCCGAAGCAAAGATAAATGTCCCGTTTATTGTCGTATAATGAATCGGTCTTACTCCTACACGGTCTCGGGCTATAAATAAACGTTGTCTTTTCGTATCCCAAATCGCGAAAGCCCATTGTCCGTTCAATTTGTTGAGAAACTCGACCCCATGCTCCTCGTACAAATGGACGAGGACTTCAGTATCAGTGGTGGTGTAAAAACGATGACCTTGTTTTTCAAGTTCAGCCCGCAGTTCCGGATAATTATAAACCTCCCCGTTGTAAATAATCCATACAGTCTCGTCTTCGTTGTGTATAGGCTGATCTCCGCCCGAAAGATCGATGATGCCAAGACGCACATGGCCAAGCCCTATATGATTGTCGATGTAGATTCCGCCTGCGTCAGGTCCCCGGTGACGCATTGCAGCACACATACGGACAAGAGTGTCGCGTGTAAAGTTATGTCCGTCGTAATTGAAAAAAACCGTTATTCCGCACATGATTTGTAGCGTTCACGACTTCTAAAATAAATGTTAATATACCGTTCTATACTGTTTTCGATTCAGTTTTTTTTGATATAAAGCGGTCGATATTTTCAATCGAATCCAGATTTTCCGGCAACAGCTCGTGATCTTCTATTTTAATATTAAATGTTTCTTCGAGGAAAGTAATAACTTCAAGCATGCCGGTAGAATCGATGATTCCATTATTTAAAAAAGACATACTGTTATCCTTAATTTTCGATTCGTCTCCGAATAAGAAGTTGTCAACAATGAACTTTCTTACTATAGCTATTCTATCCAAGATAACCCTCCTTACAGGCGATTGAATATAGAAAGATAGAATTTCAACACTATTTATTTCTTTCCTTTTCCACCAACTCGAAACATTTCGTCCGATCGATTTTGCCGTTGGCGTTTTTAGGCAATGATGCAAAAAAATAAATATCTTCCGGAAGTTTATAACGCGGAAGCTTGCCAAGCAGTGCCCTTAGTATTTCATCTTTTGTTATTGACGCATCCCTTGCAGAAACGCATGCAACCAGTTTTCTACCCAATATTTCATCATGAATTCCCAATACAACGGTTTCGATAAGCAGCTCCGTTGACATAAGAGCATCTTCGATCTCCTGCGGATTAATACGGTGCCCCCCTACTTTTAAAATTTCGTCCTTTCTCCCGGTCACATAGAAGAATCCCTCATCGTCATGAAAACCCAGATCACCCGTATGGTATCCGTTTTTATCAAGAACTCTTGCGGTAGCTTCAGGGTCTTTCCAGTAACCCTGCATGATATTTGGACCACCAGCTACCAACTCTCCTACTTGACCGGCAGGTAGTTCGTTTCCATTTTCATCTATAACTTTAATAGTAACTCCAGAAATAGGTTTACCTATAGAACCCATTTTTTCTAAATATTTTGAAGGATCAAGATAGGTAAGCCTTGCGGACGCTTCGGTAGCTCCGTACATAATATATATTTCAGTATGATCGGGCAAAACCTGTCTCAGTTCCCGTTTTATTTGGTCAGACATATGCCCTCCGGCTTGCGAACAATATCGAAGTGATGAAAGTTGATCACGGAATTTTGCCAGTGGCGAACGATGCAGCAAATAGGCAAAAGTCGAAGGAACCCCGAAGAATCCTGTTACCTTCTCTTCTATCATCTGTTTTACAACCGTCGCCGGGTACATGAAGGTATTGTTGATCACAACGGTTCCACCCACTGCAATATGCGTATTAAGCAATGATTTCCCCATTACATAGGAAAACGGAAGGACTACCATTTGTCTATCATTATCGGTTAATCTCAAATATTCACAGATTGCCGAGGAGTTTGAGACGATATTGCGGTGTGTCAACATTACTCCTTTGGGCTTTCCTGTCGATCCGGACGTGTAAATAATCGCTGCGAGTGCGGAATCATCGATAGGAATTTTCAAATTTGCTTCTTTGTATCTATCTTCGCCAACTATTAAGTCCTATGAGTAAAGATTACAGTGCTTGTATTTCTGATGAGTATTCTCTCCGATTACGATAAGATGTTTAATAGTGGTTTGATCGATCAGGTTAGGGCTACAAAGATCCGTCCTATGGCTCGAGGTAATTAGTACCTGAGGTTCAAGTTCGACAAGAAGCGGCAAAATGCCGTCATGTTTTATGCCGGTGGGAAGAGATATGAAAACCGCTCCGCTTTTCAATGCTCCGTAATATCCAATTATATATTCAACCGAATTTTCAATGACTATTACGACTCTATCTCCGGACTTTATTCCGGATTCGATCATCCAATGTGCCAGGCGGTTTGCTCTTTGATTAATCTGCTCATATGTCGCTCGTATTGTACCATGTACGCAGGCCGTCTTATGAGGAAAAAGTTTTGCGCTGTTCTCCAGCAGATTGTGAACAAGTAAAGCCGATTTATTCATATTCTCCGTACTGATCATGTTTTTCCGATAATGGCATCCGCTTTTTTACACATCGATGCAACATACTCGGCGCTTGTTTTGATTTAAACCACCATCTTTATTCATTGGGTAAGAAAATAATATTCATTTTTAAAATTTAACAAACAGAGCTTAAAAATGGGATTACTTAACAGATAAAAATCCAAAATCAGCCGCTTTACTTATTCAGTCTGAAAGGTCGAAGCCCCTTAACGAATTCTTCGAATGAATGGTTCTGAGGACACGTAACCGTAACTTTTGCTATCGGTCTTGCTTTGGGCGGCCCCCAAAGCGTGTATGGGGGGACATTTTGTGAAACCACTG
>FWPV01003933.1_pt1 | contig 32627 bp, 32 predicted proteins | sample 2228371 | NCBI WGS metagenome assembly FWPV01 (sample SAMEA103939776, study PRJEB20133) | metagenome
CACCGGAGTGGGCAAGACCGCGGTGGCGGCTCAAGTGGCCAAGCTCATGGGCACTCGGGTCATCTCCTGCGACTCCATGCAGCTTTATCGGGGATTTCCGGTGTTGACGAACCAGCCCACCCCTCTGGAGATGGCTGGGGTGGAGCATGTGCTGGTCGCTTGTCTTGATCCCGCCACCCCTTGCACGGCGGCTGCCTACGCGGAGCTTGCTCGCCCGCTCATCGCAGATGATCTGCGGCGGAGAGGAGTGACGGTGGTAGCCGGTGGCACCGGCCTGTATCTCCGCGCCGCTGTCGCCCCCCTGGCCGTCGCGCCCCGCGATGAACAGCTGCGCGCCGGACTGGAGGCGCGTCTTGCCGAGAGGGGTTTGGCCGACCTGTGCGAAGAACTAGTGCGCCGGGACCCCGAGGCGGCGCAAGCGGTCGACTGCAACAACCCCCGGCGGGTGATCCGTGCTCTCGAGGCTGTGCTTTGTGGACGGCGCTGGTCTGGGCGCGACGACCTGTGGGACCCCGCCTACTACCACCCGACGGTGATCTTCGGGCTGACTCTGGAACGTGGCGAGCTCTACCGCCGCTTGGAGAGGAGGACTCGCTGGATGCTGGAGAGGGGCGCTGTCGACGAGGTCCGCCGCTTCCGTGAGGCAGTAGGACGGGACAGGGCGCTGCCGGGGGGGCCGGGGATAAGAAGTGCCATCGGTTATCGGGAGATATGGCGGTATCTGGAAGGAGAGTTGTCGTTCGAAGACACTGTTCGGGAGATGACTGCGGCGACGCGTCACTATGTGCGTAGACAGCTGACCTGGCTTCGCAAGGTGAAGGGCGCTGTTATCATTGACCTTCAGCAGACGGAGCCCGACGAGGTGGCCCAGAAGATAGTGGACCTGGTACGGGCTGCGTAGGCGCCAACGGTCACGTGACCGGCGGCGACCTTACGGCGGGTGACCTGGGGGCCGTGCGGCGAGCGCTGCCCGGGGAGAGCAAGCGGGCGCGAGTAAGCAGGCAAGGGAGGGGACGAACTTGAAGTTGGCCAAGTGGGAAGGGCTTGGGAACGATTACCTGGTGTTGGAGGAGGAGGCCCTTCCTGGACCCCTTGCCCCCCAGGCCGTAGTCAACCTCTGCGACCGACACCGGGGCGTAGGGGCCGACGGCGTTCTGCTCAAGTGCGCTGCCTCGGGTGCGGTGCCGGGGGCGGTGGCCCGTATGCGGGTGTTCAACCCCGACGGCAGCGAATCGGAGATGTGTGGCAACGGTATCCGCATCTTCGCCCGCTATCTCGCGCAAAAGGGGGAGGTGGAGAAGGACGAGTTCCTTGTCGAGACCCTTGCCGGGCCCATCCGGCCTCGACTTCTCGCCGACGGGCGCGTGCGGGTGGACATGGGCTGGGCGCGTTTTGTCAGTGATAGCATCGACGTCACCCGGTTTGGCGGAGAGTCCCCGGTGATAGAGGCGGAGCTCGTGGCGGGCGACGAGCGGTTACGCTTCACTTTCGTCGATGTGGGCAACCCCCATTGCGTCATTTTGGTGGACGATCCGCCGAATGTTGACATCGACCGCTTGGGGCCGCTAGTGGAACGTCATCCGGCCTTTCCCCGGCGGGTCAACGTGGAGTTCGTAAGGGTGGAGACCGACGGCACGGTCACTATGCGGGTGTGGGAGCGCGGAGTGGGCGAGACTCAAGCCTGCGGAACAGGAGCTACAGCGGTCGCTGCTGCATGCGTACGACTGGGGCTGGTTTCCAGTCCCGTGACCGTGCACCTTCCGGGAGGAGACCTGGTGATCGAGGTCCAAGAAGGCGCTCACTTCGAAGGCACTGGCGGCCCGAGGAACCCCGCGGGAGTAGAGGGCGCTGCAGGCAGACACGGAGAGGCTGCCGGCGGAAGGCAGGGAAACGCTGCCGGTCGGCCGACCTCGGAAACCTCCTCTGGACTCAAGGTGTACATGACCGGCCCAGCTGAAGAAGTCTTCCGCTGCGAGCTGGCGCCGGCCCTACTGCGGCGGCTCGGCTGGACGGCGCCCGCCACGGGCAAGGACAAGCAGTCCCTCTAGTCCACGATCTCAAGCAAGGCGATCTCTAGCAAAGGCAAGGAGGAAAAGGTGCGGTTCTCTCGGCGGATGGACAATCTGGCCCCTTATCTGTTTGCGGAACTGGAGCGCAAGATCGCCGAGAAGCGTAGTAGCGGGGTCGATGTGATCAGTCTGGGAATCGGCGACCCAGATCTTCCCACCCCGGCCTACATCGTGGAAGAGATGCAACGGCAGGTAGCGGATCCCGCCAACCATCGCTATCCCAGCAATTGGGGCCACCGCGAGTTCAGAGAGGCCGCTGCCGCCTTCTACCGGCGCCGTTTTGGCGTGGAAATCGACCCGGAGGCGGAGGTCTTTCCCTTGTTGGGGGCAAAAGAGGGCCTCGCCCACATCTGTTTCGCCCTGCTCGACCCCGGCGACGTGGCTTTGGTACCCGACCCCGGTTATCCTGTATATGCCGGGGGTTCCATCCTCGCGGGGGCAGATGTCTACTACCTCACACTCCGCCCCGAAAGTGGGTTTCTCCCTGATTTGGACTCGGTACCCGAAGAGGTCGCTCGTCGGGCCAAGGTCCTCTTCATCGGATATCCCAACAACCCCACTGCGGCAGTGGTGGAAGATGACTTCTTCACGCGGGTAGTGGCCTTCGCCCGGAAGTACGACCTGGCTGTAGTCCACGACAACGCCTATTCCGAGCTTACGTACGATGGTTATGTGGCCCCCAGCTTCCTGGCCACCCCCGGAGCCAAGGAAGTGGGAGTGGAGTTCTTCAGTTTCTCCAAACCCTTCAACATGACAGGCTGGCGCACCGGCTTCGCCGTAGGCAATCGAGAGATCCTCGCTCATCTTTGGCGGCTGAAGACCAACATGGACTCGGGGATGTTCGACGCTCTGCAGCGCACGTCCGCCTTCATCCTGAACGGCTCCTGGGACTTCGTGCGCGAAATGTGCGCGGTCTATCGCCGCAGGCGCGACCTGTTGGCAGAGGCTCTGGTGAGGGTAGGGATGGAGGTGCCCAAGCCCAAGGCCACTATCTACATGTGGATCCCGGTCCCTCCAGGTTACACCTCGCTCAGCTTCAGTGAGCACGTGCTGGAGCAAGCAGGGGTGGTAGTGACTCCCGGATCAGGCTATGGCCCAGCCGGCGAAGGCTTCTTCCGATTGTCGCTTACCACCCCGGACGACCGCATCGCTGAAGCGGTGGAACGCATCGAAAGGTCGCTGCGGCTGTGATGCATCGAGGGGTCTCTCCGACTGTGATGCATCAAGAGGTCTCTCCGACTACGACCCGAGCTTGCTCGCCGCTCCCCGGGGGTGTCCAATGATGGAAGTGCTGGTCCGCTTGCTTCACCCGGCGGCCCGCCTTCCTCGAGTCGCCCACCCAGGAGATGCTGGAGCCGATCTCTTCGCAGTGGAAGAGGTGGTCATCCCCCCTGGAGAGCGGCGCGAGATCGGGACGGGGATCGCTCTAGCCATTCCGCCCGGTTACGCGGGCTTCGTCCAACCGCGCTCCGGGCTCGCTTTCCGGCATGGCATCATGGTGGTCAACTCACCTGGACTGATCGACGCGGGCTACCGAGGCGAGGTGCGGGTGGCGCTGTACAACTCTGGGCGAGAGCCTTTTGCCGTAGCAGTGGGTGACCGCATCGCGCAACTTGTCATCCAGAAGGTCGAGGAGGCCAGTTTTCTGACCGTGAGCGAGCTTCCGCGGTCCGCCCGCGGAGCCGGTGGCTTTGGCAGCAGCGGCCGCTAGGGGCAGGCATCGGCGTAGGCCGGGGCGCCTGATAGCGGCTGGTGGGCTCGCCGGCCGGCCGCCCTCAGGAGTGGGACCTTCCCGCTCCCGCACGACACTGCGCTACTCCCCTTCCGGCAGCGTGTACTCTTCCCAGGTGTTAGCGACCAGGTTGACGCTTACCACGTAGTAGCGGTTGATGTTGTTGATGACTTCCTGGTTGTAGGCTATCTCACCGCTGCTGCCGCCGCCCTTGTTGCTGACGATCCCCGAGCAGTAGAGAGCCCCATGTATCCCCGAGGTCCCGCGCAGGGTGCTGTGGCCGATGGTGACCAGGATGCCCCAGAAATCACCGGTACCCCTCAGGTCCCAGGTGTTGGTGGCTCCATCCGGAGTGTCGATGACAAGGACCACGGGCTCCTCCTCGGTCCCTATCTGGGTATTGCCCGAGATGGTCACGGCTGTATCGCTGCGGACATACACGACCTGACCTCGGGCGCTGGTTGTGGCCAGAAAAGCGGAGGCCTGCGAGCCGGCGTCGGTCCCTTCGAAGTAGGTGCCACGGTCGCGGGCTATCTTCTCCAAGGATGCGCGCAATTGTTCACTCACGACATCCTCGAAGTCGGTCGGGGTGGCGAGGGCCAGAACGTCAGTGGGCGGCTGGGGATCGACGCCCTTGTGCAGAGCGTCATGGACGTCATAGTAGATAGGGGCTGTGCCCTTCTCGATGTAGATCTCGAAACCTTGGCCGTTGCTGTCGACCGCGGAGGCCCAGAGAGCCAGGCTGGCCGGGAACATGAGGTTCCACACCTGACGTTCGGCCAGCACCAAGATGCGGTGGCGGTCATTGTCCACATTAGCGGTGGAGTCGATGAACATGCGACCGTCACCGTTGGAATCCCAGGCAGGAGCCGAGGGGTCGGCCACCGTGGTCGTTTCCCCGGTATCGGGGTCGACGTTGTCGTAGATGAGGACGTTGAGGAACTCCGCGGCGACCGGGGTACCGGCGGGGCTTCCCTCTTTGGTCGGCAGCCAGAGACCTGGGTTGATGGAGCGAAGCGCTGCGCGTAAGAGGTTCACGTCCACGGAGGCGGGCTCGCTTGCGTTGCTTGGCCAGTTGAGTTTTAGACTCAGCATGCCGGCGTCGATGCCGGCCTCAGCCACGTTGAAGGCCTTCACATCCGTGCGCTCAGTCTCCGCCGCTCGGGTCTGGGAGGCGATCAAGGAGTAGAGGGCGACTCCCAGAGTGGCGAAGACCAGTACGAAGACCATAGCAATGATCACGACCGATCCACGGGCGCGTGTACTGGCGAGGGCCGGCGACCTTTCTCGGCCGCGCGTTCTGATCTCTCCCATATGTTCACTCTCCTCGGTCTTCTCTGTCTCCTGATTCACTCCGCGAGTTCCTTGACGCAGTCGTTCTCCGAGCATCTTCATGCGCTTCTAGTACTGACGCAGGTTGCGGGGTTGGACCACAGAACGCAGATGGTGGACCACGGGGCGATTCTTTTCATACACGTCGATGCGGAGGTCGATTACTACTTCCCGTATGAAGTTGACGTCTTCGACCGGGCAGTCCAGTGTTCGGCCGTCTGCCCCCACGTAGGAGAACAAGGGGGTGTCGTCATCGTTGCTCACCCAGTTGCTGACTAGGCGCACGGAGGTGCCGGTTGAGAAGGTGGGGTCGTTGGTATGCCCCGTATCGGTGTCTCGATAGAGGGTACGAGTCGCGGTGTCCACTCGGAACCGCACCAATTCCAGAGTGTGACCGGGGTCCCGATCCACATCCGTCCAGAGAGTGAGGCTGTTCTTGTCGGCGTGATAGATGACCACGTTGAGGTCGTCCGAAGGGGCCGGGTCGGGGCGACGCGCGGTGCGGATCAGCTCGACCATCTCGGCCAGAGCGGAACGCGCTTGCTGCTGCGCACTCATGTCGTCTTCGGTAAAGGTATAGGCACGCTGCAGTCCGAACCAGATGCCGAAGATGGCTCCCATGACCACGAACATGAGCACCATGGCCACCAGGAGTTCCACCATGGTGAAGCCGTGTCGAACACGCAGCAGGTGCCGTGATGTCGCACCGGCCGACCGACGGGAGGGAGAACCTAGAGCTGCCGAGAAGGCCATATCCCCCCCTCCTAGAGCAGGACCAAGACCACCGTCCCTGCCTGCTCTGGCAGGGAGAAACTCTGGTAGACGGTAGGCCTCTTGTTAGCAGTAGCAGTTATCAGGTAGTCGCCGGCGATCAGGTTGGAGACCGTGATGGTCTTGCCCTTGTTGACCTTACCGGTGTAGACCACATTGCTCGCGCTGTCGGTGATGACGATGTCGTAGTTGCTGCTCGACTGGTTCCGTATGTCCACGGAGTAGCGGGCGGGTGCTGTGGTCGTGGTGGTGGTCACGGGCACGGTGGTGGTGGTAGTAGTCTCCTCGAGGGTGGTGGTCGTGGTGATCGGTGGGATCGCTACGTTCGCTACTGCCGCCGGGCCGACCAGTCCCGGTACGCACTTGTCGACAGCCCAGAGCGAGTACTCATACACGTTCTGCAAGGCTTCGCTACCCCAAGGATCCAGGCCCGTATCAGGGTCACCGACGTCGAGATAAGTCGACGCGCGGGGGTCTAGCTGCTCAACGATCGTGACCCAGGGCAGCCACATGCCGGCATAGGGGTCCCACTTGCGACGTTCCAACACGTAGTGGGACCGATCCCGTTCGTCACCGGCGACCCAGGTCAAGAGCACGTTGCGGTCATCCGAAGCGGTAGCGGTGAAGTCTGTTGGGGCCCCTGGTGCCCCTTGTTCGAAGCGCAGTCTCAGGCGCCAAGTGTTGCCCGGTTCGTTGTATTGGTTGTAAGCCACCGCCCGCAGCTCCCAGTAGCCGTCGGGGATCAGAGTGGGGTCGAAGGAGTACTCGAACCACACCGCATCGAGGTCGCCTTCATCGTCACGAGAGTAAGTCAAATAGGAGGTGTCGATCCTGTACTCGTCGCCCGGATCGCCAAAGGCGATGCTCTGGCCGGTGTCGTCAAAAAGGGCCAGACGCATATAGATGTTCCGCGGAGTAGGGGAGGCTGCGGCTGGATCGACAAAGACCAGGCCCCAGTCCGCCTGTGCGAGATAGTAGCGGACGGTAGTGGTGGTGGATCCTACCAAGGGGAACGGAGTGCCCAGTGGATCGCTGGAAGTGGGCGTCACGGTCAACCGTGCTCCCCGCGGGCCCAAGAATTGCTGGTGGACCAACGTGGTGATGCGGGCGGGTGATGCCGGCGGGGGGGCCTCCCAGGTCACCGTGACCGTGACTTCCTTCAGCTTGCCCTCGCCATAGGCCGACTCGGTGACCGCGTAGTCAATATAGTAGGTGGTGTCGCGCACCGTCTCACTGGTGCCGAACAGGTTCTCGAGGGTCAGATCGCCCAAGGCAGGGTTGGCCACCCGCATGTCCTCGTCGTAGATTTCCCGGTAGTCCAGTTGGCGTATCTGCTCCATCTTCTCGCGGGCCAGGTTAGTGGCGACCGACTTGAGGCGCAGACCAGACGCCTGGCTGAGTCCGGTCAAAAAGAGGGGGACGATCCCCGCCATGGCGAAAAGCAAGAGCATGGCCCCCACCATGATCTCGATCAGGGTCAGACCTCGCTGTCTTTTGGCGTTCAGACGGGTGTAGAGGCGTTCATCCATCGGGCTGAGTCTCAGGTTCTTGGTCGGCTTCTTTCCATGAGATTATCGGCTCAGGGACCTCCTTTCTTTAGTGAGAGAACCCCTGGCGGCGAAGCTCGGCAGTCGTGGCCCAGCCTGGCAGACCGACCCGGCGGCCGTTCAAAGGAACATCGGGCTGTTTTGCCAGCGGCCGCTGCCTTCCTCCACCCAAGGTCGCACAACAAAGCCTAAAGTCACCCCGCAAACTGCCGATAGAAAGGGCGAAACGCCAACCAAGCGGTGGGCCGGGCGCGAAGATTCGGCACCCGGCCGGGGGAGATGTCCACGACAAAGGAGGAAAGGACAGCAATGTTCACGCAGTTCCATAAAAAGTTGAGGAGCAAGAGGGGCTTCACCCTGATCGAGCTCCTGGTGGTGATCATCATCATCGCCATCCTGGCCGCAATCGCCATCCCCACCTTCCTGGGCCAGCGGCAGAAGGCGCAGGACGCGTCGGCCAAGTCTCTGGTTCGTAACGCCATGACCGCTCTCGAATCAGCCTATGTTGACAGCCGGACGTACGATGTCGAGGAAGCCGTGCTGGAGGCTATCGAGCCGTCCATCGATTTCGTCCAAGGGACTGATCACGTGGTGGACGCTACTACTCCTGATGTGGCCGCCACGGCCCTGGCCACTGACCAGGCGGTCGATTACTTTGGGGACGATACCACGTTCTCGATCGCGACCCAATCTGCTTCCGAGAACGAATTCGGCGTGTACACCGACAAGGGGAGCGGCGGCAGCACCGTCTTCGTGAAGGTCATCGACGGCGACGCCAGCCTGGGCTGGTAAGCACCGGCGAGCCTAGGTTCCACCTAGTTGATCGGGAGGGGCCCTACCAGGCGTGGGGCCCCTTTCTCTAAGGGCAGCCGGCGAAGTCATCGGAGTCTTGTCATATTGGGCCGCGAAGGCAGGGGAAGCGGGAAGGCTGAGGAAAGCTGAGCAGGCAGGCAATATGACACTGCGAACTGGGATTACCACCGTGGCGAGAGTGCTTCCGGGCGGACGGTCGACCGCCCGCCGGCCTGTGACCGCGCTAGCGAGCCTACTGGTGACGATGGTGGCCTTGCTGGCAGTCGGGTTTCCGATCACCGGCTGCGGCGACGGCCTTATTACCCAGGCGCAGGAGGCTGAGCGCGCAGGCGACCTCCGGGGTGCTGTCGCTCTGTACCAGAGGCAACTGGAGCGCAGGCCTGACGATCGGACAGCCATCAAGGGACTGGCAGTGGACCTGTTCCTGCTTAGGGATTTCGACGCCGCACTTCCCTTCCAAGAGAAGGCGGTGGCGCTCTATCCGGCCGACGTCCAGCTCAAGGCGGAGCTGGCCTTCAACTACCTGAACCACCAAACCCGACCGGACAAAGCGGTCGAAGTGTTGGCTGAGGCAGTCGCTCGCGAACCCAGCGCGAAGATTCTGACATTCCTAGCCCAGGCGCAGATGGCAGCGGGAAAGCTGGCGGACGCGGAGGCCAGCCTGCGAGCCGCCATCGCCGAAGAGCCGCAGTATGACCGGGCCTATTCGCTGCTCATTCGACTCCTTGAACGGCAGGGTCGCCTGGAAGACGCTGCGGAGGTGCGCCAGGCGGCGGGTGCGGCCGGACTGAGGCTGGAAGCCGAGGACGGGGGAAGCGGATAAGGCGCCCGGGTTTGAAGGCTCGGTCTTGCCGGGTCTCAAAGGAGGCAGCGGTACCATGGAACTGAAAAAGAAGCAGCCGCCCGACGTTGAGCGAGTCACCGGACAGAAAGGTTTCACTCTCGTCGAGCTGCTCGTGGTGATCATCATAATGGCGGTGCTTGCCGCCATTGCCATCCCTACGTACTTGGGGCAAAGGCAGCGGGCCCAGGATTCAGCGGCTTACACCTTGGTGCGGAACGCGCTCACGGCCCTGCAGGCTGCGTACGTGGACACCGGGGACTACACGTTGATCACGGCCGAGCAATTGAGTGGGCTTGAGCCCAGCATAGCCTGGGTGGAAGCAGGAGACAACCTGGTCGACACCAGCCCTCCCCGGATTTCTGAAGACGTGCCCGCTAAGGCAGCGGACCGGCAAGTCGCCTTCTTCCTGGAATCACGGAGAGTGGCCGATCTGGCCAGCGTCAGTGCCAGCGGAAACGTCTTCGGTATCCAGATCGACACGCTGAACATCAACGAGACCGGTTACGTCAAAGTTAAGCTTATAGAGGGCGAGACCAGCCTGGGCTGGTGACGGGCGCTTTCGGGCGGTTTGGTGGCGGGTTGTCGTCATCCTCTTGCCTGGGTCGATAGCAGTGCGTGCGAGGCGAGTTCTCTCTGGCTAAGCTTGCCGTGCCAAGATAGGGCCCAAGTCTGACCTCCCCTCCTCCGTCCTTCCTCTAGCCTGTAGGTCATGAGGAAGTCTCGTTTCTCCACCCTCAAGATCTCGGCTCCCGGCTACACGTTGTTGGAGACGCTGGTCGTTTTGGCCGTGCTCGGTCTTGCGGCGGTGGCTGTCTCGGTCTCGGTGGCAGAGGCGATAGGTCGTCTGGAGGCCCGGGGCGCCGCTCAGACCTGGCAGGCTGCCGGGGCGTGGGCGCAATTGGGAGCCATCTGGGATGGCAGCCCGAGTTCTGTGGGTGCGACCTCCTCCGCTCTTTCCGTGCGGCACGGTGAAAGAGAAGCTTGTCTTGGCGGGATGATGGGGCCGGTCTCCCTGTCCACCAACGTCCCTCGTTGGCGCACCGCAACGGGGGTAAATGTCAAGTTCTCCGAAGTCACGGCCGCGCCGGATGGCGGTGGGTCTCTCTATTTCAGGGCTCCCCGAGGCTGCTACCGGGTCACCATACGCCCCGTCAGTGGCGTGACCACGCGGTCCTGGCTCGACACAGTGCAGTGAGGGGTGCTGTGAGGGCGGCGAGACCTGTGATGGCCACCGGTCAGGTCCCCGGGAGCGGTCGCAAAGGCCACAGCGCCGGATCGGCAGATCGGAGGCGTAGGTCCAGCTGGCAAGGGGCCGCAAAGCCTTGGCGACAGGTGAGGCTCGAAGAGCGTCGGGGGTTCCTCTTGTTGGAGCTCATGGTGGCCCTCGCTCTGCTCGGCATCTTCCTGGTTTCGCTTTGCACCGGTCTTGCCGCCCTTAAGGCCCGGGCCGGGAACCTCGATGAGGCGTGGCAGAATACTTGTGTCGGCGGAGGACCTGACTCTCAGACCAGCGCCTCCTGGACCTGGGGTCCGAGGATCGTAGACGCACGGTGGCAGGCGGAGTCCCTGGCCGAAGGAGTGGTCCTTCAGTTGCTGGTGGCGTCACCGGAAGACCTGGACGGCCAGTCTGAGGCCATCGTCGGCCTCTGGATAGAGGGCTGGCTGCTCGCCGAGATGTCTGCCGATGGGGGTCTGATGGACGTCGGCTCCTCCCGAGCCAGCTCCCCGGGAGTCACCTCCTCCAGCGTCAGCTCTGCGCAGACCCTGCGCCTGGACTCGAGTTTCTGGGAAGGTCACGAGGGCAGGGAGCTGGTAGTGCGCGTAAGGGGTGAGGGAGGCGCCTGGGGGCCACCTTGGCGCACTTTCGTTCCTGGGTGCGAAGACGGCGCCTGTACCGAGGCGATGGGGGCAAGCCAGACCGGCGGGACCGAAGTGGTCATCCATGTACCGCGGCTCGGCACGGCCCGGGGCCAAGTCGCCGTCGACGGTCATGCGGTGTCTGTCTCGGAGGTTGGCCCCCCGCTGATCTACGCAGCTGAGCTGACTGGTCGGTGGACAAGCCGGCTGGAGGATGCAGTCCAAGCCTGGCGCGGCGAAAGGGGGCGGAGTCTAGATGTGTACTATTGAGGACCGCCATCGGCCTGGGCGGCTGGTCCCTGGAAAGGGGTGACGTGTGATCGAGCTTGGTCAGGGCACTCAGGGTGCCGCCCGCGGTGTTTGTTTCATCGACCAAGACCCGAGGGGTGGTCAGCGAGGTATCTGCCTCGTTGAACTTCTGCTGGCGCTGGCCCTGGGATTGTGTGTAGCCCTTGCCGCCTTGCCCGTGTGGAGCAGAGTGGAAGGGGCGGCGCTCGTAGCGGCCGAGAATAGCATCTGGGGGCTGCAAGCCCGGGTAGCCGTGGCCAGACTGGAGAGGGATCTCCGGTTGGCCACCACCGTCGGTGCCCCCTTTGCCCGAGATACGCCGTTGCTTCAAGCCGCCTCCACCCAGGTCGTCCTTCTTACCCGCGACGTTGGATCCGACAGGCTGGTACTCGTGGAGTGGGAGCTCAGCGGCGACAATCTCATGCGGCGCTGGGGGGATTGTCCCCAGGTCGAGCCCACGGCCTTCCCTCACTCTCTGTACCGTGACAGCAAGACCATGTTGGAACGAGTGGCTGCGGGTCGGTCGGGCTTTCGGTTTGTGACCGTGGTCGGCGAGGTCGTGAACTCTTGGGAACCCCAGGATCTAGGGCTGGTGGAATGGGTGGGGCTGACCCTGGGCGAAGCCGGTTCCGCCCATGACGTTCCCGGTTTTCTTGAGACACAGGCAAGGCTTGGGCGATGAGCGGAGTCTGTTGCCGCCCGGGACGTCTCACGCCCCCTGGTCACGCCAGAACTGGGAGACTTAAAGGGAATGGTCGTCGCTGGCAAAGCCGGCGAGGGTCGATAGTACTGCTGGTTCTTTTTTTCTGTTTAGCGGGCGCTGTGATCATTCAGGGGGTGGTCGGGGTCTTGCTCTGCGCTCAGCGCAGTCTGGTGGACGAAGCGGAAGGTCGAGACGCTCTTGCCGCGCGAGAGAGAGGATTAGAGCTCGCCCGGGTCCGTGCTCTCGAAGCCTGGGGAGCCGCTGAATGGGACGACCAGGTCGGGGGGAGCCCCGAGTCCGTCACTCTCCACCTGGCTCTCGAGCCGACTTTGCCCGTCTCCATATGGACGCTGGGCGTTTCCGCCCAGGGTGTGGTCGGCTCCGGGCTGACTCTCACGGCGCTTGTGGAGCGGGGACGCGATGGTCTTGATCTGCCCGTGGCGGCCCTGGTGGCGGAGATGGTCAGCGTCCCCAGCGAGAGGTCCTTGCCCTGGGTGACAGTAGAAGAGGCGGAGGAGGAGGCTTTGGTGTTTCTGGTCCATCCCCCGGCTGCTCCGGCCGGCTGCCCCCGCATTGAGATCCTCCCTGGCCCCTGGCACCTCGACCACGGCTGGCGCAACCTGATAAGTGGTTTCGTGACCACCAGCACTGACAACACTGAAGAAGGCCAAGGTGGCGGTCTTATCGCCCCGGCGCAGGGGGTGACGATCGTCAGGGGAGAGCAGGGCCAGTCCGTGCGACCACCCGCTAGTCTGGCCGGAGAAGACCCCGACCATCCTGGTTTGCTTGTGCTTGCCGGCGAGGCTGTTCTCGATCTGAGCGGACGGGGGGACTGGTGGGGAGTGGTCGTAGCTGACGGGGGAAGGGTCACGTTGGAGGGGACCTTACTCCACGGCGCAGTACTGGCGAGCGGGGAGGTGGAACTGGGGGCGACCGGCCAGGTGGTATTCGACCGTCGGGTGCTGCGGTGGGCCACCGACCGCTCGCTCTGGCGCGCCCGCCTGATGCCCGGGTCCCGGACCGAGAGGGTAGAATGAAGGCCGCAAAGAGCGCCGCGGAGCTCAAGGACGTGCGGCGCGGGTATACTCCGCACTATGAATGGACGATCAGACAAGAGGCCCGGGCTGCTGTCCTGGCATTCCCGCCTGGGGCGCCTGCGGGTGGAGTGCCGGGAGTGCGAGGTCATCTGCCAGCGGGTGGTGTTCCCCTACCGCTGCCTCGAGGCAGCTTGTCCGGCTGTTTACGCGTACGTGGAGGACGACACCACTTACTTCGGCTGTGTCTACAAGGTCTTCGCTCCCGAGCTTGACCTGGCCGCCTTCTACTCCCGAGGCAGCAGTGCCGGCCACCGTCGCGGAGGCGAAGACCCCTACGGGGCTCTCCGGGTGACCGGAAGACCCCGAAGACAGTGCCCGATCGCGGTGGAGCAGGCCTATCCTCACCAGGCGGAGCGGGCTTGTGTGAATCCCACTTTCTTTCATCAGCAGTGCGGGCTTGCCGGAGACTGCATGCGTTTCTATGAGCGTCGTCGCTCCGCTCCCAGGAACGAGTCGGACAAGGTCTGAAAGGCAGGGGAGAAACAGGGTTGGACTTAGAGCTCATATTCTTGGGGACGGCTGGAGCGACACCTACTGTTGACAGGAATTCCCCAGCTACACTCATAATCCGGGGAGGGGAGAGGATCCTGGTAGACTGCGGGGAGGGCACGCAGCGCCAACTTATGAGATCGGTCGGGCTGGCCCGTCTCAACCTTATACTCCTCACTCACCTCCACGGCGACCATTACCTCGGGCTTCCTGGTCTGCTCAAGACCATGAGCCTTGGTGGTCGAGAGGAACCCCTGCAGCTCTTCGGTCCCCCCGGGCTTTACGAGCTCTTGAGGCAGATAGAGTACATCGTGGGAAGACCTCGCTTTCCCTTCATAGTAGAGGAGGTCCGCCCCGGGGAGACCCTGCCCCTGCCGGAGTTCCTGCTCAGGACCGCAGCTACCGACCACGGTCTTCCTGGGGTGGCCTGGTGCTTGGAGGAACCGCAGCGCCCCGGCCGCTTTCTCCCCGAGGCGGCCGTGGCCCTGGGCGTGACTCCGGGTCCTGAGTTCGGACGGCTGCAAAGGGGCGAGTCGGTGGTCACCCCGGCAGGGCGGGTGGTCCGTCCGGAAGAGGTCATGGAAGGTCCCCGGCAGGGCAGGAAGCTGGTCTTCACTGGGGACACCCGGCCCACCCGGGAAGTGATCGACCTGGCCGAGAAGGCCTCGGTCCTTGTGCACGATGGCACCTTCGGGGACTCCGAAGGCGAGCGGGCCCTAGAGACGGGCCATTCCACTGCGCGGGAGGCGGCGCAGGTGGCACTGGCGGCAGGGGTTTCCACCCTGGTCCTCACCCATCTTAGCTCGCGTCATAGCTGGCGGGAACTGCGGGATGAGGCTAGAGAGGTTTTCCCGGCTACTGTCGTGCCTCGTGACCTGGATGCTCTTGTGGTGCCGTACCCAGAGAAGGGCAGTCCGCGGCTTGAGCGGGTATAATGGCCGTCCGTCCGACGGGTATCGCCCTTGAGTGGGTTGCTACTCGTCAGGCTGGCCCACGTAGCTCAGGGGATAGAGCACTGGCCTCCGGAGCCAGGTGCCGCAGGTTCGAATCCTGCCGTGGGCATATTGCAGCCCTGACAGCTTACCGGCTCTGCTCTTCATCTGAGGAGACTAGACCGAGCCATCGCTCTAGGTCGCGGTAGTCGACCTCTGTCAGGGGCCCGATCCGCCAGCCGAACACCTCGGCGGCTGCTGCCAAGTAGAGTCGCTTCACAAGACTCAGGTCAACCTTGTCTTTGGTGAGAGCCGCGATGCTGGTCTGCCTCAAACCCGGTTCGCCACATGACACTATGAGGTCAAAGAGCGAGAGATCGTTGCTGACGTTGAGGGAAGTCCCGTGACTTGCCACCCAGCGCTGGCAGCGCAGACCCACGGAGGCGATCTTTTCGCCCGCCACGTATACCCCGGGGTGGCCTGCCCTCCGGTGACCGGCCAGTCCCAAGCGGCGCAGGATCTGCAAGATTATCTCTTCCAGTCCGCGCACATAACTGGTGAGATCCCTCTGCGGTACGGGCACCACGAGGTAGCTTACGAGTTGACCGGGCGCGTGCAAAGTAACCTGACCACCTCGCTCCGAGTGGACAAGTGGGATACGCCGCCTGTGGGCAAGTTCAAGGTCGTAAACGTCAGTGGCCTCGCCGCGACTGCCGAGGGTGATCACTGGTTCGTGTTCCAGAAGGAGCACCACTCCCGGGAGCAAGCCCTCAGCTACCGCCTGACGCAGGCGCCCCTGGAGTTCCTGCAGAGGTAGGTAAGGCGTGAGTCCAAGGTCCAAAGCGGGGTAACAGGGCCGCTCGTCACCCAGAGGTTCACCGAGCGGCGTGCGGAGTGGCCTGGACTCGGGGTTGAGGTCGGCCTCCGCGGTATGAGAGACTCTAGTGGGCAGACGTTCCACAAAATAGAGATTAGCGCACGAGTCCGGCTCTGGCCGGCGCCACGAATGGGGGGCCCGGGGTCGGCGCCAGCAGCAAGGAGGAGGGATCTTGGGGCGTAAGAAGTACGATCCTCTGTGGGAAGTGATCGGGGAGACGGTGCCTCTGCAAGGGGTCGAGCCTGACCTGGATGCTGTGTGTCCCCATTGCCACGTGCGGGTCCATGTAGGGCTTGAGCGCAAAGCAGGGCACTACGTCTGCGGGCTCTGCGGCGGAGTGTCCGAGCTAGAGGTCACGGAGGCCGGTCCTGTCCTCCGACCTGAAGGGGCCGCCAGAGCAGCTAGGTAGACGGTCAGTACCTGACGACCGGTCTGCCCAGGTCGGGAAGCAGATCGCCTAATTCCGGGGGCAGGCTTTGCGGAGCCGACACGGTCAGGGGATCACCGTCGGAGACATAGCGCAGGGGCGACCCCGACTTGAGCTGAGCAAGGACTTTCTTCAGGGCGTCGCCGGTCACCATGATCCGGGGGAGGTGCAGAGGCCGGAACTTGGTGGAAAAGGGCGAGTACGCGGGCGCTCCGCCCAGGCTGAGGGCGGCCGAGTACGCGTAGTGTAGGCCTTGGTACTCCCCGCCGGCGAGGACACCGTCATCGGCGGGATAGGCGGCATAAGGCACTGCCAGGCTTACCACCGCGTAGCCGTCGCCTATGAGCTCTTCCAGTCTCTTCTGCGACTCGGCCAATTCCCGCGCCGTCTCCTCGGCAGAGGCCTTCTTCATGTTGAGATGAGAGAGGGTATGGCTGCCGACCTCGTAGCCCCAGTCCACCAAGTTGCGGAGTTTCTCGCGAACCCTGTCCTCCTGCCCGAAAGGCGGCACATCAAAGTCACAGAAGAACGTTGCCCGGGGGGCCCACCCCCCTGCCTCCACGGCGTCTTGGAGGATGGCCACGGCACAGTCGGGGTCTAGACCGCCGGTATCGAGGATGCGGTACTGGTCGGGGCTGGAGTCATCGAAAGTGAGGACCACCGGGGACTTCCCCGCCGGTATGTCGATGTTACCTGCCACCAGGTCGCGGACGTTTATGGGATAGAAGCCTTCCTTGGCCAGCAGGGCCAGGTCCTGGCGAAGGTTCTCCGGCGTACGCGTGTACTCGCCTTCCGGGCTATCGATACGGTGATAGCTCAAGATGGGTATGTAGCCCATTTCGTTTGCGCCTATCGCTCGGGCGCGCTGCTCGGTCACAGGACCTGCCGAGGTCGTAGTGGCAGCGTTGGCACCTAAGTCTGAAGCACGAGTCGACGTCCCTTGGTCCACCCGAACCGTGGAAACGGGGCCGCTTTCCTCCGGCCCGCCGAAGGCGAGGCCGCTGACCAGCCCGAAGAAGCTACCCAGCACGAAGGCCACTAGAAGAAAACGCACAACACGGCGGAGCTTCATAGGACGGGGAGTATAACAGACACTTCTGCTACAATCGCCCGACCATGGCTCCGGCTTCATACCAGAAGATCGACCCACGGCCAGGGCCTGCCGGCCGGCGGAGGGCTCGGGGGCCGACTCTTATCCTCATCGCCTTGCTGGGAGCGGCGGTGTTCGCCAGTGGTTTCATCCTTTTTTGGTCTCTCGGAAACTGGCTGGTAGGGGGCAGCGGCTTTCCTGGCTCCAGGGGACAAGCAGGCAACGGTGACACGGGGGTCCTTCTTGCCTCGTCCGAGTACACCCTCGAACCCCTGGTGGACCTTCGTTCCTTCCGCGACCTTTCGTACGTGCCTGTCAAGGGCGTCTACGTGAGCAGTTATGGCGCGGGCGATGAAGAGATCTTCGCGCGGCTGCTTGCGCTCGCGGACCGCACGGAGATCAACTCCTTTGTCATCGATATCAAGGACGACTTTGGCAAGGTTACCTACAGCGTCGACGTACCCTTGGCAATCTCTCTGGGTCTGATCGAGGAGCGCATCGAGGACATCGATGGTCTACTGGCCACGCTCCGTGAGCACAATATCACTCCCATCGCCCGGCTCGTGTGTTTCAAGGATAACGACCTGGCCAGAAAGCGCCCGGACCTGGCGGTGCAAAGCATCGAGGGAGGGGTCTGGCAAGACCGTAAGGGGCTGCGCTACACCAATCCGTACAACCACGAGGTGTGGGAATACAACGTGCAGGTCGCAGAAGACGCTGCCAGGCGAGGGTTCCGTGAGATCCAGTTCGACTACGTCCGTTTTCCGAGTGACGGGCCCGTGGAAGAAGCCGTCTATCCGGGTGAGTACACGAGCAAGGAAGACGCCATTGCCGGCTTCCTGGCTTTTGCCCGGGAGCGTCTCGAGCCCTTGGGCGTGTGGGTATCGGCTGATGTTTTCGGGGTGACAGTGCACGTGAAGAACGACCAAGGCATAGGGCAGCAGCTCGAGAAGATGGCGCGCAATGTGGACCTCATCTGCCCCATGGTGTATCCCTCGCATTACACTACCGGTTACTACGGCCTCGATAACCCGAATGCCCAGCCGTATGAGCTGGTGAAAAAAGCGATGGCCGACACGGCTGCTCGTTTAGCCGGGACCGGGGCCAAAGGGCGGCCTTGGCTCCAAGACTTCTCGCTGGGAGGGGTCCAATACGAGGCAGAACAGGTCAAGGCGCAGATCAGAGCGGCCGAAGAGATGGGCTTCAACGAGTGGATGTTGTGGGATCCGGCCCTCAAGTACGTCGAGGCTGCGCTTAGGCCGGAAGGCAGTTAGGCTAAGGTCAGGCCGCAGGGAGTCAGGCCGCGCTCAGGCCGGAAGGCAGTCCGCCAGTAGGGCCGTCGCGGTACGAGCTGCACTAGCCCGGTGGTCGGTCGGGCCCTGTTCGGCCGGGGCTGCCGTGTATTAGAATAGCTGACGCTTCGCCGTGGGCGAGGCAAGCGGTTCGGGCACATCCTCGGCGGTTCGGGGGGGCGGTGAGCGTTCCTCAACTCTCAGTCTTCGTTGAAAACCGACCCGGCCATCTGGCCGAAGCTTTGGGCGTCCTGGCTCAGGGCGGAGTCAATATCCTCTCGTTCACCATCGCCGACACCATCGACTACGGCATCTTGCGCCTGATCGTGAATGATGTCGAGGCAGCCCGGCATCTATTGGTCGAGGCGGGGTACGAGGTCGTCGTACACCCGGCGGTCTGCGCACTGTTGCCGGATCGACCAGGGGCGCTGGCCGCGGTGGTGCGCTTGGTGTCAGACTCGGGGCTGGACATCGAGTACATATACCAGGGAGCCCACGATTCTCTCCTTCTTAGAACAGAAGAGCTGGAAGGCCTGGAGAAGCTGTTGAGAGAGGCCGGATTCACCGTGCTGGGTCCGGAGGATCTTCCGTGAAACCCCTTTTCTAGCTGTCATCCCTGCAGTGACTCTCGACCAGTTTCTCCAGTACATCTTCAGCGGTATCACCAGCGGCAGCGTCTACGCCCTGACCGCTATCGGCTTCACCCTGATCTTCAGCGCCACCCACATCATCAACTTCTCTCAGGGACAGATGGTCATGTTGGGCGGTTTGGGAGCCGTCACGCTGCACCGGGCCGGCCTTCCCCTCTGGGCCTGTTTCTTGGGAGCCGTGGCGGCAGTGACGGTCCTGAGTATGGGCCTCGAACGAGTCGCTATCCGGCCCCTTCTGCGCAAAGGGGTTCTTGCCCAGATCATCGCTACGGTGGGGGCCGCTTTTGTGCTTGAGACTGCGGCCATGGTGGCCTGGGGACGGGAGGCCCTCAGCCTGCCTGCTTTCTCGGGGGAGACTCCGCTCGTCGTAGGCAAGGCGACCATCGTTCCTCAGACTCTGTGGGTGGTGGGTCTCACCATCATCATCGTAGTCGTGCTGCAGCTCTTCTATCGCCGCAGTCTTTTTGGAACGGCCATCCGAGCCTGTGCGGTCAATCCCACCGCGGCTCGGTTGCAGGGCATCTCTTATCAGAAAGTGGTGCTCTTCAGCTTTGCTTTGAGCGGTGCCGTTTCGGCTGCGGCCGGCGTGATGATCACGCCCATCAGCTTCATGAGCTACTCATCAGGTGCGCTTCTGGGGCTCAAAGGTTTTGCGGCCGCCACTCTTGGTGGTCTAGGCAACCCGCTGGGGGCAGTAGTGGGGGGCTACCTGCTGGGAATCGTGGAGGCGCTCGGGATAGGTGTGGTCTCGGCCGGCTACAAGGATGCCATCGCCTTCGTGATATTGCTTCTGGTTCTCTTCCTGCGACCGGTCGGGCTGCTAGGAGCGCGGGTGGTGAACAGGCAGTGAACTCGTCTCAGAGGACAGGGTGGGCGCAAGCCTTACGGCGCCACGCCGGCTATTTGGTGTTCGCCGTTGCCGTGATGACCGTCCCCGCCTACCTTGGTGACGCCTACTATCTCTCTCTGCTGGCCTTCATGGCTACCCGGTTCATGATGGCCATGGGTCTCAGTCTCTTGTTGGGGCAGGCGGGACAGATTTCTCTGGGCCAGGCAGCCTTCGTAGGTATCGGGGCCTACTCGAGCGCCATCCTGACGACACGTCTGGCCGTCGACCCCTGGCTGGCCATGGCCGCGGGAGCCGCCATTGCTGCCCTCCTGGCTGGTCTCGTAGGCATCCCTACTCTGAAGCTGCGCGGGTACTACTTGGCCATGGCCACTCTTGGCATCAACGAGATCGTCCACATCCTCTTGATGCAGCTCAAGGGGCTTACGAACGGCACGGATGGCATCTCCGGGATCCCGGCGCTGAGACTGGGGAGTCTCGACCTGGGTGGGCCGAAAGCGTATCACCTAGTCGCCTGGGGGCTGGCCCTCGTCATGCTGAGGTTTTCCCTCAATCTGGCCCAGTCTCGGGTGGGCCGGTCGCTGCGCGCCTTACGTCGTTCGGAGCCGGCCGCGGAGTCGTTGGGCATCGACACGGCGAGGCGAAAAGTCCAGGTGTTCATGTTGGCTGCCGTCTTTGCTTCCCTAGCGGGCAGTCTGGACGCTTACTACATCCATTACGTCAGTCCGGAAAGCTATACCATCACTTTTTCCATCATATTGATCACGGGGGTGATATTGGGAGGCCTGGGTACTATCTGGGGAGCTTTGTGGGGCACGCTCGCCATCGTTATACTGCCGGAACTGCTTAAGCGGGTGAATGAGGACATCACCAACCTGGTTTTCGGGGTGTTGCTGGTGGTCATCATGATCCTGCAGAGGGAGGAGGGAGTGAGCGTGCTTGGATCTGTCAAGACACGCTTGCGCGAACGGCTGTCGGGAAGGGCGTCCTCCAGCTCGGGGGGAGAATAGACCGTGGCCTTGTTACAGGTGCAGGCGGTATCGAAGCGGTTTGGCGGCCTGGAAGCCCTCAAGGACGTCACGTTTTCGGTCCATGACGGGCAGATCAAGGCCCTGATCGGTCCCAATGGGGCGGGCAAGACCACGTTGTTCAACGTGGTCTCGGGTTCTTATAAGCCCTCTAGCGGCCGGGTCTACCTGGACGGCGTCGACGTGACCGGGAAGCCGCCCCATTACATGTGTCGCCTCGGCCTAGGCAGGACTTTCCAGCAGAGCCTGCTCTTCGATGGTTTGACCGTGCTTGAGAACGTAGCGGTAGGTCACTATCCGCGCACGCGAGCGGGTATTCTATCTGCTGTCCTCACCCTTCCGCGGCACCGACGCGAGGAGCGAGAGACGTTCATCGTGGCGAGGGAGGTCTTGCGTCGCGTGGGATTGGAAGAAAAGGCTCAGGAACCGGCGCAGAACCTGCCCATGGGGGAGAGGCATCTGCTCGAGATCGCTCGGGCGTTGGCCTCAGGCCCGCGGCTGCTGCTCCTGGATGAACCCGCAGCTGGACTCAACGAAGAGGAGACGAGACGTTTGGCGGAGACAATACGCAAGCTCAGGGACGAAGGAGTCACCGTGCTCCTGGTCGAGCACGACATGACTTTTGTCATGGACATATCGGATGAGGTCGTGGTCTTGGACTACGGACGCAAGATCGCAGAAGGCCCGCCGCTCATGATCCAGGACAACGAAGAGGTCATAAAAGCCTACTTGGGGGAGGAATTGGAATGACGGGCAAGAAGGACAGGGTCAGAGTCTACAGCAAAGCGGCGGGGGGAATCCTTGCGGCCTTGCTACTGGTCGCGCTGGCGCTGGGGGTCGTGGCCTGCGGAGAAGGAAGTACCACGACGACCGCTGCCACCGGGGCGACCTCATCCACAGCGGCGGGTCCGAGCGGTGAGCCTGTGGTCATCGGGGCGATCGTATCGGCTACCGGGGCCAACTCGGCCTTGGGCGAGCAGGAGCGTAATGTCCTTGTGATGATGGAGCAGGTCATCAACGAAAAGGGGGGAGTGCTCGGCCGTCCGCTCAAGATAGTGGTCGAGGACGACAAGACCGACCCCAAGGAAGCGGTCACCGCTGCTAATCGACTCATAGAACAGCAGAAGGTAGTGGCCCTGATCGCAGCCACGGGCTCAGCTTCGACACTGGCAGTCAAAGAGATCACTGCTCAGAAAGGCCTGCCCCAGATAGCTATGGCGGCTGCCAATGACATCACTGACAAACCACCCATGGAGTGGATTTGGCGGACACCCCATAAGGATGCTCTGGCCGTGTCACGGGCCCTCGACTATGTGGTCAACGTGTTGAAAGTCAAGAAGATCGCCGTCCTGCACGACGAGAACGCGTTCGGGTCATCAGGAAACGCTGAGATCGCCAAGCAGGCACCCACCTTGGGCCTCGAGGTGGTAGCAGCGGAGTCCTACAAGACGGCAGATACCGACCTCACCGCTCAGCTCACCAAGATCCGCGGCAAGGACCCCGAGGTCCTCATAGTGTGGGGCACCAATCCGGGCCCGGCCTTGGCGGCCAAGAACATGAAGCAGCTCGGCATGAACATCCCCTACGTGGGGAGCCACGGCATAGCCAACAAGAAGTTCATCGAGTTAGCTGGAGAAGCGGCTGAAGGAGTGGTCTTCCCCGCGGGTCGTCTCTTGGTTCCCAGCTCGATCACCGAGCCTGCTCAGAAAGCTGTCACTGACGAGTTCATCGCCTTGTATCAGGCCAAGTATGGGGCATCGCCCAACACATTTGCAGGTTATGCGTTCGAGGCGGTGATTCTTCTCGTAGACGCCATTTCCCGCGCCGGAAGCACCGAGGCTGCTGCCATTCAGGCTGCTCTCAACTCCACCGCTAACTTCCCCGGCCCAGATGGCTACTACAACTACTCGCCCACCGACCACGACGGACTCAAGGCCGAAGACATGATCATGGTCAAGATCCAGGGCGGCACCTGGGTACTGGCAGAGTAGCGGTGGCCGGACGGGATACCGATCCCGGTTGACGGGGTGTTGACGTGTTGGAGCTCGCAGGCATCCGCGCTGGTTATGGAAGGATAGAGGTCCTTCACGGGCTGGACCTGACTGTACGCCAAGGGGAGATCATAACCATCATCGGCGCCAATGGAGCGGGGAAGAGCACCCTGCTCAAAGCTCTGTCCGGTGTAGTAAGGCTGTCTGCGGGCTCCATCACTTTTCGGGGTGAACGCATCGATACCCTCGGTGTCGAGCAGATCGTGCAAAGGCGGTTGGTACAGATACCTGAGGGGCGTCAGCTTTTCGGACCCCTCACTGTCCGTGAGAATCTGGCCCTGGGCGCATACTCGCGCCGCAAGGGTGAGACCCCGGTGGCGGACAGGCTCAGGCGGGTCTTTGCGCTATTTCCCCGTCTTGAGGAGCGGCTCGATCAGCAAGCAGGCACCCTTTCCGGCGGCGAGCAACAGATGCTGGCCATCGGCAGAGCCCTCATGGCGGAACCTCTTCTCCTTCTGTTGGACGAGCCCTCCATGGGGCTTGCCCCCTTGGTGGTGCGGGACATCTTTGCTGCCTTGCGTGCTCTCAATCGGGAGGGTCTGACCATGATCCTGGTGGAACAGGACGCCCGCATCGCCTTGAGCCTGGCCCATCGAGGCGTGGTCATGGAAAGAGGAAGATTCGTGCTCGAGGATTCAGCGCGAGCCTTGCTTGAAAACCCCGAAGTGCAGGCCATCTACTTCGGTCAACGGGCAAGCAGCCTCGGCCCACGGGAGGTCGGCTGCGGTTCCCTCTCTCAGACGGGGTGGGTGGACGACCAGGGAGAAGGGACATGAACGAGATCTGGAACCCTGAGTACGAGACCATGAACCGCGAAAGTCTCCGGGAGCTGCAATTCAAACGGTTGCAGATGACCCTTCGCTGGGTTTACGAGAATGTCCCCTTCCATCGCGAGCGGTGGACAGCGCTCAAACTGAGACCAGGGGACATCCGCAGCCTCGAGGACATAGTCAAGCTCCCCTTCACGACGAAGAGCGATCTCAGAGCTGCCTCTCCCTATGGACTTTTCGCTCTGCCCCTGGAGAAAGTGGTCCGTATCCACTCAGCTTCGAGCACCATATCTGACCCGGCCGTAGTGGGTTACAGTCGTGGTGACCTTAACACCTGGTCAGAGCTGTGTGCTCGGGCCGCGGTGGCGGGCGGGGCCCGTTCTCATGACGTGGCTCAAATCTGCTTTGAGTATGGGCTGACCACGGGAGCCTTCGGCATGCACGCAGGACTCGAACGGGTGGGTGCGACCGTCATCCCCGCCTCAACTGGCAATACGGGGCGCCAATTGCAGATCATGCGGGATTTCCGGACCACGGTGCTGGTGGGGACACCGAGCTATGCCCTGCATCTCTTGGAGGTGGCGCCCCGCTTGGGCTTCGATTTCAAGGACCTCTCCGTACGCGTAGCTATTCTGGGTTCAGAGCCTTGGACCAACGAGCTTCGAGAGGAGCTAGAAGAGCGGTCGGGCTTTTCAGCCACCGACATCTACGGACTGTCAGAGATCCTGGGGCCGGGCATCTCGTTCGAATGCTGGAACAAAGACGGTCTGCATGTCAACGAGGATCATTTCTTGGTGGAGGTCGTCGATCCAGAGTCGGGGGAGCCGGTCCCCGAAGGCAAAGAAGGAGAGCTCGTCTTTACTTCCCTGACCAAGGAAGCTCTGCCAGTCATCCGCTACCGCACCGGGGACTTGGCGAGCCTAAGCCGTCGGCCTTGTGCTTGTGGCCGGACATTCGCTCGCCACACCAAAGTTCTCGCGCGGACCGACGACATGCTCGTGCTGGGAGGAGTGAACGTCTACCCGGCCTCCATAGAAGCCGTTCTTCTGGATCTGGAAGGAGTGCAGCCCAACTACCGCATCATCCTCTACACCGAGGAAGGGCTGGACAAGATGGAGATCCAGATCGCGGTGGACTCTTCCTTCTTCTCGGATACCGTGCGCAAGCTGCAGGATTTTCAAGGTCACGTCGAAGAGCGCATGCGCCAAGAGTTGGGCATCCGCCCCCGAGTACGTTTGGTCGAGCCTCGCTCTCTTGCCCGAGGCTCTGAGGCACGGTCGCGGTTGGTCGATAACCGGAAGGCAGTGGGAAGAGGTCAATCTGGTACACTGCCCCGGCGGTAGACAAGGCGCGGTCGGCGACCGCAGATAGGCATAGAAGCTCTGGAGGTTAGCGTGTCGGAAAACAGCTTCCTGTTCACTTCGGAGTCGGTGAGCGAAGGTCACCCCGACAAGATGGCGGACCAGATCTCCGACGCAGTGTTGGACGCCGTCCTCAAAGACGACCCGCAAGGGCGCGTGGCCTGCGAAACCCTGGTCACCACCGGCCTTGTCGTAGTCTCCGGGGAGATCACCACGTCCACCTATGTGGATGTTCCTGCGGTCGTGCGTCGCACCATCGAGCGCATCGGCTACACACGAGCCAAGTTCGGTTTTGATGCCGCCACCTGCGGGGTGATCACCTCCATCCACGAGCAGTCGCCCGACATCGCGCAGGGTGTCAACACCGCTCTCGAGTACCGGGTCGACCCTAGCGACCATGACGAGCTTGACTCGCAGGGTGCCGGCGATCAGGGCATGATGTTCGGTTACGCTTGCCGGGACACCGCCGAGCTCATGCCGATGCCCATTCTCCTTGCTCATAGGCTGGTCCATCGTATGAGCGACGTCCGCAAGGGCGGCGTGTTGCCCTATCTACGTCCCGATGGCAAGAGTCAGGTCACGGTGCGCTACCACAATTGGCAGCCGGAATTCATAACGGCGGTCGTGCTCTCCACCCAACATAAGGAAGGTGTCGACATCGACACTCTTCTGCGTCCCGACCTGATCGACCACGTCATCAAACCGGTGCTCCCCGAGGGTCTTTACGACCCGGAGTTCAAGAAGACCAAGCTTTACGTGAACCCCACTGGGAAGTTCGTGATCGGCGGACCGATGGGCGATACAGGGGTTACCGGCCGCAAGATCATTGTGGACACTTATGGGGGCTTCGGGCGCCATGGCGGAGGAGCCTTCTCCGGAAAAGACCCCTCCAAAGTGGACCGCTCCGCGGCTTATGCTGCTCGCTATGTGGCGAAGAATGTGGTGGCTGCCGGCCTGGCCGACCGGTGTGAGGTGCAGGTAGCCTATGCCATCGGGGTCGCGCACCCAGTGAGCGTCATGGTGGAATGCTTCGGCACTGAGAAGGTCGACCGCAAACTGATCGAAGAGCTGATTCTGAGTCACTTCGACCTGCGTCCTGCGGCCATAATCCGCGACCTGCGCCTACTGCGGCCGATTTACGAGAAGACGGCCGCCTATGGGCATTTCGGCCGCGAAGATGCGGATTTCACCTGGGAGGCCACCGACAAGGCCGAATTTCTGCGGCGCGACGCCGGTCTGTAGGCAGGATTACGGCTGGCAAGCGCCGAGTCCGGCGAAAACGACTGTCTGGGGACGCAGGGCCGGCAGGGCGGGCCCTGCGCCGAGGTTGGTGCGATGTCGGCCAGACCTGATATTCACGCCGTCAAGGAAGTCGTTCAATGTGTGGTGCTCCTCAGGCTGCATCACCTGGGCGACCGCGTGTTCGACTATCTGGTGCCACCCGGACTCCGGGCCGAGGTGGAGGTCGGCTCACTAGTGTCCGTCCCGTTCCGGGGGCGGCCAGCGCGGGCAGTCGTGGTCGGCCTTGGTCCGTCGGAGGAAACCCGCGGCGAGCTCAAGACCATCCTAGCGGTCCTGCCAGGCCGGGTCCCAGCCGACCTCCTCGAGCTGGCGCGATCTTTGACGGCGCACTACCTTTGCTCGTTTGAATCCTGTCTACGACTGATGGTTCCTCCGCCTGGCGGCCGCCGCAGGGCGGACCGAGTCGACCGATCGATCGGGGCCGTGCCCGTCCGCCGGGAGTGGGTCAAGCTGTCGGACTGTGTACCCCAGGGCCTCAAGTTGACCTCCAAGCAGCAGAAGGTGCTGGAGTCGATTCCCCCGGAAGGGATAGCGACCGCGCCGCTCCTCGCCAAGACAGGGGTAGGGAAGGCTGTGCTCGCAGGGCTGGCAAAGAAAGGACTGATTGAGTGGGGACCGGCTCCCTTGCAGGAGACCGTCTTTGAACCCCAGGAACCCCCGGAGCTGTGGCCGGAGCAGGCAGCAGCGGTGTCCCTTCTTACGGCAGCGCTGGAGGAGGGCCGATACTCCCGCCGTCTGCTGTGGGGGGTCACAGGAAGTGGGAAGACCGAGGTGTATCTGCGTCTGCTCAGGCACACCCTCGAAAGAGGAGGAGGAGCGATCCTGCTAGTGCCGGAGATCGCTCTGACCCCACAGACCGTGGAACGGGTCCGGGCTCGCTTTGGCAGCCAGGTGGCCGTGTTTCACAGCGGTCTACCTCCAGGGCAGAGACTCCGTGAGTACCGCCGTATCCAAGAGGGTGAGGCACGCATCGTAGTGGGGGCGCGCTCAGCGGTGTTCGCCCCGGTCGCCGATTTGCGTTTGGTCATCATCGATGAGGCCCACGACTCCTCCTACAAGCAAGAGGAAGAACCCCGCTACGAGGCGCGGAAGGTCGCGGAGCTCCGCTTAAGAGCGAAGGGAGGGCTCCTGGTCGAAGGTAGCGCCACTCCCGCGGTGGAAAGCCTTGGAGAAGACGTGGTCCCGATCCGCCTCAGCCGTCGGGCAGTCGGAGCCCTTCCCGAGGTGGAAGTAGTCGACATGCGACTGCAAGGGGCAGGGCTGCTCTTAGCGCCCCGAGCCCGTGAAGCCCTGGCTGAGGTCCTCAGGCGAGGCGAGCAGGCCATCATCCTACTCAATCGCCGCGGCTCTGCCGGATATGTGCATTGCGAACAGTGTGGTCATGTGCTGTCGTGTGCTGCTTGCGAGCTGGCGGTGACCTACCACGGCGAAGAGCAACGCCTGGTCTGTCATCATTGCGGGCGCTCCTTTCCGCAGCCGCCGCTCTGTCCCCGCTGCCATGAGGCGACTCTTACCCGCTCGGCGCCGGGTACTGAGCGGCTGGACCGTGAGCTCAGACGGTTCGTGCCTCAGCAGAGGGTGTTCCGGATGGATTCCGACGTGGCCACGACCGCCGCGCAGATCCGGCGGATCCTTTCTACCTTCGCCGCTTCCCGCCCTGGAGTGCTGGTGGGCACCCAGATGGTGGCCAAGGGTCACGACTTCCCCTATGTAACCTTGGTGCTGGTGGCAGACGCGGACGTGGGACTCTATGTGCCCGACTTTCGCGCTGCGGAGAGAACCTTCCAGCTACTAATGCAAGTGGCCGGCCGAGCCGGTCGGGCGGAGAGGCCGGGACGGGTGCTGGTGCAGACTTGGAATCCCGAAGTCCCGTGTATTAGAATGGCCCTACAGCGAGATGAGGCGGGTTTTTACCGGCAGGAGCTCGAGACCCGGCGACGTCTCGGCTATCCGCCTTTCGCGGAGCTGATCCGCTTGGTGACCGTCTCTCCGGAGGCCGAGAAAGCCAGGGCGGGCGCGTATTTTCTGGCTGAGCGCCTTAGCCGACATTTCCGCAAAGGGGAGCTACGCGGGCCCGCCCGGCTGCTGACGCTGCGAGGCAAGGAGCGGTGGCACTTGGTGATAGCCACGCCAGACGGCGCCCGGGCCCGGGCGATAGTGCGTCAAGCCGACGCGCAGCTCAGCGAGCCCTACCGGGAGCGAGGGGTGACGCTGATCGTCGACGTGGACCCGCAATCATTCACGTGACAGGCAGGGAGAAAAGGACAGTGGCGAACACGACAAAGAGGCCGGCGGTCGCTGGGAAGGTGGCCAAGGTCCCGCTTGCCACGTTACGCGTTCTGGGTGACCCGGTTCTGAGGCAGAAGGCGCGACCGGTCACAGAGTTCGACGCCAGGCTCGGGAGACTCGCCGAGACCATGATCGAGGTCATGGAGCGCGAGGAGGGGATCGGACTGGCCGCTCCTCAGATAGGCGTGCTCAGTTCCGTGGTGGTCTGGGCCGACCCCGAAGAGCGCGACCGGATCCGTGTCTTCGTCAATCCATGCATCACTCAGCAGTCAGCGGAATGCAGTTCCGCCCCCGAGGGCTGTCTCTCGGTTCCAGGCACCACGGTAGAGGTAGTCCGCGCTGAAGCGATCACAGTGAAGGCCCAAGACCTGGACGGGGTGGAACGCACCTGGGAACTCTCCGGCCTGCAAGCGCGCATCGTCCAGCATGAGGTCGATCACCTCGAAGGCCGGTTGATCCTCGATCGGGCGAGCCCCGAAGAGAGGCGTCGTGTACTGCGGGAACTGCGGGAACGCGCGTTGGCTGGCGGCTCGTGAGATTCGCTTTTGCCGGCAGTCCTGAATTCGCCGCTTGGGTGCTGGAGCACCTGGTCAGCCTGGGGCGTCGACCTACCCTCGTCATCTCTCGGCCTGATCGCCCTCGGGGCCGGGGGCTACGTTTGGCCGCCCCGATGGTCGCCTTGACGGCCTCACGGCTGGGCCTTGATTGCGCACAGGTTCCCGACATCAACGCCCTGGCGGTGCGGGAGCAGATGCGCGCGGTCGGGGTATCCACGCTGGTGGTAGCCTCTTTCGGTCAGATTTTGAGACGGGAGCTGCTCGATTCGTTTCTGTGTCTGAATCTTCATGCCTCTCTACTACCCGCTTACCGAGGCGCCGCTCCCATCGAACGGGCTCTCATGGCTGGAGAGGCCGAGACCGGCATCACCATCATGCGCATCACGGAGGTTCTGGACGCTGGACCCTGGGCCTTGCAGACGAGGCTGTCGATCAACCTGAGCGACGACGCTGGGTCCGTGCGTAGAGCTTTGGCTTTGCTTGGCGCCATCGGTATCGACCAGGTGCTTACCGGTCTCGAGGACGGCACGGTGGCGTGGAAAGAGCAGGTGGGCCCGACGACGTACGCGGACAAGCTCACCGCCGTCGACTGTCTTGCAGACCCGCGGCAAGGGGCCAAGGCTTTTCACGACCGGGTCAGAGCCCTCAGCCCACGTTCAGGCCTGCGGGCTGTTTCTGGTCAGGTGGAGTTCAAGATCTGGCGTACCTGGCCCTACGGGCAGGCAGGGCTGGCCGACGTGCCTGCGGCGGCCGAGGCAGTGAACGGGCAGACCGGGCGTCTGCTGGCGGTCGGGGAGAGGCTTTTTGTGGGCTGTGAGGAGGGGGTGGTGGAGATATTGGCAGTACAGCCTAGTGGACGGCCGCGCATGACCGCAGCCGCTTTCTTGAGGGGCTACCGTCCGCGGTTGGGAGAGACCCTGCAAGCACCCACCGTCGGCTGCGACGCGGACCCCCTGGTGGAGGACTGAGGATGCGCCGTCGCCTAAGCCCATGCCGCCATCTGAGCACGCGCCACTGTCTGACCGTGCGGCCGCGCCTGAGCAGGCGCTGCCTGAGAAGGGCCCACCCTTTGCGTTTGGACTGCCAACTGGACGTCTGAGGAAGCTGAGGGAAACCAGGATGCCTATCCCCGCCTCAATGTACCGCGAAGTCCATCTGCTGCCCTCGCTCCTTTCCGCCGATTTTTCCCGGCTGGGCGAAGAGACGGAAGCGGTGCTCGACGCGGGGGTGCGTTTCATCCACGTCGACGTCATGGATGGTCATTTCGTGCCCAACCTCACCATAGGTCCAGCGGTAGTCTCCGCTCTTGCCCCCCGCGTCCATGAGCGGGGAGGCTTCCTCTCCGTGCACCTTATGATCGAACACCCGGAACGTTTTCTAGAAGCGTTTGCCGAGGCGGGCGCCGATGCCCTGAGCATACACATCGAAGCCTGCCCCCACTTGTACCATGCGCTGCAGACGATCAAATCGCTGGGGGTGGGAGCCGGGATAGCTCTCAATCCCGGGACTAATGTGGAGCGGGTCCGCGAAGCGCTGGACCTGGTGGATTACCTACTGGTGATGACAGTGAACCCAGGGTTCGGTGGGCAAGAACTTATCGAGAGCGCCTTGGCCAAAGTGCCTCTCTTGCGCTCCCTGCTCCCAGAGACCGCGGCCATAGAAGTGGATGGCGGGATCAACCGCGAGAACATCCGCCGAGTCGTGGAAGCGGGCGCCAACTGGATCGTTGCCGGGAGCGCGGTGTTCGGGCGAGGGGATCCGTTCCGGAGCGCCCAGGAGCTGGCGGCCCTCATAGGGGAGCTGTCTCCGGCCGGTCCTGCCGGGTGGGCCTCTACCGAGCAGGTCCAGGGGTGGAGGTGACGTTCCTGTCCCACCTGTGCTAGATTGTGCCGCGTACCGCTCTGAAGCGGAAAAGAGATAGGGTCTTCGGGGTCGGGTGAGATTCCCTACCGGCGGTGAAAGCCCGCGAGCCTCTTAGGCAGACCAGGTGGAATCCCTGGGCCGACAGTGAAAGTCTGGATGAGAGAAGGCCGGACGCGCTTGCGTTCCTCCGACCCCTGGGCCTGCAGCCTGAGGGGTTTTCTGTTTGGTGTTGAACGAAGAGGACTACCAGTATCTGCTGAGAGCGATGGACCTCGCTGAACAGGCGAGGGGCTGTACCAGCCCTAACCCCCTAGTGGGGGCGGTCATCCTCAAAGATGGCCGGGTCCTGGGCGAGGGGTACCACACCGGTCCTGGGCGTGACCATGCCGAGATCGCGGCTTTGCGGGACGCCTTGGCCCGGACCTCAGGGGTGCAGGCCGACGTCCTCGACCGCGCCAGTCTGGCGGAACTCTGCCGCGAGGTCTGCTCAGGCGCCACCCTTTACGTGACTCTGGAGCCCTGTTGCACTTACGGTCGTACTCCGCCCTGCACCTCAGCGGTGATCGGGGCGGGGTTCTCCCGCGTCGTGGTGGGCGCTATCGATCCTTCTCCGGCCGTCAACGGTAAGGGGCTGGCACTTCTCCGAGAAGCCGGGCTCCAGGTGGAGCTGGCCGCAGGAGAGGTTGCGCATCGGGTCAGACGGCAAAACGACGGCATGCGCAAGGCGGTCTCCCGCGGTCTTCCTTTCGTCATCTACAAGTACGCCGTCACCCTGGACGGCCGGGTAGCCACGGACTGCGGGGACTCGCGCTGGATCTCCAGTGAAGAGAGCCGGGCCTTGGTGCATCGCTGGCGGGGCTGGTCGGACGCGGTGGCGGTGGGCGCGGGCACGCTGGCAGCTGACGACCCCACTTTGACTGCACGGACCAGCGGGTGCGGGCGACAGCCTCTGCGGGTGGTTCTGGGAGACACACCAGCCCTTGCTCCTGCCAGCGCGCTGGTCCGCACGGTGGACGAGGGTCCCGTGCTTGTGCTCTGTGGCCCAGGGGTGGATGCGCAGCGGCGCAGCGAGTTGGAGTCCTGGGGACTGGAGACTGTGGCCACCTCGGAGGGCGAGGGCCGATGGCCGGATCCGCTGGAGAGCGCTCGCCTGCTTGCTGCTCGCGACGTCCAGACGGTTCTTCTCGAAGGCGGTCCGCGGGCGGCGGGGGCGTGGTGGGCAGCAGGCCTCATCGACAAGGTGGCGGCGTTTCTCTGTCCTAAGATCGCGCCGGGTTTCATCAACAGGGGACCTCTCCAAGGACCTGGACCCGCTCGCATGGGGGAGGCCACCGAGTTGCTCGAGGTCAAGATGGAGCAGGTGGGGCCGGATTTCTTGGTCAGCGGCTACACGGGAGGACCGTTCTGATGTTCACCGGCTTGATAGAAGAGGTCGGCGTGGTCAGGCGCCTGGAACGAGGGGGGCAGGGAGGCCGACTGAGCATCGCTGCCCATACCGTACTGGAGGGGACTCGCGTGGGGGACTCGGTGGCGGTGAGCGGAGCCTGTCTCACCGTGGTGGCTTTGGACGCAGACGGTTTCGTCGTCGACTGCATGCCCGAGACCCTGACTCATACCACCTTGGGCGAGGCTAGACCGGGGACGCTGGTGAACCTGGAGCGGGCACTTGCTCTGGGCGCCCGCCTGGGAGGACATCTTGTCCTGGGCCACGTGGATGGAGTAGGCGAGATCGCCGCGGTGCGCCGAGCC
>FWPV01003934.1_pt1 | contig 32626 bp, 34 predicted proteins | sample 2228371 | NCBI WGS metagenome assembly FWPV01 (sample SAMEA103939776, study PRJEB20133) | metagenome
ATATGCCATCCGTGCAATCCGGCCTTCAATCATCATAGCGCCGCCAACCAGATTACCCATCAGGCTGCCAACAGTGCCAAAACGGCTCAGTGAGATTAAGGAACCGTGGTCCCGGTAATGATATTGCTGCTGCGGTTTACCACTGACAGCAGCAATCAGGTTTTTGGCCACCAGCTCAGCCATCTGATGCGCTGACTGAGCCCGTGGCGGCACCCATTTATTGTCAGGCAGCGGGCAACCGGCACAATCACCAATCACATAAATCTGCGAATCGCGGGTGGTTTGTAAAGTGGGTAACACCAGCAGCTGATTGATGCGGTTGTTTTCCAGACCAGCCAAATCTTTAAGAAAATCAGGCGCTTTAATACCAGCCGCCCAGACCATTAATTCACTGTCCAGATGTTCATCACCCAGCTGTAATCCATGTTCATCTGCTGCTGTGACTTTGGTCGCCACCCTTACATTGACGCCCAGTTTCACCAGCTCTTTATGGGCGGCAGCGGCAATACGCTCCGGCAGCGCAGGTAAAATACGCGGGCCTGCTTCAATGACACTAATTTTTAACCGGTCGCGTTTCATGTCGCTAAAACCGTACAGGTTCAGCTCAGCAGCGGCATGATGCAGCTCGGCGGCCAGTTCCACGCCGGTAGCACCGGCACCTACTATGGCAATATTCAGGTTGTCTTTGGGGTGGCCCGGTGAATTCAGTTTTAAATAAGCTTCCAGCAAACGGCGGTGGAACCTTTTAGCCTGCGCCGGGCTGTCGAGGAAAATACAGTTTTCCACCACCCCAGGGGTGCCAAAATGATTCGACACACTGCCAAGCGCCAGCACCAGATAGTCGTAACTTAACCGGCGCTCTGACAAAATTTCTTCACCATTTTCATCATACAGGGGTGCCAAAATCACCTGGCGTTGCTCGCGATCCAGCCCTGTCATGGTACCAAGCTGAAAATCAAAGCCATGGGCGGCGGCATGAGCGCGGTAGGTGACCTGATCGATATCCACATCCAGAGTTCCGGTGGCTACTTCATGCAGCAGCGGTTTCCAGATATGGGTGGCGTTGCGGTCAACCAGCGTGACAGCAGCTTTGTTTTTACGGCCGAGTTTATTTCCAAGACGGGTGGCCAGCTCTAAACCGCCGGCGCCGCCGCCAATAATGACAATACGTGCAAGTGCCATGGTGAATTACCCTGATAAATATAAATTCTGTGCGGGCACATCTGGCCGGGCCCACGGCCTTTGCCGATTTGCCGCCAGGGATCAAAACACCGGCTGCAAATGCCGGTCAGAAACACAGGGGCTGGCGGAAAATAAGCAAAAAAAAGCCGGCCACAAGGCCGGCTTCAACTTAGCTGTTTTTTTGCCGTTTCATTGACTCAAAAAACTCATCGTTGGTTTTGGTCATCGACAGTTTGTCGATCAAAAATTCCATACAATCGGTTTCGTCCATTGGATTGAGGATTTTGCGTAAGATCCACATTTTTTGCAGTTCTTCCTGCGACGCCAGCAATTCTTCGCGACGGGTACCAGAGCGGTTAAAGTCGATGGCAGGGAACACCCGGCGTTCAGCAATTTTACGTGACAGGTGCAGTTCCATATTACCTGTACCTTTAAATTCTTCGTAAATCACTTCGTCCATCTTCGAACCAGTGTCCACCAGCGCAGTGGCGATAATGGTTAAGCTGCCACCTTCTTCAACATTACGGGCGGCACCAAAAAAGCGTTTTGGTTTGTGCAGTGCGTTAGCGTCAACACCACCTGTTAATACCTTGCCTGAACTTGGGATCACAGTGTTGTAAGCGCGGGCTAAACGGGTGATAGAGTCGAGCAGGATGATCACATCTTTTTTGTGTTCAACCAGACGTTTGGCCTTTTCAATGACCATTTCGGCAACCTGGACGTGGCGGCTGGCTGGTTCGTCGAAGGTTGAAGCAACCACTTCACCTTTGACCATGCGCTGCATCTCGGTTACTTCTTCCGGACGTTCGTCAATCAGCAGCACCATCAACACACATTCAGGGTAATTTGAGGCAATAGACTGGGCAATATTCTGCAACAGTATGGTTTTACCTGCTTTTGGCGGGGCCACAATCAAACCACGCTGGCCACGGCCGATAGGCGAAGCTAAATCCAGTACCCGCGCCGTGATGTCTTCTTTACTGCCGTTGCCACGTTCCATCCGCAGCCGTGAATTGGCATGCAAAGGGGTTAAGTTTTCGAACAGAATTTTGTTACGGGCTTGCTCAGGGCGACCGAAGTTCACTTCGTTTACTTTGAGCAGCGCAAAATAACGTTCACCTTCTTTTGGCGGACGAATAAGGCCAGAAATACTGTCGCCGGTACGCAGGTTAAAACGGCGGATTTGGCTTGGCGACACATAAATGTCATCCGGGCCTGCTAAATAAGAACTGTCTGATGAACGCAAAAAGCCAAAACCATCGGCCAGAATTTCGACAACACCGTCGCCGTAAATTTCTTCACCGTTTTTCGCATGTGATTTTAAGATGGCGAAAATAATATCTTGCTTGCGCAGACGGGCCATGTTTTCCAGGCCCATGGACTCAGCCAGATCAACCAGCTCGTTAATCGGCTTCAGCTTCAGTTCGGTTAAATGCATATTGATGGGTTCTTGTGTATCAAAACAGAAAGATAGCTTTTCGCTGAGCAATTTAGGTTTGGAAATGAATTAGTCAACGAACAAGCGGGTTATTAGAGAAGTTGCTGAGCTACACCATAGCAGGATAAGTTTTGGCCGTCCAGCGGCGCCATAAAAAAAGGCGTACAAATATACGCCTGATTTTCTCTGTGCGGATCAAGCTCAGATGTTGCTGTCCAGAAACTCTTTTAACTGAGTTTTTGACAGGGCGCCAACTTTAGTGGCGGCAACCTGGCCGTTTTTGAATAACAGTAAAGTTGGAATACCACGGATACCGAATTTTGGTGGTGTGCCCGGGTTGTGGTCGATGTTTACTTTGGCCACTGTCACTTTACCGGCATATTCTTTTGCCACGTCATCCAGGATTGGAGCGATCATTTTGCATGGACCACACCATTCTGCCCAGAAATCCACCAACACAGGGCTGGCAGCTTTTAAAACATCAGCGTCAAAGCTGTCATCAGAAACCTGTAAAATATGTTCGCTCATTATATTCTCCGATAGGGCTGGGCAGGGTTACTGCGTTATTCAGCGTTTTGGGTTGGCACCACCGGCAAGGGCGCTGCGCTGTTGTACTTGCGCTGCTTTGCGGATGAACCGACCCGTGAAAAAACTGGCATCAATTTTATCCTGACTGTTCCTTATTGCAAGCGTAACGGTTATGCTAACCCGGTATGAATAAAACACACCTCACTCAGCATAAATTCGCCGATTTTGCATTGGCACCTCAGGTCCTTGCCGCACTTCATGCGCAAGGTTACACTCATTGCACACCGATCCAGTCACAGTGTTTGCCACTGGCACTGGCCGGTAAAGACATCGCCGGACAAGCTCAGACCGGCACAGGGAAAACCCTGGCCTTTCTGACGGCAACTTTCCATTATCTGCTGACCCATGAACCTAAAGGTTCAGGCCAGCCGCGCGCCATTATTATGGCTCCTACGCGGGAACTGGCAGTTCAGATCCATCAGGACGCTGTTGAACTGGCAAAACATGCCGGTTTAAAGCTTGCTCTGATTTATGGGGGCGAAGGTTACGATTCTCAACGCCAGTTATTGGAAAAAGGTGCTGATATTTTAATTGGTACCACAGGTCGCCTGATCGACTACATGAAACAAGGCCTGTACGACCTGAAACAAATTCAGGTGGTGGTGCTGGATGAAGCCGATCGTATGTTCGATTTAGGCTTTATCAAAGACATCCGTTATATGTTTAACCGGATGCCGCCTGCCACCGAGCGTTTAAGTTTATTGTTCTCTGCCACTTTGTCGTACAAGGTACAGGAGTTGGCATTTGAACAAATGAATCAGCCGGAACATATTCATATTGCGCCTGAGCAAATGACCGGCAGCCGCATCAGCGAAGAACTGTTTTATCCGTCTAACGAACATAAAATGAAGTTATTGCTGACGCTGATGGAAGAAGAATGGCCGGATAAAGCCATTGTTTTTGCCAATACCAAACACTGGTGTGAAGACATTTTTGCCTGGCTGGAAGCTGACGGCCATCGTGTTGGCATGCTCACCGGTGACGTAGTGCAGAAAAAGCGCTTAAAAATCCTCGACGATTTTACCAGTGGCAAACTGGATATTCTGGTGGCCACAGATGTGGCGGCCCGTGGTTTACATATTCCCAAAGTGAGTCATGTGTTTAACTTTGACCTGCCGGATGACTGTGAAGACTACGTACACCGTATTGGCCGTACCGGCCGTGCCGGTGAAAGCGGCAAAGCTATCAGTTTTGCCTGTGAGCGTTATGCGCTGAACCTGACCGCTATTGAAGACTATATCAAACATCCAATTCCGGTCAGTCAATACGACCCTTCCGCTTTATTAACGGATTTAACCCAGCCGAAGGCGCGTGTACGCCGCCGTCCGGGCCAGGCCCGCAGTGCAGGACGACCTCATCCGAATGGACCAAGACCGCAGCGCGCCAGACCACGTTAAGCCGGGCATCAGCACACCGGAGCAATCACAGCATGAAGATATTTATGCTGTGATTGACCTTGGCTCCAACAGCTTTCACATGTTGATGGTGAAAGTGGTTGGTGGCAGTGTGCAGGTGATAGGCCGGGTGAAACGTAAAGTGCGGCTTGCCGCTGGCCTGAATGACAGTCTGGTGCTCAGTAAAAAAGCCATGACCCGCGGCTGGGAGTGCCTGGCACTCTTTGCCGAGCGGTTGCAGGACATTCCATCGCAAAATATCCGTATTGTTGGCACAGCCACATTGCGCCTGGCGCGTAATGTCAAAACTTTCCTCAATGAAGCGGAAAAAATCCTCGGTCATCACATTGAAATTATCAGCGGTGAAGAAGAAGCCCGGCTGATTTATCTGGGAGTTGCCCATACTTCCAGTTGTGAAGCCAACAGGTTAGTCATTGATATTGGCGGTGCTTCCACTGAGATGGTGGTCGGCAGTGGTTTTTCCCCTTTATTGCTTGCCAGTCTGAATATGGGCTGTGTTACTTATCTGGACAGATATTTTACCGACGGCCTGCTCACCGAAGATAATTTTAATGCCGCTATTGCCGCGGCAGAGCAAGAGCTCGACAGCATAGCGACTTCCTTTCTGGCGGCAGGCTGGCAAATTTCGGTGGGCGCTTCGGGCACAGTGCAGGCGATGCAGGAAATTCTGGTGGCGCAGGGGCAGGACGAAGTGATTACGCTGGCCAGGCTGGAAAGTATTATGCAGCAGGCGCTGGTCTGTGGTCAGCTGGAGCATTTAACCCTGGTTGGACTGGCGCAGGAGCGCAAACAGGTTTTTCCTTCCGGCCTTGCCATTTTAATCGCTTTGTTCCGCAAACTGCATATTCCTGGTATGACTCTGTCGGGGGGCGCGCTGCGCGAAGGGGTGTTGTACGGCATGTTGCCGCAGCTGCAACACACTGATGTGCGTAACAGAACCATCGCCAGTTTAATGGTGCGTTATTACATTGACGAGCAACATGCCAACAGAGTGGCCGATATGGCGCTGCAACTGGCGCTGCAGTTACAGGCGCAGTGGCAACTGAGTAAATTTGAAGGCCTGAGTATGCTAAGGTCGGGCGCTTTGCTGCACGAGCTTGGCCTGCTGATCGAATACAAAAACCATCATCACCATGGTGCTTATATTATCAGTCACACTGAATTACCGGGTTTTACCCGGGCGCAGCAACAGCTGTTGATGGCGTTGGTTTATAACCACAGGGCTGATATTAACCGCGACATTATTGCCCGCCAGACCATGACTTCAGTGCTGCTGGCCGTGCGTTTAACCCGGTTACTACGGTTAGCTGTGGTGTTGTCGATGCGCCGTCGCCATGAAGTACTGCCGGAAGTGCAAATCAGCGCTCAGGCGGAAAGTCTGACTTTAACTTTGCCAGGCGGCTGGCTGGAGCAGCATCCGCTGATGCGCGCCGAGCTGGAGCAGGAAGTGGCGTATCAGCAACAGGCCGGCTGGTTGCTGCAGCTGAAATAAAAAAGCGCCTTCAGGCGCTTTTTTATTGGTCAGGACGATTTGGTGGCAGCTGTGTTAGCCTTTTAACCAAATAGCCGCTTTTTTGGCAAAATAAGTCAGAATGCCGTCGGCGCCTGCTCTTTTAAAGGCCAATAAAGATTCCATCACTACAGCTTCTTCAGCCAGCCAGCCATTTTGAATGGCCGCCATATGCATGGCATATTCACCACTGACCTGATATGCAAATGTCGGCACACCAAACTCGTCTTTCACCCGGCGCACTATGTCTAAATAGGGCATGCCAGGTTTAACCATCACCATATCCGCGCCTTCTTCCAGATCCAAAGCCACTTCGCGCAGTGCTTCGTTGCTGTTGGCCGGGTCCATCTGATAGGACTTTTTATTGCCGCCTTTTAAATTGCCGGCAGAGCCTACCGCATCACGGAAGGGGCCGTAATAGGCTGAAGCATATTTAGCGGAATAAGCCAGAATGCGGGTGTTGTGGAAACCTTCGGCTTCCAGAGCCTCGCGGATAGCGCCAATACGGCCATCCATCATATCGGAAGGGGCAACAATGTCGGCGCCGGCTTGTGCATGTGACAGCGCCTGTTTTACCAGAATGTCGGTGGTGACGTCGTTCAGCACATAACCACTTTCATCAATAATGCCGTCCTGACCGTGGGTGGTAAAAGGATCCAGCGCCACATCGGTAATAATACCAAGTTCAGGCACATGCTGTTTTAACAAACGTACAGCACGTTGTGCCAGAGCATCCGGGTTGTAGGCTTCTTCTGCCATTAACGACTTTTTCTCAAGCGGTGTGACCGGAAACAGTGCTATTGCCGGAATACCAAGCGCCACCAGCTCTTTGGCTTCTTCCAGCAATAAATCCAGCGTCAGGCGTTCAATGCCCGGCATCGAAGCGATAGTTTCGCGTTTGTTGTCGCCTTCAATAATAAACATCGGGTAAATCAGGTCGTTGACTGTCAGCTGATGCTCAGCCATTAAACGGCGGCTGAAGTCATGTTGACGCATCCGGCGCAGACGGCTGGCCGGGAAATAACTACTGGACGAGTTCATCGGGGTTTCCTTCTTGAGCAGGAGCAGGTGCTGCGGGGTCGGAAGCTGCTGCCAGGATCACCTGGTTGCGGCCGGCCGTTTTTGCCTGATAAAGCGCCTGATCAGCTGCGTGAATAAAATCTGTACTGACCATGTCAGGTGCGGCCACTGCTGCATAACAACCGGCGCTGATCTGCACCGGCAGAGGGCCAATTTCAGTATCAAAGGGGTGAGCGGCAATGCTGAGCCTGATTTGTTCTGCCAGCTCAAATACACCGGCAGCGTCGGTGTTGGGCAAAATCAACGCAAACTCTTCACCACCATAACGGCAAACATAGTCGCTGCTGCGTTTGAGTGACCGGGCTATTTTTTCGGCCACGCCCTTGATCACGGCATCACCTGCCAGATGACCATGGTTGTCATTAATCTGTTTAAAATGGTCGATGTCGAGCATCACTAAAGCTAAGGGTCTTTGTTCACGTCGACTGCGTTTAAGTTCAGCCTGAATTTTTTTGTCAAAATAAGCTCTGTTACGCACGCCGGTTAGTGCATCCTGGGTATTTTGCTCTTCCAGAATGCGGTTTTTGTCGGCCAGCTCATTTAACGCCACCTGCAACTCGAAGGTGCGGGTCTGAATATTCTCTTCCAGCTGCTCGGCGGTTTCCTGCTGCCATTTCAGCTGCCGGCGATAGACCAGCACAGCAAATAAAGCGGCACCAAACAAAGCGCCCAAAAACGCCAGCACCACAAAGTGCCAGGGGTACAGTTGCAGCGGCTGCAATAACAGCTTGAAATCGGGCATTGTCATCAGCTGTGCTCCCGGTGAAATAACTGGCGGGCATTATGCTCACTATGTCTGGCAATATCAGCCACAGACCAGCCGGTCAGGTCGGATAACTGAGTTGCAATGGCGCTGATAAAAGCCGGTTCATTGCGTCTGGATTTAGGTTTGTTTGCCAGATTACGTGGCAGCAAATAAGGTGCGTCTGTTTCTAAAATAAGCCGGTCGGCCGGCAGATAAGCCATGGCTTGTTGCAGCAGCTGACCACGGCGTTCATCACAAAGCCAGCCGGTAATGCCAATATATAAACCCAAATCCAGATAAGCTTTCAGCTGTGTGGTATCGCCGGTAAAACAATGGGCGATGCCGTGACTGATCTGATGTTGTTTCAGCAAACTGATTTGGGTATCAAAAGCGTCTCTTTCATGCAGATACACCGCTTTGCCTGTGGTTTTGGCAAGACTCAGCTGGGTTTCAAATACCTGAATTTGCTGCGCCTGCGGTGAGAACATCCGGTTAAAATCGAGGCCACATTCACCCACAGCCACGACATGCTCCAGCTTGAGCAGCTGTTCCAGCTGCGTTTGCCAGTCTGGCGCTACAGCAGCCGCCTGATGAGGATGAACGCCGGCTGTAGTCAGGCAGTTGTTATGGCTTTGGCACCAGCTCAGATTATCGGCAGTTTCGGCAAGATCGCTGCTAATCAGCAGCATGGTGTCAACACCGGCGGCGCTGGCGTTTTGCATCACCTGGGGCCGATCAGCGTCATATTGGGCACTGAATAAATTTACGCCGGCATCAAACCAGCGTAAGCCGTTATTTAACACGACGAACCCGGATGGTTTTGTTGACTTTGTCTGTGCCAAGTAAGAACGACCCAAAAGCGGCACGACGGATAGTGGCGGTGTCGCCCACGTTAATCCGGATATAGTCAGTGTCAATCTGGCGCCACTGCTGGCCGTTTTCAAGCGTCAGTGTGAGTTTTTTTAATGCATTGCTTTCGACAGCTGTAATGGCGCTGCTGATTTTTTCGGCTTTTTCTGGTCCCACATTGTTTAGTTTTTCCGCGCCAAAAGCGGCTTCCGGGTTAACGGCTACCGAAGTGGCAGGTACGGCCGCAGCAGCAGCGGCAGGCATGTGGCTGGCCGGCGGCGGTAAAGAGACAGGTGCTGTGACCGGCTGTAACTGGATTTGGTCAAAACAGGCTAAACGTTGCTGATCCTGCTGCAGTTGCCGGCACTGTTGCAACTGGTTGTACAGCTGAGAGTCAGCTGCAGCGGCCGTTGTCAGTGGGGGGACGCACAAGATCAGCAATAGGGCCTGATTTAACTTCATAAAAATCCTTGAGTTATTGGTGCGGAGGTTCCGCTTCTTCGTCAGTTTCTGTTTCGTCAGCTTTAGGCTGATAAAAACGTCCCATCCAGATGCCCAGTTCATACAGCAGGCACATAGGCACGGCCAACAAGGTTTGTGATAGCACATCAGGTGGCGTCAGAAACATCGCGATAATAAAGGCTACGACAATAAAATAAGGCCGTTTTTCAATCAAGTCCTGCCGGCTCATGGCCCCTGTCCAGATCAACAACAAAATGGCGACCGGGATTTCAAAGCTGAGGCCAAAAGCAAAAAACAGCTTTAACACAAAATCCAGATAACTGCTGATATCGGTGGCTATGGTGACGCCTTCAGGTGCCACGCTGGTAAAGAAGCCAAAAATAATAGGGAATACAAAAAAGTACGCAAAGGCGATGCCGGCATAAAACAACACAGTGCTGGAGGCGATCAGTGGCGCTATCAGGTGTTTTTCTCTGGTATATAAAGCAGGTGCAACAAAACGCCAGATTTGAAACAGGATATAAGGCACAGACAGAATACAGGCGACAATAAAGGTCAGTTTAAAGGGCGCAAAAAACGGCGCCGCCACATCTGTGGCTATCATGCTGGCGCCTTGCGGTAGCACTTTCATCAGCGGCAAACTAAGCAGGTGGTAAATGTCATTGGCAAAATAAGCCAGCGACAAAAACACCAGCACCACAGCAGCAATACTTTTCAGCAAGCGGTTGCGCAGTTCGATCAAATGCCCCATCAGGCTGTTAGGGTTGTACGGGCTTGTCGTTTTTTTGTTCATTATGTTCAGTGGGGGCTGCAGTTGGTTCCGCTTTGGCTTCAGCGGTAGGGGCTGTGGTGCCGGTTTGGGTGCCGGCGTACGGGTTGGTCACGTCGGCGGCCGCCTGACGCAGCTCGGCCAGAGCGGTTAACTCAGCCGGTGTCAGGTTTAACAAGCCTTTTTCTTCTGCATCTTTGAGTTTTTGATGCAGTTCATGGGCGCGGATTTCGTCACCAAGCTCGGCTTTCATTTGCTGGCCAAACTGACGCACACCATTGATAAACTGGCTGACACTGCGGATAGCGCCGGGTAACCTTTCAGGCCCCAGCACTATCAGCGCCACTACACCACATAAAACCAGTTCCCAGAAGCTCATTAGTGTTTTTCTGCGCCGCTGTTATTATTGGCCCCAGGCTGCGCTGGTGTTGCTGTGGTTGTGGCGGGCGCAACAGGAGTCGCTTGTGCAGCAGGTGCAGCTGTGGTTTGGCTGTTGGTCACTTCTTTGCGCGCTTCAGGAAAAGTGGCGTCTGCTTCTGTGGTATTTTCGTTGTCGTTTTCTTTTAACGAGCTGCGAAAACCACGAATCGCTGAGCCTAAATCAGTGCCGATATTGCGCAGTCTTTTAGTGCCAAATAACAGCACAATAATCACCAGAATAATCAGCAGTTGCCAAATACTAATACCACCAAAACCCATAGAAACGACCCTTGTATTATCAGTTGTTTTGTCAGAAACCAGACCCTGTGCTTATACAGTCCGGCAGTTGTCTGCTGTATTGTAAGAAATAATTATGACAATACCGCTTTTACCGCAAAAAACATAGCGCCAACAGCTAAAGCGGCGGCCAGTACAGGCCAGCCAATGGCAAGCAATACTGCCGCGCTGACAGCTGCGCCGCTGGCCAGCACCGCCAGTTTGAGCGACTGGCTCTGTTGCAGCTGACGTTGCTGCAGTTGTTGCATTTGTTGCAGCAGTGCCTGCTGTGCTTTAGGTTGTTGCTGCAAATAACCATGTAATAAATTTGGCATTTCCGGCAGTTTTTCCGCCCAGAACGGCAGGTTTTCTTTAATTTGTCTGAGCATGGCTTTGGGGCCTATCTGCTCTTTTACCCAGTTTTCTAAAAAGGGTTTAGCGGTTTTCCATAAATCCAGTTGCGGATATAACTGCCGGCCTAAACCTTCAATATAAAGCAGAGTTTTTTGCAGCAATACCAGCTGTGGCTGTACCTGCATATTAAAACGCCGTGCTGTGTTAAACAGGTTCATCAGCACCTGGCCAAAAGAAATGTCGGCCAGTGGTTTCTGGAAAATAGGCTCACAGACAGTGCGAATGGCACTTTCAAATTCTTCAATGCTGGTGTCGTAAGGCACCCAGCCTGAATCGACGTGCAGTTCGGCAACTTTACGGTAGTCACGGTTAAAAAAGGCGACAAAGTTTTCCGCCAGGTATCTTTTATCTTCGCGATTCAGCGTACCGACAATACCGCAATCAATGCCAATATATTTGGGGTTGTGTGGTGTGTCGCGCGAAACAAAAATATTGCCAGGATGCATATCGGCATGGAAAAAGCTATCGCGAAATACCTGGGTAAAAAACACTTCAACCCCGCGTTTGGCCAGTAGTTCCATGTCAGTGCCTTGTGCCTGTAGCGCTGCAATATCAGACACCGGGATGCCATAAATCCGCTCCATCACCATCACATTAGGACGGCTGTGGTCACTGTAAACAAAAGGAATATATAAAGAATCTGAGTTGGTGAAGTTGCGGCGCAGCTGAATGGCATTAGCGGCTTCACGCTGTAAATCCAGCTCGTCAAGTATGGTTTTACGGTATTCCGCCACCACTTCACGGGGTCTGAGTCTTTTGCCGTCCGGTAAAAACCGCGCCACGGCACCGGCTATATCGGCCATCAGGTCAAGATCGGCCAGAATTTGCGCTTCAATACCAGGGCGGATCACTTTGACCACCACATCGGCCTCTGTACCGTCGTCCTGCTTTAAACGCGCCGTATGCACCTGCGCAATGGAGGCAGAGGCCAGAGGTGTTACTGAGAAGTCACTGAATAACTCGCTGATATGCGCAAGGCCAAGTGCCTGTTCAATCAGTTGTTGTGCTTCCTGACCGTCAAAAGGCGCCACTTTATCCTGCAGCTTGGCCAGTTCATCGGCCAGCTCAGGCGGGAATAAATCACGGCGGGTGGATAACATCTGGCCAAATTTTACCCAGACCGGGCCCAGACTCTGTAAGGCTAAACGCAGACGTTCACCCAGACTTTTGTCCGGATGCTGATTGCGCAGCCAAAACAGCGACAGTCTGGCGCCTCTGGCCCACCAGGGCTGCCACTGCGCCGGGATCAGTTCATCCAGCCCATATTGCAACAAGGTTTTTTTGATCTGGTAAAAACGGCTCAGACTCACTTATTTCCCCTTGATAAGCGCAAGCTGACGCGCCAGTTGTTCAGTGCGGGCACTAAGCTGGCTGACTTCGGCACTAAATTGTTGCAGCTGTGCCGGATGAGGACTGAGTTGTAATTCATCCTGCGCCAGCTCGGTCAGCATCTGCTCTGTTTCAGAGAGTTTGGCACTGAATAATAACTGTGTTTGTTTGAGCAACAGGCCAACTTTATGAGCTGCGGCGTCGCCAATATAACCGGATAAATGGTCGGCCCATGCGGGCTCTAAGCGGGCAAAAAACTGATTAAACTGTTGCAGTTGCTGCAAATCACCTTCGATATCCAGTGCATTTTCGCGGATGAGCCGGGTCAGCTGGCTGGGATCTTTTAACTGGCGCAGGCTCTCAAGATTAGTGATCAGCGCACAATCCACTTTTTCCTGATGTTGGTTCAGCCAGATGCCGTTGGGTTGAATGGTCAGCACCAGCCGTAATTTGATATCGGTCAGCTCCACCGCCAGTTGTCGGCCTTGCAGTTGTTGCAGCCGCGCCGGCGCATCCGGGTCCAGGCTGACAACTTTATTCAGTATAGGCTCGGCAATGCTCAGCAGCAGCTGTGGCAACAGCGGCGGAAAAAACGGCAGCAAACCGGCTTTTTGCATCTGAAGTGCCCTGTTAAAACTTATAACCGCGGTGCAATGCGACAATACCACCGGTTAAATTGTGGTAGCTGGTCTGACTAAAACCGGCGTCATCCATCATCTGTTTTAACGTGTCCTGATCCGGATGCATCCGGATAGACTCAGCCAGATACTGATAAGACTCCCGATCATTGGCCACCAGTTGCCCCATGGCCGGCAACAGTTTAAATGAATACAGATCATAAACTTTGCTGAGCCAGGCTTCGGTTGGCTTGGAGAATTCCAGCACCAGCAGACGGCCACCCGGTTTTAACACTCTGAACATCGAGCGCAGCGCAGCGTCTTTATTGGTGACATTTCGTAAGCCAAAAGCAATGGTGATAATATCAAAGCTGTTGTCGGCAAAAGGTAAAGCTTCAGCATTGGCCTGCACATAACTGATGTTATTAACCAGCCCCAAATCACGCAGCTTGTCTTTGCCTACATTGAGCATCGACTCGTTAATATCAGCCAGGATTACCTGACCAGTCGGGCCGACTCTTCTGGAAAATAATGCGGTTAAGTCGCCGGTGCCACCGGCTAAATCCAGCACTTTGTGGCCAGGGCGTACACCACTGCAGTCGATGGTAAATCTTTTCCATAACCGGTGAATGCCAAGTGACATCAGGTCATTCATCACGTCATATTTGGCGGCAACTGAATGAAAGACGTTGGCAACCAATGAGACTTTTTCCTGGGCTGCGACTGTTTTAAAACCAAAATGGGTGGTGTTTTGCTCTGCAGCTGTTGCTGCATCCTGATGCTGCTCTGTCATGATAAGGCCTTTGCCAGCTCGAAACTGGCGCTAGTGTAAAAGATCCGTCCGGCTACGCCAATCAAAAGGCGGTAAATGCTGCAAATTAGCTACTTTCTGCTGGTTGTAACTCAAAAGGGGCAGACGCATAAGGCTGACCATTAATAAACAGATGCAGCTGATGTGGCCCCGGATAATGTTTGCGTGTGGTCATGTCGACAAAACGATAACTACGTTGTAATTGCAGTCTTGGTTCCGAAATAGTGCGCTCTAGCAGCTGAAATACTTTGTGCCGGATTTTGCCAGTTTTACCGGCAAAGTCGATGGCATATTCCAGCCGCAGTTTGCCAAGCGGTGCCTGGCTTTGCAGCTGCACCTGAAACTGCAGTGGCTGGCCCATCTGCACCGTAGCGCTGTCAAGGCTCAGGCTGGCCTGCAGGGCTGGGGTTTGATAACCAAACAAGGCGAGCGCCTGGCTGTGGCGCTTTTTCAGCAGAGTACGTAAGGCATGTTTGATGATCCAGTCGGTGTTGTCGCTGTGCCCTCGCCAGCGGGCAGCCAGCGCCAGCACCAGCTCGGGCTGGTCTTTACTGATGTCGTTCAGGTTATTGGCCACACTACGCCGCACATAATCGGAAGCGTCGGCTTTGAGTTTTTCCAGTATCGGCAAAATCGGGCTGGCATCCCGCTGTAAGGTTTTTAACGCTGTACCCCAGGGCAAACGTGGCCGGCAACCTTCACTGGCCAGACGACGCAGGTGATGGTTGTCTGCTTCTGCCCATATCAGCATTTGCGCAAAGGTTTTTGCCGGATATTGTTGGATAAAAGGCCGGATCGCAAATTCGCTGGTGGAAAAACAGGTGAAGTGGCCCAGCGCATCCAGCGCTATGTCAGGTTGTTGTAAGCCAAATTGCGCCACCACTTCGGGGAAAATAAAACCCGGAATACCGCCAAAATGGCTGCTGACCGGTTTGAGCACGGCGCAGGCCTCACCGAACGGCAATCCCAGCGTCTGATACAAACAGCGGGCGGTGCGGTTGATGCGTTGTTTCAGTTCAAGTGTGTGAAAATCGTCATTGAACTCTTGTAAAAAAGCCGCGGTATCAAAGGCTGGATAATACTGGCGACAACGCGCTGCAATGGCGTTTAATAAAGTGCTGTTGATTTGTTCTTTTAGCAGCGCGGCGGCCATGGTGCTTACAGCATGGCTTCAGTGGCAACCTGATTGCGGCCGCGTCTTTTGGCCACGGTCAACACCTGGCTGGTGCGCGCCAGAAACTGATGCCAGTTTTCTTCCGACTGATACAAGGTCACACCCAGCGAAATGGTCACTTTGGGCAAGGCTTTTTTGCTGCGCGATGACACAAAACGCAGTTTTTCCACACCGCGGCGCACCTGTTCGGCAATTTCGCTGGCCGTGCGTAAATCCACATCCGGCAGTAGAATTAAAAACTCTTCACCACCGGCACGCACTGGCAGGCCACTTTCCTGCACATAGGCACTGATTTTTTTCGCCACTTTCGACAGGATCACATCACCGATGTTAAAGCCATAATCGTGATTAAACTGGCGGAAATGGTCGAGATCAACGGCAATAGCGGCAATACGGCGTTGTGGGTCCTGGGTTAGCCAGTCATCGACGTGTTCCTGCATACTGAGCCTGTTATACAAACCGGTCAGCGCGTCTACCTGACGGCTTTTTTTCAGCTGCTCCAGCTCTGTGCGTAAAATTTGGCTTTGTTCCGCTGAGTGCTGCAGCTGATCACGTAATTTTTCCTGACTGCTGCGAAGCTCAACAGTAGCATCCATCATGCGTTGCATGGTGATTTTAGGATCAACCATGCTGTTGCTGCTTAGCAGCTGCATGCCTTGATCCAGCACTTCAAGATATTCATTGATGGTTTCACTGGCCAGATCGGCGGTACCGCTTAACTTGCTGACAATCTGGTTCACTCTGTTGACCAGTTGTTCGTTTTCTTTGCTGGTGGTGACGATGTAATTGCTGTAAAGCTCAATCATGACAAAGTCATCAAAATGCACGCGGGCTTCGAGCTTCTGTTCTACGGTTTGGCATAAGGCAGCGTGAACGCCACTGATATATTCGTAAGCAACGGTGAAGTTTACCGGGTGTGCTGCCAAACGATGCCGCTGCAAAAAAGCCATTGCAAGAGCAGCTTTTTCGCTCGCCTGATCGATTGAATCCTGATACATCATGCCAAGTAAAACTCCAATGGATACTGCATAGACTTAGCGCAAATGAATGCCCTTATGTTACGTAAATGCCGGTTGAACGCAAGGGTTGGCGCGCATCTTGAGCTTCTCGCATCTTTAAAATAACGACAGCGCTGCCATACGCCAAGATTTTTTTTAAAAATTGTGGTTTTTTTACAAATTTATCAGCTGTTTGCTGCTTTTTGCTCCGGCTTTGCCCAATTTGCTGATATAAAATCGGCTCAAACGGCAATTTTGTCAGGCGGGCGGTTTCGTCGCTACGTAGAGAATTGTATACAATCAGCTGGCCACTTCTCTTTGGGATCTTTTTATGAAACGTAAACTACTGGTGTTGTTCTGCGCCGCAGCTTTAACCGCCTGTGCCAACCAGCCGCCTGCGGCCAGCACAGACTTTAACTCTTTTGCCGATAAAATATGGCAACAGGCACAGGAGATTAGCCCGCGCAGTGAAACCAGTCTACCGGATATGTCACCGCAAGCGCTGGCGCTGGCTGATGAAAAAAGACAACAGCTGCTGGCGCAATTAAAAGCTGTGGATGTGAGCGCTTTGACGGAACAGCAGCAGATCAACCACGCGATTTTAGTGTACCGGCTGCAGAATGATGTCGATGAGTACCGTTACGGTGCGCATTATATGCCGTTGACCTCCGAGTCTGGTTTTCACAGCGATCTGACTTTTATGCTGACTGGCGCTGCACTGAAAAGCAAAAAAGATGTTGAAAACTACCTGCAGCGCCTGGCGTCAGTGCCCAAATATATGCAACAGCAAACGCAGTGGATGCGCGAGGGGCTGGCCAAAGGTTATACCCAGCCTAAAGCTGTGCTCAATGGTTATGCCGAAGGTATCCGCTCTTTTATCACCAAAGACGCCGAGCAATCGGTATTTTTCCGGCCATTACAAAAACCTGTAGCCGGTCTGACTGAAGCCGAGTGGCAGCAATATCAGCAGCAGGCAAAAAACCTGATCAACAAAGAGATTTTCCCTGCTTATCAGCAATATCATGACTTTTTTGTGCAGCAATATTTACCTGGTGCACGGGATAATATTGCCGCTATTGCCCTGCCGCAGGGCGCAGAGTTTTATCAGAACCGGCTGGAGCATTACACCACACTAAAAATGACACCGGCACAGGTGCATCAGATTGGGTTGAATGAAGTGGCGCGGATCAGAGCTGAAATGGCTAAAGTGATCAGTGACACCGGTTTTAACGGCAGTTTTGCTGAATTTATTCAGTTTTTACGCACCGACAAGCAGTTTTATGTCACAACACCGGAGCAGCTGCTCAAAGAAGCGGCCTATTTGTCGAAGAAGATAGACGCCCAGTTACCAAAACTGTTTAAAAAATTACCGCGCACCCCTTATGGCGTGGAGCCGGTACCAGCCGAAATTGCACCTAAATACACCACAGGCCGTTATGCCGGTGGCCGCGGCGACGGTGAACCTGGCTTTTATTGGGTTAATACCTACGCGCTGGACCGGCGTCCGTTGTATGAGCTGGAAGCTCTGACTTTGCATGAAGCTGTACCAGGCCATCATCTGCAGGTCGCGCTGGCGAACGAACAAACTGATTTACCCTCTTATCGTCGCAGTTTTTACACTTCAGCTTTTGGCGAAGGTTGGGGTTTGTATTCTGAATATCTGGGACTGGAAGTTGGCTTTTATCAGGATCCATACAGTAACTTTGGCCGGCTGACCTATGAGATGTGGCGTGCAGCACGACTGGTGGTGGATACCGGTATGCACACTATGGGCTGGACCAGACAGCAAGCCATTGATTTTATGGCCAGTAACAGTGCTTTGTCCTTACATAATGTCACGACAGAAATTGATCGTTATATCAGCTGGCCGGCGCAGGCGCTGTCTTACAAGCTGGGCGAAATCACTATCAAACGCTTAAGAAAGCAGGCTGAGCAGGCGCTTGGCGCCGACTTTGATGTACGGGAGTTTCATGACACCCTGCTGCAAAATGGCAGCCTGCCACTGCCGATTCTGGAGCAGCAAATTAATAACTACATCAAACGTAAGCAAAAAACCTAATACACCACGCCAGCACGCCTGCGGTGAAATTCGCGCAGGCGTCGTTGGATTGTGGTAACGCAGTGTTATACTCGGCGCCGTGTTTGATGCACGGCGTTTTTCTGTGCTGATTTCAGACTGGATTGGTTGTCGGATATTCTGAGTTGTATATGTGGACTTTGTTGATATTTATTGTTTTTTTTGTCGTTGTTGTACTGCTGGTCATTAAAATTGACAGCTTGAGCAAAGCACATAAACGTATGGTAATGGAATATAAACTGAGGGATCAGGAATCTTCGCATATCCAGCAATTGACCTATGAGCTTGCCGAAGAAAGTTGCCAGATCCTGTTACAACAACTGCTGCACGATAAAATCAACAGCCGTTTGCCAGCCAGTGAAGTTTTTTGTATTGAGACTTTATGTCAGGCTATTCCAATGATCTGCAAAGAACTGGCGCAAAAACAACAGTCATTGCCACAGGCGCTGAAAAAATACTGCAAACGTAATTTAGCAGTGGAATATTCAGAATTGGAAGCTTTTATCAATCGCCACGGGCGCTTAATTCAGGGCTGGCAGAAAAACTCATTGGCTGGTTATCTGCAGTTATGTCAGTCGGGGGTTATGCTGGTGAAAGAACAAAGTTATAAAGAAATTGGAAAAACACCACGTCCGTTGTCGGAACCGGTCTGAGCTGATAAGCCCGGTATTATTTAATGCCGGATCACTACTTTAGGTTCGGTATCAATCTGGCCATCCTGATCTACTGCAGCAATCCGGTCACCGGCACGCAGCACTGCCAGACTAAAACTTGGGCTGCGGCGCACAAAAGCAAGTTCATAACCAAAACGTTGTAATTCAGCGACTGAAAATTTTTGCGCCATATTCAGCTCATTCCAAAAATAATTTACATCTTTGGTCTGATCACGACGTTCTTGAAGTAGTGCTGCCATCTGTTTTACTCCCTTTCAGGGCTACGCCTGCAAGCAGGCTGCATGGGTTGTTTATACTCTATGCTCTGGTTAAAAAAAGTACAAGCTCCATTTCCTGTTTTGTTACCGGCATTACAGATAATCTGTTGCCTTTTTTCAACACTTGCATCTGCGCCAGAGCTGGCTGTGTTCTCAATTCATCCATTGTGATGATTTTTCTGAACTTTTCTACAAACTGCACCTGCACTGCATACCAGGGCCAGCGCTCAGCACTGGCTTTGGCGTCGTAATAAGGGCTACGCGGCTGAAACTGACTTGGATCAGCAAAAGCTGTTGCCGATACTTTGGCAAGACCGGCTAAACCAATTTGCTTACAACTTGAATGATGGATCAGCACCAGATCACCCAGTTGAACCTGATCCCGCAGTAAATTTCGCGCCTGATAATTACGCACACCTTCCCAAATCACACCGTCTTGGGCTGCAGCTATATCATCAATACTGCATTCATTGGGTTCTGTTTTAAACAGCCAGGCCATTCGAATGGCTCCTTTATGCAAGCTGGCGCGATTATGCCGTGCTTTTTACGCTGCAGCCAGCAGCTTTGCCGTGAATTCTGCGGTATTTGCGTCAGATGTCTTAAAGCATGCGGTGCCGCCTCTGTTTTGCAGTTTTTACAGCACTGCTGCACAATGCTGCATTCTGTCAGCATTTTTGGAGCCCATGATGAGCCAGGTGTTAGCCGATTTATTGTCGTTATTAAAATTGGAAACTATCGAGTTGGGATTGTACCGTGGCCAAAGTCAGGATTTAGGCTTTAAAGCGGTATTTGGCGGCCAGGTGATGGGGCAGGCGTTGTCGGCTGCCAAAGAGACTATCCCGGAAGACCGGAAAGTCCATTCGTTTCACTCTTATTTCTTGCGCCCGGGTGACGCGTCCCGCCCTATCGTTTATGAAGTAGAAAATATCAGGGATGGTAAAAGTTTCAGTACCAGACGCGTCAGCGCCATCCAGTTTGGCAAGCCAATTTTTTATATGACGGCGTCTTTTCAGGCCGATGAAGTGGGTTTTGAACATCAGGATTTAATGCCGCAGGTGCCGCCACCGGAAGAGTTAATTTCCGATCTGGAATTTTATCGTGAACACGCTGACCTGATCCCACAAAGCCTGCGCAGCAAGTTTATATGTGAAAAACCCATTGAGATGCGCCCTGTGGCCTTTCACAACCCGTTTAAACCTCAGGTGAGTAACGCCAAACGTTATGTCTGGTTTAAAGCCAACGGTGCTATGCCCGACGATTTAAGGGTGCATAAATATCTGTTGGCTTATGCCTCAGACTTTAACTTTTTACCAACGGCGTTGCAGCCGCATGGCAAGTCTTTTATGGCGCCTAATATGCAAGTCGCCACTATTGACCATGCCATGTGGTTTCATCAGGATTTTCGCTTTGACGACTGGTTGTTATATGCGGTAGACAGCCCGAGTGCGTCCGGCGCCCGTGGTTTAGTACGCGGACAGTTTTTTAACCGCGCCGGTGTACTGGTGGCGTCTACCATGCAGGAAGGGGTGATCCGCAGTTACGACAAAGCCCGCAACGAATAATCCACAAGACTCCGGTTTAGCCGGAGTCTTTATTGGCGGTAATTTGCTGAATACTTTGCAGCACTTCTGGTTGTAATAAAGCGTTTACTGTAGATAGCAGCGGCTGGAAATTCTGGCCGCTGGTCAGCTGGTATTGTTCATCAAGCTGGATATAGTGCGCTTCTTTCAGTGCATTGACCAAAGTGGCGAACAGTTGTTTGTCATGATATTCCGGCGACTCAATACCATGCAGCTTTAACAGGCGCTGTGCCAGTTGCTGACTGTGCTGCTCCAGCTCAGCGCGCTGAACTGGTGCTTCCAGCGCTATTAAGTTCAGCACCATGGCATACCGCTGCAAAATGGCATCGCTGTTGTGCGCCAACAGTTGCAGCTGATGATAAGCCGGGTTTTGGCTATCGGTGCACTGATAGCTGTGCTCCACTTCTTCAATCATTCCCTGTTGCTGCAAAAACGCCAGCACCTGACCAACATACTGGCTTAAATCAGCGGACGCTAAAAACAGTTCCTGTTGTAACAGCGGTTGTAGTTGCTGGCAGATATTCAGCAACTGCATTTTACTCAGGCTGCGATGTTGCAGCAGTGCAGTGGCCAGCAAGGCTGGGATCACAAACAAATGACTGACGTTATTTCGGTAGTAACTCATCACAACTGCTTCTTCAGCACTGAGCTGAATTAAATCGCCAAACTCATCCTGTTGCAGATGAATTTTGTGCAAGTCCAGCGCATGCTGTACCAGACTGCTGCCATTACCCTCCGGCAGGGTCACTGAGTCGTGATAAGGCGCCTGTTGTTGCAAAGCCAGATATAAATCCAGCTGCGCCACCAGCGCTTTTCGGGTCAGTACATGCTGTTCTGTTGCCAGTAAAGTAGTGGCGATCAGATTAATCGCATTAAGCGCCGCTGTCTGATTCACTTTGGTCATTACTTCGTGTGCCAGTTTAGCCACCACAGGGTTCAGCCATTGTGGTTTTTGTGGTTCAACAGGGTTAATGCTCTGACGCCAGTCAGGGGCATGTTGTTGTAAATAGTTATTGAGCGAAATGGGCTCGCCAAAATTCACATAACCATAGCCATAGTCACGCAATTGACGTATTGCCTGCAAAATACCTAAGGCCGATTCTTTGGTTTTGGCCGAACCTTTCAGCTCCCGCAGATAAGTGCTGACTTCCATCACATGCTCATACCCCAGATACACAGGCACCAGAGTGACAGGGCGGTCGATGCCGCGCAGCAAGGCCTGTACTGTCATGGCCAGCATGCCGGTTTTGGGTTGCAGTAAACGTCCGGTGCGGCTGCGGCCACCTTCACTGTAATATTTAACGCTGTAACCTTTGCGGAATAACTGTGACAGATATTCGCGAAATACCGCTGAATACAATTTATTGCCGCTAAAACTGCGGCGGATAAAAAAGGCACCGCCACGGCGGAAAAACTTGCCGATAGGCCAGAAATCCAGATTAATACCGGCGGCGATATGTGGTGCCGCCAGACCCTGCTGGTAAATCACATAACTTAATAATAAATAATCCATATGACTGCGATGGCAGGGCAAGTAAACCACTTCATGGCCACGCTGGGCTAAGTCGCGGATGACTTCAGCGTTATGAATTTTGATACCGGTAAATAACTTGCGCCACAACCAGCTTAATAAACGATCGCCTACCCGTAACGTGGATTCGCGGTAATCGGCAGCAATTTCTTCCAATAACTTCCGCGCTTCCAGCCGCGCTTGTTCCTGGCTGATATTTTTACTTTTGGCTTCATCGGCGATGGCTTTTTTCAGCGCTTCTGAGCCCAGTAGTGCATTAAAAAGCGCCGCACGATTCGGCTGTCGTGGCCCGGTCGCGGCCAGTTGCTGGCGGTAAAAGTGAAAACGGGCCACCCGTAATAATTTATGCGAGCTTTCTTCGCTGGCACCATGCTCGGCGGCCATTTCTTTTAACGAAACCGCACGGGAAAACTGCACCAGGGTATGACGGCCGGAAATCAGTACCACAAATAATTTGCGCAGCCAGCCTGGCGCTGCGGCTTCACCTATCACAGATTTAACGCTGGCTTCTTTGCCGGGCGCACGGCCCCAACTGATGGCAACCGGCACCAGCTGTGCATCCTGATCCGGCTGATTTAAATGGGCCTGCAGTAACTTTTGCCCTTGTTGCAATGCCAGTGATGCCTTGGCTGTGCCCCACAAAGGGGTGGGTTGTTGTAAAAACAAAGTGCGCGGCAAACTCACATTACCGATGCGAACCTGTTCGGCAGGATCAGGCAATCCCAGTTGCAGACAGGCGCGTTTGAGCGTTGCCAGATCGCTGGCAGAAGCCACTCTGCTGATATAAAACAGCGGCTTATTCAGATTTAATTCAAGGCTACTGACCGGTTGGGCCGGAATGATTTTATATTTTACCAGTGGCCTTAATGGCCATTGTAATACACTGGCAAACCACTTTAATCGCGCGAACATAGGTTACCTGCAGTCAAAAACAGCCGGCTAAGATACCATGGAATGAAATTCCCGCCAATTTCGCACAAATTTGCTCATTTTCTGTAATTCCCCGCTTGGCAGGCTGAAACTCACTGTATATACTCCCAGTATTCACTGTATAGGCATTCAGCACCATGCGACCACTTACTCCAAGACAAGCCGAAATATTACAACTACTTAAGGATTATCAGGCGCAGTCAGGCATGCCGCCAACGCGGGCCGAAATTGCCAGTCAGCTGGGTTTTAAATCGGCCAATGCTGCTGAAGAACATCTAAAAGCACTGGCAAAAAAAGGTTTTATCGAAATGATGCCGGGCACTTCGCGTGGCATCCGTTTGCTGGAAGATGATGATGTGGTGGCCAACGAGCCTGAATACAGTGGTTTACCCCTGATTGGCCGGGTGGCTGCGGGTCAGCCGATTCTTGCGACTGAGCATATCGATCAGTATTACCAGCTTGATGCCAACCTGTTCCATCCGGCAGCTGATTTCCTGTTAAAAGTCTCAGGCATGAGCATGAAAGACATCGGTATTCTGGACGGCGATCTGTTGGCTGTGCACAAAACCACGGAAGCCCGACAAGGCGAGGTTGTGGTGGCCAGAGTAGAAGATGAAGTGACAGTGAAACGTTTCAGGCGTGATGGCCAATTTGTGTACTTACACCCCGAAAATAGCGACTTTAATGTGATAAAAGTGGATTTAACACAGCAGTTTTTTGCAATAGAAGGTTTGGCTGTTGGTGTGATTCGCAACCAAACCTGGTAAAAAATGCGGATAAAAGTTAAATAAACTCAATATCTTTCTGTTAAAGGCACTGGTATGACCTGATTGGATTGCCGGTGCTTTTTGCATTCTGGGGTTTACAGATCAGGCTTTGTGGTCAATTCTTAGCCTGTGCCCGATAAAAACATAGTTGAGCGGAAGTTTTAAAATTGGGTACTTGTGGGATTACATAATAAAAAACAATAAATTGCAGAACAAGATACGGTGAGTGGGTTGTAGTGTCTGGTTCTGACAATTTGCTAATTATGCAAAATGACAGAGGAGACGTTACGTGGCGAAAACGAGTCGTTATCGCTGCTCGCTGCTATCCTTGCTGTTTGTCGAAATGGCTTCTGCCGCAGAAATGCCCCTGAATATGACTCAGGGTGTCACTGATATCAGTCAGCAGGTGTATCACCTGCACATGACGATATTTTATATCTGCTGTGCAATTGGCCTGGTGGTGTTTGGCGCTATGTTCTGGGCCATTCTCCATCATCGCAAGGCAAAAGGAGTACAGCCGGCACAGTTCCATGAAAGCACCAGAGTTGAGATTCTCTGGACAGCTATTCCCGTTTTCATCTTAATCATCATGGCTATTCCGGCCACTAAAACCCTGATTGCGATGGAAGATACTACTGATGCTGAAGTGACAGTGCTGGTCACTGGTTCGCAGTGGAAGTGGCATTACAAATATCTCGACTATCCGGTTGAGTTTTATTCGCTGTTGGCGACACCGCAAAAACAAATCAACAACAAAATCGCTAAAGGCGAAAACTATCTGCTGGAAGTAGATAGGCCTCTGGTGATCCCTACCGGTAAAAAAGTTCGCTTTTTAACCACTTCTGACGACGTGATCCACTCCTGGTGGGTACCGGCTTTTGCGGTGAAAAAAGACGCCAACCCCGGTTTTATCAATGAGTCCTGGGCCAAAGTGAATGAACCTGGCATCTATCGCGGCCAGTGTGCTGAGCTTTGTGGCAAAGATCATGGTTTTATGCCGGTGGTGGTGGTGGCAAAAGAGCCGGCAGAATTTGACGCCTGGATCAAAGAACAAGCCGATATTCAGGCCAAAGCCAAAGCTGCTGAACAGGAGTTGCTGGCGATGAATATGAGCATGGCCGAAGCCATGGCTCTGGGTGAAAAAACCTATCTTGGTTATTGCGCTGCCTGCCATCAGGCTGGTGGTGGTGGTTTACCCGGCGCTTTCCCTGCACTGAAGGGCAGCAAAATGGCGACAACGGCCGAAGGTAAAGCTGCCCATATCGACATTGTGCTCAATGGTAAAACCGGTACTGCAATGCAGGCCTTTGGTAAACAACTGACCATGCAGGAAATTGCGGCTGTCATTACCTACGAGCGTAACGCCTGGGATAACAATACCGGCGATCTGATTCAGGCTGCTGATATTCACGCGGCCAAAACCGGTAAAAAGGAGTAGCAGATGAGCACAGTGACTCATGATCACGACACTGCGCATCATGGTGAACACCATCATCATGCGCCTTCAGGGTTAAAACGCTGGTTATACACCACCAACCATAAAGATATCGGTACTTTGTACCTGCTGTTTGCGCTGACGATGTTTTTTATCGGTGGTGCTATGGCCATGGTGATCCGCGCTGAGTTATTTCAGCCTGGTTTACAGTTGGTTCAGGCAGACTTTTTTAATCAGATGACCACAGTCCATGGCCTGATCATGGTGTTTGGTGCTGTGATGCCGGCCTTTACTGGCCTCGCTAACTGGTTGATTCCAATGATGATAGGTGCGCCTGATATGGCGTTGCCAAGGATGAACAACTGGAGCTTCTGGATACTGCCATTTGCTTTTGCCATTTTGCTGGCATCTTTGTTTATGGAAGGCGGCGGGCCTGGTTTTGGCTGGACTTTTTACGCCCCTTTATCGACTAAATACAGCGGTGACAGCACAGCACTTTTTGTGTTTTCTGTGCACATCATGGGTATTTCGTCGATTATGGGCGCAATTAACGTCATTGTGACCATTTTTAACCTGCGTGCCCCTGGCATGACCTGGATGAAAATGCCGCTCTTTGTCTGGACCTGGCTCATTACCGCTTTCCTGTTGATCGCGGTGATGCCGGTATTGGCAGGCACAGTCACTATGGTGCTGACCGACAAATACTTTGGTACCAGCTTTTTTGATGCCGCCGGTGGTGGTGACCCTGTGTTGTTCCAGCATATTTTCTGGTTTTTTGGTCACCCGGAAGTCTACATCATGATTTTACCGGCCTTTGGTATTGTCTCCAGCATAGTGCCTACTTTTGCCCGCAAGCCGCTGTTTGGTTACGCTTCTATGGTGTATGCCACTTCAAGTATCGCTTTGTTGTCGTTCCTGGTGTGGGCGCACCATATGTTCACCACCGGCATGCCGGTCTTTGCAGAACTGTTTTTTATGTATTGCACCATGCTGATTGCAGTACCAACCGGGGTCAAAGTGTTTAACTGGGTGGCCACCATGTGGAAAGGCGCTATGACCTTCGAAGTGCCGATGATGTTTGCGCTGGCCTTTATTGTGCTCTTTACCATAGGTGGTTTTTCCGGTCTGATGCTGGCCATTACACCGGCAGACTTCCAGTACCACGACACCTACTTTGTGGTCGCACATTTCCATTATGTGCTGGTCACAGGGGCTATTTTCTCCATTATTGCCGCTGCTTATTACTGGCTGCCGAAGTGGACAGGCCATATGTATGACGAGACACTCGGGCAGTGGCATTTCTGGTGTTCGCTGATTTCCGTCAATATGTTGTTTTTCCCGATGCACTTTGTCGGTTTGGCCGGCATGCCAAGACGGATCCCAGACTATGCGCTGCAATTTGCTGATTTTAATGCCTTTATTAGCATCGGCGGTTTTGCCTTTGGCCTGTCACAACTGCTGTTTGTCTGGGTGCTGGTGAAGTGTATTAAAGGTGGTGAAAAAGCAACGGATCAGGTGTGGGAAGGGGCTGAAGGGCTGGAGTGGACTTTATCGTCACCACCGCCTTATCACAGCTTTACCACGCCACCCGAAGTGAAATAGGAGCAGTCTGATGCAGCGGCAACCTGATCATCTACCTTTAATTAAACGTCTGTTGTTGGCAACTGCGCTGATGTTTGGTTTTGGTTTTGCGCTGGTGCCGCTGTATGACGTGTTTTGTGACTTAACCGGTATTAATGGCAAAACCAGCACTATGGCGGCAACGGCCGACAAAGCTGTGGTTGATGCCAAAAGAACCATCACTATCGAGTTTCTGGCCAGGCCCAATGCCGACATGCCCTGGTTGTTTGCGCCACAAACAAAAAAAATGACGGTACATCCGGGTGAAATCAAACTGGTGTATTACGAAGCGCAAAATCCAACGGCAGCAACCATGACTGGCCAGGCGGTGCCTTCGGTATCACCGGGTCAGGCTGCCTTGTACTTTAATAAAATGGAATGTTTTTGCTTTAACCAACAGGTTCTGACTGCAGGTCAGAAACTACTGATGCCATTACAATTTTATGTGGATCCTGCACTGCCGGAGCATTTCAGCACCATCACTTTGTCTTACACGCTGTATGACATGACAAAACATGCACCTGCTGAAACAGTGACAGCGCAAGTCTCAACAGGGGGCAATGATGAGTAAAACTTACGACAAATATTATGTACCTGAACAAAGCCCGTGGCCGATAGTCGGGGCTGTGGCGCTTTTTATGATAGCTTTTGGTGCCGGTAACTTTGTCAATGAAGTCACCCGTAACAAAGAAGGGTATGGCGGATATCTGCTGTTGGCGGGTGTGGCCGTGTTGTTGTTTATGCTGGTGGGCTGGTTTCGCAATGTCATCGATGAATCCATGCGTGGTTTGTACAGCAAACAAATGGACAGATCATTCCGGCAGGGTATGAGCTGGTTTATTTTTTCTGAAGTGATGTTTTTTGCGGCTTTTTTTGGTGCGTTGTTTTATGCCCGGATGATTGCCATGCCCTGGCTGGACGGCGCAAGTAACAACGCTATGACAGCACAACTGTTATGGCCCGATTTCAGCGCGCACTGGCCTATGACCAAAACACCTGGCGGTACCGAAACCACAGCTATGCCATGGCAGGGATTACCGCTTTATAACACCTTAATTCTGCTGACCTCTTCAGTGACCTTGCACTTTGCCCATGTTGGGCTGGAGCAGGGCAAACGTGTGCAGCTGAAGTTAATGCTGACTCTGACTGTGCTGCTGGGCGCTGCGTTTTTGGCCTGCCAGGCTTATGAATACGTGCATGCTTATCGCGACCTGGGTTTAAAACTGGATTCAGGTATTTATGGCAACACCTTTTTCCTGTTGACCGGCTTTCACGGTATGCATGTGACTTTGGGGGCCATTTTCCTGCTGGTAATTCTGCTGAGGATTTTGCTGAAAAACCACTTTACCGCCCACAACCACTTTGCCTTTCAGGCGGCAGCCTGGTACTGGCACTTTGTTGATGTGGTCTGGCTGTGTTTATTTGTGTTTGTGTACGTTTTATAAGCAAAAAAGCTGGCCACTTGCTGTGGCCAGCTGTCTTGTTTGGGAAGCCTGACAGCCTCAGGGCTCTTGGGAAAGGTTGGGGATGTTTTTAATAAGGGCGTTGATGTGGGCTTATCCAGCCCATCGCCAGCGCCAGAATAAGCAGCGCCATCACAATGGCGGAAAATAACACGCGCCAGCCCAGATATTTCGACATGCTGACTTTATTGGGATCGTTTTTCAGCATCAGCCACAAAGCGCGGAACAGGTTAAAAACGATAAAGAGCAGTAACGCTATGAGTATCAGTTTGACCAGCATACAACCTCAGTTTGGCGGAGATGCAGATGCAGATCCGCTTGTTTAATCAGATCTTTATGCTGCGTTGGTGGTTAGTGTTGATTACTCTGGCCGCTTTTTTGTTGTTAATCAAGCTGGCCTGGTGGCAATGGCAGCGTTCCGCCGAAAAAGAAGCACAATTGCAGCAAATTCAAAGCTGGCAGCAACAAGGACCTTTATCCTGGTCTGATGCTTATCAAAAATCTTCCGCAGAAATCGACGGTGCACCGCTGCAAGGTGTTGCACACTGGTTAGCGCCTTTTGTCTGGCTGATCGATAACCAAATCTGGCAAGGCAAGGCCGGTTACGACGTGCTAGTGCCGGTACAACTCAGTCACAACACACCGGTGTTATTGGTCAACCTCGGTTGGGTGGCCGCTCCGGCACAGCGCAGCCAGCTGCCACACATTAAAGTGCCCGCTGAATTTGTGCTCGATGGTGTGCTACGTACCAGACTGGCTGGTTTGCGGCTTGGGCAAAATCTGGAAGACCAGGGGCAGTGGCCCATGCGTTTACAAACAGTGGAGCCGGAGTTGCTGGAAAGTCAGATTGGGCTGCAACTCTACAGTGGTGTGTTTTATCAGCAACAAACCCCTTTTATTTATCATTACAAAGCCGTGGTACTGCCACCGGAAAAACACCGGGCTTATGCAGTGCAGTGGTTGTTATTGGCTGTTGCCGTGTTGATTGTGGCAATGGCTGCCAGCTATCAGAAGGATGCCTGAATGCCAAAAAAGAAGTTTATCTGGTTGTTTGCCATGGTTTGTCTGGTGCCGGTGGCGCTGGCGCAACTGTTACTGACTCAGGGCTGGTTTTCCGCAGGCGCCAGTAGTAAAGGTAAGTGGCTTAGTGAAGAAGTCCGGTTGTTGCCGGCAGTACCCGCGTCAGAGCCGCACTGGCGTTTGGTGTATTTAGCGCCTAGTCCTTGCCTGCAACATTGCCAGCAGGTGTTAAGCCTGATGACACAAATTCACACCGCCCTTGGCCGCAAACAAGATCAACTGACACTCTGGGTACTCTCTGAGCAGGCACCGGCGCAGTTAGCGCAGCCGCTGCAGTTTCAGCACAATGCCGGCAACATCAGCGGCAATAGTATCGGCATAGGCGAGCTGGTGTTGGTTGAACATCAGGGGTTGGCCTTACTGCAATATGCAATGCCACAGGAGTTACAACAGCTGCCGTTAACGGGCAAAGCTGTGATGGCTGATTTACAGAAGCTGATGAAATTTGACCGGGGGCCGGTATGAAACTGTTAAGGATGCTGGTGAGTATGGCCATAGTGCTGGCCATGCTGGTGATTATTTTAGGTGCTTACACCCGCTTAACCGATGCTGGCCTGGGTTGTCCGGATTGGCCGGGTTGTTATGGTTTTCTGAAAGTGCCGCAACACGAAACCCATGTGGCCATCGCTGAAGCCCGTTTTCCTGAGCGGCCAGTGGAGGCGCACAAAGCCTGGAATGAAATGATCCACCGTTATTTTGCCGGCACCCTGGGTTTGTTAATTGCGGGCATTTTTTTCCTGAGCTGGCGGTTACAGCAAAAAGTCACAGTACTGCCAACAGTGCTTTTAGCCTTGGTGGTATTTCAGGCTGCGCTTGGCATGTGGACAGTGACATTAAATTTATTCCCGCTGGTGGTGATGGGGCACTTATTGGGTGGTTTTAGTTTGTTGGCACTGTTGATGTTGTATCGCTGGCAACTGTCAAAACAATTGCGGCCTGAGCTGGCGCAATATCAGGCGCCCGCCAGCCTGGCCAGGGCTGGCTGGCTGGTGCTGCTGATCCTGGTTGGTCAGATTGCCCTGGGCGGCTGGACTTCAGCCAACTACGCGGCCATGGCCTGTGTTGAGTTGCCGATCTGCCATAGTGGCTGGCAACAACAACTGAATTTCCCCGAAGCTTTTGACTTACATCTGGGGCATGACAATTACGAATTTGGCGTGATGAGCGCAGAAGCGCGGCAAACCATTCATATCAGTCACCGTATTGGCGCTGTGCTGACACTGCTGGCGGTTGGCTGGTTTGCACTGCGTTTGTGGCAACAACGCCAGCAAATTGGCATGGCGAGATTACCCATGTTGCTGGGCGCTTTACTGCTGCTGCAATTTAGTTTAGGAGTGGCCAATATCTGGTGGTTGTTGCCACTGGGCAATGCCGTGGCGCATAACTTTGTCGCAGCCAACTTGCTGATGGTGTTGACACTGATTTGTGCACGGTTACAACAACAAAGGAGGTCAGTATGACCCAAGCGAAAACAATAACGGTCATTGGCAGAACCCAAAGTGTATGGCGTGATTATTATCAGCTGACCAAACCCAAAGTCGTTGCGTTGTTGTTGTTAACTGCCTGGGTGGGCATGTTATTGGCGCAGCCCGGTTTGCCGGCCATTGATTTATTGATTTTTGGCACCCTGGGCATTGGTTTTTTGTCGTCGGCGGCAGCTGCACTTAATCATGTGCTGGATCAGCGTATTGACGCGCAAATGGTACGAACCCATCACAGGCCGGTGGCGCGTGGCCGCATCAGTGCCGAAAAAGCCGTGTTGTTTTCTGTTGTTCTGGCCGGCACAGGTTTTGTGTTGTTATACAACATGGTAAACCCTTTGACTGCCTGGCTGACGCTGGCGAGTTTGTTTGGTTATGCCGTGGTGTACACCCTGTATTTAAAAAGAGCCACCCCCCAGAATATTGTGATTGGTGGTCTGGCGGGGGCCATGCCACCGCTGCTGGGCTGGACCAGTATGACTGGTGAAATTGCCGCTGAACCCTTGTTATTGGTGATGATTATTTTTGCCTGGACACCCCCACATTTCTGGGCGCTGGCCATTCACCGGCGTGACGATTATGCCAAGGTCAATATGCCGATGCTGCCGGTAACCCATGGCATAGAATTTACCAAAACCGCTATTTTCCTTTATACACTGATTTTGTTTTTAGTCTGTTTATTGCCTTATCTGGTGGGTATGACTGGGGTGATCTACCTGCTGGGTACTGTGGTGTTAAACCTGTGGTTTATGGCCTGGGCCTGGCAGCTGAAATTTAATGCCAAAGCAGATACCGCCATCAAAACATTCAGGTTTTCCATTGTGCACCTGATGTTGTTATTCTTGCTGCTGATGCTGGACCATTACGCTAAGTGGACAGCTTTTTCAGCACTGAACTGATGCAGGGAATAAGGTTGTGAAAATACAAAAAATTGTGGTGGCATTGCTGTTAATTCTGGTGATGCTGGCCGGTGTCTTGAGTTATCAGCATTTACAAAAGGTGGACGAGCCGGTGTCGGCTTTGGTGTACCCAAAAGCACGCGACCTGCAGGAGTTTAAACTAAGCAGCCATCTGGGTACTACTTTGGGGCGGCAAGATTTGCGTGGTCAGTGGACGCTGGCTTTTGTCGGTTACACTTATTGCCCGGATATTTGCCCTATGACTATGGCCACTTTGTCTGGCAGCTATAACCAGTTACAGCAAATGTTGCCTGCGGACGCCAAGCTGGCAATCTGGTTTATTTCAGCTGATCCACAGCGTGACACTGTCAGTCAGCTCAACAGTTATGTCGGTTATTTTCAGCAACCGGCCATTACCGGCGTGACCGCAGGCCATGATCAGTTATTTCCTTTTGTGCGGGACTTGGGGCTGATGTATGCCATTAGCAGCACTACAGAGCCGGATTATCTGGTGGATCACAGTGCTTCTATTGTGTTGATCAACCCGGATGCGCAGCTGGCTGCTGTCTTTAAACCAGAAATGGCAGCCGGCAAGGTGCCGCTGGTCAGTAAAACCATGTTACTGGCCGACTTCCCGCTGGTGATGGCCAAACTGCAATAAAGCGATGCCTTAGCAGCATTCTGGTGGCTAAGGCAAAAACACCCAGGGCTGGGAGAACCAGTAAAAATACCCTTTTTTACTGAGGCTGGGGGCT
>FWPV01003939.1_pt1 | contig 32609 bp, 25 predicted proteins | sample 2228371 | NCBI WGS metagenome assembly FWPV01 (sample SAMEA103939776, study PRJEB20133) | metagenome
CTTTTATTTTTCTATCTCACGACAAATATCAGCGAAAAGTTTTGCGTCGCGGATTATATCTGCATATAGTAGATCGTCCCAACCCGATTGTTTATACCCCGCAACCTCTCCGGGGCCGCGTAGCTTAAGATCGAGTTCCGCAACCTCAAAGCCGTTATGCTCTTTACAAAAAGTCTTTAGGCGTTCGATTGCTCCTGTTCCCGCCTGATCTGAGGTAAGGAGAAAACAATATGATTTTTCTCTACCCCTGCCGACTCTTCCCCGGAGTTGATGAAGCTGGGCAAGCCCGAACCTTTCGCTGTTTTCTATTACTATAACCGAAGCTTCAGGTACGTCGACGCCGACCTCCAGAACCGACGTTGCGACAAGTAGGAGAATCTTGCCCGAAGAAAAATCTTCAAGGATTCGTTCCTTCTCTATATTGTCAAGTTTACCGTGTATATATGCGGCCGGAATGCCACGGAATACGCCGCCGGTGAGTTCGGCGAATGTTGTCTCGAGGTCGTGAAGCTGATTTGTCGCCTCCTCCTCATCCTCATTCTTTTCGATACGGGGAACTATATAATAACACTTAGATCCGGAGGCGATACGCTCTCTTATGAATCTTTCCATTTCGGATCGTTTACTGTTCGGAACAATATGCGTGGCAACGGGTTGACGTCCCGGAGGAAGCGAACGAATCGCCGCAAGGTCGAGGTCGCTGTAGAGCGTTTGAGCGAGGGTTTGCGGTATGGGGGTGGCTGACATTAGAAGAAAATCGGCGCGTCGGTCTTTTTCGTGGAGCATAAGGCGCTGTCTTGCGCCGAAACGGTGTTGTTCGTCGATAATGAATATTCCCACATTATGAAATGTTACGGAAGGTTGCAGCAGCGCATGGGTTCCCACAACGAAACGTACCTCTCCCGAAGCTATACGGCGCCTTATTTCGTGATTGCCTCCGCTTTTTAGCGACGAAACAAGAAGTTCGGCGCTGTATCCGAGGGGCTGTAGCCATTCGTTTATTCTTTTCCAGGTCTGGCGCGCAAGAACCTCCGTGGGAGTCATCCAGACCACCTGTAAACCTTCATTAAGGGAAGGAAGTGCGGCACAAAAGGCCACAACCGTTTTACCGGATCCAACATCGCCCTGCAGCAACCGATGCATGCGTCGCGGGGATGCAATATCGGCAAGTAAAGTATCGATTGCGCTTTTCTGATCGTGGGTCAAAGAAAACGGAAGGCTGCCGATAAACTGTTCGGCCAAACCTCCGGCGGAAAGCGGCCTGCCCGGACGAAAAAAACTGCGCCTGCTATGATGAAGGGAAATAGCAAGACGATAAAGCTCTTCGAACTTCAGCCTTTCCTTGAATCGTTCCATATCAGTATGAGGACGCGGAAAATGCAGGTTTAAAAGAGACTCTGCAAGCGAAGGCAGGTTCCGGCGCTTTTCTATGTTTTGGGGAAGAGTTTGAGGAAAATGCCTGCAATTATCGAAGATCCATCGGATTGTATTACGCATAAACTGCTGACCTATCCCTGCTTCCCGCATTGCATCAGTTAATCCATACAGCGGAAGTATGGGGATTACAGCCTCTGATGTTGTGCTGGCCGAAAGAATCTCGACGACAGGATGTACCATCTGGAATGTTTTAAAAAAGGTCGTTTTGCCGCTGACAACAAGTCGCATACCCTTCCGGATTGTTTTTCTATAATAAGGAAGGCCTCGGAACCAGATCAGTTCAACCGAACCGGTATTGTCGGTTAAAAGGGCAATAAATCTTGGTTTCCGGCCTTTTTCGAACCTAACCGCCTCCACTACGCCGCTTACTGTACAATTGCTGTCGATATATTCTTTCATTTTGCCTAAGGGTGTTATAACTGAACGATCGACATAACGCAAAGGTAAACGATAAAGAATGTCGCCCACCGTTTCTACGCCCGATTCCAACATGGCCGCAGTACGTTTGGGACCCATTTAGATCGGAGTCGAAAGCGGCGAAAGGAAATCCAGCATTGCTGGCAACGAACGTTTTGTCATGGCGTATCTGTGCTTTAACAGGTATTTTACAGCTCTTATTGTTTATGGTATTTCCCGCCGTGCAGGATCGAACACGCCCTGTAGAGCTGCTCCACAAGAAGCATACGAGCCATTTCATGCGTAAAGGTAAAGGAGGAAAGGGAAATCACCTGATCAGCCCTTTTCTTTACCCCTTCGCTCAACCCCTCTGGCCCGCCAACAATAAAGATAATTTTCCTTTGAATAGTTTCGAGAAGGGAGGCAAGCCCTGCAGAGGTAAGCGGGCGCCCCTCCTCACTCAGGGCTAAAGACGCGCCTCCCGTTTTATCGATAAGTTTTATAATCCGCTCTCCTTCAACCCTTTTGCCCGAGTCTAAAATCTCCCTTGTCTCTACACGGGCTTCATAACGTAGCCGCTCCAGATAACGTTCGGTTATAGCTCCTATATTACGGTCCTTTATCGGCCCCACACAGATAAGTAAAATATCTGGAACCGCTTTCACCTTGATAAAAACGCCTTCCTGCCCCGGAACAATAAAAGGTGAATCTTAAAAACGGACAATGTCTCTCTAACTGTCCGATAAGGGATGGGAGCGGACATTTTTCAGCTCTTCAAGGATACAAACCGACAGCCATTGCAGACGTGAAGCTTTTGCCGTCAGAAGCGTTGCCGCCGACCTGTCGGCACCTCTTACTGCAGCCGGTTCTCTGAAAAACTTAAGGATGTCCTGAAATTTCCGCGCATCATCAGTAAATTCATCGAGCATTTTTGCAAGTTCGGTATTGAAACTTTTAAAACCGCCGACGTCGAGTTCTCCGATATGATTTATGCAATTGGTAAGATGAGACGCCCACTCGGAATGATGCATCGGAGAAGAAATCATATTATTCATACATTCGATGAAAAAACTAAACAGATTCTGCATTTTCAGATAGAGGGCAAGATCGGTTGAGGGACCGAAAATAACCGCATCGATAATTCCGTTCGATTTAAGGGACGAGACCGGTTTTCGTGCACCGTCTGCAGTTAAAGAATCATGCGTTTTCGCTTTCATTGCTGTCCTCCGCATTATCTAAAGTCTATACTTCTTCCCTCTAATAAAAAAATACGATTTCAGACTCGCCGTATTGCATTGTAAGATAAAATCCGCCTGTTTCGGTGTCAAAGAAAATCGGAAGACGGTATATAAACTGTAGGGAAAGACCGAAAAATCAGTTGGCAACATTAAACCCTCCCCCCCAAAAAAACATTGATGTCATTATACCTACTTAAATGATATATTGAATAGATGCGTGAATTTGGTTGGAAAGAGAAAACGATTGTAGTTTTATTGATATTATGAATGAAAAAACCCGTTACGAAACGCCGATCATCAAACTTGCGGTAGAACGTAAGCTGATTTCAGAGAAACAGTACGAGCAGTGCAGGGAGCTTGTCAAAAAGAGCAAACGCATAGGTCTGGAATCTTCGATAGAAGAAGTTCTGGTTAAGCAGGGATTTCTTTCTCAGGATCAGCTGAAGGAACTTTCGGAGATAGTAAGGCTCGGCGAAAGCGGCGACTATTTCGGAGGATACCGGTTGCGTCGCCTTATTGGTAAAGGGGGAATGGGGAAGGTCTACGAAGCGGTTCATGAGTTTACCGGCCGTAAAGTAGCCCTCAAAGTGCTTGATACCCAGTTTACCAGGGAAGAAACCAACGTCACCCGGTTTTTTCAGGAGGTAAGGGCGCTTGCCAAGCTCGGCTTTCCCAATATAGTCACGCTATTCGACGCGGGGAAAGCCGGCCGGAGATACTATTTCGCAATGGAGCTTGTCGAAGGACCGTCCCTGGCCCAATATGTGAACCGGAAAAAGAAACTACACGAAAGAGAAGCCTTGCTCATAACGGAAAAGATAGCCCAGGCTTTAGCTTTTTCGCATGCGAAAAACGTAATCCACCGCGACGTCAAGCCGGAGAACATTCTTCTTGACGAAAAAAATAATCCCAAGATTACCGACTTCGGCGTAGTAATGCATCGCGACGACGACCATATGACCCTTACTCAGGAGGGCTTCATGGTAGGATCGGTTCATTTCTCCTCACCCGAACAGGTTGAAGGTGCCCGCGATATCGACGGCCGGTCCGATATTTATTCCCTTGGCGCCACTCTCTATTATATGCTCACAGGCAGAACGGTTTATACGGGAAGAAACGCCGAAGAGGTGCTTACAAAACACCTTGTCGGTCAATGGGTATCTCCAAGACGTTATAATACGTCTGTTTCCCGTCGGACGGTACGGCTATTACGCAAAATGATGGCCAAGTCTAGAGACCGCCGTTACCAGTCTATGGAAGAGGTCGCCGCGGCAATCCGCAAGATACTAAAACCCCGCCTCTATATAAGAGTTCTGATAGCGGCCGGAGGCGCAGCTGCGATCTTTCTGGCCGGGGCATTGTTCGAGGTTTTCAGTCGCTTTTTTGAGTCGTTAATTTCGCACTGAAGAAACGGCTAGTATTTCATTATATAAATTTTCATATTGCCGTGCAATCACTTCTGAATCGAAGGAAACCGCAAACCGTCTTCCTGCAGAAGCTATCCTTTCCCGTCTTTCCCCATCGTAAAGAAGCTCGCGAAGCGATTCCCCAAGATTTTCCGGCGTACACAATAAACCGTTTTCTCCATGGATTATCAAGGCGTTACTTCCCGCGTTGTGTGTAGCTAAGACAGCGGTTCCGCAGGCCATTGCCTCGATTATGGGGACGCCGAATCCTTCGTAAGAACTCGGTATACAAAGCACCCAGTTTCGTCGGTACTCTCCGATAAGCCGCTCTTCGTCGAGACGTCCTGCGTATCTGACGTTTTTCCCGCTGCAGGGAACAGGCCCTACGACGGTAAGAGTGCATTCAGGAAGAGCGGGAAGTACTACTTCCGAAAAAGCCTTGAGCAAAAGAAATCCACGTTTGCGGCTGTTAAGGTCGCCGAGAAAAAGGATAGAAGGATTGCCGCTTTTCTCTCCATCAGGATGGAACCTTTCGAGCGGTACGCAACAAGGTATAACCCGCCTGACCATAGGCAAAAACTTCCTGGTGTCGGCTGAAATTGCAGTTAAAGTTCCCCGCCTGATGCACGAAACCCATTCAAGGCAGTAAAAGAGAGCCTGGTATAGAAACCTCGCAGCAGAAGCGGCGTGCATGGCTTCCATAAGTGCCGAACCGTAGAATGTTCGTACCCGTTTTGACGATCCGGGGCATAGATAGTCGTCGCCGTGGAAATGAATAATATCGTAGGCTGATGTATCGATTCCTCTGAACAAAATAGCAGGAAGAAACTTACGGGAAAGACGGCCGCCGGTATTCCCCTTAAGTGTAATGCATCGGTACCGTGAATTCTTTACTTCGGGGCTTAAAGTGTATACGGTTACACTATGCCTTTTCATCGACAGTGCCTCGGCAAGACGATGTACCTGTACCGAAACGCCGTTAGGTTCATCGGAGGGAAGATTTTTCGAGAAAAAGGCTATTTTCATTTATAGTCGATTGGAATTTGAAAAATAATAATATAATAATCAATTATTCATTAACCATAATCTATTTTTCGTTCTGTTTTCTAAAGTAAGGATTTTATATGTATTCGGTGTTTATTGACGGAGCGGAAGGAACCACAGGACTGCAAATACACAAACGGCTGAAAGACCGCAACGATATAGTATTGCTTGAAATCCCCTCTGACAAAAGAAAAGATCCCGTGACAAGGCGTGAATTTCTCAACCGTGCGGATATTGTAATTTTATGTCTTCCCGACAGCACGGCCAGAGAGACAGCAGGAATGGTCGAGAATCCGAAAACCCGCATCATCGATGCCAGTACTGCCCACAGGACCGACCCCGCCTGGGTCTACGGATTGCCAGAAATGACAAAATCGCAGAGGGGTATTATACGGTCCGCATCCCGCGTCTCCAATCCCGGCTGCTATGCTACCGGTTTTATACTCCTTGCCCGTCCTCTTGCAGAGAAAGGTATCATATCTCCGGAAACACCCCTTTGTTGTTTTGCGGTTTCTGGCTACAGCGGAGGCGGCAAAAAAATGATTGCAGCATATGAGGCCAACGGGGAGAGATCAACCTCGATTCTGGGTGCAAGAAATTACGCTTTAAGTCTTAACCACAAACATTTGCCCGAAATGCAGAAATACTCTCTCCTTTCGCAACCACCGATTTTCCTTCCCGTAGTGGGGAATTATTACAACGGAATGAATGTGCTTATTCCGTTGCATATTTCACTTCTTGCCTTAAAAATTTCCCCTGCAGATATACATTCGTTATATGAAGAATACTATTCCGGTGAACCATTCATTTGTGTAAAGCCACTCGATACAGAGCTGTCTCTGGAAGAAGGGTTCCTGAATGCAGTGCGATGTAACGGCACCAACCGTTGTGACGTCTTTGTGTTCGGCAGCGAAAGCCGGATAGTTGTCGCCGCAAGACTTGACAATCTGGGAAAAGGAGCCTCGGGAGCCGCCGTTCAGAATATGAATATCATGATGGGAATTGACGAGAAAACCGGGCTTGATGGCTGAGCATTGAATTGCGCTGTCGGAAAGCTTCATGTAGTATTATCGCGCTGGCGCATGCTACATTGAAGGAATCAACCCCGGCATGCATTGGAATAGCCGTGACGACGTTGCACCTTGAAACGACGGTGTGGGAAACTCCGTACTGTTCGTTTCCGAAAATGATGCAGCAATCATTCGTAAAGTCGACCTGATATATAGGGACGCTGTGCGGCTGTAAATGAGCTGCTATGATAGAAAAACCGTACTTCTCACGCAATTCCCCGATCGTTTCCGCCAGACTTTCACAGTAAACAACTGGTATTCTGAAAACCGCGCCCATTGAGTTTCTTACCGAACGCCGAAGGTAAGGGTCTACCGACGTCTCGCCGGAAAGAACGGCGCCTACACCGCACGCAGCACAGTTGCGTATGATAACGCCGACGTTTTCGGTGTTACCTATGCCGTCAAGAGCGACAAAAAGCCTCGGAGGTTTAACAATATCGCATGCTTTGGAAAGCTCTATTTTCGGCGGTACTCTCCCGACAGCCATTATTCCCTGATGGTAATTATATCCGACTATCGATTTGACAAGCTCCGGCGGAGCCCGGTAAACTCTTACCGGCTCGGGCCTGCGTTCGAGATCCGCTTTGCATATAGAAAGCCATTCGTCGGTAAGAAGAATTGAAACCATCTCAAGATCGCTAGCAAGAAAGCGGAGAACCACCTTATTGCCCTCGACTACAAAAATGCCCTGCCGGAAATGATCATAAGGTCTCCGAAGCGTCTGGTATGGTTCCAGTCCAGGCTCATTTAGGGTTGTTACATCGACTATAGAGGATATCATCCTAAAATAAAGCTTAGATCTCAGGTTGGAAATATCAGCAACCTTTTATTGATTTCTTTTTTATTTATTATGATATAATTATGATATAATTAATTGATAATTTGCAAGTAGTATCACTAAGCGAAAAATAGTACTTAGTATTAGTTATTATATAGAAAAGGGATACTTTATTATTTTCTATGAAATATCAGGAAAGTTTGTTTATGAGAACTTTAAAAAAATATCTTAGCCTTATGTACATCCTTCCCTTTTTCTTTACGTTTGCGTCGGTAGCAGATCAACCCGAGCCGATACGGTGCAAAATTATCGAAAGGAAAGGGTCTGTCGGGCTTTGGTCTAAGGCAACTTCGGTTATGGGAGTTCTGGATAAAGATTCCGATCTGACGGCAGGAAAAACTCTTATCCTCAAGGAGGATGCATCGCTTCATCTTCTTTTCGAACCACTTATCGATCTTTTTTGCGAAAAGAACACCACAATCGGATTCGAGAATATGCTTATCGAACGTTCTAGCAGCGTTATAAGAATGAATTGTAAACTGGATATAGGAAAAATATCTTTAAAAGCACCGCCCCAGTCCGGCTACACCCTTCTTTTCACGCTCATTACGCCTTCGGCTACGGTTGACGTATCAGCCGCAGAAATTGAGGTTTATGTTAAAGAAAACGGCACTACAGCAGTAGAGGTAATATCGGGTTCCGCAAAAGTCTCTCCTTTGTCAAGCAATCTCAAGTCTGTTATTAACACCGGAAGCAGAGGTGAAGTCGAACGCAAAAGCGAGCAGCTTAAGATCTCGGCCGTAAAACAACCTGCAGCCGTTCCGGTAAAAAAAGCCTTTAAGCAACCATCTATAGCTATTCTTTCGGTCAAATCCGCCGGTGGAAAAACAAACGAGAATCTTGAACTGATCTCCAATTCAGTGGCTTCGGAGTTCGAAAAAAATACAAAAGCAAAAGTGCTTTTTCTGGACGACGTCAGAAAACTGCTTCACTCGGAAGGCATCGAGCAACTTCTTAACTGTTTTACTGACTCCTGCATTTCCCGCATCGGCGCCAGAGCCGGAGTGGATATAGTAATAGTAGGCAACTTAGGGCAGCTAGGCAGGACCCACATTCTCGAAATAAAAATGATCGATGTGCTTCGGGATAAACTTATGAAACGCACTTCCCTAAGCGTCCAAGAAGATGTGGGCCTTATATTAAAGGAAATTCCTGCCGCGGTAAAAACCCTTGCGGAATGCGAATCGGAACTTATTTCTGTTGTAGAGACTCCCTCTGCGGGAGATAATCAGTCAGGAGTAGCTTCCTATGTGGAAAAAGTGGTGTGGATTTTCCCAGGCGTCTTTAAAATGGGTTCAGACTTCAAATCGGATGAAGTAGATGAGCTGCCTGTTCACAAAGTAAAGTTGTCGGGTTTTTATATCGACCGTTTCGAAGTCACAAGGGAAGAGTTCGAAAAGGTTATGGGATATAATCCATCTTCTTCAAAGGGGTGTGGAAACTGCCCTGTTACCGACGTAACATGGTATGAAGCCGACGAGTATTGCAGGAAAGTTGGGAAACGCCTTCCAACAGAGGCCCAATGGGAGTATGCTTGCCGGGCAGGAACCACGACTCCGTTCTATACGGGCTTCACCATTACTTCCGAACAGGCCAACTTTGACGCTGGCAAACCCTTTGGGGGGAGTCCACCGGGCATTTTCAGAGGTAAAGTTGTTCCTGTGGGCAGTTTTCCGCCCAACCCCTGGAGGATTCACGACATGTATGGCAATGCTGCGGAATGGTGCGCCGACTGGTACGATGTAGCCTATTACGGAAACTCGGTTGAAAAAGATCCTGCCGGTCCGGCTTCAGGAAAACTCAAGGTGGTACGCGGTGGAAGCTGGAGCAGCGGAGGAGCTGATTTGAGATCTGCCAACAGAATGGCCTACAATCCGGAGTTGCGTCTCAATACTATCGGGTTTCGCTGTGTCAAACCAGACGATTCAGATAATACAAATGAGTAACGGCTTATCAAAGGGCTTTACGTATGTAACTTCCTGAGTGCCGAAACGACCATATATACTCCCAGCACAGCAAGCATTAAGCCGAAACCGATGCGAAGATACAGATCATTTATTCTGTGTGTGAACCTGGCTCCTACCCACGAGGCAAGCATCATACAGATGGAAATGATTATTGCAGCCGTGAGATTTACATGCCCCCGCCTGTAATATTCGATTGCCGCGAGAAGACCTATGGGAGGAAGCATTACTGCTATCGAAGTGCCGGTAGCGGAAAACTGGGAATACCCTGCAATATAAACAAGCGCAGGAATAATAATCATTCCTCCGCCGATACCCAGCATGCCCGAAATAATCCCTGCAACGGCCCCGATTGCCATATAAATTAGAATTGACTCTATTGACATTAAACAAATTCTCCTTTTAATGGATTTATTTTTTTATTATTTTATTGTTTCCTTAACGTCATATTCTCCCGCATCATCTTTACATTTTCCAGTCCCGAAACTGCTCCCGGAGAACCGAGAGAGCGGGCGATGTTATAAAAATGTTCTGCCTCTCCCAACATCTCCAGTCTGAATGCGCAATCTGCCGCAAAAAGAGCCAGTTCTCCGGAATCGGGGAACCGTCGGAGTTTTTTTTTCGCCTCCTCGTAAGCCACAAGCAGTCTGCCGCTTTTCTCGAATGTCTGTACGATACGTAAAGCTATCCATTTGTTGGCGGAATCGCATTCCTGTGCCTTCCGGAGGTTATATATTGTTTTATCGAAAAGCCCTTCCTGCTCATACATATCAGCCAGCATCATAAAAACATACTTTCTGTTATTTCCGGATTCCGGATACCGCTCCAGCCATTTCCGTGCCGATTCATAATCGCCTAGTTCCCGGTACATTTCCCCTAAAGCAAGGTATGCATCGGGTGTTGCTTTATCGGATGATATGAGTTGTTCGAAGGCGACTATAGACTCGGCGACTGCACCTACTTTTCGTAACGAGGCTGCACGGATAAAAAGCGCCTTTGCGTCGCCGGGTTCGAGTTCAAGAGCGCGCGAAACAGAAGCCATACACCCGCCTATTTCATCGAGGGTGTAATAGGCTATGGCCAGGTTGAGGTGCCCTCGGAAAAAATCAGGAGCTTCTTCAACCGCCGCTCTGTAATAAACAATGCTCTGGGGAAGACTGTCGATCTGAAAATATGCGTTCCCCATGTTAAAATAACACAGAGTAGGGTTCTCGCCCGCGTCAAGGGCCTTTTTATAGAGACTTATTGCTTTTATAAAATCGCCTTTGCCGTACATTTCGTTTGCCTTCTCTAGTAAAGATTCACAAAAGGATATCGAAGGGGATAGCCACACGGCAAACAGAAAGATTGTTGTAAGCGATCGATTTACCATATAAACAATTTCTGTTTTCCGCCCGTTGCAGGTTTTAACGATTTGAAACTCAAAACTTTACCTTTTAATGATGCAAAATTTCAGTAAACACCGAAAATCCGGCCTTTTTTTATTTTTTAAAATTACTTTCCGCCGTTTCGCTTAGTAAAAATCAAAACACATCCATTGTCTTGTCTTTATATATATGTTTATGGTTGTAATATACCCCCAAAGTCAAGACATTTTTCATGCCGTAACAAAAAGAATGGGTATCGGATCCTAAACATTCAGATAATTGTTGATAGGGTCCTCATTAAGCCTGGCCAGAATATCCGAGGGGTTTTCGGGAACCCACTCCATACCCTCTTTCCGCATGCCGTAGGTTGTCTCCAGATGTCTTTTCAAACCGGAAGCAAGTTTTTCGGCAATAGGTTTTATTTCTTGAGGAAAATCCGGATGATCGAGAGCTATTCCGCTCGTCATAAGCCCTTCAAGAAGTAGCTTTGCCGCAAGAACCCTTGTATATTTGTCAACGCCGAAAATAAGCTTCTTTTCCAGCATCGCTATTACTTCCCACGTTACCTGTTCCGCCTGAGAGTATCTGCCCGCATCCTTATCCTGATCGGAGAACCGCATCGGCAGATTTTCGGAAATGTAATCCAGGTTATTTACAAGATATTCGAGATCGAATAATCCGGTAGCGGCATTGAAAAGAACCCTTTTCCCTTCCCTTTCGACTTTTTCGATCTCGTCTTTTGATATTGCGGCACCGATATCGGCGCAGTTGAGTCTGCCCTCCTGATCTATTATCAACACTCCTCCTTTTACGTCGACCTTCGTTTTGAAAGAAAACTCGAATGCGGCTTCCGATCCGTTAAGTGCGAGAAGGCCAACGCAGATAGGATTGACCGTAAAACCGAGGTTGTCGACATTGCCGAGATATACGAACCGTTTTCCGGCTTTGTAAAGGCCATTATAAACTTTTTTAAGATAAGTAAAGTTCTGGCCGTGACCGCCAGGCATCGGAAGAGGGGAGTCGTCTTTCCCGTACGCTTTCAGAAAGAGCCGTTTGGGCCTTCCTTCGGAGGAGTGCGTGAAAGCGGAGAGCATCGGTTGAACGCCGGTTTTAACTTCGGTAATATCGACGCCGGTCTGCCTGATAAGATCTTCGAGAAACCGGCTATGTTTATAGCCTGAATAAGCCGCAGCGATTTCATCGTTATTGTAAACGCTTGTCATCTGAAACATTGGGTATTTTAAGTTATATTCCGATCCGGTAAGCGCTACGTACCTCATGATTTCGATAAGAAGACTGCGCATTTTAAGCTCCATGAAGGTTGGCCCCGGCCGCCCGTTTTCGTTTATGAAGGCAGGCGTTATGCCTTTAGGCTTGCCTTTCGAGACTGCCGCTATACTTTCGAACTCTCTTTGGTAAATATTAAAAAGAGTTTCATTGAACGATTTGTTCTTTTTGTAATCTATGTAGCTCGAAGCGGATCCTCCGTTTAGTACGCCGTAAGAAAGGAAAGGATAAAGAAGAACGCCGAGTCTGATAAGTGCACTGCGGTCGAATATAATCCTATCCCCCTCCGGTATGCCTATTGTGCGGAGATCGAGCGAAATGCCGAGTCTGTCCAATCGATTCCTGACTTCTTTATACTCAAATGTTATGGAATTTATTCCATTTATATCGATTATCCGCTTCCCGTCTACGTCGGGTATTTTTGTTACCCTTACAGGTACAATATGATCGTATTTCCCGGCATTGTAATTATCAAGAATCTGCAGACTCAGTGCGACGTCAATACCGAGATTTTTCATTTTATCAATTATATGTTCGGGCAGCTTGACTTCTGACATCTTCTATTCTCCTGTCGACGGATAAAGAATGTGTAAGATTATCTTGAATATTACATTTGTTAAGAGCTTTACCGATTCCCTTTTATCATAAAAAGAAAAAAATAAAAATTAATAAATGATTAAATGTGAAATAATCAGGCAAAAAATCCATGTTATTAGTTTTTTGTTTTCTGATACAGCGGCTTTGAGGCTATGTTTGCCCCGGGCAGCCGCTGTTTTATTTTACTGCTTCCCAAGGAGGGTTACAGCCGCGTTTGCGGCCCCATAGAGTGAAATCGAATAATCTTTTATTATATATACAGGAAATTTTTTCAGAAGCGGCCGTATATTCGGATTGTAATATATTTCGAAGTTTTTCATAAAAAGATTATCTTCCAGAAAATACTCTTCATTTTTAGTCACAATGCCTCCTGCGAGATAGACGCCGCCGGTTGGAAGAAAGATACATGCCACACTTCCGGCAAATCTGCCGTAGATCGTGACGAAAAGCTGCATGATTTTTTTGCATACCTGGTTATTTCGCGCATTTTGCGAAATCAAAGCGGGTTTATCTTCGTCTTTTGCCGCGTCTATTTCTTTAAGCACCCCTTCTATCTTGATCCGTCCGGTATCTTTATAGAAGTTGAATATATTATAAATTCCCATTCCCGAAAGGAAAGGCTCTGTTCCTATGGAACCATCAGGAATATTTTTCTTTCTCATAACATACTTTTTGATTTCATAGGTCTCGTCGTCAAAATCGGCAAAAGCAGAGTGGCCGCCTTCTGAAGGGTATGCCATATACTTCCCCTCGCGGCCGATTATGTAACCTACACCCAGGCCTGTTCCTGCACCGACAGCTATTTTAACATCTCCGGTAGGTCTGGGAAACGTTCCGTCGGTACATGCAAGTTTCGTTATCTGGGTTTTATCGTCGACGTCAAGGGTTGGAATACCGTAACCTATTGCCGTAAAATCATTAATAATCAATGTTTCCGTTTTTACGGCCTCTTTTATCTCTTTTCCGTCGATTGCCCAGGAACAGTTTGTGAGTTTGCAGTAATTGTTTTCAACAGGGCCTGCCGCGCTTATACAACAGAGGTCGATCTTAAGATCGGATTTTTCTTTCTTTCCGGCAGCTATTATCTGTGTTATAGGGTCGATCAGGCTTTTAACCAGCTGCGATTTGGAGTTGGATTTCATTAAAATCGTAAACTTGTCTTTTTTCCTCCCGACAAGCGCAAGATTTGTATTGGTTCCTCCGATATCGCCGGCAAGAATTATCTGTTCCGAATCGAAATCATTATTGAGTAGTTTGATGTCCATAAGGTATTTTCTCCTTCTTTTAAAGTCTGGAAAAAATACTATCTTTATTTGATTTTATCCAAAAAATATCACTTAACATCAATTTTTTTTCGGAGGAGGATATGAATTATAAGACAGGAATTGCGACATTCGTAATGCCCCATTGGCGCAATGAGAATAACATCACAAAGAGATATCTCGATGAGACGATTGAGAATATACTTAAACAGACAGACCCCAACTGGCAGTTGGTGATCATCGACGATCTTTCACCGTGCAAAGAAGCGGTTGATTATCTTGACGAAATCAAGAAAAAAGCTCCCAATAAAATCCATATAATAAAAAAGAAAACCAACAACGGCCCTGGTCATTGCCGTAACATGGGAATAAAATGGGCTTATGAAAGAAAATCTCCTATAATACTTTTCAACGACGCCGACGACATTTCGCATGTAGACAGGCTTAAGGTGGCGCGTGAGATTTTCGTAAAGGATCCCGAAGCTTCGGTGGTTTATTCAACATTCAAGGTAATAGACGAAAATTCGAATATTGTGCCGGATAAAAAGCTTTCGCCGTCAATCGTCGAGATTACCGACGGCCATAAGAAAAATCCGCCTAAAGGCAAGAACGCATGGATCGACATCGGGACAGAAAAAGGGTATACCAATCTTACTTCCGCTACGGTAGTAAAAACCGAACTGGCGTATAAATATCCTTTCCCGCAGGAAAAGGTCTCCGAAGACTCGAACGCATGGATGAGATATTCCGCGGGAGGAGGTAAGTTCGTTTACACTCCGAAGATTCCGACACTGTACAGAATTCCGCAGAATACCGCAGGCTCCTCTTCGAGATCGCGTGAAGGCGGAAAACACGGTTTTTACGTACAAAAGGCGCGCGTCGACACCGACGGCTTCACCCGTGCGGTCGAGATAGCAATTACAAACGGAAAAATCAAAGTTGAAAAAAGAGACGAACTCCTCGTAAGGTTCTACCTGAAGCTCGGCGAAACCCTCTACAGGGAAAACGAACTCGAACTGGCTCAGGAACAGGTTGAACATGCTAAGTTCATAGACATGGAACTTACGAAAAAAGTAATCGCGGAGAAAAAGTTTCAGAAATGGGCGAAGGTGTAGTTTTACACCTTACCCTCGCCGGTCGCATCCTGTATAACGCCGATCACCGCCGTGACCCCGTCGGGGAAGCGGCATTTTTCCATGGCGGCGACCATCAGTCGCCGGTCGGCATATACCTTTTTTATCCCCTCCGCCAGCGTCGCGGGCGTCAGATCATCCTGCATCAGGATTTCGCCGAAACCCCGGCGTTTGAATGATTGCGCGTTAAGGACCTGGTCGCCCCTGCTCGCGCCTGTTCCGAGCGGGATGAGCAGTGAGGGTTTTTTAAGCGCCAGCAGTTCAAAGAGCGTCGTCGCGCCGGATCTTCCTACAAAAACGTCGGTCATAGCAAAAAGATGGGGAAGCTCGTCCTTTACATATTCGAATTGCCGGTAGCCGTTCATGCCTTCCGCCGTATTGCCTTTTCCGCAGACATGACATACGTTGAATTCCGAAAGGAGTACCGGCAGAGCTTCACGGAGGGTTCTATTTATCGCCGCCGATCCCAGACTTCCTCCCATAACCATGATTATCGGTTTATTGTCCGTAAATCCGCAGATGCGCTTCCCCTCGGCGGCGACTCCGCATCGAAGAGTGTCGCGCACGGGAAGGCCGGTATGCACCGCCTTCCGGGATGGGATATGTAAAGAAGTCTCTGAAAAACTGTAGCATATTTTCTTTGCAAACGGAACCGAAAGACGATTTGCCAGCCCTGGGGTAATATCTGACTCATGAATAACAACCGGCGTCCGCAGGGCCCATGCGGCCCATACAACCGGGCACGAGACGAACCCTCCTTTACTGAAGACAATATCCGGCTTAAGTCTGCGAAGAAGCAGGAGTGATTGAAAAAAACCGGCTGCTATACGGAACAGATCGGTAAAATTACGGACGTCGAAATAGCGGCGCAATTTGCCTGAGCTTATTGAAAAGAAAGGTACTCCCTGCTCCGTTATGAGCGACTTTTCTATTCCCGAGTGCGAGCCTACATAGAATATTTCAAAACCAAGCTCGCGCAATCGAGGTATAAGCGCAATATTGGGAGTTACATGTCCTGCAGTGCCTCCTCCGGTAAGAAGAATTTTCTTCATCGGAATTTTCCTTTACCTGTGTTTTTTCTGAGTGTATTTGAAACACAAATCATTATAAAATTATATAAAAACAAAACCGAAAGCAGGCAAGCGATAGAAATGAATTATTTTTTCTTCTGGCATTTACTTATAACTTCATTGTAAACAAGGTTTAGAGGAGAGGAAATACCCGATATTTATGCTCATAGAACTTATCTACCGACATACCTCTATTTATCTTCTGAACAGCCGTCTTTTCAGCACGGGTGTGGCAATGATTCTCTCATTTACGCTTGCAATGCTGCTTTTTCCTTTCTACATAAGGTTTTTGCAGAGATTAAACATGAGCGCCGAGTTTCAGTCGAACGAACGTAAAAGAGAACCTGTAATGCCCGCCGGGATTCTATTCATTATCATTGTTTCTGTAGTAACTATACTGACAGTACGCATCAATTCTTATGTTTTGTCCGGACTTATCATATTCTTTTTTTTCGGTGTCATCGGTGCTGTCGACGATATTGCCAAAATCGTAAATAAGCGCCGGGTGCTTACCGGGAAACTTTCAAAACAGGATTACCAGTATAAAGCGGACGGTATTTCTTCGGGTCTAAGGCTGACTCTTTATCTGGTTATTTCGCTTATAGTAGCGGTTCTTGCTTATGAGTATATTCCCAATATCAACGGTACCATCAGTCTCCCGTTTTTCAGCATTGTTAAAAAATACCCCTATTTGCCTTTCTGGCTTTTTATTCCTTATATGACCATAACAATTGCTGTGCTCGCAAACGGAGTCAACTTTACGGATGGATTCGATACCCTTGCTACAGTGCCGGCTATAACAAATCTGCTTTTTCTCGGAGCCGTATCTTTTGTATCGAGCAATAGTACATGGAGCAGGTATCTGCTTATACCTCATATAGCAGGGCTTCAGGAAATACTGCCGCTGATAGGTGCTGTAATAGGGACTCTTCTTGCATATCTATGGTTCAATTCGCCGCCATCATCTATTATAATGGGTGACAGTGGCGCCGTTGGTCTTGGAGGATTCATCGGCATACTTTTTGTTTTTACCAAAACCGGTTTTTTTATGCCTTTTGTGGCTTTCGTGTTTTTGCTGGAATTCATTTCGGTGATTATTCAGATCGGGTACTTTAAATTGACGCGTAAACGTTTTTTCCTTATGGCGCCTATTCATCATCATTTTCAGATTAAAATGCAGAGAAGCAGTCTATTCGGTTCTTCTTTTGAAATAAAATCGAAAATAATGTGGCGTTTTCATATAATATCTGTTATAACGCTTGTGATAAGCCTTGTATTATTCCTGAAAATCAGATAATATTATTATTTCTGTATGGTTACCGATCCTCTTTCCAGCTACACTTCACCGGCGGGAAAGGAATTTACTTTTGCAGCCGCCCGCTTTGCGGGAGTCAACCCTTCGAGCCGCGTGTTTGATATTGGATGTGGATACGGCGAAGCTGCCTGCAATCTTGCGGCGGAATTCCGTTGCAAAGTTGTCGCATGTGATATCAATAGTGACAATATAAAAACAGCCAGACAAAGGGCAGTAGAACGTAATGTCAGTCACCTTATTACATTCATAGAGCAGGATATTCTGAAAGCGGATTATTCGGAGACGCCTTTTGAGTTGATCATCGCAGAAGGTGGCGTGCTTTCCTATCTAAACAGAACAAAAGGTTTAACGCTTGTAAACAAATGGCTCATCCCGCGGGGCTGGTTTTCATTTTCCGATCTGATTATCATAGATGACGAGGTTCCCGATAAGATACTATCGATTTATGAGCATTCGATTTATCATTACGAAACAGAGCACACTTATAGGGCGTTAATTGCTGATGCAGGCATGGACGTCCATTTTATAAGTCTTGTTCCTCCGAGCGGGTGGGATAACTATTATGCGCACATGGCCCGCAGGCTTGAAGATAAAAGCGGATTTTTTGCAGATAAAAAAGTTAAACTTGCATTTCACAGGGAAATCGACATATTCTATCGGCTTAAAGCTTACAGATATATAGGTTATCTTTTTTGTGTAGCGCGCAAAAGAGACTAAACGTTAATGAATTATAAATAATTGCCGGAATGATATTAAATAAAAAATGTTTTCAAACGTCAATAGAGCCTAATGCTCTGAGCGCTGCTTCGTAATGGGGTTCCTGTGTTATTTCGGGAACCTGTTCGGTATAAATTACCCGATGGTCCTGATCGGTTATTACTACTGCGCGTGAAAACAGTCCGGCCAGAGGCCCTTCGATAATTGTTACACCGAATCCAGTGCCGAAGGAACGTGAGCGGAAGGCCGATAGGGGTACTACTTTGTCAAGTCCCTCTGCACCGCAAAACCGGCTTTGTGCAAAAGGCAGATCCTGAGAAACGCATAAAACCAGAGTATCTTTTAGGGAGGAGGCTTCCTTGTTGAAGCGACGAACCGAAGCAGCGCAAACCGGTGTGTCTATGGAAGGAAATATATTAAAAACAAGCCGGTTGCCTTCAAAATCATGTAACCCGACATCCGTCAGATCTGTTTTTGTAAGAAAAAAGCCGGGTATTTTCGATCCGATTTTAGGCAATTGTCCGATGGTTAAAATCGGCTGTCCTTTAAAGGTTATTGCAGCCATCCGCTATCCCCCCTCCATCCATTCTAAAAAATATTATATAAGAGATCAACAGTGGCCAGAATCCAGAAAAATATGCCTATGAAATATAATTTAAGATCAAACCGATCAAGACGGAATATCCTTTTTTTTAAAAAAAGTTGTTGACTTTTAACCGCAAATTTAGTATGTTAAATATAAAGTCAATTGTTTTAAATTCGGTTCGTTTTTTAAGAATAAAAATTTAATTTTATGGACGCAAAAGTTACCAGAGAAAATATTATTAAGGAGGTGAAGGCAAACCTTATACTTGACGCCGCCCGGAAGGTGTTTACCGAGAAAGGTTTTCAGAATGCCCGGATGGAAGATATAGGAGAGGCGGCAGGGTTTTCAAAAGCCTCTCTTTATACCTATTTTGCCGATAAAGAAGAAATCTTCCTTTCTCTGGCTTTACATGACAGTCAAACCTTGATAGAGGAAGTCCGTAAGATCATAAATTACGAAACAAGCTTCAGGCAGAATCTTGAAGCTATGCTGAAAATTATTCTTGATTTTTTTAAAAGGAATTTTGCGACATTTCTCTCATCATTAAACATTCATGCAATATGTATCATTCAACAGGAGCAGAAGTTGAACGAGAAACACAAAGCGCTTCTGTCGGAAATTCATAAAAAGATGGAAGAAATGCTGAATCTGCAGTTGATGCTCATCAAAAAGGGGAAAGAAAAGAAAGAAATAAAATCGGAACTCAGCGAGGAAATTCTGCTTAACTATTTAGGTTCCCTCATAAGAGGCATGTTTTTTTACTGGCAGATATCAGGAAAGACCGGAGATGTAGAAACGGAAACCAGAAATCTTCTCGGTTTCGTTTCAAAGGGCTTCGATATTGGTTAATGAAAATTAAAGTAACGGAGGAAAAACGGATATTATGTATAAACCAATAGAAAAAACATCCGATTACATACCAGCTCCATGGATGGTTTTACTGTCTGTGGTTTTGTTTTTATTTCCAATAAATGCAGAGGATACTCTTTTCCTTACACTGGATGAGGCCGTAAGCTATGCCCTGACTCACAATAAATCAATTGTCAATTCGAAACTTGAAATAGAAAAGTCGGTTTTTAAAGTAAAAGAAGTGATCTCTCAGGGGCTTCCGCAGATCAACGCGTCTTTAGACTACTCGAATTACATGGGGGCCGAAGCTTCACTTCAGATAAATCCCATGCTTCCGCCCGCTAAAATAGAATTCGAACCTACGAGCAATTTCAACCTGAAGGTTTCTCAACTATTATTCAACGGCAGTTATTATGTGAGTATTCAGCTTACGAAAATAGCCGAGAATATGGCAAAAAAATCACTTATTAAAGATGAACTGAATGTAAAGGAACAAACAATAAAAGCCTATTATACGATTCTCGTAAGCGAGAGACTGCAGGAGATAATTAAAAGCAATAAAAAGAATATCGAATCCGTCTACGAAAAAACAAAGAATCTTGCCGACGCGGGAGTAATTGAACAGACAGACGTTAAAAAGCTCTCAATAATGATTGCGTCGCTTGACAATGCTCTGAAATCCAACGAAAGGCAGGTTGAACTCGGTTATAACCTTTTACGTTTGCAGCTGGGATTGAGTTCCGATAAACCTATCCACCTCATCTCTCCATTGGATAAAATAATCTTTCAGAAAATAAGTCAACCGATCAATGATATCTTCGACATTTCCAGACATATTGATTATGAACTTCTCTCCCTTCAGACCGAATTGGCAGGAAAGAATGTTCTTATGAGAAAGGTAAGTTTTCTTCCTTCCCTGGTTGGTTTTTATTCTTATACAAACAAACTTAAATCAAGCAAGTTCGATCTTACACCCGATAATGTTGTGGGTTTAAGCCTCAGCCTTCCCATTTTTTCCGGCGGTCAAAGGCACTTTCTTCTTAAACAGGCAGAAACCGACTACCAGATAAGCCAAAAAAGAAAAGAGATTCTTGCCCAACAACTTGAGCTTCAGGAAAAACAGCTCAGGTATAATTTCAATAATCTGCTTGATCAATATCTCACCCAGAAAAATAATCTTGAAATCGCAAGGGAAGTGTTAGACAAAATGGAATTGAAATATCAGCAGGGGCTGATTTCGAGTCTTGAACTTAACAGTGCAAACAATGATTATCTTTCCGCCGAATCCAATTATACAGCTTTGATGCTGCAGTTGCTGAATGCCGAACTGGAATTACGGAAAATCAACGGTAGATTATAAAAGGAGTTTATAAATGAGAATAAAATGTTTTGTAATGTTTGGTATTGGTTTGTGTTTTTCCACCTTAATTTTAAGTTGCGGTCGGGAGTATAAAAGAAAAGATGTTAAGGAAAACTCTGATGTATATAAAAAGGATACGGTTGCCGTGAAGACGGTTATTTTGAAAAGAGATTCAGTGGTTAGAACCATCGAATACACGGCTACTCTCTCACCCTACGAAGAGGTGCATCTTGCTCCGGCTTCACCCGGCAGAATAGAAAAAATCAATGTTGAGATCGGAGATAATGTCAGTAAAGGAGATATATTGTTAACAATGGACAAAACCAATCTGGAACAGGCAAGGATAAATCTGCTTAAACTTGAAAACGATTTCAGGAGATTCGATACCCTCAACAAATCCAACAGCGTATCGGCTCAACAATACGAACAGATAAAAACCGCTTATGAAAACGCAAAAACCAGCTATCAGTTTCTGCTCGATAACACTATGCTGAAAGCACCTTTCGACGGCGTAATCTCCGGTAAATACTACGAAAACGGTGAAATTTACTCAGGTGCCCCGATTCCTACCATAGGTAAAGCAGCCATATCTGTTGTCCAGATAAATAAACTTAAGGCTCTCGTAGGTATAAGTTCCTATTATTTCCCGGTTATCAGAAAAGGAATGAAGGCAGTTGTAAAAAGTGATATTTACGGAGACCAGACATTCTCAGGAGAGGTGCTTAAAAAGTATCCTACAATAGACAATACCACCAAAACCTTTACTGTAGAGATAGTAATAAGAAACGACGGTCTGAAATTAAGGCCCGGCATGTTCGCAAAAATCGAGATTAATATAGGTAAAGATATTGCGCTTATGATACCTTCTAGCGCCGTAATAAAACAGACCGGAACCAACAACATGTATGTTTTTATCAACAGGAACAATATCGGGGTAAAGAAAGCGGTGAAAACAGGAAATGTCATCGACGATAAAATCGAAATAATCGACGGAATTGAAGAAAACGAAGAATTGATTATCGTAGGACAAAACAAACTTGAAGATGGTGTGGCAATAAAGGTAGTCAATTAATAATTAAAAGATTTAAAAGAAAGAATCTGAAATATGAGCCTATATAGTGCATCTGTAAAAAAACCGATTACTACGATGATGATTTTTATCGGAGTTTTGATTTTCGGCATTTACTCCTATCTTAAACTGCCGGTGGATTTTTATCCGAAAATCGAACCTCCTATGATTACACTATTTACCTTCTACAGCGGAGCCGGTGCAGCCGATGTGGAACAGAACGTTACGAGAAAACTGGAGGACGTACTAGGCTCCATCACCAACCTTAAGAAAATATACTCCACTTCCAAGGACAATATTTCTGTTATATTTCTTGAATTTACATGGGGTACAAACCTTGACGAAGCTACAAACGAAATCAGAAATGCGGTAGGCATGGTAAGGAACCTGCCGGAAGGAGTGGAAACGCCCACCATTCTCAAGATGAGTTCCAACATGATTCCCGTAATGGCCTTTTCGGTAACCTCCGACGAGAGTTATGAGGGGATCAGAGATATTCTCGATCAGAAAGTGATCCAGCCTCTTAACCGGATCGACGGCGTAGGCAACGTTTTCCAGATAGGCGCTCCCGTGAGGGCGGTAATGGTGGACGTAGACCCCAGAAAACTTGACGCATACAATCTCTCCGTAGAACAGATAGGCGGTATTCTGGCCGCAAACAACCTTAATCTTCCTTCCGGCAGAGTGGAACTGGGTAAAACGGATCTGCCTCTGCGTCTGCAGGGAGAGTTTAAAAGCAGCGAGGCAATAAAGAATATCATTATAAGCAATATCAACGGAAAACCGGTTTACCTTAAAGATGTTGCAATAGTAAAGGATAGTCTCAAATATATCAAATCTTACGAAAAAGCCAACGGAAGAAACACCGTACGTATAATGGTACAAAAACAGTCCGATGCAAACACTGTAACCGTGGCAAGCAAAGTGAAGAAGAAACTAACAGAGATCCAGAAAACTCTTCCTGCCGACGTTAAAATCAACATCATTATTGACACATCGGAATTTACAACGGCGGCAATCAATAACCTTTCCGAAACACTTCTTTATGCGTTGCTGTTCGTTGTAATAGTCGTTTTTGCCTTCCTCGGCAGGTGGCGAACGACGATAATAATATCGCTTTCTATTCCGATCTCCCTTATTGCGGGTTTTATTTATATGTATGTCTCCGGACAGACAATTAATATTATTACGCTTTCATCCATGGCAATCGCCATAGGTATGGTCGTCGACGACTCCATCGTGGTGCTGGAGAATATTTCAAAAAAGGTTGAAAGGGGAGGTTTTCTAAGAGAATCGGCCATTTACGGCACAAACGAGGTAAGTCTGGCCGTTATTGCAACCACGCTTACGGTTCTGGCCGTCTTTTTGCCATTGACAATGGTAGGAGGTATGACGGGAATTCTCTTCAAATCTCTCGGATGGGTTGTCAGCATTACCATTACAAGCTCGACTATTGTGGCATTAACGCTTGTACCAATGCTCTCGTCGAAAATACTCACAACCGAAGTTCCGAAACGAAAAGGCCTGAAGGGCAGCTTTTACCATTTTTCACGTAATATGCTCAATAAAATGGACGCCGTATACGGTAAAATTCTTGATTGGTCGATTTGTCATAAACCGATCGTTATTTCAACGGCTGTCTTGATTTTCATATTTTCTCTTTTCCTTCTGAAAGTAGTAGGAACAGAATTCATGCCCCCTTCCGATAATGACAGAATAACGGCTCAGATAAAGCTGGAAAAGAGTATAAGACTTTCGGAAACCATAAAAACCGCAAATCGGCTCGACTCGGTTTTTATGAAGTACCCGGAAATCGAAATAGTATCTACAAGCGCCGGAATTGGAGACGAAAGCGAGAACAACCTAATGTCTATCTTCAGCGAGAACGGAAATTACATAATCAACTATATATTCAAAATGAAACCTGTAAAGGAAAGAAAACGCAGCATCTTTGAAATCGCCTCGGAGATGAGAGAAGATATAGAAAAAATTACCGAGATAGAAAGCTTCAACGTCGACGCCGGAGGATCACGCTCGGCCAGAATGATGGGAGGAGGCGGAGGAAATTACCTCGAGGTAAAGGTATTCGGAAATAATCTCGACGCCACCAATTCTGTCGCCGAAGAAATTTCGAAAAGGCTCAAAAACATAAAAGGGGCAAAAGATATACTTGTCAGCCGCGACAAAGAAAAACCGGAACTGCAGCTTGAAATCGACAATGAAAAAATGACCTCCTTCGGCCTCACAACCGCAGCGGTTGCAACCGCTATAAGAAACCGGATAAACGGCATGACCGCCACAAAATACAGGGAAGAGGGAAATGAATATAATGTAATTGTAAGGTATCACGAGGAATTCAGAAACTCAACGGAAGATCTCCTCAACATAAGTATCTTTACCCCACAGGGTAAAATTATCAAATTAGGAGAAATTGCAAGGTTGAAACGTTCTTATTCTCCTCCTTCTATCGAAAGAGAAAACAAGGTGCGGGTTGTAACCGTATCCGCCGCAATTTCAGGCGCCGCATTGGGAACAGTAAAATCATCTCTCGAAAAAGAGATACGGAAAATGAATATTCCATCCGACGTAACCGTCGAATTCAGCGGAAGCGTGGAGGATATGCAGGAGTCGTTCCGTTCGATAATTATGTTGATGATTCTGGTAATTCTTCTTGTCTATATCGTAATGGCCGCACAGTTCGAATCCCTTCTGGAACCGTTTATCATAATGTTCTCGGTACCGTTCTCCTTCACGGGCGTATTTCTTTCGTTATATATCTTCGGGATAACACTTAATATTATCTCTTTTATCGGCGCCGTGATGCTCATAGGTATTGTGGTTAAAAACGGAATAGTTCTTGTCGACTACACCAACCTTCTGCTTGAAAGAGGCTATTCTCTTAAAGATGGAGTCGTCGCAGGAGGAAAGTCGAGATTGAGACCGGTTTTAATGACCTCTTTAACTACAATTCTTGCAATGGTTCCTCTTATATCAAGCACCGGAAGCAGTTCGGAAATGTGGAGACCCATGGGAGTCGCGGTGGCCGGCGGATTGACATTTTCAACATTGATAACGCTTATACTTATTCCCACCCTGTATTCGACAATATGCAAAGGTAAGGAAAAGAAATGTGTTAAAACCGCATAACGGAGAACTCCGGAAAGCAGAAAAATAAAAGGAAAGATAAATGAAAGCAATATTTATAAGTCATAACCAATCTATTACCGGGGAAGTAAAGGAGATACTCGATTCTCTCGATATCAGAGGCTATACGCAGTGGATCGGTATCAGGGGGAGGGGTTCAGTCAACGGTGATCCCCATGAGGGAACTCATACATGGCCGGAACTGAATAACGCCTATTTAACGATCGCGGAAGACAGTCTGGTGGAACCTCTACTTCAAAAGCTGCAACAGCTTGATAAAAAATCAGAACAACAGGGTCTGAGAGCTTTCGTCTGGAATATAGAACAAGCTGTCTGATAAACGAAATTATATCATATACTTAAGTGAACCAACGCCGCTATAAATAAAATTATTTTCCGGAAACCGGCAATTTCTCCCACGTTAATTCTTCCGCGCCTTTAAGGTCTACGGCTTTTTCGGAATAATGAAAATAAATAGTATCAACCGTATCTTTAACGGAAATACCAACCGGATAAATACTGACCTTCTCTCTCGGTATGTCCCCGAAAATGCCTTCATATCCCTCTTGAGGTAGGTAGTTATGAAAAGCAAATGCCGGCGCCGGAACCGACCATGGAGTGTTTTTTAATCTTGGATCGATTTTACATAGTGTATTTATACGCATGCCTGTCGGATTGCATACGGGTAATTTTATTCTATACCACTCGTGTTCGCACCAGTCAAGAGGCCAGTATACGAAATCGTCTTTCTGATGATAATCCCATCGTAAAAAATAGATATCCGATCTGGTTGAGTCTTTTTTAAGAACAGCTATAACGGAGTTCGAAGCGTCTATTCTGCACATATTATCGAGCGGATAAGGGCTGTTGCCGATATCTTTGTAATCTTTTATAGTAAGCCATCCGTTATTCCATTTTTCTACGGGTTTCCAATCAGGATGGATTATTTCTTCGTCGATAAACCATATCTTACCATGGGCCAGAACATACATTGTAACCACAGTTCCGTTCCAGTTGCCTACGGCAATATCCGCAATGCTGTCGGGATCTATATTCTTACCCCTTTCAAATAATTCGCCGTTCGTTTCCCAGTAAAGAAGATTCGACCAGCTGCCCGTTGCATGCGCCTTTTTCGACCAGAGGGCGTAATCTTTCGCCGTAAAAGATCTCCCGCCGCCGGCCTTTAGAAGAATACGATCAAGGCTCAATGCCGCGTCCGTAAGCATATTGCATCTTTTCGTAAAATATTCCCTTATGTTCTGTAAAGAATCTTTTTTAACTATAAATTCCATAAAATTTTTACCCGCAGGAGTATTACTCATAACCGAATCGATGACCGCTTCCGTAAGGGCGACCACGTCACCGCATACGCCCTCTCCCACAATAGATTTAAGTTCGATAATCTCCACGGCTGTTTTCATTATGTCAATCGACCATTTAGCCTGATCTTCAACGGGACAGTACCACCATAGCTCTTTTTCCGCCGTCATAACAAAGCAGCGGTTATTGTCGGAGGCAATATTGACAGGTTTCTTATTGTAAGGGATTGAAATATGACGCCATTCGTTTTCTTCGACTCTCATCTCAAGTATCGAGTCCCTTATCCTGTATTCATACTTTTTTCCTCCGTCTTTCCAGTTTCTGCATGCCGCGTAGTCGTCGGCATTTACGGCTTTAATAATTTCCATGTTTTTCCGCGCCGTTATTGCTTCAATCTGCTCGTTGAGACTAATAATAACGGAATATGGATCGTTGAATTTGTATTTTATAATGTACGATCTTACAATTGAGTCCGGATCCGGCTTTTTTATTTGAGCCTGTCCGGAGTCCGATAGAGAGAAATAATAATTTATTTGCTCTTTAATAATATCCCTGATAATAGGGTAACAGTAATTTTCGAGAAGGAGAGTAAGAAGGATTTCCGACCTGTTTTCTCCGAATATTTTGTCAAGCTTCCGGCTTTCGGTCATAACGAACAGTTTGATGGCTTCTTCCGCAAGAAGCGTAGCGGCATAGGTTGCAACATAGCGCCGGACCTCTTTTCTGTCCGATATTTTTACCGTTTTGTCGATTGCTTCAAGGGCCAGTTCGGACGTCTTGACAAGATACGACGGAACTTTTTTGCCGAAATCCGAGTATTTGCAATTGACTATCAGCAACACAAAAAACATCAGTAAAAATGCAGCGTTTTTAAACATGGGGTTATTCCTTTTATGGTTTGTTACGGTTTTTTTTTACGTCAGACATAAGTATTTGAATATTTTAATCTTTCTACGACCGTATAAAACTTTTAAAACGTACCGCGCAAGTTTTTGGATCACGACTAGATCTCTTGATCGTAGAATATAATATTAATTTTTAGGTAATATTTCGAAATAAAAAAGTTATATTGAAATACTCAGGGATATAAAAATACTGTACATTTAAGAGGGAATAAATAATGAAGCCTATAGTCTTGATGTGTGTTTTGTTTTTTACCGTTTGCATTTTCGCCGATTTAACCCGTTATGAAGCGGAAGATGCGGTTGTCGATATTAATATGGTCCAGAAAATCGCCGATGCAAATGCCTCGGGTGGTTTTTACGTCAACATGAAAGAAGGAGAGCTATTATTCCATGTCAACATAGCAACCGCCGGTTTTTACACGCTCTGGGCTCGGTATTCACAGCCGTTTGACGCAGCCGGTAAAATCCAGAATCTTACGGTAAACGGAGTATCAAAGGGGCAAATCTCATTTCCTTTATGTTCCGCCTTTGTTACCCTGAAAGCGTCTGCCAAAATACGTCTTAACGCAGGAGTCAATAAAATCGGAATAACCAAATCATGGGGATGGGTTAATATCGACTACATAGAACTTACACCCTATACAGAAACCCCTTTTACTATTTCTACTTCACTCGTAACCAAAAACGCGTCGCAAAATGCCCTTAAAATGTATGGGTTTCTGTTAGAGAATTTTCAAAAAAAGATCGTTAGCGGAGTCATGACCAATCGCGTCATGCATAACGACGGGAAATATACTCCCTTTACAGTCGAAGAACAGGAAGAAGTTGCCTGGATCATAGCGGCGTCCAAAAAAACGCCATCTTTGCTCGGTCTGGATTTCATGCATGCTACCGGCAAAAATTCAGACAATGAATGGCATCGCGGTTATACACGTGCCACGCTTTCGCTGGCGGAAGATATTTACAAAAAGGGAGGATTTCCTGCTTATTGCTGGCACTGGAAAGACCCCGATAAAACAGTTGAAACGTTTTATTCCAAATCTTCCGGTAATACTCCCTATGTTGAATTCAATCTAAAGAAGGCATTTACGGACTCGACCGCCTGTACTGCCTGGAACACCAACAGTGCAGAGTACAGGGCAATAATTGCCGATATTGATACTGTATCCAAATATCTGAAAACCCTTGCAGAAAAGAACATTCCCGTACTCTGGCGTCCGTTGCATGAAGCGTCGGGTAAATGGTTCTGGTGGGGCTATAGCGGACATAAAGCTTGCGTGGCTCTGTACCGTTTGATGTTCGACCGTATGACGGCACATCACGGTCTTGACAACCTCATATGGGTATGGACGACCGACGAAGCTCCGGACGCAACGGACTGGTATCCCGGCGATATGTATGTGGATATACTAGGCCGCGATTATTATTACTACCCTCGTGAAGCAAATCACGGTTCTCTCGTCGCATCCTTCGAAAAAATAAAGGATATATTCGGAGGACGTAAAATAATCGCCCTAAGCGAAAACGGTTCTGTTCCTCATCCCGACAGCCTGATAAACGACGGCGCCGGCTGGTCGTATTTTATGCCATGGTACGGCGATTATACAATGGACGGCTGGGCGCATGACAATACGGCGGCCGATTGGAATTCGATATTGAATCACCCTTATGTTATTACTCTCGACAAAATGCCGGGATGGGACCGTTATGTCGTAGAGACAATTCCGGCTGCTTCACAAAAGCGACCAACGACGCTCCCTATGGTAAATATTTACAGGAAAGGAAAATCTGCTACCCTCCACCTAAGAGGAACAACTATACAAGAGGTAGTGATTCTGAATATCAATGGCTCCCGGATAACTTCCCTTCACAAAGGCCGCCTCGAATCCGGCGCCTACATTTTCGACCTGCCTCCCCTTGCTCCTTCATTATATATATTAAAAGTTCGAGGCCCATCGGGAAGCAACATTGACGTAAAAACAGTCATAGTTCGTTAGCCCTGGTTCCGCGCTTTTCATGACGAGGTTTATGTATATATAAGTTCTTGACATTTGCTTTGCTGTCTTTAACCGCAAAGCCCACAAAGATTTTTAAAATAAAATACTTTTAATTTCTTTGTGTTCTTGTATTTCTTTTCTTTGCGTACTTTGTGGTTAAATTTATTTATAGTTGATTTTTGAACTTACAGGTATATTTAACGGATACTTTTTTCCCCTTTCCAATAAAATTCCTATTGACTTCTGTTTTTTTTTTTTTTTTTTTTGTATCTTGTATTCAACAATAGTTTCCGTTTTCAACCTGGGATAATAGAAACCGACAGAACAGGAGAAACACGCCGTGCAGCCCCATACGATCAACCCGGATATTATATGTCAACAGGCGATTCAGGCTGGAAAATAGAAAGTTAAGAGGGGAGGTGATATTATGATTAATAAATGAGATATATTGGAAAATTATTAGTTAATTTTTGGTTCTAAATCATTCATTACACATTAATGAAAGGATAATTTATGGCAAATCAAAATATTCCGGTTACGTCCAATGGAAACGTTCAAATTGATTGCGACAACGACAACAACAATATAGATAAGAGTATACTTTTTTCACATAATAATGGCGCCGAACTGATGAGGATTCAGGAGGATGGTAAAGTAGGCATAAACCAGACTGCCCCTGATGCAATATTGGAAATCAGGGGAAAATCTCCTATGGGAGATTATTATACTTTTCGTGTTACCGATTCTGATCGTAATAACAAATTTGTGGTAAAGGATACGGGAAGAATAGAGTTCGGATGGGATGGAAGGGCTGCCGGTAGCAACGGAGGACCATCTGTCATTATGGTGCCGTCTCCATTACCTGCGCCGTATGCCTCCACCAACAGGTTATTTATACAGCACGCAATTAATCAGGCGGAATATAACGGCGGAGGTACAGTAATTTTGCAGAAAGGAACATATTATGTTGATAAAGTGGATACTTTCGACTATAGTTACGGTATTCTTCTGAAACGTGGGGTAAGACTTGTAGGTAGTTCGGCCGGAGGAACCAGTATCGTTTCCACAATGGATGGCGCAAGTGAAAAACCGCTATATGTGATAAGAGTTCAGCGATATGATAGCGGCTCACATATACCCGTATATCTTGAAAACTTGGGTGTAAGCGGAAATTCAGGTAATTATGTCACGGGTATCCATATCGGCCATGGAAATTTCGATCTAGACCGTGATGTTCAACCTGCGTTTGTTGAGAACGTACATGTATGGGGATGCGACGGCACAAACGGATGCGGTATAATGGTAAGCAGTTGGTTTACAGAGTTGAACAACTGCAAGGTTTTTGATTGCACAACCGGAATAAGGCTGTTTTACCCTAACAGCCCTTATGACAATCAAACTACCGCGACCGGAATTTACCACTGCCAGATATGGAATGTAAATGTTGGTATAGAAATCAGAGGAGTGAACAACCAGATAATAGGATGCAACATAGGCGAAATCATAGACGACAACTGTTGTGGTATTAGAATCGTAGGACAAAGTTCGTTCTCAAATTATATCTGCGGCAATTACATTGAAAAAGGGCCTACCGGAAGCGATAATGCAATAGGAATAAAAATCGAATCAAGAGGCAATACAGTAATCGGCAATTACTTTGACCTTACTCCAGGTAAAGAGATATCATTGGAGAGCGGTATCGAGGAAGGGAATGTGCTCATAGGCAATTTCAACGGGCCGAGTACCTCCCTCAAGATGTGTCTGTGCGGCAAAGTGGGGATTGGTACTACCGATCCTTCATTTCAATTGGACGTTAGAGACAGCGTTAACCAGGCACAAGCGATTTTCGGGAAAGGACGATCCGGTGATAGCCAGATTCTCATTGGTGAGGGGTTGGGAAACGATAAACTGCTGCTTGTCGGCATGGACGCATCTAACGGCTATGCCTACCTTCATACTTATGGAACAGCTAAGGGTAACGGACTCGTTTTGAAAAGAAGCGGGACTAATGGGGGAAGTGTCGGGATCGGGACGACGAGTCCTGCAAGAAAACTTCATGTGAAGGATTCCAACAAACAAGTTGCACAGATTGAGTCTACGGCTGTTTCGAATCTCAAGATTGATGTTTGTGTAAATAACGGCACTCCCAATGCTGTTATCACGGCATTAAGGGGATCTCTGTGCGTTGATATTACAAATGCAAAGTTGTATATCAACAACAGTGGAACAAATCCTGGTGATTCTGGAACGAGTTGGGTTCTTGTTTAATTTTTTGCAGGTGTGAAAAGGAGACTCCGTCCTTTTGGGGCGGGGTCTCTATTTTCTACTTCTTATTTGGAAATATTCACTAAAGTCTTGTAGTCGATGATGTAAATATTATTTCCATTGTTTGTTGGTGCAATTGCGTTAGTTTCTTTCGGCACATTGAATTTTGTAACCAATTCTCCAGCTAAAGTATACACGCAGATAATACGTTCAGTATCGTTGATCTGAACAAGATAAACCAATGAATCAATAACGCAAATCGAAGCAAATATGGAATTACTTGAAATAATAGATTTAGAACTACCATCTGTTTTCAGAAGAAGAATCTTATTTTCAACAGTATCGGATGGAGTATTATCTGCAATAAGCAAATCCCCTTCGGCATTTGCAGCTAGTGATCTAATATTCTCAAAATTGCCACTTCCTACAGTCGATAATAGTTCGCCTTTAGAATTACTTTTTACGATGGTTTGGGTTGTGCTATTGCCTAAATAAACCATAGAGTCTATGACTGCAATTCCCTTGATGTTAAATACAAAATGCGAACTATCGAGAACCAAACCAGTACTGTCATAATGCAATAGATCGTTATTTCGATTAACAACATAAATCGAATTCTCATCTGATACATCGATAGCATTGAAGGCTTCGTCCCCTTTGTAAAGACCACCCGATATTTTCCATTCTCTTACTAGATTTCCGCTCAAGGCATAAATCTGCAATTTACCGCTATCTGCACTCAATGGTGCAAAAGCAACATAGATCTTGTCTGAAAAAATTTTGATTGAATAAGTAGGTTCTGCAAGTGTTAATAGTGTATCTCTTGCTGAGTAGGGTTCCACCACTTTCACACTCACCCCCGCGCTTTTCGTCCCTTCCGTTGCATTTTTGTCAACAGCGGCTACCCGATACTCGTACGTCTGGTCCTGAACACCAGTCGAATCCCGGTAAGTTGTGTCCGTAATCGGGGTGG
>FWPV01001652.1_pt1 | contig 32607 bp, 29 predicted proteins | sample 2228371 | NCBI WGS metagenome assembly FWPV01 (sample SAMEA103939776, study PRJEB20133) | metagenome
GGGCAGGATAACGCCGAGCCTGGCGGTCGACCGGACAACCGGTTGCCGATACCCTGGGAAGAAGCGGCTCAAGAGGTCTATAATCAGGGGCAAAGCGAATCCGCCTGTCAGGGAGAGAAGCATGGCATCCCCGGCCCCCGTTTTTTGCCCTAACTGCGGCACCACACTGGTGATCCGGGAAATGGGTGGGCGGCAGCGCCCCGTTTGCCCGGAATGCGGCTTTGTCCACTACCAGAACCCCATCCCGGCAGTGGGCCTGCTGATCGAAAAGGATGGCGGGCTGGTGATGGTCAGGCGCGGCCAGCCACCCAAGCCCGGTCACTGGGCGCTGCCCAGCGGCTTTGTGGAGGCCGACGAAAGCGTGGAGGAAGCCGCCATCCGTGAGGCGCGGGAGGAGACCGGCCTGGAAGTCGCCCTGCGCGATATGGTGGGCGTTTTCTCCTTCCCGGATGGGCCGCCTACCAGCGGAATCATCGTCTTCTATCGCGCCCGCCCCATCGGCGGGCGGTTGAGCGCCGGCGATGACGCGGAGGACGTGCGCGTCTTCCTGCCGGACGCCTTCCCGGAGCTACCCTTCCGCACCCACCGACAGGCGCTGGCCCGCTGGCAGGCCCGCCAGAGCGTCCACTGGCAAACCTATCACACCGTCGAGCGTGACGGTTTTTACATCCGCGCGGCCCTGCCGGAAGATATCGAGCGGATGCTGGCGCTGGCTGCCCAGATACCGGGCCGCGTGACGGCGGAGCCAGACCTGGCCCGTGCTGCCGCGCAGCGCGTCCGTGAAGATCCTTCCCTGCTCGTCTTTGTGGCGGAAACCTACGAACCGGAGCGGCAGGTGATTGGCTTCGTAGCCCTGTCGCGCGTTCCGACCCTGACCAGCACGATCGGCTGGATCGACACGATGGTCGTCGATCAGGCTTACCGGCGGCAGGGAGTGGGTGCTGCCCTCTTGGAAGCCACGCTGCGCCAGGCCGATCTGCTGAACATGAGCCAGCTCTTCGTCAATACGGAGCAGGCCAGCGCCGTCGCCCGCGCCTTTTACCACGCCAGCGGCTTTCAGGATGCACGGATCACCCGCCTGCGCCTGCGCGGCTAGAACTGGCCATCCAGCCAGGCCAGAAAGCCCTCGTTGAGGGCGGCAAAGGTCACCCCCAGGGCGGATAGTGTCGCTTCCTCCGGCGTCCCGCTGGCCAGGGCGCGCAGCCAGGTATTGCGCGCCGTGTCCCCGTACGTCTCGCCCACATAATGCAGCAGGCCGTACCCCTGCAAACGGGCGTCATCGTTCAGACGTCCGGCCAACCGTCCCGGCGCGGCCAGGGTATCCCAGTTCACCAGCCCTTCGGCCCGGCGGCGTTCCTGAAGCTGGAGGAGCCAGGCGTTACGGTCGGCCTGCGTCCAGTAGCGCGCTGCGACCACCTCAGCCGTTCCCTCCAGCGCCCACAGCGGGAGGTTGCCCGTCGTCCCCCCGGCCAGATCGTAGAGCGTGTAGCGGGCGAAGTGATAGGCGAAGGTCGCTTCGTCAGCGTCCCCTGGTTCGCCAGCGTCCGCTGCCTGACCAGCGCCCCCCGCCATGATCTTAAGCGCCTCGCCGGGTGCGCTCCAGCCATCAGGCGCCGAAGCCAGGCTCAGGCGGGTGGTGGCGATCAGGGTCCAGGGATTGTCGTAGAGCCTGACTTCCAGCGGCCCGGCAGGGGTGTGATCCAGCGCCTGCGTCACATGCGCGTAAACTTCCGGCAGGAGGGCCGCCACCGTGTCAGCAGTCGCTTCCAGGCCGGGCATGGCCCGCACCAGGAATGGCCCGGCTTCCACGGTGACTACCCAGTCCTCCCCGGCGTAACGCCACTGGCCATCCGCCCCGCGCGTAAAGCGAACCGGGAAGTCCGCCACCCGACTGGTCTGGATGTCGGTCAGTGTCCCCCAGGTCATGGTGAGGTCGGCGCTGGCCGTCTGGTGATCCGCGGCCAGCGTCAGATTGCGGATGGCCAGCGCAAAACGCAGGACGACACCGGGCGCGTCCCAGTCTTCAACCCAGTGGCGTTGCTCCAGGGCAAAGACCGGATCGGCGGGATCGATCAGGGCCAGATAAGCGGCAGGGTCGCGCCGAAGCACCGCGCTCTGCAGAGCGTCCACCAGCCGGGCAATCGCCCCGGCGGAATCGCCTGCCGCCGGTGGCGTGGGGGTGGGCGCAATGGTGGGAATCGGCGAAGGGAAAAGCGCCGCGGCGGTGACCGGCAGGGCCGGGTCAGGGGTCAGGGTGGGGGCGGAATCGGCGTCCACGCCACAGGCGGTCAGGATCAGGGCCAGGAGCAGGGCTTGAAGCAGGGGGGTGGCCCGGCAGGCGATAGGGTGCAGCGCGCGCATGAGGTGGTCCTCAGGGAGGTGGCGGATCAACGGGCGTCAATCATACCACGGTGGGCCTGCCAGACAATCACAGCTGAAAGGTTTTGCCTTTTTCCGTCAGGCCGATGCTACGCGCCTTGCCCGGCTCGCGGATGATCAGACCCCAGGCTTGCAGATAATCCAGATGGCGGACAACTGACGACGGCCAGGCCAGCCCGCACCCATCGGCGATCTCGCGCAGCGTAGGCGACCAGGGATGGGTCGCCAGATACTGGCGAATAAACTTGAAGATGGCCAGAGTGGTTTCCATCGCGCCTTCCTTTCTCGTGAACCCGTCAGTTACTTTCAAACGGCATCCTAACATGGAACAAATGTTCTGTCCATGTCGGCTGAGGTTATAATAAAGTTAGAAAAAGGTTGATTCCTGTATTGAAGACGCGAGGGAAAGATGGACCGCCCGTCACTCTTCCTGAAGGGCGACCACCGGCGGCAGACGCGCGGCGCGGATCGCGGGCAGCACCCCCGCCCCCAGCCCGACCAGCACCGCCAGCAGCACGGCGAACAGCGCCAGTTCCGGCGGGATGACAAGCAACCGCCCGCCCATCCGGGAGAGATCAAAAGGCAGGAAGCTGACTCCGCCCTGCCCTTCCGGCGCAGCGGCGATGGCCCCGTTGATCGCGTTCTGAAGGGCGTAGGCAGTGCCCAGTCCGGCCAGACCGCCGCTCAGCCCGACCAGCATGGCCTCGATCAGGAAGACCAGCAGCACATCCCGGTCACGTGCGCCGAGCGCCTTCATCAGCCCGATCTCCCTGGTGCGCTCCAGGATGGCCATGGTCATCGTATTGGCCACGCCAAAAGCGGCTACCACCAGGGCTACGCCGCCGATCCCGCCCAGCATCAGGCGCATGGTGGTGAAGAAGTTGTTGAGCTGATCCAGAAACTCGCCCACGCCGCCCGTGCCATAGCCCATCTCGCGGATGGCCTCGCTGACGGCTCTGGTGGTCTCCCGGCTGGTGGCCCGCACGAGCAGGTAATCGTAGCGTCGTTCATCCGGATCGAACCGCTTGCCGGAACTCCATTCGTTGAGCGCGATCACGTCCTCCAGCGGCAGGAACACCGTGCCGTCAAAGCTGCCAGAGCCGGGGCGTAGCACCCCGCTGACAGTAATATCGAAGACGCGCTCACGCCCTTCCACGCTGGAATAAACGCGCATTTTGAGGCCTTCGGCCAGGACATCCACCGTCACCGGCTCCCAGGTCCGCGCGTCCGGATCGACGAAGAAGCTGCCGACGCTGGCCCCCACCAGAGCCTTGCCCGGCCCCAGGTCCAGCGTCCCCTGCTCGACACGCAGGCCCAGGTAAGCCACCGCCTCCGGCGGCACACCCACAAACTGGCCATAATAACGATACTGGCCACTGGCCAGAGCGATCTGGGTCTGGACGGAGAGCATCGGTACAACGGCAGCCACACCGGGCAGAGCAGCGATCTGCGCCACTGCTTTGTCATCGATCTGGAGCATGGCTGGCTCCCTGGACTCCTCCAGGCGAGCGCTAAAGCCGGGGTAAACCTGGATCTCGGTCAGGGCAGCGGCGCTGCCGATGCCCGCTTCCGCCGCTTCCTGCAGTCCGAAGGTGAGGGCCAGCAGGAGCACAACGGCAGCCGTCCCGACCAGCACGCCGCTGGCGGTCATGATCAGGCGCCCACGCGCCCGCAACAGGTTGCCGACGGCCAGATGCAGCAACTCAAAGACCATCGCCAGCCGGCCCTTTAACTCCCCAGGCCCAGCAGACCCAGCAGCAATCGTCCCACCAGGTCGCCCTGTGGCGCAGATGGGGTGGCTTCCTCCGGCAGCGGCAGGAATTCCAGCCCTGCCTCGCCTGCCCGGGGCGGCGGGATGGGCGTCGGGCGGGCCATGACCTGGGTCTCAAACGTCCGGGTGAGCGTCCGTTCGCGGTTGAGGTCGTCCAGATAGTGGAGCGTGAGGGTAACCGTCAGCGGCCCTTCGCCTGTGGGCAGGATTGTCGCTTCCGCCTCTGTATCTTCCAGGACGCGCAACGGCCCCAGGAATGTTTCCTCCCCGGCGGTGATCTGCGCGTTCTCGGCGGAGAAACGGGCGAAGGTCAGGTTCACGTCCTGAGCGCCGATGTTGATGATCGTAACGGCCACCGGGAATGGCTCCCCGACCATGACCTGCGTCGGCGGCTCTTCCAGGGGCGTGATCTGCAGGCGAGGCAGCTTGACAACCACCAGGCTGGCCTGCAGGAAGTCCTCGCCTTCGGAGCCGTCCGGTCTCAGGTAGCGCAGGCGGATCGGCAGGCCGTAGATGCCGCTGTTGAGCGTGCCATCCACAACAAAATCATGGGTCAGGGTGACCTGGCTGCCGTTTGCATCGAGCGAGCCGACATAGATCACCCCGCCGGCGCCCTGCGGCGCGAAGGTTGTCAGCGGCGTGCCGTTGCTGCTCTCCCCCGCGTTGAAGAGCACCATCAGATCGTTGGCCGGGGCTGCACCAACATTTTCCAGTGTCAGGCGCAGCGTGAAACGGTCGCCCGGCTGTAACACATCCTGGCCGGTTTCGTAAGCGCGCAGCAGCAGCAACGGAGTCTGGGCGCGTTTTTCGGCCATGGTGATGGTCAGGCTGCCGGTGACCTGCTGCTGCTCCCCGGCCTGCAGATAGGTGATGGTCACCGATTGCGCCTGTGGCCCCGGCGCGGCGTCCGGGCTGGCGACCAGCGGTAATTCCAGGCGACGGGTAGCGCCCGGCAGGAGCGTGCCCAGCGGGAAGGTATCGCCCTGTGGCCCGGCCAGCAGCACCCCTTCACCGGTCGGCACACGCAGCAACACCTGTTCGGCAGCCTCATTGCCGCTGTTGGCGATCGTCACGGTGACCGTCACCGGCTCGCCGGGGCGGGCCGGATCCGGGGCAACCGTGTAGGCGGAAAGCGTGAGTTGCGGCGCTTCGATCAGCCCTTCAACGGTCACACTCAGCGTCGCCGTGCCGGTATAGGAGCGACCTTCCGAATCGCGGTAGGCAAAGGCCAGCGGCAGGTTGGCGATGCCCGCCGGGGTATCCGTGCGGGCGACGGCGCTCAGCGTGGCGCTGACACTACCGCCAGGGCCGATGTCGGGCAGGATCACGCTGGTCTGGCTGCTCAACGGTACGAACCCCCCGCCGCTGTCCACCGTGACAGATACACCACGTGCGGCATGGTTGCCCCGGTTGTAGATATCCATGACGATCGTCACCGTCCCACCGGGCAGGACGCTGGGCGGCATGGCGCTGTAGGAGCGGATGATCAGGGCCGGTTCGCCGGGGATCGGCGTCGGCGGCGGGAGCGTGGGTGTGGGGCGTTCGGTGGGCGACAGCGTGGTTGGCGGCGGGGCGATGGTCAGCGTATCCGGGGAGGTTGCCCGCCCGCCAACCGGATCGCTGACCTCCACACCGTATGTCCCCGGCGGAATGACCTTGGGCAGGGTGGCAATGAGCGCCCCGCTGTTGATGAACGTCACTTCCAGCAGACCAAAACCCACCAGCCGTACCATGCTCTGCGGCGTGAAGTTGGCCCCGAAGATCGAGAGTGTGGCCTCTACCCCGGCGGGGAGTAACGCCGGTTCCGAACCGCTGACAATCAGCGATGGGGTGGGCGTCAGGGTGGCAGTGGGGGTGCTGGTGAAGGTAGCCGTTGGCGTGGGGGTGGCGCTTGGCGTCGACGTTGGCGTCTCCGTCGATGTAGCGGTGGGCGTATCCGTGATCTGCAACGCCGGGAGACCGGCTGCGCTTCCCGCAACCAGCAGCGCAGCGAGGACGAACAGACACAACCGGGCGAGGAAAACGATCTTACGCATCAGGCTTATCCGCCGCTTGAGGGACACGTTCGCCGATCAGGTAGCCATCCTGTAAATTCAGTATACGATCAGCGTGGCTGGCCACAACCGGGTCATGGGTGACCACGATGATGGTTTTACCCCACCGATCGCACAGGTAGCGCAGCAGACGCATCACGCGCTGCCCGGTGCGGCTGTCCAGCGCGCCGGTCGGCTCGTCAGCCAGCACAACCGGCGGATCGTTGAACAGCGCCCGCGCGATGGCCACGCGCTGCTGCTGCCCGCTGGAAAGCTGGCCGGGGCGGTGATCGGCGCGGTGGGTGAGGCCCATCGCCCGCAACAAGCGCCAGGCGCGTTCCTCGCGGGTGCGGCGCGGCAGGGCGGCGAAGACGCCCGGCAGGGCCACGTTATCCAGAGCGGTCATCGACGGGATCAGGTGAAAAGCCTGGAAGACAAAGCCGATCGTCCGCCGCCGGAAGCGGGCCAGTTCATCGCTGTTCAGGTCCTCCAGGCGCTGCCCGGCCACCCGGATCGTACCGCCGGTAGCCCGATCCAGCCCGCCGAGCAGATAAAGCAGCGTGCTCTTGCCGGAGCCGCTTGGCCCCATAATCCCCACAAATTCGCCCGCCCGGATCTCCAGGCTGACGCGCTTGATCGCCGGGACGGCCCGTTCGCCCAGGTAAAAGGTCTTTTGCACGTCGCGGCAGGCGATGAGGATCGACCTGTCATTTCCCGCTTGGGCCATGCTGTCACCCGCCGGCCAGCGCCTCTGCGACCACCGGCGCCAGGATCACCAGCCCCGCCCACAGGCTGACGGCCAGCACGGTAGACCAGCGCGGCAGGCCCAGCGCATGGCGCAACCCCAGGTAGGTCAGAGCCAGCCCCCACAGCCAGAAAAGAGTCAGACGCGCCGCCAGCGCCTCCAGAACGGCCTGCAGCAGCACCGGCCATGCCGCATACCCCGGCAGGACCCCTACCAGGCCGGAAAGTCCCGGCTGGCCGATCGTGCCGCCAGCCAGCACGTAGACGATCTGCAGCGCCGCCATCAGCCCCAGCGGCGCAGAGGCCCAGATCACAATGTGCAGATTCTGGCTGAAGGATGGGGCGCTCCCGGCCAGCAGCGACGCTTCCCCCAGGACAAGCGCCTGCAGCAACCAGGTCACGATCAGGCCGCTGGCGGCAATCAGCGCAGCCGTCCAGCGGGCGGAAACAGGCGCGTCGCCGGGGAGTTCCCCGCTGACACCACCCGCGCCAAACACAGAAGCGGGGTTACCTGCTGCCGGGACCTGCCCCGGTTGGCTCACCACCAGACCGGACTCTGTCGCGGCCTGGCGGCTGTTCTGCTGCTGTACGGCGCTGACACCCACCAGCAGCAGGAGGAGCAGGGCGACCCACAGCCACTGACGGCTTTCCCCCAGCGGCGGCAGAGTCCGGAAGAAAGCCGCAGGACTGAGCAGAACGGCGCCGATTTGCTGCCATAAGCCCCGCCGCCGGGCGCTGCGGTATTCCGCATACGTCCGGGGGCCGCGCGCACCAGCCGTGAAATTGTTGCTCATGGGATCAGGGGTTCCGGATAACCACGTATGCGCCTGGTAGACGCCAGTATGCCTCCGATGGTACACACCCCTCACCATTTCTGTCAAACCTCCCGGCCGATGCGCCTTGATTGCCGGATACTGACTCCCACATACTGAAGACAGCGATCACGGTGGGCGGGGGGCATTTCAGATCGGGGGCGAGTTTTTGAAACGAGAGAAAACCAGACGGCAAAAAGAGGCTTTCCCTTCGGCATCACGCGATGCCTCTCTCCCCAAAATCACAATCCTGCCCCGAAAATGAAATGCACTCCACGTTAACGGGGCAGAATACTTGTTGGGGTAAAAGGATAGGAGGATAATTGCCAGAACGGTTCTCACAGACAACATGTGTCATGGTGGTAGGCCCTCCCCATTGCGTCAACGGCTGCCTGGGTTGATCCTGACCGGTCTACTTATCCTCTCCTAGAGCCGCGGGTTCAGTCATTGTATTTCGAGCGACACGGATACAGACTTGTGGCTCAAATTGGTACAACACTCGTGTATGAACGCTGAAGCCGTTGTTGCTTTGAAAGGCTTTGTTTGTAGTGCTGGGGCAGGGGAAGGCGTAAAGTTCAATTCCAAGAAGGAGAGCCACACACCAGAAGAGAAAAATGGCACTGAGCAAGCAGATCAAGGAATGGGAGCAGAGGTTTAATTGGTGCTTGGGGGCAGTAATGGATGCTATATGTGTTTAGCGGCCTTCGCTACATAGAGATCTCGTTGATGGGTATCTCAGAACCAGATGATTTAGAAAGCTATTCACATGACCGAGTATCCTACACCTTTACCGGGACTTTCAGTGATAATCCCAGTCTATAATAGCGAAGGCAGCCTGCCCCTGCTGGTTGAAAAATTGGCCGAAACCCTGCCCGTGCTCAGCCCAGCCTATGAAGTAATCCTGGTCAACGATGGCAGTTCCGACGGGAGCTGGCAGGTTGTGGAATCGCTGGCGGGGCAGTACAGATGGGTGCGCGGCATTGATCTGATGCGCAATTATGGTCAACACAACGCACTGCTGTGCGGCATCCGGCAGGCACGTTATGCCATCACCGTAACCATGGACGACGACCTCCAGCATCCGCCGGAAGAAATTGTCAAGCTGTTGGCCCGACTGGAAGAAGGTGCTGACGTCGTATACGGCACGCCGCAGCAGGAACAGCATGGCCTGTGGCGCGACTTGGCTTCTCAGATGACAAAGTATGTGTTACAGGCGGGCATGGGCGCGGAGATCGCGCGCAATATCAGCGCGTTTCGCGCCTTCCGCACCGATCTACGCCGAGCCTTTGAACGCTATGACAACCATTTTGTGTCCATCGATGTACTGCTAACCTGGGGGACGACGCGCTTTGCTGCTGTTCCGGTTCGACATGAGCCACGGACAATCGGCGTTTCAAATTACACTTTCAGAAAATTACTCCGCCACACCCTCAACATGGTAACCGGATTCAGCACGCTGCCGCTTCAATTCGCCAGCCTGCTCGGCTTTGGCTTTACGCTGTTCGGGCTGCTCGTACTGGCTTATGTATTGTTCAATGCCCTGTTCAGGGGCACGGTTGTGCCAGGGTTTGCGTTCACCGCGTCGATCATTGCCATCTTTTCTGGGGCGCAGCTATTGACGCTGGGTATTATGGGGGAATACCTTGCGCGTATGTACACCCGCTCGCTGGACCACCCAAGCAGTGTAATCCGGACACGGTTGGGCTTTGACCGGGAAGGTGATTCTTCACATGATGCCGGTATCTGAGCTACGTATCCCATCTCTGTATGAGGCACGCTTTGGTGTGCGGGTGGCCCTACTGGATGCCATCCACGCGGATATCCTCGAAGCGGTGATGGAACACTGCCGCGCTGAACGTGTGCGGCTCCTAATCACGCGCTGTGCCACAGCAGATCTGCCTTCCGTCCATGCTCTGGAAAGTGCCGGGTTTCATCTGATGGATACGCTTGTGTACTATCGGCGGTCACTCCGGATAGATGTGCCGTTGCCGCTGGTTGAGCATAGCGCTTCTGTCCGATCGGCTACGAAAGATGATGCTGATCGTGTAGAGGCCATTGCCGCCGCTGCTTTTGGAGGGTATAGCAGTCATTTTCATGCCGATCCCCGGCTGGATCGCGCCATGTGTGATGCCGTCTACACCTCATGGGCCAGGGCATCGGTGCTCTCCCGCGACTTGGCGGACGAAGTGCTAGTCGCTGAGATGAACGGAACAGTGGCAGGCTTTCTCACGTTGAAGTTCGCCAGCCCGGAGACTGGTGAAGGCCCGCTAATTGGGGTTGCACCAGAATTTCAAGGTCTTGGTCTTGGCAGGGTATTGATGCTGAAGGGGCTAGATTGGTTCCAGACGCGCGGCGCAACATGGATGCAGATGTCCACGCAGGTCACCAACACGCGGTCACAGCGGGTTTGGGTGCGGCTGGGTTTTGAGCCGATCCATTCCCTTTACACCTTTCACCACTGGTTTGAGGATTGAGCTGGGGTAGCGACGGTGCGACAAGTGACGAACATGATCCCTTTCAATAAGCCGTATATGAACGGCAAAGAGCTTGACTACATTCGACGGGCTGGTGAGTACGGTCACCTTTCTGGCGATGGGCCGTTCACAAAGCAATGCAACGCCTGGTTGGAGGAAAAGACCGGAACGCGGCGGGCCATGCTCACCCACTCCGGCACGGCTGCGTTGGAGATGGCAGCGATCCTGGCTGATATCCAGCCTGGCGACGAAGTGATCATGCCGTCGTTCACATTTGTCTCTACCGCAAACGCGATCGTGCTGCGCGGGGGGGTGCCCGTGTTTGTGGATATCCGTCCGGATACACTTAACCTGGACGAAACCCTGATCGAGGATGCGATCACCCCGCGCACGAAAGCAATCGTACCTGTCCATTATGCGGGCGTAGGATGCGCTATGAACACGATCATGGCGCTGGCGGCACAACATGACCTGCTTGTAATCGAGGATGCCGCGCATGGCATCCTGGCGCGGTATGACGGGCGCGAGTTGGGGAGCATCGGACATCTGGGTTGCCTGAGCTTCCATGAAACCAAGAACATTATCTCTGGTGAGGGTGGGGCGTTGCTTGTCAATGACGCGCGGTTCATCCAGCGCGCCGAGATCATCCGTGAGAAAGGCACCAACCGTAGCGCCTTCTTCCGAGGTGAGGTCGATAAGTACACGTGGGTGGATGTGGGATCATCCTACCTGCCCAGCGAACTGATCGCGGCTTTCCTGTGGGCGCAGATGGAAGACGCTGAGGCCATCACTATGCGACGACTCGCGATCTGGCAGACCTATCATGACGCCTTTGCCGAGCTGGAGAACGCAGAATTGGTGCGCCGTCCAGTTATCCCGGAAGGTATCACGCATAACGCCCATATGTATTATCTGCTACTGCCCGATCTGGATGCACGCACGGCGTTCATTGCTGGGCTAAAAGCGGCAGGCATCCATGCCGTGTTTCACTATGTACCGTTGCATAGTGCTCCTGGCGGCAAGCAGTACGGCCGGGCACACGGTGACCTGCCAGTCACAACCAGTGTAAGCGAGCGGCTGGTGCGGCTACCGCTGTGGATCGGCATAGAGCAGCACCAAGAGGAGATCATCGAGACTGTGATTAAACAAGTTCGGGCTTACCGACAAGGCAAAAAAACCGCTACTGGTATAGGTAGTGGTATGGCAACGAAACCGTTCTAGCTCAGCAAAGACGAACTTAGGGCTTTTTAACAGGCAGAAGCGCAGACGCGAGATGTCCATGAACTCAAATGCCTGCAAAGCGGTATGGCTGTATGACACATGAGAGAAGCCATACCTGCGATCCGAAAAGGGTAGGCTGTGGATACGCTTAGCGTTCAGGGATGCCAACAAGCCAACCAATGTGCAACGGGAAGAGCTAGCCAAGAGACTACAGCAGTACACGCCGGATCAGGCACTTGTGCCAGAGGTGCATGTTGAGCAGGGCAGTTTCTTCTGGACCATGAGCGATATGCAGATCATGGTCGAGCAGTGTATGGGATGACCTGTCGCAGTCCAGGTCGTACCACACCCTTGCTGCGCAGGGGTTACCCATCGGTAATCTGACCAGCCGGTTCTGGTCCAACAGTTACCTGACTCTCTTTTCTCGCGGTGGCTGCGGGTGCGCTGGCGGGAGTACACTGCCGGGCGGATCCCATTTGCGGAGTTTGACGCCAGTGTGCAGGGGTGGATCAACCACGTGCGCTATGCCGATAGCTGGGGGCTACGGCGGTACATGCTGGGGTGAGGGGCTTCCGGGTAAGCTGAGGAGTCGGCCTGCCGGACATCCCGCACTGATGCTGCTGGAACCGTTCTGGCATGGCTACAGGACAGAATTCTGACTGACTTCTTCGTCGGTGAAATTCCAGGCAGCCATATCATCTTTATGCTACTCCTGTTCAGCGTCGGGTCTTGATGACCATGCCTTCCCTGCGGGAACGCAGCGGGCCAGTGGCGGAAGGGTATAATCAGGGCAGAGCATCAACGCAGGAGTCGGTGTCCTATGACCGTCCAGGCCAACATCGCGATCCCCCTCGATCAGATAGCTGCTTTTTGCCAGCGATGGGGTGTGGTGGAATTCGCCCTGTTTGGGTCAGTGCTCCGGGAAGACTTCGGGCCGGAGAGCGATATCGACGTGTTGGTGCTGTTCCGCGAAGGTGTGCGTTACACGCTGTTTGACCTGGTAGCCATGACCGACGAGCTGGAGGAGATCTTCGGGCGCAAGGTGGATATTGTCGACCGCCGCGCCGTCGAGAATAGTCCAAACTACATCCGGCGCAGGCATATTCTCGACTCGGCGGAGGTGGTCTATGCGGCGTGATGGCGCGCTACTGCTGGACATGCTGGTCGCTGCGCACAAGATCACCCGTTTTCTTCAGGGGCTGACCGAGCTTGATTTCCAGACGAACGAGATGGTTCAAAGCGCGGTCATCCGCGAGCTACAGGTCATTGGTGAGGCAGCCAGGCTGATTAGCGCCGAGACCAAAGCCAGGCACAGCGGTGTTGACTGGCACGCGATCACCGGGATGCGCAACAGAATCATCCACGAATACTTCGATATCCGGCTTGATGTGGTCTGGAAAACTGCTGCAGAGAACATTCCGCCGCTAATTGCAGCACTAGAGCGCATCATCCCGCCGGAGATATAGCCAATCTTTTTACGCCCCACAGGCAGTCTTTCAAGTACCCCTCATCCAGTAAAGCCCGGTGTTTCTGGCGGCAGGTGAAGGATAGTGCCGTCAGCGAAACCTACCAGGGCAGGGTAAGGCCCACTTGGAGGTAGCAACGATAGCGCCAGGGAGTCCGGAGGAAGCTTTGCCGGATGACGCCTCCAGTGCTGCCCCAGATCACGGGAAACCAGGATGCAATCGTCCAGCAGAAGCCATAATTCTCCTGGTGAATCCGGTAGTGCCACGATCGCGTTGACCGCGCCGACGATTTCATCTGTTGCGATTCGTTCCCAGGTGTTGCCATTATCGCCGGATGTGTACAGGCCGCAGGCTTCAGTGCCGGCGAACCAGCGTTGATCCCTGGCAAAATCCGGCGAAGGGCAAAGGCTGAGCACAGGCGCAGCCTCCAGGGGGAAGGGAATCCCGCGCCAGGCCCGCCCGCCATTTCTGCTGCGGAAGATACCGCTCTCCGTTCCGATGAACACGGTCTGGTCAGCAGCGAATTGAGGCGAGAACGCGGCGGCATGTACCCTTAGATCGAGCAGTCCGAAGTTCCAGGGTTGCCACTGGACGCCGCGATCCGTGGAAACAAAAATGCCATCCTCAACGGTACCGGCAAGCAGGACACCATCTTCATCAAAGTTTGGCGAGACGGCCAGGGCGCTGATCAACGGCGGTGGAGGGGGGAGGAGTGCTGTGAACCAATCAGCGCCGCCATTGCTTGAGCGCAGAATACCGCCTTTGACACCGGCGAAGACTTCATGACCATGGGCTACCAGAGCGGTGGTTGCCAGCGGCTGATCCAGATCTGGCGCTTGGTACGCCAACGACCAGGTAAACCCGTCATCATCTGAGCGGTAGAGACCAGAACCGCGAGCAGAGAAACAGACTCGCCCGCAGCGCGCCAATCCGTAGACAGCACCCTGAATCCGATCAAAATCCTGGAGGGTCATCAGGCCAACACCTATTCCCGGGCAATTTCCGGTTTGCGAAGGTGAACCAAGGTGTCAATCGTCAGTGCCAGCGCCGCTGTAGCAACAGCATTACGAACGGCGGCCTTCTGTACCGCTACGCTGTCGAGAATGCCGGCCTCGGCGAAGTTGACAATTCGTTGCTCAACCACATCGAACCCTACCAAGCGATCCTCAAACGCCAGACGTGCCATGATCGCGCTTGGATCGAAACCGGCGTTGGCGAAGATCACCCGCATTGGTACAGCCAGGGCTTCAGATAGCATGTGGTAGGCTGCTCGCTCAGCGGATTCAGAAGCGGCGGAGGCACGCTGCTCCAGGGCTGCCCGGCAGTTGAGCAGCGCCAGTCCTCCACCCAAAACTACGCCCTCGCTCACCGCTGTTCGCAGGACCGCAGCGGCCCGTTCCGCAATAGCCTTGCGTACCTCAATTTCCGGATCTGTAGCTCCGCCGATCCACAGCGTGGCCGAACCGCCCATCAGGCGACCCAGGCGTTGCTGAATGCGACTGCGTTGTGCTGAATCTGGTGTCCGCTTGAATCGCTTTTCCAGGTTGGCAAAGTGTGCTCGCAGTTGCTGCGGATTTCCCCGTCCACCGATGATGCCGAATGTCCGTTGCTCCGCCCAGACACGTCGCGCCTGTCCAAAATGCTGAGGGGTGACCTGTTCCAGTGTCTCACCCGTAGCGGTCAGGATCGGCACAGCACCGGTGAGGATACTCAGGTCTTCCAGGGCCGCCAGGCGATCCTCCGGGTTGAGACCCGGCAGCTTGATCGCCATCGCTTTGAACCTGTCGATCCGCTTGTTAGCCAGGATGACAGATATCGCGCGATCGGACATATTGCGCAGGATCAGGACCAGCGCCGGGATACCGGCGTCGGCAGCGACCTTAAGTACCGGGAATAGATCGCGAGGTTCATTGACCTCAAAATCACTGATGAAGATCGATGGATTCTGGTATTCGGCGCGGAATATACCTTCCTGGTCGACCATCTCGCGGGAGAACAGGCCGGTGGGATAGTACACCCCCTCGACGTATTCCCGCTTGAGGCCGCGCCCGTAACCTTTACGGATATCAACCTGGCCGTATTCGCCAACCATGTCAAAGATTTCGCCCAGCATCTCGGCCATTTCGGGGTCGTTGCATAACGATTGGGCGATCTTGGTCAGGGAAGCCTGACCCTCTACATGGATGATCTGGCGATCGAGTTCAGCCAAAACCAGGGGAAGGGCATTTTCCAGATACTCCCTAAGCCGCATGGCATTCTCGCCAGCCGTCAGGTAACGCAGCCCGGCATCGTAGATGGCCTGGAAGAGCACCGCTGCCGTTGCCGTGCCATCGCCGACGTCCTCCTGCTGGCGACGAATCATCGCCCGCAGCAGCATGGCCCCCATATCCTCGTCTCGATCGGCCAACTCAATGATCCGACGGGCGATGATTCCGCCATCATCGACGATTTCCGGCGGCTTCTGTGACCTGTTGTGAACAGGTTCAATGGCCACGACGCCCCCCACAGGTCCCAGTGTTGGGCGGATAGCCCCGACCATGCGGTGAATGCCGCGCTGGATAGCGACGTGAACCCTGGGCTGGAAAACAACCCCTGGACGCTGTGTCAGTTTCATCGGCTAGCCCTTGATACCGCCCATCATCAGACCTTCAATCAGGTAGCGTTGCCCAAAGATGTAGATGATCACCACCGGGATGGTAGACAGCACGATCCCCGCCAGCACAACGGAGATGCTACCTGTGGCCATGTAACCTTTGAGGTCAACGATTCCGAGCGTGATCGGGAAGCGATCCTTGGTGTTCATAAAAACCAGCGGGGTGAAGTAGTCGTTCCACTTGGCGTTGAACGTCAGCACAGCCAGGATGGCCAGCCCGGGTGAGGCCAGGGGGAAGTAAATCTGCCGGAAGATCTGCCACTGGTTGGCGCCGTCGATCATGGCTGCTTCTTCAAAGTCGCCCGGAATCTGCAGGAAGTACTGGCGCAGCAGGAAGATACCGAAAGCTGTCGAGAGACTGGGCACAATCAGCGCCAACAGAGTATCGTTGATTCCCAGACCGCGCGAAATCAGGATGAACACCGGGATGATCGTTGCCTGACCAGGGATCATCATGGTGGCCAGCACCAGCCAGAACAGGATGTTCCGGCCAGGGAAGCGCAAGCGGGCAAAAGCATAGCCAGCCAAGGAAGCCGTGATAAGCTGCCCAATGACCACTGTGATGGTGATGATGAAACTGTTGGCCATCTGGTTCCAGAAAGGGATCCGTTCAAAGACCTCAGCATAGTTGCTGAAGTCCATATCGACCGGGATCCACTTGGGCGGGACGCTGAATGATTCCATTGGCAGGCGCAGCGAAGTAGCAATCACCCAGACCAGAGGCATCAGTGTCAGGATGGCAATGCCAAACAGGAATAACAGGCGGGCCCAATCTCCAGGATGGCGAGGAAAAGCCCTAAACAGTCTTGTCAGCCAATTAGCCCTACGGATGCCGATCCGGGCAGTCGATGTTGTGGCCACGGCTTTCCTCCTAGCTGTAGAAAACCCAACGACGGCTGAGGGCGAACTGGATGCCGGTCACAAGCAGGATCACGGCGAAGAGAATTAAAGCGATGGCCGAGCCATAACCGAAAGCCAGGTTGCCAAACGCATTTTCGTACATCAACATTACCACCGTCCGGCTGGCATCACCCGGTCCGCCGCGTGTCATGATGAACGGCTCGTCGAAGAACTGGAGCATCTTGATGATGTCAGTCACGGTGGCAAACAGGATGGTTGGGCTGAGCAAGGGCAACACAACACTCCGTAACCGCCGCCAGCCGTATGCGCCGTCTACCTGAGCGGCCTCAAGAATCTCGGTTGGCAGGGAGCTAACTCCACCCAGATAGATGATGAAAGTGAAGCCGAGATTGCGCCAGACAGTGGTAAGGGAGATGGTCCACAGTACCACGTTGCTATCTGTCAGCCAGGATATCTTGGGGATGCCGAGCAGCCCCAGGTAGTAATTGACAACACCAAAATCGCGGTGGAACATGTACCCCAGCGTCACGGCTACTGCTGCGCCGGAGAGCAGCACGGGCAGGAAATACGATGTCCGGAAGAAGTAGCTCAGCGCCCGGCTGGCCAGCCGCTGTACGGTCAACGCCAGCGCCAGCGCGATGATTTCCAGCATAACTACCGTCATGATCACCAGAAGGAAGGTGTTCCTGAAGGCGGTAAAAACGCGCGGGTCGCTGAACAACCGGCTGAAATTCTCAAAATTGACGAACTCTGGTGGCCGGAAGACATTCCACTTGAAAAAACTCAAGGCAAAAGTGGCGATCATCGGGCCAACGATGAAGATCAGCAACCCGATGACGGATGGTGCAATGAACAGATAGCCCAGCAATGCACGTTGACGCCTGATACCTTCCATCGTATCGGCGGCTAGCCATTGCGCAATACGGTTGCGTTTCGGCTGTATGGCCTGTGAAACCATTCCCCTGCCTCCTGTGCAAATACCCTGGGGAGCCGGGGATGGCTCCCCAGGGACTGACTTGCACAACTAGCCCTGACGGGCGTACAGCGCCTCGAGTTCGGCCTGCATACCGTCCAAGGCGTCCTTGGGGCTCATGTCGCCGTTGACCGCCAGACCGGTGAAGCGGGTGTAGATGTCGGTCATTTCGATGGAGAAGACAGGAGCCGGGATCGGGCCGGTGTCCGGGCGCTCGTCCAGTGTGGCATAGAAGACCTGCCAGTTGGCCGGGCCAGTGTTCGCGTAGCGCTCTTCGTTGTTCATCGAGCGACGCACCGGCGTTGTCAGGGTCACCGGGTTGAAGAGACCGCAGATTTCCATGATCTCCTTCTTGGTGGTGAACTTGACGAACTCCCAGGCCTCATCTTCATGCGCACTTCCGTTCAGGATCCAGGCCGCGCCGACGCCCAGCTGATGGCGCTGGGACTTCCAGGCTGGCCAGAACTGTACGTCGAAGGCATCCTTGGGCATGCCCATGTTATACAGGTTGCCGGACCAGAAGCCGCCAGCAGGTGTCATGCCGAGCTTGCCACTGGTGAAGAAGCCTGTCAACGTCTCGCCGGTTCCCATGCCCACTTCCGGTGTCAACCCTTCTTGTGTGAGGGAGACGACGAACTCCAGCGCTTCCAGCATTTCCGGTGTGTTGGCCTGGGGAGCTGGCCAGCGCCAGCCGCCGCCGCGGCCCTGGGCCTTGGGATCATCTGCATAGAAGGTTTCCCACAGCCACTCACCGCCCGGTGCGCGCTCTTCCACCAGGAAGTTGGTGTTGTTGACAAAGAACCAGGGTGTCCAGCTGCCCCACAGACGATTCGTCCAGCCGTAGCCGTAGGAGCCATCAATACCGGTCATGGCGCGGGCGTACTCAACGAAATCGTCCTTTGTCCATTCCGCCGGTGGTAGCTCCAGACCAGCCTTAGCCAGCAGTTCGGTGTTGAAGTACATGTTGGCAGCATTGAAGTCGCGCGGCAGTTGGTACAGGTCCCCTTCGTAGAGCATGGTTTCGGTCAGCACCGGGCTGACGTCGGCAAAGTATTCAGCCAGCTCTTCTTTGGAGTCCAGCACCCGCTGGGTCAGGGGCAGGGCCAGACCCTCGCCCGCATACAGCTGGGTGGCTTCCGTAGCCGCATAACCGATGTCGACCGGCGTTCCAGCGGCCAGCTGGGAAAGGATCTTGCTGGCAACTTCAGCGTGGTCGATGCCGGTCACAGTCACATATTCGATGTTGACATTGGGAAATTCTTGCTTGAAAGCGTCAACAACCTGGGCGTAATACTGCTCATTCTCCTGAAAGCGCAGGGTGATGGTTTCCTGCCCTGGCGGAGCGGCAAAGATCTTGGTGCGAGAAACCAAGCCGGTACTCATCGCCACCGCGCTAGCTGCGGTGAGCTTGAGCATCTCGCGACGACTTATTTTGGTGCTCATTGGGCGCTCCTTTTGAACTATGTCCGAAAAGTAGATTCACCCCGTGTATCCAGCTTCCTTGATCGCACACCTCCTTTGCTTGCTGCTTTCCGGCCAGGTCTCTAGACCGGCCAGATCGATGCCATTTTCCACACATCCAGCGAGACCAGATGGCCATCGCTGTTGTGGGCGATGAGGTTGAGTTGCGCACTGTCCGCGCGCGCAGGGTATGCCCGGCTGACGATACTGGTGCGCTGATTGGCAATGACCTCGATCACGGAGCCATCCAGCAGGATGCGAAGCTGCAGCCGTTCACCCGGCTTCAAGGGATGCGGAGCCGCGTGGGCATAGGGATTGACTCCATCAGACAAGCTGGACTTCAGCCGCTCTACGATCAGACGCTGAGTCGGCGCGTCGTAGAGAATGCGTGTTTTCTCCGCACCGTCGGGGGAGGCCAGCGTCTCCAAACCGAACAGGCCGTTCTGTCCCGGCTCAAATTCGGCCACAATATCCAGGGCATGGCCATCCGGCTTCAGGGGCATTGTTCCCAACGTGCTGAGAGCAAGGTCAGCATAGTGCTGGTGAGTGCCGCGCAGTTGTTCTACTTCGGGCACGGGGGCCGTAGCCAGGTGACCATCAGGTAACAAGGTGAGAACACGTGGGATTGACTGCACGCCCGACCACCCTGCGGCGATCTGCTTCTCGACCAGGCGATCTTCGCGCAGCCAGCCCCATAGCAGACGGCGGCCCCGATCGTCCTGCATGGTGAGCGGGGCGTACAGTACACCGTAATCAAATATGCCCTGCACTTCCGGCGTGAAACGATGATTGTGATACTCCCCGACGAAGTAGAAGACCTTGGCAGTGCGCTCTGGATCGATGTGCGCGGAGAGGATCAGCACCCATTTGTCGCCTAGGGGGAAGAAATTGGGGCACTCCCAGGTACGCCCGGTTTGCTCCATACGACCGGTGAGCAGGGGGTTAAGGTACTCCCAGTGAATCAGATCTGCTGAGCGGTAGAGGAATACTGTCCCGCCGATACCTTCGACCCGGGATGCCAGCAGCAGGTACCAGTGGTCGCCTTCTCGCCAAACAAAGGGGTCGCGGAAATCGTGATTCTGGCGGGCTTCGGCAGGAACCTGGCTGAGCACAGGGTTGTCGGGATACTTTTCCCAGGTGAGCAGATTATCTTTGCTGATGGCAATGCCCTGGGCTTGGGATTCACCTCGCTTGCCACGCACGCCAGTGTAAATCAGCGTCGGCACACCGTTGTTGTTGACCGCGCAACCGGACCAACAGCCACCTTCATCCCAGCCTCCAGGGGTTGGCTTGAGGGCGATGGGCAAATCCGTCCAGTGAATCAAATCCGAACTGACGGCATGGCCCCAATGCATATTGGCATGGTAAGCGCCGTCTGGATTGTACTGGTAGAACAGGTGCACCTGACCGTTCCACTGGATAAGGCCGTTGGGATCATTCATCCAGTTGGCAGGCGGCAGAAAATGATACTGCGGGCGCTGATGATCGGCCTTGAATTGGCCACGGCGTGAATCGATGGCGTTCATAGAATCGCTCGCCTTACTCCCCCTGCGGTCGCGCAAGATTGGATGGCTGAGCTTCTCCTTTCGCGTGTCGTTCGGCGCAATCCTGAGCGTTTCACCGGGAACATTATTTCCGGTCAATCACCCGACCAACCCCTTCTTGTTCACCCCATCCTTAGATGGATTGTCGCTCAACATACGGGCAGGGGAGTTTGATCTGCACTGGTTCCAACGGCTTTCCGGCACCGCTCAACAGGTATTCAACTGCCCATTGCCCCATTTCTAGATGCGGTAGGGCCATTGTTGAGAGAGGCGGTGAGAGTGTCGTTGCCACATCAATATGATTGTCAAAGCCCATCACGGCGACTTCGTCAGGAATTGCGATACCCAGTTCGTGCAGGGCACGGTATGCCTGAGCCGCAATACGGTCTTGGGCGCAGAAGAGCGCTGTCGGCCGCTTCTTGCGGTTCATGAGCGTCATAGCGGCGGCATACCCATGCCAGCCTGCGCCTTCGTCGCCGCCATGCACGATCAGATCCGGATCGTAGAGGTTATGGGCTTGCATGGCAGCAGTGTAGCCCGCCAGTCTGCCTTCAACTGCGGGTCTGGCTTCCCCGCCGAGGTTGATCAGGCCAATCCGGGTATGTCCCTTGCGGATGAGGATCTCGGTTGCTTCATAGGCCGCACCAAATTCGTCTGGCACAACGGAAGGCAGGGATTTATCCGGTAGAAAACAATCGACCAGTACGGTGGGGACTTCATAGATCGAGGGGGGTAACTGGGCCTGACGGTGGAACATTGAGGCATAGATGATGCCGTCTACCCCCCGCTCAAGCATCATCTCGATAGCTTCATACTCAATCGCCTGGTTACGGTCGCTGTTCACCACAAACACCAGTTTGCCGTAATCCCAGGCAACTGCCTGAGCTCCCTTGATGATATTGACGGCAAACTGGGTAGAGGCAATCTCGTCAGTGATGAAGCCAATGACCTGTGACTTACCAGTGCGCATCTGGCGAGCCGAAAAGCTGGGCCGATAGTTCAGCTCTTCAATGGCTTTGAGCACCTTACTGCGGGTAGCATCACTGACATGGGGGTGATTGTTGAGGACGCGTGATACCGTACCCGCGCCTACACCAGCGTGGCTGGCAATATCCCGGATCGTGCTCTTGGTGGGCCTGTTAGGAACCATGGAAACGATTCCAGCTCAGGTTAAAAACAATCATTGGAATGCATTCCAATGCTAGCATGAATATCATTTTGCTGTCAAGCGAATCGCAGTAAGGGGTACATTTCATTTTCGGGGCAGGATTGTGATTTTGGGGAGAAGGGCATCGCGTGATGCCGAATGGAAAAGCCACTTTTTGTCATCTGGTTTTCTCTCGTTTCAAAAACTCGCCTCCAATCTGAAATACACCCCGTTAATAACGCGGGCTTGCTGCTTTTCTGCCCATTCTGGTGTACAGTTCATAGCAGGTCTTTCCTGGGAATTGTCGAGTTTTGACGCTTAACAACTTCCCCTGGAAAGACCTTTTTCATAACTTTGCAACAGCCCTGCCCCTGCTCCGGCGGCAATTGACGGGGCGGGGAGCGCGTGCTACAGTTGACGGCAGCGCAGTCCCGGCGGCACCTTTATGTTTGCTGGTCTGTGCTGCCTCTGACCGGCCCTGACGGTGGAGGCTTGCCGTTAACGTACTTATCGATGCCTGCGGCTGCTTGCCAGCGTTCTGGCTGGCGCGGGATGGTATTACCGGCGCTGGCGCGAAGCGAGCGGTTGGCCTCTTATCGCTAACCGAAGCAGCCGCGGCAAGGAGCGAAAACCCCATGAGTATTGATTTCATCCTGCGCCTGCTGGGCATGGTGGTGTTTAGTATTGTTGGCGCACGGCTGGGCATCACCGCGAGCGCCTCTCTGGAACTCCCTGCCGAGCCTTCCGGTCTGATCTTCGCCCTGGTGGGCGCGCTGTTCGGCCTGATCATCACCCCCTGGGTGACCACCCGGCCAGCGCGGGCCATCCGACGCTTTCTCCTGGCCAGCCCAACGGAAACGGTGGTGATGGCTTTTGCCGGGCTGGTGCTGGGTTTGATTCCGGCTGTGCTGCTGGCTTACCCCCTTTCGCTGCTTCCCGATCCCTTTGGCAGCTTTGGCCCGGCGGCGCTGGCTATCCTGTCCGGCTACCTGGGCATGACCCTCTTTGCTGTCCGTGCGGAAGATGTCCTGGAACTGCTGAGCAATCTGCGACGCAGCGGGCGCCTCCTGGCGGAGGGTGGAGGGCCGATTAGCGCCGTCCTGCTGGACACCAGCGTGATCATCGATGGTCGCATCGGCGATATCGCTGAAGCGGGTTTCCTCAACTGGCGGCTGATCGTCCCCCGCTTTGTGCTGGAGGAATTACAGCATATCGCCGACTCGCCGGAGATGTTGCGCCGCAACCGGGGCAAGCGCGGGCTGGAAATCCTGCGTGAACTCAAGCGCGCTGAGAACGTGACCATCGAGATCGTGGACGATGACATCCCCGATGTGGTGGAAGTCGATCACAAGCTGGTCATGCTGGCCCGCCAGCTGGATGTTCCGATCATGACCAACGACTTCAACCTCAACCAGATCGCCAAACTGCAGGGTGTGCGCGTGCTCAATATCAACATGCTGGCCAATGCCGTCCGTGCCGAGTACATCCCCGGTGAGGAGATCACGCTCAAGATCATCCAGGAAGGCAAGGAACCCGACCAGGGCGTGGGCTACCTGCAGGATGGCACGATGGTCGTAGTTGAGGAAGGCAGGCGGTACCTGGATCGTACAATCCGGGTGGAGATCACCCGCCTGATCAGCCGTGAGGCAGGCAAGATGTACTTTGCCCGCCCGGTCGAGGATTAAACACAGCGGGGCAGCTGATGAACAATGACCGGGCAATGATGTGGCGGGCTGGTCTGGGTCTGCTGATCGGGGCTACGATTGGCCTTGGGTTCGGCCTGCTGGTGGGCAACCTGCCGCTGTGGATCGGCCTCGGCGCGGGAATCGGGCTGGCCTTTGCGGCGTCGTTCCGCCGGGAGCGCCCCCGACGCCGCTGAATCCCTTATCCTCGCGCCAGTGCCCGGCGGATCAGCGCCTCCAGCCGGGCGTAGTGCGAGCCTTTCCAGTAGATCTGCCCGCAGGACTGGCAGCGCCGGAACTCGTGATAGTTGGCGTTGGTGGCCGGTGGCAACTGATCACTGATGCTGGCCTTCTCGACCGGCTCCAGCAGACCATTACAGCGCAGGCAGCGGGTGAACGGCTGCACCAGATTTACCAGCTGGTAGCGGCGCAGAACTTCCAGCAGTTGCCGGGTGGAGTCGGTGGAGCGCAGACAGTAGCCGTAGCGCACGCTGCTTCGCTTGAGCAGGCCCCGGTCACGGGTGAGCAGGATGCGATTCTCCTCAGCCGCCAGGTGCGCCAGGTTAGCGTCGTCGCTGTTGTCCGGTAACAGCGCGTCAAAGCCCAGCAGGCGCAGGTAAGCGGCCAGTTTACCCAGATGCACATCCAGCACGAAGCGCGGTTGTGGCGGCGGTTCCGGGCGGACGTGTGTCAGGGCGGCAATGTCCAGCGTTGTGAACGGCGGGTAGACGCTGATCTGGTCGCCGTCAGCCACGATATGGTCAAAATCGACCGACTCGCCGTTCACCAGCAACAGATCGATCTCGGTATGGGGCACACCCAGCGATTCGATCATGTCCTTGATGGAGGCGCGGGCGTCGAAGCGATGGACAAAGCTCCGCCCTCGCCGCGCCAGCGGCAGGAAGTCATTCAGGCTGGCATAAAAGCGGAAGGTTGCGGCGGGCATCACACGGCCTCCGGCGATCAGGCCGGATACCGGCCAGGCAGTCTATGAGGGATTATACCGGGCTGCCGTGTATAATAGGAAGCGAGCCTGTAGCTTGATGCCAGGGCGTTCCTCCGCCATCTTGCTGCCAGCGTGCCGCTGCCAGCGTGTCGCTGCAGCGTCGGAGGAGCGTGGATTGTTTGCCGGTCAGAGCATCTACCGGGTGCGGGCCGCCGGGTCTTGCCAAGGAGCCACGCATGAATAACCTGCCCACGCCGCCTGCCGCCGCCCCTGCCGAGGGGGAGGCGGTTCCCCTGTTCGAACGGGCTGCCGCCCTGCCTGCCGACGCGCCAGGCCGGACGGTTGAAGCTCCGGACTTGCTGGCCACACCGGGATTGGACCAGCCGCTCCCGCTGCCGGAACAGCCCACCCTGCCGGAAGAACCCCCCGCGCTGACCGACAGCGTCGCCGCGCCGCACTTCCGCACCGATCTTTGCCCGCGCTGCGGTTACGCGGACTTTGGCGCGGGGACAGTGATCACCTACAATGGCGGTTTCCACCCTGCCTATTTCAAACCGGCGCGGCTGACCTTCCGCCGCCTGAGCTGGTTGTGGCGGCCCTTCCGGGCCATTGTCGAGCTGGAGGCGCAGGTCTGCCGCCAGTGCGGGCTGGTCATGCTCCAGGTCAACACCGATAAGCTGCGCCAGGTGGAAAAGCGCTCCGGCGATCGGGAATGACATCCGCTGCCCCTCAACCGATCCGCTATTCTTTTGGGCAATTTCCTGTATAGTTAGGGGGAATCCGGCATCCATCGGCTGTTCAAGATCGCTGTGGCAGGGATGGGAAGGTCCCCCGGGGGAGGGACGAAGTCCCGGTTTTGCGCAGCCATGAATCGGAAAATTTCTTGCTGTTCTTCCTGATCGATGGATATTTAAGGAGTGGCGGTTTATGTTTCGACGTAGCCTGATCCTTGCGGGACTGCTACTGGGCAGTCTGAGCCAGCTTGGATTTTCCAGTCGCCAGCAGCAGGTTAGCAGCGATCAAATGGGCTTCTGGCTGATCCTGTTCATTGCTGCTATCGTGCTGATTGTGCTGTTGTGGTGGGCGCTGCGGGGATCGGCCCGCTCGGCGCGGGGGTATCGCCCCGGCACTGGCCAGGCTGAAGAGCCGGTCGGCGCGACTGAATCTGTGCCCGCGGTGGAATCTGCGCCGGTGGAAGCTGCCGGGAGCACCGCAGCCGGGCCAGCCGCCGTTGAGGAAGCGCCCGCTGTCGCCGAACCGGCGCCGGTTGCAGCTGCTGTTGAGGAAGCCCCTGCCGTTGTGGCGGAAGCCGTCGAGGCAGCTCCGGCGGAAGCGCCCGCTGCGGAAGCAGCCGCGCCGGACGACCTGCGCCGGATTGAGGGTATCGGCCCCAAGGTGGACGCTGCGCTGCGAGCGATGGGGATTACCACCTTTGCCCAGCTTGCTGCCGCCGATCCCGACAAGCTGGAAGCCGACCTGCGGGCGGCAGGCGTGCGAATCATCCCCGGTGCGCCAAAGACATGGCCGGAGCAGGCTGCCCTGGCTGCCAGAGGAGACTGGGAAGGCTTTGAGAAGCTGACCGGCCGGCTCAAAGGCGGTCGTCGTGCGGCGGAGTGACGGTGCAGGGATTCAGCGCCGGGGGAGTTGAGCGCCCCCGGCGCTTTTTTGTTGCCAATCCTTTCCACCCACTGCCCGGTAACACTTAAATTTGCCTCTTTTCTGGGGTTACTTCCCACTAAAAGGTTAGAAAAGTGTGACATTGGCCAGGCCGGAGCGGTTTAGGGGGTGAAGTCTGCTGGCAATACGGGGCCCCGCCAGCGCTGATGGACTATCGCATCCTGTAACGATAAGGAGAGATGAGCATGTCCAGAAGGGTGGCGATGCAGGGGGCAGCGGTGCTTGTGCTGGTAATGTTACTGGCTGTGGCGTCGGTTGTGGCGGCCCAGGGCGGCACCCGGGATCGCATCCGGCTGCAGGATCAAACCCTGCTGCGGGATTGCGACTGCGACCAGCTCCAGTTGCGTATTCAGGATGGCCTGCAGGATGGGGAGCCTGACCGGCTACGCCTGCGCGACTGTGACTGCGATTGTGATGGTGTGCCTGACCAGCTGCGCCTGCGCGATCAGGATCGGACTCAGGATTGCCTCTATGGCTGCGAGCCGATCATGCTCAGGCAACAAACCCAGACCCGCCTGGGCCGTTAGCCAGCCAGCAGGTTTGCCAGAGAGGAAAAGCTACAGGCTGTCCCGGTGTCGGGGCAGCCTGTGCCGTTGTGTGCCCGCTTAGCAGGAAATCACTTGAGGGCGGCGATCAGCGAGTCGATGTCAATAGCCGGCAGGGTGGTCAGTCGGATCGTCCCGCGCGAAGCCAGTTCCGCCGAAACCCGGGCGATGGCCAGGTTATCGGCGGCTTCCACGATATTGACGAAATCGTACGGGCCGAGCGTGGCCCACTGCGCCAGATCGTTGACCCCCAGCGTCTCCAGCTCGGCATTGACCTCTTTGATCCGTTCCGGGTTGTGCTTGATGGTCTTGGAGCCTTCGTCGGTCAGGTTGCTGAGCATGACATACGTGGGCATGGCTGCCTCCTGGTGCTCAAGCCGGCGATACTCTCAGTGTAGCACGAAAACCGATCCGGTTTACCGCAGGGGGCCATCATAGCGCCGGTGTCTTACCTGCCCTGCACGAAGGCCAGGATCCGCGCCGCCCGCGCCGCCCACGTGTAACGCTCGTAAACCAGCCGCCGCGCGTTTTCCGCCAGACGGGCGCGGAGCGATGGGTCGTCCTGCAGCCGGGCCAGTGCTGCCGCCAGTGCGTCCACGTCCGAGGGCGGCACGAGCAGTGCCGTCTCGCCATCGCGGACGATCTCGGCGGTGCTGGGCAGGTCGGTGGCCACAATCGCCCGCCCGCTGGCCATGTACTCGAACAACTTGACCGGGCTGGCGTAGTAGGCGAAGTGTTCCGTCCAGGGGAAGGGCATGGCCGCCACGTCAAAGGCCGCCAGCGCGCGCGGCACTTCCGCCGCTGGAATCTGCCCCGGGGCATGGAAGCGTTCCACTGGCAGGCCCAGCGCGACCCACTGTGCCCGGTAAGCCGCCACCATGTCCTCCGGGCCGCCGATGAGCAGCAGGTGCAGGGCACGCTCCGGTAAGCGGGCGATGGCCCCGATCAGATCGTCAACGCCCTTGCCCATGTTGAGCGTGTGCAGGCGGCCCATGTAGCCGACGATGAACGCTTCCAGCGGCAGACCCAGCGCGGCCCGTGCTTCCGCCTGGCCGGGCATAGCGGCAAAGCGTGCGGCGCGGATGCCATCCGGGACGACCAGCACCCGCTCTGATGGGACGCCCAGCGCAATGAGCATGTCGGCCATGTGATGGGTGACGGTCAGCACACCGCCGATGCTCCGCGCCAGTTCGGCCTGTATCCGGCGCTTCCGCCTGTCCTCCGACAGGGTGTGCACCTCCCAGAACAATTGCCGCGCTGGTTTAAAACGGCGCAGCGCTCCCAGCACCAGCGGATGGCGGCTGTAGTAGACCGCGTCCGGGGCTGCCCTGCGCAGCAACGGCCACAGGGCAGCGCTGTAAGTTGCCATCTGAAGATAGTGTGCGATGCGGGAGAGACGGTTAACCCGCCCTCCGGCCAGCGGCAGCAGATCCAGCGTCGGGACGTAGCGTAACCGGAAGGCATCACGGGGCACGTCGTAGGTTGTCCAGATGTCCCGCCCCCGTAGTTCCGGTGGCTGGAAGCGGGTGGCGGCGTAGAGCGTCACGTCAGCGCCGGCGGCGGCCAATGCCTCGCAGTTTTGAACGATCTGGAGGCCGTGCGCCTTTTCCGTCGGCAGACGAACCGGCGCCAGGTAGTGAAACTGAAGCGGCATGGCAGGAACCTTCCGGGACAGGATGCAAACTGTGCGCCGCTGAGTGTACCGCGCCAGCCGACAGCGCGGCCAATGCCGCGCAGGTCAGGCAGCATTGCGGTACAATCCGCCCGGTCAGGGAACCGCCCAACCGGGGCGGAGAGGATGGGTGAGGATGATGCAGCGACTGATCGCCGAAGTCAGGCGGCTGGGCCGCAGCAAATTCGTGCGGGACACGATGATGCTCCAGGCAGGCAGCCTGGCTCTGACTGCGATCGGCGCTGTATCGTTCGTGGTTGTGGCGCGCGGGCTGGGGCGGGAAGCCTACGGCGTCTACCAGCTGGTGCTCAACAGCTACGGCCTGCTGATGACGCTCAACCTGACCGGCCTTGGCCCCAGCACGATCACCCGCCTGGCGGAAGCGGTTGGCGCCAGAGACCGGGATCGCGTCCGCGATCAGATGGCTTTTTTCGTGCAAATCTCACTGGCGGTGGCTGTCCTGGCGCTGGCTGCGGCGGCGCTCTTCGGGCCGGTGCTGGCGGTCACCCCCGCCGTCAGCGATCTGCTGCTGGTCTATATGTTGACGCTTTTCCTGCTCCCCTGGCACGGTCTGCTGCTGCTGGTGCTGCAGGCTACGCGGATCATGCACGGCTATACCCTGCTGGAGAACGGGAGCAACCTAGTCGAGGCGGCGCTCAAGATCGCGGTCGTGCTGCTGGGCTGGGGGGCGGCGGGCGTGATCGGCGCGCTGGTAGCGACGGCGGCGCTTAAAGCGCTGGGCAGCCTGTTCCTCTACCATCGCCTGCAACGCCGTCAGCCGGAATTGCTGCCGACGATGGGCGAAGTGCTTTCCGCCGCCCGTCGCAATTCGCCGCGCCCGTACTGGCGCCTGGGTTTTCTGCTGGCACTGGATAAGAATATCGTCGCCCTGTACACCCTGCTGCCTGTCCAGGCGCTGGCGATGGTCAGCGGGGAAGCGGCGGCAGGGTTCCTGCGTCTGGGGCTGAATGCCCTCAGTTACGCGAACCTGCTCTTCAGCGGCATCCTGACCAATCTGGAAGCGCGCCTGCCAGCGCTGGCCGGGCAGGGCGATTACGCCCGCCTGGCAGCCAACGTGCGCCGTGTGCTGCGCTACCTGATCCCGATCGCGGGCGGTGTTTACGGCGCCTTCGCCCTGCTGGCTCCGCTGGTCGTGCCAATCCTGGGCGAGGAGTATATTCCGGCCATCCCCGTGATCCGGGTGCTGTGCCTGTTTGGTCTGGTGACCGGGATCGGCGGCATCTTTGGCCCGCTGTACCGCACGCTGCGCGCCATGCGCGGCATCCTGGCCATCAAGATCGGGGCGCTGCTGGCGATGGTCGCCCCCGGCCTGTGGCTGATCACGCACTACGGCGAGGTCGGCGGCGCGTGGACAATCGTCCTGGTTTACACGCTGTCGGTCGGGCTGACCATCAGCCTGATCTGGCCGCGCCTGCGGCGGCTGGCTGCAGCGCAGGCTGCCGGTGCCGCCCACCGTCTGCCTGACGATCCCCTTTCAACCCGTGATCGTGGCCCGGCCTGATGGTACACTATACCCCCGGCGTGGCAGGCCAGCGTGAGTACCGGATCGGGCCTGCCAGTTCTTCCCAAGGAGTTCACGTATGAGTCGCGAGGCTCTTTTGCAGCGTATTGAGGATCGCACGGCCCGCATTGGCGTGATTGGCATGGGCTATGTCGGCCTGCCGCTGGCTGTCGAATTCGGGCGGGCCGGTTATCGCGTGCTGGGCGTCGACCCTCAGGTGAAGAAAGTCGAGCAGCTCAACCGCGGCCAGAGCTATATCCCTGATGTGCCCACCGAGGCCGTGGCCGCGCTTGTCCGGGAAGGCCGCTTGAGCGCTACAACCGACTACGCCCCCCTGCGTGAGGTGGATGCCGTCCTGATCTGCGTGCCGACGCCGCTGCGCAAGACCAAAGACCCGGATATGTCCTTCATCTATGCGGCTACCGAATCGCTGGCCCCCTTTATGCACCGCGACATGATCGTCGTCCTGGAAAGCACGACCTATCCCGGCACCACCGAGGAGGTGATCGTCCCCCAGCTCACCGAACCGGCTGGCCTCCGGGTCGGCGAGGATGTCTTTATCGCCTTTTCCCCGGAACGGGTTGACCCCGGCAACAAGGTCTACCAGACCCGCAACACGCCCAAAGTGGTCGGCGGGGTGACACCGGCCTGCACCGAAGTTGTCGCCGCCCTCTATGCCAGGGCCATCGACCGCATTGTGCCGGTTTCTTCCCCCCGCGCAGCGGAAATGGTCAAGCTGCTGGAAAACACCTTCCGCGCGGTGAACATCGGGCTGGTCAACGAGATGGCGATCATGTGTGACAAGCTCGGCGTCAACGTCTGGGAGGTGATCGAGGCGGCCTCCACCAAGCCGTTTGGCTTCATGCCTTTCTATCCCGGCCCCGGCCTGGGCGGGCATTGCATCCCGATCGATCCGCTGTACCTGAGCTGGAAGCTCAAGGCGCTCAACTATAACGCCCGCTTCATCGAGCTGGCCAGCGAGATCAACACTTCGATGCCCTATTACGTGGTCAACAAGGTGGCTGACGCCCTCAATGACGAAGGCAAGGCTGTGCGCGGCAGCCGGATCGCCGTGCTGGGTGTGGCCTACAAGAAGGACATCGACGACGTGCGGGAAAGCCCCGCGCTGGACGTGATCCATCTGCTGGAGGAAAAAGGCGCTTCCGTGAGCTATCACGATCCGTACATCCCCTCAGTGCGGCTGGATGGCCGGACGCTGGAAAGCGTCGAACTGACCGCTGACTGGCTGGCCGGAGCCGACGCGGTGGTCTGGGTGACCGATCACACCGTCTACGATCGGCAGTGGATCCTGGATAATGCCCGGCTGGTGGTGGACACGCGCAACGCCACCAAAGGGTTCCGCGGCAGGGCGCGGGTCGTGGGCCTCTAACAGGTCACGACGCGGATCGTTTCCGCGCCGCCAGATAAATCGCTGATTCCCGGGGCGCTGGCAGGGCCGGCTTCAGTACTGGCTCTGCTGGCGCCTGTTTGTATCCCCCTCCCCGGCAACTGGCTGGGCGCAAAGAGCCATATCCCGGCGCGGCAGGCCGTGTTACGATGAATGTATCCAGCACGCGGATCTGCTCGGCCTCGTATTCAGCAGGAAGGCCAGCGGTGAGTCGGGCAGGAGAGACGTGAAGCGCAACATCTGGCTGGCAGTGGTGCCCCTGCTGTTGCTCACGACGGCGCTGGGCGCCCTGCAACTCAACGACACGCTGTGGTACGACGAGGTCTTCACCCTGCAGGAGGCCGGGGCGCGTTTCTACGGCCCCTACTCCCCGGCTGAGGTCTGGCAGCGGTCGGCGGAGACCGAACCGAACAATCCGCCCGGTTACCACCTGCTGGTCAACCTGTGGGGGGCGCTGGTCGGCTGGACGCCACTGGCCGGACGGACGCTTTCCCTGCTGGCTGGCGTACTGGCCGTGGCCGCCCTGTATCGTCTGGGCCGCGATCTGGCCTCGCCAGCGACGGCGCTGGGCGCGGCGATGGCACTGGGCGCTTCGGCGTTCTTTGCCCACTACCTGCATGAGTTGCGCACATACACCCTGATCGTGCTGTTCACGACGGTGATGGTCCTGGCCTACTGGCGGATCGTCACCGCCGGTGAGCGCCCCTGCCGCCCGGCCCAGGCGCTGTTGACTCTGGCGGTCATCGGTGCCGCGTACACCCACTACCTGGCCTTCCTGACGCCGCTCAGCCTGCTGTTATATCAGGCGCTCCTCCGGCGGGAAGGCCGGGTCTGGCGGCGGATGGCGCTTCCTGTACTCCTGGGCGGGATATCCTACCTGCCCTGGCTGGGGGTGATGGGACACGGTGTGCAGCAGACCATTAACATGGGCGGGCGGACAATCGCCATGCCTGCCGGTCTTCTGCTGCTCATGCTGGCCTATGCCTTCAGCAATGGCCTGTTTCTTCCGGCGCTGGTGGCAGGCGGAGCGGCTATCGGCTATCGGGCGCGGGGAGCGCAGCTGATCTGGTTTCTGGCCGGGATACTACTGGCACTGGCCCTGCTGATCAACGCCATCACGCCGCTGATCACCCATGTACGCTACCTGCTTGTTCTGTGGCCGCCACTGGCCCTGATCACCGGCCTGGGCCTGGAACGGCTGTGGCATGCGCCGGGCCGCCGCTGGCTGTCCCTGGCTATCGCCGTTGCCTGGGTGGTGTCCGGTGTCTGGTACGCGCTCGACACCACCCTGGTGGATGTCCTGTTCTACAACAACGATCGCGGCGACCTGTTCCGGCGGCATCTGCCGCTGGGCGATCTGACCCGCGCTCTGCAGGCAGCTGCCAGCGCCGGGGATGTGCTCATCTTCCATTCGCCCGCGCCGACCTGGCCGATCTCAGATGTGATCGAATATGACATTCACGATCTGGGATTGCACAAGCTGTATACCGACTGGCTGACCTATGCGCCGGGCGAGGGGGTGGATTTCGGCGTGGCGGCGGCCAGCTTTCTCGGCCAAACCACCCGCGCCTGGCTGGCCCTGGAGCACCGCCCGGCGCAGCCCGATCCGTATGCTT